>Ga0209006_10006329_pt1 | contig 10724 bp, 8 predicted proteins | sample JacPin_JW_Ref_O2_FD_188567 | JGI IMG/M metagenome (GOLD analysis project Ga0209006, IMG submission 188567) | Forest soil microbial communities from Algoma, Ontario, Canada - Jack Pine, Ontario site 1_JW_Ref_O2 (SPAdes) (version 2) | ecosystem: Environmental > Terrestrial > Soil > Boreal... | reverse complement strand
GGCGACTCCCGCTCGTACGCGTCCTCCCGGTGCAGCAAGATCACGACGTCCGAGTCCTGCTCAATGCTGTTGTGCAGGCTGATCCCGTTGGCCACGAAGTTGTGCGTGCCCGGGACAGTCGCGTCGTAGACCGTCTGCTCGCCAATGCTGTCCACCGAAGCGATCTCGTCCCAGAACACGTCGTTGGTGGCCACCATCTCAAGGTCGGCGTCATCGAGGACCGTGGCCACCCGGGCCAGCCGCTCCCGGCTCGGCGCATACTTCAGGGCGCCGCGGCTGGACCCGCGGCCTTCAGATGCGTAGTCAGATGCTCTGTCCCCGAAGGCGCGGTCCGCCAGTCCCGTGTCACGCAGCCGGGCTGGTCCGCCCTCCATTGCGCCCCGCAGCCGCTCCCAGACAGCATCCGGAACCGGGCCTGTGCGCGCTGCGTCCCTGGCCTCCCGGAGCCTCTTCCGCGCGAGCTCGGCCATGCGCCCGCCAGCGCCGGGAATCTCGATTCCGTCGAGGAACCGGAACTGGTCCTCGGGGCTTTCGACGATCAGCCGGTAGCAGCGCCGGGTCCGGCCACTGCGGACTTCAGCAATCCGCGTCATCACGTTGAAGCGCAGCAGCAGCCGGGCGAGATCATCAATCAGCCGGCGGTTCGGGGAGACGTAGTAAACGCAGGACTCCCCATCGACGTCCCAGGAGATACAGCCCCCCGCGCCCCAGAGATGACGCAGGAACAGGCCGACCTGAGACCGCGGAGCAGAGAACAGCGCCGTAGGCAGGGGCGCCCCGGCCGGGTCATGGCTCAGCCGGCGAGCCAGGGCGATGACGTCCGATTCCGGCATCGAGCGCAGGTCGATCGGTCCCGGCGTGTGCCGGGGCACGGCTATCCGGGACCCCACGGCTAGTTCTCCCAGCGAATGCCAGCCGTCGAAGGTGAGGAACGGGTGGTTGGCCGTGGCCTGTACCTCGCGGCCGGAACGCAGGCGGACCCGGAACACCTCCCTGACCCCGCTGGGGAAGGCGTGGGTCATCGTCCTCGGGATCAGCCGGAGCCGCTCATCCAGCGACCAGACCGCAACGTCACGCTCCCCGCTGGAGACCAGTTCGCCGAGGGTCACCTCAGCTCCGGTGTCCGCGCGCAGGATGCGGGTGTCCGCGGTCAGGCAACCGGATTCGCGCAGGTCAGAGAGGAGCGGCTTCTTGTCGTTGCGCTGCTCCGGACCTCGGTTGAGCTGGGAGAGCGCGATAACCGGGACGTCGATCTCCTTGGCCAGCAGCTTGAGCGACCGGGACATCTCCGATACTTCCTGCTGCCGGTTCTCCACCCGCTTGGGCGAGCTCATCAGCTGCAGGTAGTCGATGATCACCAGCTTGAGGCCCTGGCGCTGCTTCAGCCGCCGGCACTTGGCCCGGATCTCCATCATCGACATGTTGGGCGAGTCGTCGATGTAGAGCGGTGCATCTACCACTTCGCTCATCCGCCGGGCCAGCGTGGCCCAGTCTTCCTCGCCCATCTGCCCGGTCCGCATGCTGTGCAGCGACACCCGGGACTCCGCGGACAGCAGCCGCATGGTGATCTCGTTGCGGCTCATTTCCAGGCTGAAGATCACCGTCGGCAGGTCATGCTTGATCGCCGCCGAGCGCGCGAGGTCCAGGGCCAGGGTGGAGTTGTGCGTGGGGATCATGCTCCGGCCAGCCAGGTACAAGTGATCAGGGCTGGCTACCTGAACGCAACGCACCGGTACCGAGGGCACGGGACGCACATCCACGATGTAGCGGCCAGCTTGCTCGCGGCCCCAGCCGTGGCGTGCCGCGAGCGCCTTCCGCGGAAGCCGTGACAGCGGCAGGCACGCCGGGACGATAACTTCCCAGGACTGCCTGCTCGGGCGGCCGGCCCGCATGCGTGGAGCTCGGTGCCTCACTCGCGCGACGCAGCCCAGGCTGGTAACCAGCTCTGCAAAATCCTGAATCAGGCGCTTGCTGGTGTTGGTAAAGCAGTAGCAGCCGTGGTTATTGACGCCGCCATCCGAATCGATCATGCCCTGTACCAGCGCGAGCCGCTGGGACGGCGAGCTGCGCAGGTAGGAAGCTGGGACGTGCTTGCCCTCGGCCAGACCAAGCGAACGCCAGAGGCCGCGGATGCCCTTCACGTAGAAATGTCCAGGATCTGCGTAGGCCGCGACGCCGTAACCGAGTGCCTCGAACTCCTCTAGAAGCCACGAACGGTCACCGGGATGGCAGGCCACCCGCCCGGTTCCCGCCGTGTCCCCGTCGCCCAAGAGATAGCCGAGGACATAAGGGTCGAAGGGCAGATCGGCTTCGCGTAGGAGAAGTGGCCTCGTTGCTGGTATTGCGTGGTTCTTCTGCCCCCGGACCCGGAGGGTTGAAGCAATCTCCTGGGTTGTCCGAGGTATCGCTTGCACGCCGCCCGTGACATCTGCGGGGCGGCTCCACTGCTGTTCGATGGCTGTGGCTGTGCGCCCAAGGATTGTCCCTACCTGCGCTGATGACATCCCTGCCGCCCGCAGGCTGCGCATCTGTGCCCGCTCACCAGGACTGTACCGGTGACGAGACACCCGAGATGATGTCCACGACGGCCAGTCATCCGGGTAGCTCGGCGCGCCAGCTTCACAGTGGTGGTCGTACGACTTTCGGGTACGCAAGTCCCACGTCAACCACTGGTGCTCCGCGTCGGCGACGATGACCTCGCCGTCCGAGAACTCCACCTCGTAGCACGGCCTGTCCTGCAGCACCTCGGTGGCCGCGACGACGGCGACCGGGTGGCCATCGGCCCCGATCAGGTGGTCCCCGACGCGGACCTTCCCCATCGTCGTCCACCCGTCGGGCGTGGCGAGCGGCGTATCGAGGGCCAGCGCCTTCCCAATCGCTGGCCTGGCCGCGATAACGACCATCTGGCCCGGGTGCAGCCCGTTGGTCAGGGAGTCCAGATCCGCGAAGCCGGTCGGCACCCCGGTCATCTTCCCGCCGTGGCTGCCGATCGCCTCGATCTCGTCCAGGGCGCCCGGCATGATGTCGGACAGCGGCAGGTAGTCCTCGCTGACCCGGCGCTCGGTGACCCCGTAGACCTCGGCCTGCGCCCGGTCCACCAGTTCGTCGGCCTCACCGTCGCCGGAGTAGCCGAGCTGGACGATGCGGGTGCCGACCTCGACCAGCCGACGGAGGATCGCGCGCTCCCGGACGATCCGGGCGTAGTACCCGGCGTTGGCCGCGGTGGGCACGGACGCGATGAGCGTGTGCAGGTAGCTGGGCCCGCCCACGCGGGTCAGCTCGCCCCGCTTGTTCAGCAGGTCGGAGACGGTAACCGGATCGGCGGGCTCTCCCCGGCCGTACAGCTCGAGGACGGCCTCGTGGATGATCTGGTGCGCGGGCCGGTAATGATCATCTGGACGGATGGTCTCCATCACGTCCGAGATCGCGTCCTTGGACAGCAGCATCCCACCGAGGACGCACTGCTCCGCGGCCACGTCGTGGGGCGGGGTCCGATCGAAGCTCTCCCCCCGGGGAGCGATTTCGGCCACGCTCACCGGCTATCACCTCCCCGTGGATCAGAGCGCCCCTGGCCGCCGCCGATACGGTGGCCTCACCCTGTTGTAGTCGCGAGGTACGACAGTTTGGTGGCGCCCCGCAGAGACGTCCAATCATCGTGTGCACAGGTCTGTGGACAGCCTGTGCAGACACGCCGCCGGCGCTGTGCGCAGCCTGGGGATACAGCTGGGGACGACGGTGCCGCCCGCCCCCCGCCCACCGTCACTGCCTGCAGTTATGCCATCCACCGGATGTGTGCGGAAAAAACCCTGGCGGCCATTTTCCGTGGACGCAGCGCGTTGAGTTATCCACATACGGAGGGTGACGTCAAACGTGAGATCCAGTGCTACGGTACGCACCGGCACCTGGCCCGGCTGCTCCCGGGAGGCGGGCCCCGGCGGCGGGCTCCAGTACGCAGCGCCCGCCGGGGTTCACTCCCGCAAACACCCGGCGATCATGACAATCGCTCCCCTAGGATTCGAGCATGAGTTCGATGACCGATCCGCGGCTGGCCATGATCGGAGCTGCGATCGACGAGCTCGCCGAAGCCTCCCGGGCGGCCAGCGGCACCCCGGGCCCCAGCGCCATCCCGGGCGCGCCGGACACGTCCGGGAGCATGGCTGAGCGCGTGGCCCGCATCTGGGCGATGGTCGCGGACCTCGACCCAGGCCTCGCCCAGCGGCTGTCCGGGTACACCGCCCAGGACCCTCAGGACCCTCAGGACCGGCCGGATCCCCGGCCCGCCGCGCACGACTGACCGCCACGCACGACTTACCCCCGCGCACGACTGACCGCCGTGGGCCGTCAGCGACGGCCCACGGCGGTCACCCGCGCGGTCAGAACCCGGTGCGGCCGGATCAGGCCTCGACGACGTCCACGTCGAGAGTGGCCGTCACCTCAGGGTGCAGCCGCACCGTGACCTGGTGACGTCCGACGGTCCGGATCGGGGTGGCGATCTCGATACGCCGCCGGTCCAGCTCGGGGCCGCCGGCCGCGCGGACCGCGTCGGCGATGTCCGAGGCGCTGACCGAGCCGAACAGGCGCCCGGCGGCGCCCGCCCGGACCCTGATCTGCACCGGGACCTTGGCCAGGTTCCCGGCCGCGGACCTGGCGTCGTCCTGGCTGCGGATGGCCCGGGCGGAGCGGGCCCGGCGGATCAGGTCGATCTGCTTCTCGGCGCCCCGGGTCCAGCGCATGGCCAGGCCCCTCGGGATCAGGTAGTTGCGCCCGTAGCCGCCCTTGACCTCGACCACGTCACCTGGCTCGCCAAGGCCGGTCACCTCGTTGGTGAGGATCAGTTTCATCGGTGTGCCACTCATCAGCTTGCGGCCTTCCCCGTCCTCAACGTGCCGTGCTGGTGTACGGCAGCAGGGCCATCTCGCGGGCGTTCTTGATCGCCTTGGCGACGTCACGCTGGTGCTGGGTGCAGTTTCCGGTGACCCTGCGGGCCCGGATCTTGCCCCGGTCGGAAATGAACTTCCGCAGCAGCCCGGTGTCCTTGTAGTCCACGTAGGAGATCTTCTCCTGGCAGAACAGGCAGACTTTCTTCCTGGGCTTGCGGATAGGTGCTTTCGCCATCATGGTGCTCCTGTACAGAGCCCCGCTTGCCGCGGGGATGGTTTGGTTTGCTTAATAAAAGGTGCGGGTTATCAGAACGGCGGCTCGTCGGACGATCCCTCGCCGCCGAACCCGGAGTCCGAGGCCCAGGGGTCATCGCCGCCACGGCCACCACCGGACGAACCACCATACCCGCCGGATCCGCCCTGCCCGCCGCCGCCAGCGCCAGCGCCCTGGCCGCCGCCGCCCTGGCCGCCGCCCCCGCCACCACCGCCGAAGCCACCCGCGCCGCCGCCGGAGCGGTTGGACTTGGTGACCTTGGCTGAGGCGTTGCGCAGAGAGGGCCCGACGTCCTCCACCTCGACCTCGAAGACGGTGCGCTTCTCGCCTTCCCGGGTCTCGTAGGAGCGCTGGTGCAGCCGCCCCTGGACGACGACGCGCATGCCGCGCTGCAGCGACTCGGCCACGTTCTCCGCGGCCTGCCGCCACACGTTGCAGGTCAGGAACAGCGAGTCGCCGTCCTTCCACTCGTTGGCCTGCCGGTCGAAGGTCCGCGGCGTGGACGCCACACGGAAGTTCGCTACCGCGACCCCGGTCGGGGTGTAGCGGAGTTCTGGGTCGCTGACTAGATTGCCGACCACCGTGATCTGGGTATCGCCTGCCATGGGGGCCACTCCCGGTCGTTCAGAGGGTTCTGGTGCGCAACCGCGGCCTGCGGCCAGTGCTGCTTAGGCCAGTGCAGCTGCGGTGGGTGCTGCTGCGGTCAGTGCATCTCGGGGCGGAGGATCTTGGTCCGGATGACCGCCTCGTTGAGGCTGAGCTGGCGGTCGAGCTCGTGGACCGTGTCAGGGTCCGCGACCATGTCGACGACGGCGTAGATGCCGTCCGACTTCTTCTCGATCTCGTAGGCCAGCCGGCGCCGGCCCCACACGTCAATCTTGTCCACCGAGCCGCCCCCAGTCTTGACGACCGACAGGAACTGGTCGAGGGAGGGCTGGATGGTCTGCTCTTCGAGAGACGCATCGAGGATGATCATCATCTCATAGCGGCGCATGCTGGAACATGCCTCCTCTGGACTAATGCGGCCACGGTCTCTCCGTGGCAGGAGGGGCCGCAGCGCCACCGGCGCGAAATCCCCGGTACCCGTTGCGGCTGCGTCAGCTTACCAGGGCGGACCGACAGGCTGGCTCAGGATTCTGGCGCCCCCGGAACGGGAAAGACCAACACGACCAGGGAGATCCCGGGCTGATGTCCCGAGGAGGTGGCCACAGTGCCCGACGCTGCCAGAGCCAGCATGACGCCGGCTACCGGGACCACGGTGCCCGGGGGGACCACGGGGCCCGGGGGGACCACGGGGCCCGGGAGGACCACGGGGCCCGGAAGCACGGGGCCCGCGACCGCGGCTCGGGGCCGGCCCCGCCCGCGGGTCCCGCACCTGACGCTGAACGATGACGGCCAGCGGCACCCCGTCGAGAACTCTTTGAGTGTCTTCACCCTGGTAGGGGGCCTCGTCGCGTGCGTCCTGGGCTTCCTGGCCTATCAGGACGTCTCCGGGGCCTGGACGCACGTCGGGGCGACGTGGCTCGGGCTGATCGTGCTAGTCGTCGGGCTGCCCGCGCAGCTGTTCTCGGCGACCCGGTCGGAGCGGATGCTGATCGTGACCGGCCTGGTGGCCGCGTTCGTCGGCGTCTGCCTGGGCCTGGCGCACGGCGGCCTGCTGCCCTGAACCGGCCAGCACGGGGCTGGCCAACACGGGGCTGGCTTACCCCGCTGGCTTACCCCGGCCTGGCCAGCACCGGCCGGCCGGGCCGGTTCCGCGCGCGCCGCGCTCCCTCCGCACCAGACGCCGCAACGAAAACCGCAACGCGGCTAGTCTCGTGACATGGTGAGCATCGGACCCCACGTCCATGATGAAGACCCTCTGCCCGCGGCCGTCGGCACGAAGTCTCATGTCGTCCAGTTCTTCCTGGGCGACCCGCAGGGCTGGGCGGACGCGAAGTTCCCGGGCGGCGACGCGGGCGCGCTGCGCGACGCGCTGGCGGCCGCGGATGTGCGGGCCTTCATCCACGCCCCGTACCGGATCAACGTGGCCAGCACCAACAACCGGATCCGGATCCCCAGCCGGAAGCTGCTCAGCCAGCACCTCGCGGGGGCCGCAGCCGTCGGCGCGCAGGGCCTGATCGTGCACGGCGGCCATGTCACCGCCGACGCGGACGTGGCCGAGGGATACGAGAACTGGGCCAAGGCGGTCGCCCGGATCGACCGGCCGGTGCCGATGCTGATCGAGAACACGGCGGGCGGCGATCAGGCCATGGCCCGCGGCCTGGACGGGGTGGCCCGGCTGTGGGACGCGATCGGTGACGCGGGCGGATCGGGCGAGGTGGGCTTCTGCCTGGACACCTGCCACGCGTACGCGAGCGGGGAAGACCTGTCCGGGATCGTGGACCGGGTGAAGACGATCACCGGCCGGATCGACCTGGTGCACTGCAACAACTCGCGTGACGAGTTCGGCTCGGGCCGGGACCGGCACGCCGGGATGGAGCAGGGCACCATCGACCCGGCGGTGCTGGCCGACCTGGTCCGGGCGGCCGGGGCGCCGGTCATCTGCGAGACACCCGACCCCGCCGCCGACATCGACTGGCTCCGCGCCCACGTCCCCGGCGCCGACTAACCAGCCCCTGCCTGCCCACTCCCGCGACGAGAAGACCGTTATCGCGGTGGATCGTGCGCCGCCCGCGGCGTAGAACGGCCCCGCGACCATCGGCGGCTCAGCGGGCCGACGCCGCGGCGGCGGGCTGGGTGCTGCGGCGCGGCCCGAGCTTGAGCACGAGGCGGTCCGGAGCCCCGGATAGCACGCCGCCCGCGGGATCGTCGGCCCCGTCCGCGCGCACCACGTCGTGGGCGGGCTGCAGGATGTCCCGTACCACCAGGCCGCACAGCAGCGCCACGGAGGCGAACCGGGCGATGAGGGCCGCGAAATACAGTCCGGTGCCGATGCCGCCGACCCCGATGAACGAGGGGCCGGCCACCGACACCGTGATCAGGTAGGCCCAGATCGCGAAGAAGTAGCCCACCTCCGCCACCTGCCACACCAGGTAGGCGCCGAGCCGCGGCCGGGCCAGCACGACCAGGGGGGCCAGCCAGATCACGTACTGAGGCGACCAGACCTTGTTGGACAGCAGGAACGTGGCCAGGGTGAGGAAGAACAGCTGCGCCACCCGCGGCCGCCGCTGCGCGCCCAGGGTCAGCAGCACGATGAGCACGCAGGCGACCACGAAGACGCCCGCGGAGATGACGTTGAGGGTGCTCACGCTGGTCGTGCCGATTCCCGGCCAGTGCTCGGTCTCGAAGAAGTACCAGATCGAGCCCCAGTCGGCCGAGCGTGTGTCGCTGAGCCGGTAGAACCGGGCCCAGCCGGCTGGGGCCACGATCATCACCGGCAGGTCGACCACCAGCCACGCCACCACCGCGGACCCGAACGTGACCCAGAACTCCCGCATCCGGCCCGCCCGCAGGCAGAGCAGCAGCAGCGGGCCGAAGAACAGCAGCGGGTAGAACTTGGTCGCCACGGCCAGGCCGAGGAGCACGCCGGCCAGCACGCCGCGGCGCGCCGCCCAGGCGGCCATCCCCGCCATGGTCAGGCCCATCGCGATCAGGTCCCAGTTGATGAACGCGGCCAGGATGACCGCGGGGGCCAGCGCGACGCCCAGCGCGGTCCACCGCCGGGACCGGCCCGCGAGGTAGGCGGTGGCCAGCACGCCGACGATCGCGAACAGGGTGAGCAGGACGACGGTGAGGTCGAAGAACTCCCGGCCCCGGGTGAACGGGTTGGCGATGGGGTGGACCAGCCACGCGACCAGCTGCATGGCGCCCCCGATGAGCACCGGGTACTCCACCGGGTGCCCGGTGTAGGGCACCTTGCCCGCCGACAATCCCTCCCCGAAATACAGCGGGTAGATGTCGGTATAACAGTGCGCCTGGAACTGCGAGAGGTACCCGTTCCAGGCTCCGGCCCGGCACGCCCACTTGTTGGCCAGCCCCAGCCCGGAGCCGAGCAGAACCGCCGTGACCAGGGCGGTGCCCGACCCCGCGAGCAGCGCGAGGCGTGCCGTCCCCGGCCGTTGCCCGGCCTTCGGGGATCGCCCTCCCGGTCCATGGCCCGCCGGTTCCTGGCCAGCCCGGCCGCTGTCTCCGTCTGTCACCCACACTCCGTCATCGGCTGTCGGGTCCGGTGATTGTGCCCTTACCCGGGCCCTGGCTACCCGATGCTCGATCGCTGCTTGCTGAACCCGCTGGGCGTGGGGTTAGGGAACGGAGCCGTGGACACCGGGTTGCTCGGGACCGGGGCACTGGGGGTCGGGCTGGCGGGGTGGTGGTGGTTCCCGAAGCAGTGCCCGGCGAAGGAGATCCCGTCGCAGGTGCTGCTCGGCGTCGGGGTCGCGATCGGCTTCGGCTTGGGCGTGTAGGGCCCGAGCATGTTCCATGCGGTGCCGCCGAAGTCCGGGGTGGGGAAGGCCTGCACCGGCATGCTGCCGAACATCTTCTGGGCGTACGCGTGCCAGATCGTGGCCGGCCACTCACCACCGTAGCCCGGCAGGTTACCCACGCCGTAGAGGGTCTGCAGGCCGGCCGGCGGCGCGCTCTCCTGGTTGGCCGCGGCCGCGCAGCCGGCGATGCTGGCCGGGCAGCCCTGCTCATTGGTGAACATGCCGATCGCCAGGCTGAACTGCGGGATCGCCCCGATGAAGAACGCCGACTGGGACAGGTTCGTGGTGCCGGTCTTGGCGATGAGCTCCCGGCCGTCGGCCAGCCCCGCGTTCGGGGCCGTGCCGCCCGGCTTGTCATCGAAGGACAGCGCGTAGTCCACGTCGGAGTCCTGGTCCGCGGTCAGCACCGGGTGGTGGGCCACCTTGGCCTGGATGGTCTGCATCGCCTGGCCCGGCAGCTGCTGCTGGATCTCCAGGATCACGTGCGGGGCCTCGTACTCGCCGTTGTTGGCCAGGGTGGCGAACGTGCTGGCCTGCTCCTCCACCGTCAGGGAGGCCTGGCCCAGCGCGGTGCCGACCTCGTCCCGCTGGGTGTACAGGCCCGATGCGGTAGAAGCGATGTTGACCCCGAACGACTTGGCCATGTTGATCATGTTCATGCCGTCGGTGCCCGCGACCCGGTGGTACAGGTCGGTGTACGCGGTGTTGAGCGATTCCGCGGACGCGGTGACCACGCTGACCCCGTTGGCCTGCGCGTCACCCGCGTCGTTACCGACCTCGTACCACTGGGACGTGTCGGCGGGGGTGCTCTGGCTCGCGTACGTGCTGGGCTGCGAGACGGGCGGGATCCACAGCGGCGAGTGACCGTCCAGGGTGCTGGTCTTGACGCTCATCCCCTGGGACCGGGCCAGCGCGAGTACGTAGGGCTTCATCGAGGAGCCCACCTGCTCACGGTTCTGCAGCGCCATGTCCCACTGGCAGCGGATCTTGGCGCAGTTCTTGGCGTCGTAATTGGGCCCGCTGTACATGGCCCAGATCTGGCCGGTGTTCGGCGCCTCCAGCACGGCTCCGACGTGCGCGTAGCTGGGCAGTGCCTTGCCGTCCAGCCTCATCTGGCGCTTTTCCTGGGCCACGGTCGCGTAG
>Ga0209006_10006328_pt1 | contig 10724 bp, 8 predicted proteins | sample JacPin_JW_Ref_O2_FD_188567 | JGI IMG/M metagenome (GOLD analysis project Ga0209006, IMG submission 188567) | Forest soil microbial communities from Algoma, Ontario, Canada - Jack Pine, Ontario site 1_JW_Ref_O2 (SPAdes) (version 2) | ecosystem: Environmental > Terrestrial > Soil > Boreal... | reverse complement strand
TTACGAGTAGGAAATCATCGGCTCAACGCACCACGATATTAACTAATTTATCCGGAACGACAATCACTTTAATCACCTGCTTGCCGCTTATCGACGCCTGCGTCTTCGGATCGATCAGCGCCATCCGCTCCAATTCTTCCTTTGACGTTCCGAACGGCACCGAAATGTGTCCGCGCACTTTTCCGTTCACTTGTAGAACCACCTCGGCCAGGTCTTCCTTCTCCAGCGATTCGTCGAAAGCCGGCCACGTTTGTTTGAACACCGGCCCCGTGCGGCCCAATTGTTCCCACAACTCCTCCGCCATGTAAGGAGCGAATGGACCCAGCAATAAAATCAGCGACGGCAAAGCCTGATCCAACACTGCGCCCGACAGACCTGCCTCTTCTTCAGTCAACGTATTGATGAGTTCCATCAGCGCCGCGATCGACGTGTTGAAATGCCAGCGATTGTTGAAATCGTCGGTCATCTTGTGAATCGTCCGATGCAACTTGCGCAATGCCCGCCGATCCGCGGCAGGATCGCCCGCACCCGCATCGCGACCGATATTCCGCGTGACGAATTTCCAGACACGTTCGAGAAATCGCCGCTGTCCGCCGACGCTAGCCTCGATCCAGGGCATGTCTTTTTCCGGAGGCGCGGCGAACAGGACGACCAAACGGCACGTATCCGCGCCGTACTTCTCGATCATTTCTTCCGGGTCGACCACGTTCCCTTTGGACTTCGACATCGCCGTGCCGTCATTGCCCAAGACCAGGCCCTGCGTGAACAGATTCGCCACCGGCTCATCGTTAGCGATCAGCCCCAGGTCGCGCATCACCTTGGTAAAGAATCGCGAATAGATCAGGTGTAGAATCGCATGCACGACACCGCCGATGTACTGATCGATCTCGAACCACTTCGCGATCTTCGCCGAATCGAACGGAGCTTGGTCATTCTTCGGATCGCAATAGCGGTAGAAGTACCACGACGAATCGACGAAGGTGTCCATCGTGTCGCTTTCACGTTGCCCATCCGCCCCACACTGCGGACACTTCACGTTCATGAACTCCGGATTTTCCGCCAGAGGCGAGCGTCCAATGCCCGTAAACTTCACGTCGTAAGGAAGCTTCACCGGAAGATCCTTTTCGGGCACAGCAACCACGCCGCAATTCGGGCAGTGAATCACCGGAATCGGAGTGCCCCAGTAGCGCTGCCGCGAAATTCCCCAATCCTTGATGCGGAACGTAATCGCGGCCTTGCCGAAACCTTCGCGCTCGGCGCGCTCGTTCATCCTTCGGCGCGCTTCGTCGCTCGTGAGCCCGGAATACTCGCCGGAATTATCGACGATGCCATCATCCGTAAAGGGCAGTTTCGCCTGGCCCTCTACCGGTCGAATCACGGGAACGATCGGCAATCCGAACGTCGTGCAAAACTCGAAATCCCGCTCGTCATGCGCTGGGACAGCCATGATCGCGCCGGTCCCGTAGTCCATCAAGACGAAGTTGCCGATCCACACCGGCACCTTCGCGCCGCTGTAGGGATTGATCGCGAACCCGCTGGTAGGCGCGCCATCCTTCACAACATCGCCAGGCCCGTTGTTACCCCGCGTGTTCGCCCGCGCATCGATCATTTCTTTCGCTCGCGCGCGTCCCGCGTCATCGAGCAGTTTCTGCGCCAGTGGATGCTCCGGCGCCAGGATCACGCACGTCGCACCATAAATCGTGTCGACACGCGTCGTGAATACACGGATCTTTTCTCCCGTTCCTTCCAACGTGAAATCGATCTCGGACCCGACCGATTTGCCGATCCAATTCCTCTGCATCGACAACACGCGATCCGGCCACGCGCCTTCCAGTTTCTCGTCTATGTCGCGCAGCAGTTCATCCGCGTAATCGGTAATCTTCCAGAACCATTGTTCCAGCGCGCGCTGCTCGACCAGCGTATTTTCGTGGCGCCAGCAGCAGCCGTCGATCACCTGCTCATTTGCCAGCACCGTCCCGCATTCCGGGCACCAGTTGACCAGAGCCCTCTTACGATAAGCCAGCCCGCGCTCCAGCATCTTCAAAAAAAACCACTGGTTCCAGCGATAATATTCAGGCTCGCACGTCGTGACTTCCAGGCTCCAGTCATACGCAAAACCCATGCGGTTCATCTGCCGCTTCATCTCGGCGATTCTTGCGAGCGTCCAGTCGCGAGGATGCGCGCCGCCCTTGATCGCGGCGTTTTCAGCGGGCAATCCGAACGCGTCCCAACCCATCGGATGCTGCACGTTGTACCCGCGCATCCACATGTAACGCGCCAGCGCATCGCCGATCGAGTAATTGCGAACGTGCCCCATATGCAGGCGCCCGCTGGGGTACGGAAGCATCTCGACCACGTAATATTTTTTGGCAGAGGCCGCTGGACCGGCGCGATAAAGGTCCGCGTCTTTCCAGCGCGCTTCCCACTTCAGCTCGATTTGGTTGTGGTCGTAGACTTTTTCTTCCATAGGGATTTCAGTGTGTCGAGATTCCGTCGATCGTCGCCCTCCTGATCCACCGGCGTCTCAAGAATGAAGGCTTTGTTGCGAAGCTTCGGATGGGTGAGAATGCGACGAAACCCGTCTATTCCAATATAACCTTGCCCGATATGTTCGTGCCGGTCGACATGCGAACTCAGCGGCGCCTTCGAGTCGTTCGCATGAATCACGCGCACATGTTCCAACCCCAGAATGCGGTCTGCGTCAGCCACCGCGGTCTTGAAACCGTCGGCGGTCGCGATGTCGTAGCCCGAAACCAGAAGATGGCAAGTGTCGAGACAGAACCCGACCGGCAGATGCGTCATCTGCGCCGCATATTCGCGAATCACGTGCAATTCCTCGAGCTTCCCTCCGATTTGGGCGCCCGCCCCCGCCGTACACTCGAGCAGCAGCATCAGCTTTTCGAACTTCAGACCATTTGCTGCTTGCGTCACCCCCTGCAAAAAATGAAAGATCCCCTGCTCGACCGTTTGCCCTTTGTAATTCCCCGGATGCGCCACCAGATACTCCGCGCCAATCGCGATCGCGCGAACTAGTTCGCCGCGGAACGCCTCAATCGATTGCTTCCGAATTCCTTCATTCGCCGACGCGAGATTGATCAGATAATTATCGTGAATCACCAGCGGCGTCAAATCGTATTTGTCCCGCCAGACGTTCAATAGCTTGATCGCCGGCGCGCTCGGCACCGATGCTTTCCACTGCCTGGGGCTCGATGAGAAAATCTGAAACGTATTCGCGCCCATCTCCCCCGCCGTGATCGCCGACCGTTCCAAAGCCCCGGCAATCGAGGTATGCAGCCCGATTCTCACGAATGAAAATCTTTAACCCACGCGTGCTTTTTCATCTTCGCCAGCACATCGTCCGGCAGCGCCCCAAGATCCGAAACCGAGCAGCTCGATTCCACCGTGCGCACTTTGCGCATGCCCGGAATCACCGTCGAAACGGCCGGATGCGACAGGCAATACCGCAAAGCGATCTCCGGCAGCGAGCCTTTCACTCCATCTAAATCCTTCTCTAAAGCGTTCACATGCTCGACAACTTGCTTCTTCCGATCCCGCCCCCGGAAATACCAGTCGCGAAATTCGCCCTTCTCGAACACCGTATCTTCATTAATAGTCCCCGTCAGCGAGCCCTCGTCGAGAGGCACTCGGGCCAGTACGCCCACATTATGTTCGAGCGCCAGCGGCAGCAAATTCGCGTTGGGCGACTGATCGAAAATGTTGTACACCACCTGCACCGAATCGCACAGCCCCGTCCGAATCAGCGCGAGCCCCGAATCAGGATCACCCGCGTTTAACGACACCCCGACCGCCTTCGCCTTCCCCGATTTTTTCAAATCCTCGAACGCGCGCCGCCATTCATCGCGATCCGTCCACTCGGTATTCCACACGTGAAGTTGCTGCAAGTCTAAGGTATCGAGTTTCAAATTCCGCAAACTCTGTTCCGTCGACCGGATTACGTAATCGTACGGGAAAACATCTTCAATGCCGATCCCCGATTTCGCCGGCCACTTCTGATTCATCGGAGGCACTTTCGTCGCGACGTAAACTTTGCCCGGCGCGGCCTTTACGATCTCGCCGACCAGCTCCTCGCTATGCCCGTCTCCATAAGCAAGCGCGGTGTCAATAAAGTTGACGCCCAGCTCCAGTGCCCGCCGGAGAGCCGCCCGCGATTCTTCGTCCGATCCGCCAATCCACTGCTTCCCGCCAATGCCCCAAGCTCCAAATCCAATGTCACTGATCTCGATGCCAGTGCGTCCAAGTGTTCGATAGCGCATTCCTCCATAATAAGGGCAGGTAAGAACATGCTTTGGCTTATTCTCACTTTTTTTCTGATGGCGCCCGGCGAAATAATTCGTCTCTACCTGAAAGACGGCACCTATCAATTGGCCACCGAATACAAGGTAGTGAAGGATCGCGTCACCTATTTAAGCTCCGAGCGAGGCGAGTGGGAAGAAATCCCACTCGAACTGGCCGACCTGGCTCGCACCAAAAAAGAAGCCGCCCAGCATGAAGAGGATCTCAAGGCCGACGCCAAGGCACAAGCCGCGGAGGACGCCGCTGAACGCCTCGCCGTGAGGGAGGTGGAGGAGATCCCTCCCGAACCCGGCGTCTATTATATTCACGACAACAAGCTGGAGGCGATCAAGGTCGCGGAATCCAAAGTCGTCACCGACAAGAGGCGGCAAGTCCTGAAAGTTCTCTCGCCCGTCCCGATGGTCTCTGGCAAAGCAACGCTTGAGATCGATGGCGATACCTCTTCCAAAGAAATCTCCGACAAACGCCCCGAGTTCTTTTTCCGCCTCTCCAACTTCGAACGTCTCGCGATGGTCAAATTAGCGCCGACAAAGAAAGGCTCCCGCATCGTCGAAAATATCCACATGATCCCGGTGACGAAGGAAATTCAGCAGGAGTTCAAGGAAATCGAGACTTTCAAAAAGCAGGAGGGCGATAACGTCTACAAGATCTGGCCTGAAAAAGATCTCGATCCCGGCGAGTACGCGATAGTCGAATACACGGAGGGTCTCGAGTCCATCAATACCCAGGTCTGGGATTTCAAAATCAAATGATGACGGCCCTGCTCCTCGCATCCCTCCTCGCAGCGAACTTCAAAGAACACGTCATCGCCACTGACATGAAGGGCGGTTATCAAGTCGTTGCCGCCGATTTGAATCACGACGGCAAACCCGACCTGATCGCCGTCGCCACTCAGATGACCGATCTCGTCTGGTTCGAAAATCCCACTTGGGAAAGGCACGTGATCGCATCCGGCCTCACCGGCATGATCAATGTAGCGATTTCGGACGACCAGATCGTCATAGCCTACGGTTTCGCGAATCAATATGCCCCCAGCAAGGGCATCGTAGCGGTCCTCAAGCCCAACGGCGATCCGCGCCAGCCCTGGACCCTCACCGAAATCGACCGCCTGCCGACCTCCCATCGCCTTCGATGGGCAAATATCGACGGCTCCAAAGTCGTCGTTAACGCCCCTCTAATGGGCGCGAACGCCGTCGCCCCCGATTATCGTGATCACGCGCCGCTCGTCTACTATAAACCCGGCGAATGGAAGCGGATACAAATCGCCGCCGACAACGAAGGCATCCAGCACGGCCTCACCATCGTCGATTGGGAAGGCAAAGGCCGCGACTCCATCCTCACCTGCTCATTCTCCGGCATCGACCTCTACCGCTTCGCCAAAGACAAGTGGAACCGCACCGAAATCTCGAAAGGAAATCCGGATCCCTGGCCGAAAAGCGGCACCAGCGATATCGCTGTCGGCCATACCGGCAAGCAGCGCTTCCTGGCGGCCATCGAACCCTGGCACGGCAACAAAGTCGCCGTCTACACCGAGCATCGCGGCCAATGGCAGCGCAACCAAATCGACGATTCCCTCCTCGACGCTCACACCATCCTCACCGCCGACCTTAACGGAAATGGACGCGACGAAATAGTAGCCGGCATGCGCGGCAAGCCCTATCAAGTGGTGATCTACTCAAATAACCAAGGTCGCTGGACCCGCCAAATCCTCGACACCGGAACCATGGCCGCCGCAGCCTGCACCGCCATCGACCTGAACGCGGACCACCGCATCGACCTGGCCTGCATCGGCAGCGCCACAACAAATCTTAAGTGGTACGAAAACCTGAAGTAGCGCGCCCCCAGGCGTGCCGCGTCGACACTCGTGTCGACGTGAGCCTAACATAGAATAAATGCGCGCCCTCCGCTACTCCCTCCGCGCCCTGGCCCGCAACCCCGCCTTCTCCGCCGTAATCGTGCTCCTGCTGGCCTTCGGAATCGGCGCGAACACGCTCATCTTCACCGCGGTCGACGTCCTCCTCCTCCGCGATCTCCCCGTCGATCACCCGGAACAACTGGTTCGCATGGAAGAAGTCCACCCCAGCGGCTTCCGCAGCCCCATTCCCGAATTCGCCGATTTCTATCGACCCCTTATCCGCGATCGCGCCAAAAGTTTCAGCGAAGTTTTCTCCGCCGGCGATTTCGATATGTCCTTCCAGGCCGGCGGCCGCGTCGAGAACGTCACGGCCAAAGTGGTCTCCGGCAATTACTACCGCGCGCTCGGCGCCCACGCCGAAATCGGCCGCACCATCTCGGACGATGACGACCGCGACAGCACGCGGTATCCCGTCGTGCTCAGCCATTCGTTCTGGCAGCGCGCCCTCGGTGGCCGCGCCAACGCACTGGGGGAAACCATTCGTCTTCGCGGTGTTCCGTTCACCATCATCGGCGTAATGCCGCGCGACTTCCGAGGCCTCGAAGTTGAAGGCGGTCCCGATGTTTCGATCCCTCTTTCCGCCTATTATTTGTGGACCACCGGCCGCACAGTCTACGGCGCGCCGGTACAAATGTATGAACGATTGAAACCAGGTGTACCGCTCGCCGAAGCCGTCGCCGAATTGCAAGTCCTCCATCCAGGACTCGTGGACGCGGAGGTGGAGAAAGCTGACCCGCCTCTCACCGGCCAAAAACAGCAGGAGTATTTCGCGGATCGAATCGCAACCCGGCTCGACCTCCAGCCCGTCTCGCGCGGTGTCTCGAAGCTTCGCAAACAATTCGCCGTAGCCGTGGAAGTCCTGATGGGCGCCGTCGGCGTGCTCCTGCTGCTGGTCTGCGCGAACATCGCCGGCTTAATGCTGGCCCGTGGCGAAGCCGCGAGAAAAGAGATCGCTGTGCGCCTGAGTCTCGGCGCGACCCGCTTTACCGTCGCCTCGCAACTGATGACGGACGCACTGCTCCTTTCCATCCTTGGCGCACTCGGCGCCATGCTGATCGCCCGCTGGGGAGGCAATCTCCTGCTCGCATTCCTCCCCTCGCGCCGGCCCCTGACTCTCGAACTGACCCCCGACGCCCGTGTCCTGGCCTTCGCCGCCGGCGCCTGCATCGTCACCGCTCTCGCGATGAGCATCGTGCCCGCTCTCCACTTATTCCGAGCCGATCTAACCGGCCTGATGGGACGCGGAGGACCCCGCCATCGCCGGTCCCGCGCCGGGATCGCATTGGTCGCCCTGCAAATCGCGCTCTCAACCATCCTCCTGATCGGAGGCGCCGCGCTGGTCAGAACGCTCCATCAATTGCGCGCCACCGCCGCGGGCATCGACCGCAGCGTCATCGTCATGGTCGTCAACCCGCGCATGGCGGGCGTCAAAACATCGGAATTGAAGGCGACGCTGGAAGATCTCCTCCGGCGCGCCAACAGTCTCCCGGGCGTCGAAGGAGCCACCTACGCAGGCATGGCCCTGATGCGCGGTATCGGCATGAAGAGTTCGGTCGCCCCCACCGGAGTCGCCATCCGCACCGCCGACTTTCTGAATACCAGCATGAATAACGTGAGCCTGGGCCACTTTGAGAACGTCGGAATCCGCCTCCTTGAAGGCCGCGACTTCCGCCCCTCTGATCTGGACGCGAAGCCCCGCCCCGTCATCGTCAGCGAAAGCTTCGCGCGCCGGTTCTTTCCGCGAGTCGATCCCATTGGCAAGACCTTCGGAGGCGGCATGAACACCACCGCCGGAGCCGACGACCTCATTATCGGCGTGGTCGCCGATACCAAATACCGTTCCATGCGTGAGGATCCACCGCCGGTCTGGTATAGCTTGATCGATTTGCGAGACCAATACGGCGAGACCTTCGGCGTCGCCCTCCACGTCCGCACCCGCCGCCCTCCCGGCCCCGTCATTGCCGATCTCCGCGCCACGCTAGCGACCCTCGGCCCCGGCATCGCCCCGTTGGAGGTCGCGACCGTCAATCAGGACATCGAAACATCCCTCTGGCAGGAGCGTCTAATCGCCGCCCTGGCCTCCGTCTTTGCGATCGCGAGCGCCGTCCTGGTCGCCATCGGCCTCTACGGAATGCTAGCTTATTCGATCGCCCGCCGAACCCGCGAAATCGGCATCCGCATAGCGTTAGGCGCGCGCCCCACTCACCTGATTGAAATGATTTCGAGCGATGTTCTCCTAAGCGTCGGCCCCGGCTTGATCCTCGGAGTGGCCGTTTACGCCTCCACCACGCGCGTAATTTCGCCGGTCCTCTACGGCGTCCGCCCCATGGACACAATCTCCCTCGCCGCCGCCATCCTCCTGATCGGAATCGTAGCCACGATGGCCGGCTTCGTCCCCGCCCGCCGAGCCGTCCTGATCGAACCCTCCGAAGCGCTCCGCCAGGACTAAGTTTGTAGCTCCAAGCCTGCTGACCAATTGTTATGAGAAGCGGCGCCGGGCGGCGGCTCGCGTCATTACGCTTGCCCATTCGGCGACGTATCTGATCATCGCACCCGGATTGGTCCACAGGCCGACGGGAAGGCTTTCGAGGTAGCGCGGAATCGAGGGACGGAAGGGTTCGAAAAATTGATCGCGGGCGTCGGCGCGGAAGCAGAGATAGCCGTAAATCCAATGAAATGGGACGTAGCCGCAATCGCGCTTCAGAACTTTAAACGTCTCGCGAAACACGTTGTCGCGCTGGCTTAATGTTTTGTTCGCGGGATGCATGCGGGAGTCGGCCAGGGTCGCATCGATGCGGCGGAGTGAGAATGTGCGCGTCAGACGGAGCCAGAAATCGTAGTCGAAGGTGAGATTGAAGTCCGGATCGAGGCCGCCCGTGCTCTCGAAAGGCTCACGACGGAAGAAGCTGGCAGGCTGGCAAATGAAGCATTCTCGTTCGAGCAGTGCGCGGTCGAAATCTCGCACAGGATAAGGCGCGATGCGGTCGCCGTTCTCATCGATCCACCACGCATCGCCGTAAACGCCGGCGGCTTCGGGATTCTCGCGCAGTGTTCGGACCGCAGCCGACACCGCGTGAGGATAATAGACATCGTCGGCGTTGAGAAATGCGAGAATCTTCCCTTTACCGAGCGCGAATCCGCGATTTATAGCGTCGGCGGTACCGCCATCGGGGGCTGACTCCCAGTCGAGGGAATCTTCGTATTTCCTGAGAATATCGATGGTGCCGTCGGTCGAGCCTCCGTCCATCACGATGTACTCGATGTGCGGGTAATCCTGACTGAGGACGCTAAGGATGGTCTGTTCCAGGAATCGCGCGGCGTTCAGACACGGCGTCACTATCGTGACTAAACCATCAGGCTCCGACGTAGCGGGCATAGAGGCTCCGGGCGATTCCGACATCCGTAGTGCCTTTAATAATGGCGCGTCCGTCGGGGAAAATCATCAGCTCATAGGCATCCAGGGTGACGCGCAATGCGAATTCGTTCGAGCGGACGGGGGCAAACTCGCCGAGCCGTTCCGCCAGATCGGCTAAGTCGAGTGGACGCGAGCGTTCGTGAATTTGGACGGCGTTGCGGCCGCAGAGGCTGATCGGGGCGCGGCGGGAGCCATCGAGATGAACGAAGTCGCGGTGGGCGCAGCAGGCGCAATCGGGATCGCGAGCGGGGGGTGCGATTTGGCGAATCTCGCCCGTCCAGAGGTCGACGGTGGTAATCGTGGCGGCTATATTTTTTTCTAGAGTGCCGATAATTTTCATTGCATCCGCGGCCTGAAGTGCGGCGATTGTCGCCGTGACAGTGCTTAGCACGCCCGCGGTTTCGCAAGTCGGCTGCGCACCTTGGGGAGGCTCGGGATAAACGCATTTGAGACACGCCGTCATATTTGGAATGATCGCCATCTTCAAGCCGTAACTCGCTACAGCGGCTCCGTAAATCCAGGGGATATTCTCGCGGACGGAAAAATCGTTGATCAGATAGCGGGTCTCGAAGTTGTCGGTCGCGTCGAGGATCAAGTCGATATTTTCGAATAAATCCACAACGTTTGACGCGCTGAGGTCCGCAACCAGCGGCTCCACGGTCACTTCGGAATTGATTTCCGCGAGGCGGCGGGCGGCGGCGACGGCCTTGGGTGTTCCTTCTCTCGCATCGGCTTCGGAAAAGAGAAACTGGCGCTGCAGATTGCTGAGCTCCACCACATCGCGGTCGATAATCCGCAATAGGCCGACGCCGGCCCGCGCTAGTATTTCGGCCTGCACGGTCCCCAGCGCGCCGCATCCGACAATGGCGACCCGGGAGGCGCCGATACGCTCCTGTCCGTCCACTCCCCAAGGCGCAAAACGGACTTGACGAGAGTAACGGGAATCGCTGGCGCGCATCATATTAACTAGGGATATATTGTGCTCACACCCTTCGATCTGATGGTAACAGCCAGTCTGAGAACAGCAAAGCCGGAAGTCCCAGCGTTATCATTGTGAATCGTGCGTCCGCTGATGCCATT
>Ga0209006_10006327_pt1 | contig 10724 bp, 9 predicted proteins | sample JacPin_JW_Ref_O2_FD_188567 | JGI IMG/M metagenome (GOLD analysis project Ga0209006, IMG submission 188567) | Forest soil microbial communities from Algoma, Ontario, Canada - Jack Pine, Ontario site 1_JW_Ref_O2 (SPAdes) (version 2) | ecosystem: Environmental > Terrestrial > Soil > Boreal... | reverse complement strand
AACGGTCGAAGTTTTCGGCAGCGACCTCGACACCCTCAACGGCCGCCAGCGGCGCGCGATCGAACAGCGCTGGGGCGTGCTGTTCCAACAAGGCGCGTTGTTCTCTTCGCTCAACGCGCTGCAGAACGTGCAATTTCCGATGCGGGAATACCTGCGCCTGTCGCCGCGGCTCATGGACGAGATCGCGCTCGCCAAGCTCGAAATGGTGGGCTTACGCGCCGACGTGCGCAGCAAATACCCGGCTGAGCTCTCAGGCGGCATGATCAAGCGCGTGGCGCTGGCACGTGCGCTGGCGCTCGATCCCGATATCGTCTTTCTCGATGAGCCGACCTCCGGGCTCGACCCGATCGGCGCCGCCGACTTCGACGAGCTCATCCGCACGCTGCAGCAGACTTTAGGGCTCAGCGTATTCATGGTCACCCACGACCTCGACAGCTTGCACGCGGTGTGCGACCGCATCGCCGTGCTTTCCGAAGGGCGCGTGATCGCGACCGGGCCGATCGAAACGATGCTTGCTTCCAAACATCCGTGGCTTCGATCGTATTTCGGCGGCAAACGCGGCCGGCAAGTGCAGCGGCCTACAGAGAAGGCCATGCAGCATTAGAGTGGGACTGGACGCACGAGGGGCGCGAGACGGGACGTAGAGAACGACGATGGAAACCAGGGCTAGCTACATCATCACCGGCGCGTTCACGCTCGCGGTCATCGCCGCCGTGTTCGGCTTCGTCTTTTGGGTGCAGAATGCCGGCGACGGCAGCGAGCGCTCGGTCTACCGCCTGGTGTTTTCAGGTTCGGTGTCGGGCCTGCGCCCTGGCGCCGCCGTGCTGTTCGACGGCATCCGGGTCGGCGAAGTCACCAAGCTCTCGCTCAATCCACGTGATCCGCGCCGCATCGAGGCGCTGGTCGCGATCAACCGCGCGACACCGGTGCGCGGCGATACCAAAGTGGCGCTCGCCTTCCAGGGGCTGACCGGCCAAGCCGACATCTCGCTCATGGGCGGCGCGCCGGACGCCCCGGCGCTTGCCGCCGCTGCGGAAGGACCGCCGACCATTTATGCCGACCCGAGCGCCGGTGCCGACCTGACACAGGCGGCACGCGCAATGCTCGGGCGCATCGACACCATGGTGTCGGAAAACGAACAAGCGATGCGGGCCTCGATGCACAATGTCGAGACGGTGACGGCGGCCCTGGCGAAGAATTCACAGCGTCTCGATGCGGTGATGGCGGGGCTCGAAACCCTTACGGGCAGCGCGGATAAGAAGGGCGATCTCGGCGAAGCCGCCTCCTCGATCCGCAAGCTTGCCGACAATCTCGACAAGCGCACCGACGAGATCTCCGCCGGACTGGTGCGCTTCTCCAATTCGGGCCTGAAGGAATACGAAGGGCTGGCGGTCGAGGGCCGGCACACGCTCGCCGAACTGCACAAAGCGATCAAGAATATCAACGACCACCCCTCGCAGCTCATTTTCGGGCGGTAGATCGCGTAGCGCCGAGCGGCTTCAGGCGCCGGTGCCGCGATGGCTGCACGCACGCGCTACTTTTTAGCTGCGGACTGTAGCTCTTGCAGTCGCTTTTCAAGTTTGGGGAGACTCGCAACCAATTCGCACTTGCTCTTATCTTCCTGCGCCAGCTTCTTGGCTTCTTCCTCGCGTTCTTGCGCATCTTCTGGCGTCCACGGGCGGCGCTTTGCTTGATTGAAGCGCCCAGCCTTCACCAGACTTTGCAGGGAACGAAGATATTCTTCCAGATTGACGACGCGATCGTCCTTGCGAAGATAGAAACTCGCGCCGTCGAGGTCGCTGCAATATTTCGCGCCCCCAAACATCTTCTGCATCATCTGCGCGTCGTCTATTTTCTCCTTGATCGCGTCGATCTCCGAGCTTTGTGGGGATCCGCCTGCCACAGTCCCAACCAAGGCGTTCTCTTGGTTCGATCTTGTTGCAAGTTTCTCCGGTTCGCTTTTTCCTTGAAGATCAGGTTTCTTCGGTGGCCAGGCCTCCGGCTTTAGCTCAAGTTCGGCCGCCTTATCAAACGTCACCAACGCCAACTGCTCCGGCGATGCGGAAAAGAAATACGTCATCGCCTTTTCAGGAAGCTTGAGCCTCGCATAAAATTCAAACGCCGCATCGTTGCCACCTCTGGATTTTCTCTTGGTTATGGCGTCTTTGGCTTGGTGAAATCCGAGCACTGCTCTTGACGACATGTACCGAGTTTTCCCGGCCAACCAAATCGTGGTGCACGCGCTATAGCAAATGCCTTCATTGTAGCCGGTATCGTATTCTCTGTTGAGGATATCGTTGGCAATGAGAAGAGCCGCGGTCACGCTTCCGCCAGGGCTGTTGAGGGTAACGATAGCGTGGGGCGTTCTTATCTTTTCAAGAAAGAGTTTCCACTTGCCGCCGTCTTCCGGTTCAATTTCGCCCTCGAGATAGATGCTCGTGCAGGATTTATCGGCGTGATCTTCGCCGCATCCTGACATCATCGTAAAATTCGCCGCCGAGGCCGGCGTTGCCGCCGCGAGCACGACCGCGGCCAACAGTATCTTTTGCAGTTGCATTTGGTTTTACATCAGTGGAAGTGCTGCGAGAGCGGCACGTTGCGAAGGGAAAGCTGCTCGACGCCAGCGCAATGATGAGCGCGCCACCGGCGCTGCGGACGCCTGCAAGGATGATATTGCACGGTTGCGCGGCTCGCAATTGCAATCCGCGCCGCTCTGGAAAGCTCTATGATCTTCCTGCATGGCCGAAGCGATCCGCTCGTGTCTTGCACGGTCATTCCCGCGCAAGCTGGAATCCAGTCAAGCCAAGCCACTTTAATTTGCGTGCATCAAAAATGGATCCCCGCCTTCGCGGGGACGAGCGGGACTGAATGTCTCGGCCGCTCAGGCGGCGATTTCGGCTTCTTCTTCTTCGTCGTCCTCGACCAGGCGAGGACCGGACCCGGGAAGCTGCTCGGCGCCGGTATCAAACCAGGTGATGATCTCGAAGCGGCCGTCTTCATGCTCGACCAACGCTGAGCAGCTTTCCACCCAGTCGCCGCAATTCATGTAGCGGATGCCGAAATTGTCGTGAATGACGGCGTGATGGATGTGACCGCAGATCACGCCGTCGACCTGGCGGCGTTGCGCCTCCTCGGCCAAGGTCTGCTCGAAGGCGCCGATATAGTTCACGGCATTCTTCACCTTGTGCTTCGCCCATTGCGACAGCGACCAATAGGAGAAGCCGAGCCTGCGGCGGATGGCGTTGAAGTAGCGATTGATCAGAATGGCGAGCTCGTAGGCGGTGTCGCCGAGCAGCGCCAGCCAGCGTGCGTGCTTGACCACCATGTCGAACACGTCGCCATGCACTACCAGATAGCGGCGGCCGTCGGCGCCCACATGGATGGCGTTCTCGACCACCTCGATGCCGCCGAAGTGGGTGCCATAATAGTCGCGCAGGAACTCGTCGTGATTGCCCGGCAGGTAGATCAGCCGCGCACCCTTGCGGGCCTTGCGCAGCAGCTTCTGCACTACGTCGTTGTGCGGCTGCGGCCAATACCAGCCCGACCGCAATTGCCACCCGTCGACGATGTCGCCGACCAGATAGATCGTCTCGGCATCGTGGTAGCGGAGGAAATCGAGCAAACGATCGGCCTGGCAGCCGCGGGCGCCCAGGTGAACATCGGATATGAAGAGAGTACGGAACAGACGCGGGCCGCGCTCGATCGCCACGATGTTTGATCTCTTGCTGGGTTCGATCTGTTGCTGGTCTGCCATGGTGCGACTCTTGAGCACGCGTATAGGTGCGTCGCATTGCAGCAAGATGACAACCAAGAGCTTAACGCCGGTAGCAAGCTGCCTAACAGCATCAAAGCGTCGACCAAATCGGTCTTTTTGTTTGCCGGCAACCTTAATGTCGGACGCCGCGCACGCCTGCCCATTCACAGCAATGTCACGCGCCAGCGTTAGACGATTCGCTGATGACCGCGCCGATTCTAACCGCTGCATTTTTCCTCGTCGCCACGACCGGCGTTCATGTAGCGAGCCTCGCCATTGCGGTCCTGCGGTTGCGGCGCGCTCCGAGCGCCAACGTGCGCGGGTTTATCGACCTTCCAGCCGTCAGCTTGGTGCGTCCGCTGTGCGGCATCGATAATTTTGCGGAGGATACGCTGCGTTCGACATTCGGGCTCAGCTATCCACGCTACGAAATCCTGTTTTGCGTCGCCTCCGCCGACGACCCGGTCATCCCGTTGATCGAATCACTGATGGCGGAGCAGCCATCGGCCGACGCACGCCTGCTCATCGGCGACGAGCGCGTGAACAACAACCCGAAGCTCAATAACGTCCTCAAGGGCTGGCACGCGGCGCGCCACGAGTGGATCGTGTTGGCCGATTCCAATGTGCTGATGCCGACCGACTATCTGGAGCGGCTGTTTGCGAGCTGGCGGAGCGATACCGGGCTTGTCGCCTCCCCGCCGATCGGGTCGCAGCCCGGAAGCGTTTGGGCCGAGCTCGAATGCGCCTTCCTCAATACCTACCAGGCGCGCTGGCAATACATCGCCGACGCCTGCGGCTTCGCCTTTGCCCAGGGCAAGACGATGTTGTGGCGGCGCGCCGACCTTGATCGCGCCGGCGGTATCGAAGTGCTCGCCCGCGAAGTCGCCGAGGACGCTGCCGCGACCAAAGTGGTGCGCGACGCCGACCGCAAGGTTCAGCTCGTCGACCGTCCCTTCCCGCAGCCGCTCGGCTACCGCTCCGCGGCCGAAGTCTGGCGCCGGCAGGTGCGGTGGGCGCGGCTGCGCCGGGCAAGCTTCTTCGCCTATTTCCTTCCCGAGGCGGTCTCGGGAGGCGTGCTGCCGATGATCGCGCTTGCGGCGGTCGCGCCGTCGATCGGACTGCCGATCCTCCCAACCGTGCTGCTGTTCGGCGTGCTTTGGTACGCGGCGGAGACGTTGTTGGCGGCGGCCGCCGGCTGGCACGTCTCGGCGCGCTATCCGCTAATTTGTCTGTTGCGCGACGCTTTGTTGCCGGTGCTGTTCGTAAGCGCGCTGCAGGGCGACGACTTTGTCTGGCGCGGCAACGAAATGCAGGTCGGGCGGCTGCGTCCGCGCGGCATGATGGCGCGCGTGCGCCCGCGCCTCGCCGAAGTGGCGCCACGCGCTCGCCGTCGGCTTCGCTCGCTACGAGAGCGGATGTCGTAACCGGCACGGTCGCCGACGGCACCACAAGCTTCGTGTTGAAGAAGCAAAAGGCGGGCACTGGGATGCCCGCCTTGGCACGGCCCCATTGGGTCGAGCGCCGTCATTGCGAGGAGCAAAGCGACGAAGCAATCCAGATTGCGCGCGCAAACCTCTGGATTGCTTCACGGAGTTTACCATCGGGCCGGCCACTTCGGGTCGGCCCCGTTGGCTCGCAATGACGATCGGAACGCTCAGGTAATACCGATCGGCACGCCCGGCGAACCCGTCCCGCCTACGATCGGAACCGGCGTGAAGCTGTAGACGAACTGATATTTCTTGTCGGCGATCAGGTCGTCGAACACGAGATTTTCGTGATTGAGAATCCCGTGCTTGGTCTGCAGCGTCATATGAACGGCGAAGGCAAGCGTTTTGTCGGGATTGGGAACGACCTCGACTGCCCAGGTGTCGGCGCCGGTCAGGCAGAGATCCTTCTCGATCACCCAGTTGGCGACCTCAAGCCCGATGCCGGGCTCGCCGCCGTTGAACTTGTCGTTGTTCTTCTTCCACAGCGAACCCCAGCCGGTGTTGAAGAAGATGCCGTCGCCGGGCCTGATATCCTCTTCCTTCAGGTTCTGCTTCGCCAGCGCCGCGCGCAGGTCGGCAACGCTGATCTCCTCGCCGGCTTCCATCATGCGGCCCTTCACCGCCATGATGTCGACGAGATGGCCGCGCGTGAACAGCGGCTTGCAGTGCTCGACGCCAAGCTTCTTGAGGCCATAAGCGTCGCCGAAATCCGCCACCGTGTGGCCGTTGTAGAAGCGCATCTCAGCCTTGTCGCCGGGTGCTCCCATGGCGACGCCGATGTGGCCGAGAAAGTCGAATTGCGTTCCCACTTGGCCGATTTCGGTGGTCACGAACTCATCGTGGAACACCAGACGGTTGTCGCCGAACGGACCGCCGGTCGGTGAGCCGGGGATGCGCAACGTGAAGACGCGCTTCCCGAACAAGGGCATCGAGCTTTCGTAGTCGTGGCCGAGCTTGTAGATCTTGCCGTCCTTGATCCACTTCGCCGTCTCCAGTACCTTGGCGGGCGTGATGTGGTTCGAGGCGCCGGCCTGATCGTCCGCGCCCCATTTCGAGGGCCACCATTTCTCGTTGCTGAGCTTTGGCGGTGCGATCGGATCGGCGTGGGCCGGCGTGATCGGCGCCATGGCGAACTTGCCGAAGCTCGCGCCGGCGACCGCGCCCAGTCCCGCGCCCTTCAGAAATTCGCGACGGTCGGCGGGCGGCGACGTTTCAGATGAAGACGTTTTCGCAGATGGCGTATTTGCAGACGATGTTGAAGACGATCCAGGCACGGCCTCGCGTTCACGACCGTCGGTCATGTTGCAGTCCTCCCCGTGAATTGCCTCGCCCTATGCCGGGCGGGCTCATTGTCATTCGTTGCGGAAATCATGGTAATGTGCCCGCAAGACTGGAACAAGACATTAAACGCGCGCGATAGGCGCGGAATTTCCGGCCGATCTGAAAGCGGGAGGGACACGCGTGGGGCTGTTCGATACAGATAAGTCCGCTGTACGACTCCCGGTTTCGCTGATCACCGGCTTCCTCGGCAGCGGCAAGACCACGCTTCTCAACACGCTCTTGCGCCACGATGGGATGGGAGACAGCGCCGTCATCATCAACGAGTTCGGCGAGGTCGGGCTCGATCATTTGCTGGTCGAGGCGGTCGACGGCGAGATCGCGGTGCTGGCGAGCGGCTGCGTCTGCTGCACCTTGCGCAGCGATCTGGAAGAGACGTTGCGCAACCTTCTGATCAAGCGCGACCGCGGCGAAGTGCCGGCTTTCTCGCGCATCCTCCTTGAGACCACCGGGCTCGCCGACCCGGCGCCGATCGTGCAGCTTTTGTTGAACAATCCGCTGGTCAGCCACTATGTGCGGCTCGACGCCGTGGTCACCACCGTCGATGCCGTCAACGGCGCGCGGCAGATCGACGAGCATGCCGAAGCGGTCAAGCAGGTCGCCCTCGCCGACCGCTTGCTCGTGACCAAGACCGATCTCGCCGCCGCGGATACCATCGCGCATCTCGATCGGTCTTTAATTTCGCTCAATCCCGGAGCGACGCGGCATCGCGTATCGAACGGCGAGATTGCGCCCGACGCCTTGTTCGGCGCTGCCCTGTTCGATCCCGCGCGTAAAACCGCCGATGTCCAGCGCTGGATCAACGAGAGCGCCTACGGCGCGCAAACACACGCCCAACAAACGCATCAGCACGACGGGGACGGGTACGATGGGATTGGGCACAACGGCCAGGCGCACGACAGCCATGCGCACGACCACGCCGGACACGCCCATACCGGCGGCATCCGCAGTTGCTGTCTGGTCAGCGACCAGCCGCTGTCCTGGGATGCGCTTTCATCCTGGCTGGCGGGGCTGCGTCAAGGCGCCGGGGCGGACCTGCTGCGGGTCAAAGGCATACTCAATCTGATCGGCGAGGATGCGCCGGTCGCCGTTCACGGCGTGCATCATGTCTTTCATCCGCCGGTTCAGCTCGACGCCTGGCCGGACGCCGACCGGCGCTCGCGCATCGTCTTTATCACCCGCGATATCGCACCGGCCGACCTGCACGCGAGTTTCGTCGAGCATGTCGGGGCGGCGCGGATCTGATTGCAAGCCATTCTGCAGGCGGTTTCAAGACGCGCCGCCGCCCTTCCGGCTCCATAGCGCCGCCGCTCATTCCGTAATGATGCTGACGATCCTGTTGGTCGCCGGATCGACGATCAAGAGCTGACTGTGCACCATGGCGTAATTGTAGGATTGCACTTGCGGCACCTCGCTACTGACGCTGTTGGGCAGCGATCGGAGTTGCATCGACGCCGGCACCGTAGCGCCGACTTTGGGCTGGAAGCCGGGCGGCGCATTGGTGGCTTGCTGATTGCCGAGGTGCTTCCAGATTTCGGCGCGCTGTGCCGTACTGAGATCGAGCGCGCGCTGCCCCCTCTCCTTCATGTCCGACGCCATACCATTCGGACGGCTGGGGGTTGTTTGATTGTCGGCGTTCTGACGCACACCTTCGTCACGCATCTTCGCCGACTGGCCTTGCGTGGGATTTGGCAGCTGGTTTGGCACGGCGTTGGACTGCCGTTGCTGCCCAGCGGCCGTGTTCTCCTGGCGGCCGCTCGTCGTGGCCGAGTTTTCACCCTCCGCCTCGCGCTCGCTCTTCGCCGAAGGCGCGCGATCCATCGTCTTTGCCGATTTTCCGAAGCGATGGCTGCGCGGCGCCGGCGCAACCGCTTCTTCCTCATCGTCCTCCGAGAGGTCGCCGAGCGCGTCCGCATCGCCTCGCTCGCGCGCGCTCGCGGCATCCTGATCCTCGGACGCCTCCGGCATGAGCGCCTGCGAATCCGGATGCACCACCATCACGACCGGACTGCCGTCGGGTCCGATGGCGCGCACCAGAAACGATTCGGACATGATTTGAATATTGCTAAATCCGGCTTCTTCGAGCCTCGCTCTCACTTCGTCTCGCGTGGTCGCAAACTGGTCCGCCCCCGGCGCGGACGGACCATCCGCCGTCAGGCGCCATAGGTCCGATGTTTGAGCCGAAGCTTTTTGAACCGAGGCCAGTTGCGATGCGCCAAGAGCGATCGCCGCGATCGCTATGATTCCGCATGCCTTTTGCATTTGGGCGCCTCCCATGACGAAGCCCCCCAAGCGAACTTCCGCGACAAGTGAACTGGCTTCGGCGCGGAACGTTCCGGCAGCTCGGCCGCAATGGCGCGGCGTTCCGCCTACGATTTCGATACGCGCGCTGCCGCCTCTTTGGCGATGACATCGAGCGTGGCGCGGTCAGCCGGGAAATCGGCCGCGATCCAGGCCGCCTCGGCCGCGCGTAAGGCGCCGCCGAGCGGCGGGCCAGGCGTAAGGCCGAGACTCATGAAATCCGCGGCTTTGAGCGGAAAAACCGGCACCGCCCAGCGCAGCGGCAGAGTGGCGAATTCATGCCAGGCAGCATCGGCTGCGCCTGCTGCCGAGCGACTCCAGGCCACCAATACGCGGTCGACAAATGTCTGCGCACCGAGGCGATAAAGAAGTCCGCGGGCCAACCTTGCGTCCTGCTCCAAAGCCAGGCGCCACCAGCCGTCCAGCGCCAGCAATCGTTCGCACTCGGCGTTGGACAGGCGCAGCCGCTCTCCGAGCCGCTCGGCATCTTCCTCCACCCACACCCCGAGCGCACCGAGCCGGCGCACCGCATCGGCCTCGCGCCCGAGCGTCTCTTCAAGCTTGATCATGTTCTCCAAGCTGGCGAGATACGCGACGCCGCCCAAGACGGTGCCCAAAAGCCCGCTCTCGGCCATTACCGCGAGAGTTGGCGCGGCCCGCGCGGCCAGGAGAAGCTTGAGCATCTCCATGCGCACGCGTTCGCGTGACAGCGTTTCCAGGCCGGCGCGGCCGCGGACGCAGGCCGCGACGCCATCGGGATCGGGCGCGCCGGCACCGAAATGCGCATGAAAGCGGAAGAAGCGCAGAATGCGCAGATAATCTTCTTCGATCCGCTGCTGTGGCTCGCCGATAAAGCGCACACGCTGTTTTGCAATATCGGCAAGGCCGCCGACATAATCGTGCACCACGCCGTCCGGCCCGGCGGAGAGCGCATTGATCGTAAAGTCGCGCCGCTCGGCGTCGGCCTTCCAATCGCGGCCGAAGACGACACGCGCCTTGCGCCCGAAGGTTTCGACGTCCTGGCGCAAGGTCGTGACCTCGACCGCCTGATGGTCGATGATGGCGGTGACGGTGCCGTGCTCGATGCCGGTCGGTACGGCCTTGCCGCCCGTGGCCTCGACGCGTCGTATCACCTCTTCGGGCAGCGCGGTTGTGGCCACATCGATTTCGCGCGCGGGCCGCCCGAGCAAATCGTTGCGCACCGCACCGCCGACCGCGCGCGCCTCTTCGCCATCGCGGTTTAAGAGACCGAGGAGCTTCGCGACCGGACCATCGCTGAGCCAACGCGCATCAATTTTCCTGGCGACCGGCGCCGTCATCCGTAAATCCGGTCGTAGAGATTGCGCACAATGCCGGCGGTGATGCCCCAGATGTAACGGTCGCCGAACGGCACCGCGTAATATTCGCGCTCAATGCCCTTCCATTCGCGGCTGTGGCGCTGGTGATTTTCCGGACGCATCAAAAAGTCGAGCGGCACCTCGAACGTTTCGGTCACCTCGCGCGGATTGAGCGTGAGCGTGAAATCCGGGCGCACGCGTGCGAGTGTCGGCAAAATGCGAAAGCCCGAGAAGGTCAAATAAAGATCGAGATAACCGAGCGGCTCGATCAAGGTCGGCGCCAGCCCGACCTCCTCGCGCGCCTCGCGCAACGCCGCCGCCACCGGGCTCTCATCTTCGGGATCGATCTTGCCGCCCGGAAACGCCACCTGGCCGGCGTGGCGCGCAAGCTCTTGCGTGCGGATGGTGAAAAGAACAGTCGGCGTCGTGCGCTCGATCACCGGAATGAGCACGGCCGCAGGTTTGGTCGCGGTCACGCCGGCGCGCTCCCACATCGACGGATTGAGA
>Ga0209006_10006326_pt1 | contig 10725 bp, 10 predicted proteins | sample JacPin_JW_Ref_O2_FD_188567 | JGI IMG/M metagenome (GOLD analysis project Ga0209006, IMG submission 188567) | Forest soil microbial communities from Algoma, Ontario, Canada - Jack Pine, Ontario site 1_JW_Ref_O2 (SPAdes) (version 2) | ecosystem: Environmental > Terrestrial > Soil > Boreal... | reverse complement strand
TGCGACACTATCTCACATAAAGAGAACTCGAATGACACGGGAGAGGATTTTGCCATTCTTCCGTTTACCCGCGTTACGGCATTTTTGGTGCATTGAAGCAATGTTCGAGCGTCATGACTCGGACACTACTAGCAACTTCGTGCCTTGTTCGTCATGTATCGAACACATGGAATTCATTCGCTCGGAAGTCCAAAACGACACTCTGGATGCAGTCATACGCTCATCAAAGTCACTCCGGACTTTTGTATACCATATCGCGTCTCCGATCACGACCTTCCACCCGCCATCCTTTGGAGATGTACTACGCCAGTGTGCGCTGAACACACTCGAACGTCTCGAGATCGTCTACGACAATGGTCGACCGATTGGTTCGCTGATGCTCGGTCCGCTTTCGGACTTCATGAACCTCACCCAAATTGCCCTGTCATTTTCTCTCTTGCTCGGAACACAGGTCGGAGGCACCCCCAACTCCATCGCACATCGTCTGAGTACCTCTCTCCCTGTTTCGCTCGTCTCCCTCTACCTTTGGCTTGGCCCTCCTTGGAAGAGCGTCAACCTGTTTCCGGTGATGGAACAATTTGTGAGGAATAGACACGACAGGTTGAAGAATCTCCAGAAATTGGAGATCGTTGGTAGCTTGGAGAATCTTCAGGTGGAGAGGGTCAAGTCACTCTGTCAGGCAGAGGGGCTGGAATTCAGATCTTTACACCACATACGACAGTGCTCAAAAAAAATCCGACGTGTTTGAATACATTTCCCTACGGTCATGCATAGGGGGCGAGTATGTATAAGGACATGACTGGCCGTAAACTATAATCATACAAAACATGCAAAGACCTTCATGCTTCAGGCTCCAACCCGCACTGCCCGGTATCCAGAAATCACCATCGGGGATCTGCAATGATTGTGTCAGTATCGCAGCTCTGTACACAATAAGTTGGCGTCGAAACAAAGAGGGATCAGACATCCAAAGGAAGGTCACTTTGACCCGCATCGCGACCACCCCCACTTCCCGCCCAGCGCACTACCGCGAGGTAGCGGCCCACACTCAACCATGCCTTTTGGGTTCAACATGTATAGAGGGGGATTTTAGACGTTCCGTATTGGGGGAGTACTCCGAGAGGAGGGCGCTAGAGTGGAAACTGCGAATGTATGGTATAGTTTCATCTTGAAGTTTCGACGCCAATTGCTCTGAAGAGGAACGCAACTCACTGGTGGTAGAAAAGAGGGTATCCCAGTAGTATAAGGGTCACTGAGATAGAGACGGGTCAGTAAGTGAAGTGGAGGAAAGGTAGGATGAAGAAAAGAATCAGACGAAATGGCACTGGCAAGTACACTATGCGTTCGATGAACGCGAGTCTGTTGCGAAACAGACAAGCTCTATTGCTCGGCATGGTCGTATAGGACGGGGAAGAGAATAAAGTCATCATTGAGACGATAACGCTGACGATGCTCACCGTTCGAGACGAAACTTGTCAAGTCGGAAGTCGAACCAAATTTTTTTTTTAAAGGCGCCTCTGTTTGGTTGAGTTTGGCAGGTTACTTACTAATGGTCTGTGCGCCGTTGAACGTGACTAAGCTTTCCTGCTTCTCCCACGCTCCAACCTTTCAACGTCGTCGCTCACAGTCTCAGCGTAGATTTTCATCATGGCCGCTGTCGAAGCTGCTATCCCAATCATTCCAACCCGCATGCCACACCGTCGTCGTCGCATTTCGGAAGTCATCGATGTTGACTCATTAGACGACAGCGCACTCGCACCTCCTCGTCAACGCAGGCGGCTTTCAGAACGTCCTACTCATAGTGGGAGTTCGACATTGATTTTTCCAGAAACAATCACCATACTGGACAGTGACGATGAACAAGATCAACAACCTCGCGCCGCTTCGAGCCACGCAAGGCGAATCAATCGTATGCCACCGTTATCACAACTCATTTGCATTCCTGATTCTCCATTTTCTAGGTCGATTCCGCCTAATTTCTCCTTCTCCTCCACCACCGGATGTTTGGGCACCACCGCCCGTACCCCCAGTCCCCTCGCAGTTCGTTGGGTTGCAATCCTTACCAATGCGTCGTCTCCCACCCCCTTTTCCTTCACCCACCCCTAGCGTGGTGCGCCCAATCGAACGACTATTTCCATTTGAAGTCAACGTTAGATCGACTTCTTCAAATAACACGCCCAGCGCCGCTTCTCCTTCTCATCACGTGCCTGTTATGGGCTTTGGAGGGGCGCTCATCTCACAAAATCGGCAAAACGCAGCGGACGAACAAGCTGCCAGACAACGTAGGGAGCAAGAACGGGAACAACAAAGAGTGAGCGACGTGAACCTCGGTCGGCGGTTCACGAATTTTTATCGCTCGGCTATCCGTCACTTCTCCCGTTCCCACGTGGATGATGATCCTCTTACCCATATTCTCGCCGAAAACGGCCAGGACCTCTTTTTCCCTTCGTTCGTATCCCCACCACGTCGCGAGAGTCCAGAATACAACCCCTTGTTTACACATCCAGCCAAACCCGCATCTGGTTATACCTTCCATTTTACTTCTCCATCGCCACCATCCACCTCGGCCTCGACTCCCACAATTCACATTGACGATTCTGCAGTAGCAAGCACGAGTGCTGCGCGGTCCGACGACGCGAGCACTCTGTTGGTTTGTGCGCGGTGCCTTGATCCTTTGGTGCTAGGCGACAACGGGCCACGCCGCTTGTGGGGCCTCAGGTGTGGACATCTCATAGATGGCAAATGCGTGGAGCAGATCAACAAACCCCCGGTAAATAACAAGGGGAAGGGAAAGGCGACGGAAAAGGTCGCTCATGATATGGGTGAAGCGGATGCCTGGTCAGGTTGGAAGGCAGAGCCAGTCACAAAACCAGATACAAACTCGATTATGGCTCGTCTTCGTCCACGTCACCCACACCGCTCTTCGCAACTCTCCGATGCCCTCCCCTCCTTCTTCCATCCATATCGTCAGTCCGTGAGGCATAAAGGCAAGAGCAAGATGGATGAACCGCCTGTGGAGGCTAGGCACGAGTGGGTGTGTCCGGTTGATGGCTGTGAAAAAGTCCATTTGAGTTTGTTCGTGGGTGGGAAATGGATCATGGATAAGGAGAAAGGGGCTATCGGCGTGTATGCATGATAGGCTATGGTATCAAGGTATATCCCTCGGTGAGTTGGATCTATATCTTGCTACGGTGACCTTTACTGAAGGATTTTTTATGTAGATTGGAGCATTGCTGTCTTCGCAAATTTCGAATCCTTTATGCAATATCGTTACCCTGTGCAATAATAGCATGTATTTATTCAATTGAACGCCGCTATCTGTCTAGTGGCATTGATGACTGCTAGCGTGGTTATGATCAAAGTCGGTGACCTTCATTCGAAGATGGAATTTCGTCGGACATCACACCAAGTTTTTCCTAATCTCGACTCTATCACTGCAAGTTGGTATGATCATGACGCATCTTCGGTAAAAGTCGCTCACATTTTTGCAGAATCGAACGGGATCCTCATCTCGTCCCTTTGAATGAGCCTGCATATATGCCAGTCAAAGCAGCCAAGTTCAACTATGTCCGAGATCAATACAATATACAGAACGTTGCCAGTCAACGGACCGTATTGGATCCTATACTCTGAGACCCATCGATCTTTCATATTACGTGCCACCTTGCATGCGAGGAACTCGTCAATAGCTAGTTGATGACGTTCACCGTTGGCTGGACAAGCGCCGAACATTCCCTGGTTTAGGTTCCGGCAAACCAACTATCGCCTCGACATTGGTATCGGATCTGAGCGAGATGGGTCTGCGGTTTCTTCTTCAAACGTGGCGATATTGCCCTGAGCAATCCCGCAGCATTATGGCGTACCGTTCCTTTCAACTTGGCTCAAAACGATTCTTTTCTTTGCCGAGAGACTGGTTCAGAAAAGAGTGTGAATCCGACGAGGGCGGACATCGGAGTCGCATTTCAAATATTTCATCGAAAATCCCTTAACGGTATCTCTGGGACAAAGGCAGGCGGGACAGTTGGCGGGAAACGCATTGTTTCGGGATCAGATGACAGGGCGACCCGGATCTGGAATGCAGAGACGGGAGGTGTGGTTTCTGGTCCATTCCTCCGTCATGAATGGTCTAGCAAAGTCGGTTTCATTCTAGCGGGATGGGAAACACATCCTCTCAGGATCAAATGCATCATCTGGAATCCGGCAGAGACTGGGGCAGTCGTTTCTGGGCCATTCCAAGGTCACGATCATTGCGTGGATTCGGTGTCATTCTCGCCGGACGGGAAACGCGTCGTCTCGGGGTCAAAAGACAACACAATCCGCATTTGGGACATAGAGACAGGAGAAGTGGTTTCTGGCGCCTTCCGCGACAACTCCACTATGTCAAGATGGATGGATTCCTTCACTCTCACTCAGAATTGTTATTCTGGGTCCCACCCATGCATCGCACAACATTGTGGAGACAGCAATGTGTGTATTATGAGACCGAACCCGACGAGACTTGATTTGGGTTGTTTCGTACATGGCACGTCTTGGCACAGTTGTCGGAAATGACATCTCTTTCAGTTTCGAAACGTATGACGACTGTATCCGTATGCTTTACCTTGTTCCCACTGAAGTTTGTCCTTACTTCGTAAATTCATTTATGGAAATAATTCTTGACGTGGAGTGATAGATTGATATTGTCATTTACTCCTTGCACAGGAGGAGAATAGATCTGGTGGGAATGGTTGTCACAGCTGAACAAAAGTCAAGGAACTGAAGGTCAGCGAGCTATGGCACAAGTTGTAGGTTGTGCAGGGGACATGTGGGATCTGGCTTGCCTGGTTACTCATAGCATTTATCTTGAGTAACCTTCATGGCAGGATTTAGACTATCCCACATATCTCCTGCACAACCTACCTCTGAACTTGGAATCGTCAAGTGCAATGCTGTATGACCACCAGCATCTCGAAGTCACATACTTTGCAAGTTTGTTGATTGATTTGCTCGGCCTGCTTTATATATCTTGACTGCCTGGACGGTTGTGTGCAAACGAAAGGGCCAGCTGATGCAAGCACACGAGCCGAGTGCAGGGCAAAAATGGTACGTTTCGTGGGCGAGCTCTTATAAACTAGCGAAAAAAGTTTCGGAAGCTAAGGCCTAGCAGTAATATCTTATCGAAGAAATCAGTTGTTTGGTGTCTCTATTCCAGTAGGCCGACATACCCTCTATAGGCTTGGTGTTCTCGGAAACACGGATATGCGCCCCAAAATCAAGAGCGACGACTTGCGAGTTCGTCGCTGATTTCTATGGGTTAGTAGCGCTGCTAGAACAGCAACAGGCCGATGTATGTCGCTTTGTTGAGTTGGTAGCATGTGGAATGTGCACGTCTCTTACCATCTCATATGTTTATTGCCCTGTCAACACTCGTTCACGGTAGAGATCCCGGCATTTCATGTGCTCGTGTGATCGATCTCTTCGTCTCTTGTGGATGTGGTGTGCGGTGAAAGCGGTGGGAGTTTCGGGGATGTAAAGGCACTTGGTCCTGCTTGTAGTTGGAGTGCCGCCGGCGCCCGCCATGCTCGTTGTATCACGACTTGATCCGACGCATCAACTAAATGCCAAGCAGTGACATATTGAGGTGAGGCAAACGGCGAGGAACCAGTTGTGAGAGATCCCTTAGAGCAAATATGTACATAACAGTATGAGCTGTCACAGCAACTATTGTTGAAGCACCGTACGTAGTATCAGCTGTTTGAACAAAACACATGCAACAGTGATATGGCCTTGCCATGGATTATTCCGATTTCAGCACAGTGTGTTTGCAACCCCGAGCCATTGGTTCTGGTGACGATCAAGTGTTAGATGAAGCATCGTAGACTCAAGATATTTTGATCAGTTGTTTGTTTTGGAAGCTGTTGGCAAACAATTATATAAGCAACCTTCATGACTGATCGCGACACGCATACGCGTTTCGTGGCTCTCGGACAAGACGTCTATCTATCTCGCGGAATAGACGATGTGAATCCAGATACAGGACCTACGTAAGTTCATTTATCCTGCAGTGGCATCACTGCTAACTATTTATAATATTCCTCTTACTAGCGTTATCCTTATTCTTGGCTGGAGTAAGTCTCCGACATGTTGAAAAATGACCGTAATAGCTAAAATATACTCTCAATGAAAGTGGGAGCCAAAATTCCGCATTTACACAAGTACACAGAAGTCTACTCCAAACGCTACCCAAAGGCTACACAGATTCTTGTAACGTGTCCTGCTTCAACTTTCTGGACGAGTAACGCGACCCTTGTAAGTTCTCTTCTTCTGAAGGAATTTACACGATCTCACTAATGTCGTAGGCAACTCATTTAGCTCCCGTTGTTGATGTTTTAGAGGCCCTTTCATGCCTTCCTCCACGGAAGGACAAGGATGGTACCATAACCCCGCGGATACTAGTGCACACATTCTCAAACGGTGAGTAAACTGGCAATATATCTGATCAGCACGGTCTTACCGTGCCTGGCAGGAGGATCTTATCGGCTGGTACTTTTGTCTCAAATTCTCTCACCAAGGAAGTTGCTCACAGGGGCAGGGACCTCACGAATCATCAATGCCATCATCTTTGACTCGTGTCCCGGTCGTGGAGGCTTGAAAGCAGCATACCGAGCCTTCACAGCCTCTGCCCCGAATTTATTCACCCGTCTTCTCATGAGCTTGTTGATTACGCTGTTATATTGCTATGACCACATCTTGTCCATCCTATTCGGCAAGAAGATCCTCACTCAAGTCATCAGCGCCACCCTCCTCGATCCACACCTTCTTCCGTGGACCGATGAACGTACGCCGAGGTTGTACGTCTTCTCGAAGAGCGATGAGATGGTACCCTGGCAGGGCGTGGAGGCTCATGCCGAAAAGGCGAGAGCGCTGGGGATGAACGTTCGAATGGAAGTGTATGAGGCTAGCCCGCACGTTGCACATGCACGAACAGATCCATCAAGATATTGGGGTTGTGTGGACGAAGTATGGGAAGACGCATGTAGAACTGGGATACGGTTCCAGGACGGGATTCCGAATTAGTAATGGCGAACCACTTTTTATTTTATGTTCCGAGGTACGTCCAGCAATTTCTTCGTTCTCCACACGTCCCAATTTACGCACTCGCCTGAAGGGATACGCATATATACATAGATTGCCTTTGGATTTTCATTTCGTCATATCGCATTTATACAAAAACATAAAAAAGGTCACCCCTCAACGTCCAACCAGAAGGTCACTACGACGACGCTTTAAGTTACACACGTGCGATCCGGCTATCAATCGTAGACTTCCTCCGTGTCTACTGTCTCTTCGACCTCATAGACATCACCGTCAGGTTCGACGACTTCCTCATCAACGGTCTCTTCAGTGTCCCGGATGACTTCACCATCGGGTTCAACGTACTCCTGTGACTCGTACGTTTCCTGCTCAGCCTGAATAATGGAAAAACATTCGTCAGCCTAAAAAGGGAGGCACTATCAGTCTGGCGCGCACGTAGTAAGCCATAATGGGATAGGTTCGTTAAAAATAAGAGGGATGAGGGTGTAGTTTTGTGGTGAGTTTGGAGACTTGAATCAAAAAAGTGGGTCTGTCTTCTTCTGATAATGTTTCCCCCTTTATATATGTCATGCTGTCCAGGATCAGCGCCCAGAACGTGCCTTCCATCAGTCTCCTTGGAATCTCCTGATTAGTGAGTCAGTAGTCACCTTACCGCGCCACGCATTTCAATTTACTTGGTTAGGGAGATTCTCCGACCCCCTCGGGTAATGAGCTGTGCTTGGATTAAGGCTCAAGCTTCGGAGTTAGGCGTCAATTGTCCATGTTAGTAAGTGTCAAACGTTCACAATTGATACGGCCTTCCCCGATGGAGGCACTGCTAATTTCGGCAGCGTGCGGTAGTATGATCTGATAAATTACTAACCTATTGCCCCTATGTGACCTTGTGAATGACTGATTTTCCTTGATATGTGCAGCTTTGTTGTGCTGATGTAAAGACAACGTCTATTGTAAAGGGGATGAATCCAGTAAAGTATAAAGAATCAGACAACAGCCTTTCAGCCAAATGGAGAGCAATGATTGACCCATGAAGAGAGTAAAGCATGATGCATGACTTTTTTATCATATGTCATCTCAACGAAAAAAAGCGCATGTTACTTATGGGCGTTCCCAAGTTGTACTGGACGGAGTTGATCAGCAAGCGTGAATAATCAACAGGTGGAGACATCAGATAGAAAAAGCACATAATGGAATCAATGCCGAAGCTCAGCAACAGCTTCTAGTTGATTATTGTATGTTGAATCGTCATTTAAACATGAGGGAAGCCAAACTGTAGCTCTCACCTGACACGGGGTGTATGTTACTCCACAGACGAGAATTGGTTTCGTGACACTAGTCAACCAACGGGATATCAGTATTGGTTGTCACGACAGTGACAAGAGAGAAGAATCAGAGAGGGTTGCCCGAAGAATTGAGCTGTGGCGGGCAATTTCGGCAGTGTAAATACGCAGACCGTCGTAAAAAGGCATCATGCGGCAGGGATTGATGACGATGGCTTACCATCTGCGATTCTCCCGTACTACGCAGCCAAATCCAAAGGTGAAGGTGGACTGAGAGGACGATGGGTCAGCACAAATTCAAGAAATGGGGAAGATGAGAGGTCAGAATTAATTGTAAAATACAGCCGAGGAATTGTCGTCAACAATATCCCATCAGGGACAGGATCAGGCGGTAATTCCTTATTATCATCACTTGGAAGGACGAGCAACTATGACTTACGAAGTGCTTGGTGGTTGTGAGCTTGAGGGGGGGAAGGGTAGTAAGAAATAGATCGATGCATTCGCAGTCAATGAGGTAGCGCGTTTTGACGGATCACGGTGCAGAAGATTATGTAACGGAGAACGGAAGGGTGTCAACTCATGAAGAGCGTCTAGTAATGACATCCAAATCTCGGAACTATGGACTAACGCGTGCTTGAGCTAGACAAAGAAAGAATAAGTACATTGACAAGGGTAGACGAAGTCGAAGAGAAAGGTCAGTGTAACTATGACAAGGGAAAAGCATTGTGCCATCTACTCGGATGACACTCAACGTTCCAGGAAGAATTCATCGTGTGGAGGAATAGAAAGAATATGAAACATACACGTTTGCGAAGGGCAGCTGAGGTGCCGGTCCAGCTCGATGACCGGCAGTCTTAGATTTTAAATTAGGAAGTATAGCCACCGACTGGTCGCGAATAACGAAGGCCAGGACGAAGGTGTAATTCTCTATTGTCATCAAGGGACAGGCAACTGTGCTCAGTAGCTGCGGGCCTGAATGAAAAAAAAAGAGGGTGGTAAGAAAAATGGGTCGAAAACGTTTTGGCATTCACAGCCAATATTGAAATCAGTGGATTGACAGACATATTTCAAAGCATCGCGCTTTGAGGCGCTCATATACTCTAGTTTGAAGGTTTTGGTTCATCGTGTAGGAGGATTGTGGAATGGAGACCGGAAGAGTTTCGACTTACTGATCAATCACAGCCGAAATTCGGATGTATGATCCGTGGACCGCCAATTTGCCAAAGCATGTTCGAGCTAGAGAAAAAAAGTTAGCTAGGGTACGTGAAGTTGAAGTCAACGGTCAGATAACTATGACAATTAAAGCATTGTGTTGTGGACAAGAACGACACTCAAACATATTGTTATAGAAATTCATCGTGTTAAAGAAAAAAAAAATCAGAACTTACACGTTTGAGGCGCATGCTGGGTGCTGGTTGTGATGATGGATCCAGCTGAATGGTGCGATTTTTTTTAAGTAAGTGGGTTTAGGGCAGGTCGCCCAATGTGGATCGATCGAAGGAGTTTGCTGTGTTTGGTCAACACGCACCTTTCATTTCACCATCCATCGCCAGCCAAGAAGAAAAACACGTTCAAAGGGTCCTTCACATCTCGGAGTTCCAATGACTTCAAATATTAACCTAGAAACCATGGTCTGACGCGTTCTCTTTCCACCTAAGTTCCCTGCGTTCCAAACCAGCCATTGTGTGCTATCGCCTACCTGAAGATTATGCCGAGCACCCAGTTTCTTACGGTTCCAGGAGCATTTCACGCCGCAGCAGACACAGGGAATCAACGTGTCGAACCACTGGAAGAGTTTAACACTCATCAGGTCAATGCAACATCTTTTCGTCTGTTTCTCTGGTCTGACGGAGTATATCGTAGTCTCTACGATATTGGACACCACAACAGTTGTCGGGATATATCTTGAAGGTTAGCTCAGAAGAGGCTGCTCACAAAGCAGCAGAATTCGCAACCAAATTCGCATTGTCTGGTCAAGCCCTGTTGACACTGTCGGAGGCTCATCTACAAGAGTAAGGTTTTGTTACCATTGCGGACGTATGTCTTGTTAACCGTGTTGCTGAAGATTGACCGGAACCTCTCGGGAGCTCTTGCGTGAGCTTCAGCACCTCAGAGACACAGGAAGTCCGTCATCTGCCTTCTCAACCGCACGGAGATCTTTTCCTGACCCAACGTTGACGGGTGCTTCTCATAAACATCCTAACGGCAACTCACCGAACTTGCCATCCTCTGGGGTTGCTCGAGCTATGGCATCCCAAATCGAAGATGGAGGACTCGTAGCAGATAGTTCTGCTGCCGGAGTCACTCCTCGACCTTCCGCGGACAATTCGTCAAAAGCTACGCTGCAGAGTCTCACTATGAACAACAACGATAG
>Ga0209006_10006325_pt1 | contig 10726 bp, 7 predicted proteins | sample JacPin_JW_Ref_O2_FD_188567 | JGI IMG/M metagenome (GOLD analysis project Ga0209006, IMG submission 188567) | Forest soil microbial communities from Algoma, Ontario, Canada - Jack Pine, Ontario site 1_JW_Ref_O2 (SPAdes) (version 2) | ecosystem: Environmental > Terrestrial > Soil > Boreal... | reverse complement strand
GCGATCACCGCAGACGTTTCATTGCCCTCAGGCGACCCAGGAAACGACACAGATCTTCTATGGTAATGGCAAACTCGAAGATTGGCCGTGATGCGGCTCGTCGCCGATTCTGGTTGGCGATGTCCGGGTTTGTCATCGCCCTTGCGCTGCTGCCTTTTTCCTACAAAGTCGAACGTCACCTGGAGACAGTTGTTCACATCAAGGGCGGAGAATCCGAAAAAGTTGACCTGGAGCTGGCGCAGGGTTTCCAGTCTCCGTTCGCCCAACGCCTGGTTTTGGTGATCAGCGGTATTCCCGATGCCGACTCAGCCAAAGGCGCGGATGCTTTGGGCTTCCTGACCGCTTCATTGCGTGACGTGCCAGGGGTGTCGGCTGCGGTCTCGAGTGTGGATTGGCCAGATCCTCTGTTTTCCGGGAGCAATGGGGGGACCTTGATCATTGTCGGGCTGGACCCGCACGATGAAACTGTGGAGGCGTTGGTTCCCAAACTACGGGCAAAAGCAGACTGGATGGAGGGTCAGCTCAAGTCGCAATATCCCAATATCAAATTGGAGATTACTGGCGAAACGCCACTGAACTTCGATCTTCGCAAGGTCAGCGCCGACGATGTCACGCATGCCGAGGAACGAGCGATGCCGGTTACTCTCGTGCTACTGGTGCTGGCTTTCGGTAGCCTTGTGGCCGCGCTGTTGCCGCTGGGAGTTGGACTGCTTTCAATCTCGATGGCGTTGGGTGCGGCGGCGCTGCTCGCGCATTTTCTGCAGCTATCGATTCTGGTACAGAATCTGGCGACGATGCTCGGCCTTGGCTTGGGCATCGACTACGCGTTGCTGATGGTAAGCCGGTTTCGCGAAGCACTGGCCGAAGGATATGATCCCGGTCCCGCCGCCGATATTGCTGCCGGACAAGCGGGTCGGACGCTGATCATCTCGGCTACGACAGTCGCGATTGGATTTTCGGCGCTCCTGATTGTGCCCATCAGCGAACTGCGCTCCATCGGAATAGCTGGCCTGCTGGTAACTGCTTTGAGTGTCATGTTATGTACATCCATTCTGCCTTGGGCGCTTAGTCTGCTAGGTCATCGCATCGATGCGGCAAAAGTGAGTATTCTAGACAAACGATCAAAAACGCCGGACCCTTGTGCAGCGAGTGAGCGATGGGTGCGCTGGGGCTGCATCGTAACCAACCGGCCCTGGACATCCTTGCTTGTCGCCGGGATTCCGCTACTGATCCTCGCATTCCAGGCGCGGAGAATCTCTCCCGGCATTCCCGACCATCACTCGCTCCCGGCCGCCGCCGAGTCGGTGCAAGCGCTGCACACGCTTCAGCGCATGGGGCGGTCGGGAATTGTGCAGGGGCTCCGAGTGATTTTGGAGTTGCCGCCGCAGTCTCCGCCGCTCTCGCCAACTGGTTGGGAAGCCGTCAGTCGCCTGACGCAACGCTTCCAGAGCGATCCAAGAGCGGAGGAGGTCCTATCTCTTCCGACCCTCACGGGAATGTCTGACACTGCGGACGGCGTTAACGATTTGCCAGCGTTAATGCACAAAAGCTTTCTTAGCAGGGATGGCCAGGCCACCTTGATTGAGTTGCTCCCCACCTCTACTCTTACGCCCAACCAGCAGGTCCAATGGGTGAGGGACGTGCGTTCCTCTGATGTCGCGGCCATGACCGGCGTGCCGGGCGCGGTGCTGCGCGTCGGCGGCGTTCCCGGACTTGAGACAGATTATGAGTTGGTAGTAAAAGAGCGGTTGCCGAAGGTGGTCCTGGGCGTCATATTGGGGAGTTTGCTGGCGCTGCTGATCGGGTTACGTTCTTTGTTTGCGGCGGTCAAAGCAATTCTGCTTAACCTGCTCTCGGTTGGCGCTTCATTTGGTGCGCTGGTTGTCGTTTTTCAGGATGGCCACGGTAGCAAACTCTTTGGGGTCGAAGGACCGACGGGCAGCGTATACCCGATCGTGCCGATTCTCTCATTTGCGATCGTCTTTGGATTGAGCATGGACTACGAGGTCTTCCTGGTCGCTCGAGTTCTCGAAGAACGGCGCCGCGGTCTATGTGAGAGATCAGCGGTGATTGAGGGTTTGGCGCGGACCGCCGGTCTCATCACGAGCGCGGCGGCAATTATGATTGCCGTCTTCACCGCATTCACCTTCGGGAGCTTTCTGGTCGTTCAAATGCTGGGCTTTACGTTGGCCGGGGCAGTGCTCATCGATGCCACAGTGGTGCGGATGGTTGTTGGGCCAGCCCTGTTGCGACTCGCGGGCGACTGGAATTGGTGGCCCTTTGGCTTGTATGGGACCACGGCGCAGCCTGAAAAATAGCTTGCCCCAAAACGGCGAGCACTGGGGATGATTCAGCGAGATACAGTTCCTAGCAACGGCCCAGTTTAAGCTCTGCGGCTTATTTCGCTTTCTCTTCCTGAGCGGCCGACGGGCTGAGATCAAAGTCCTTGCGTCCAAGATGTGCCTTTGTTGAGCCCGCCTCGATTACGAGAATCGAGGAACCGGGCTGGCCTTGGAGCTTTGTCTCTATCTGCGACGCAGACCAAACGCCGCTGACCTGCCGCAGCCCGTAATAAATAAATTCCTTCTGCTGCCCCGTCCCGTGGAGCGTCTTCACCACATGCACAGGGTACAGAATGCCGCGGTCAATCCACGATGTTACCGAATCATAGTGAGATCGGTCCTGGACGCCGGACGTACTCTGTAGGACAAAGCAATCTCTTGCGCCATACTTTTCCGGTGCCAGGAGTTTCTGATTCTTCCAGAAGAACTGGTTCTCTACCATATCTTCATAGGAGAAGTCTGTTCCCACGATTGGGTCATTCCAGTGTTCGAATGGCAACACGCTGGCGGTCTTCTCACCCGGGAGTATTTTCTCGATAGTCACGTGCCCGCTCACACTCATTTGTAGAAGAATGCGGGTCTTCTCTGAGCCAGGCCCCGAGATCTCGCATAAGAGACGCAAACCATCAGGAAACCAATGGGCCTTGGCGGCAAACTTGTAGTTTGTGCGCTTCTCGTTGCCTTCTATCCGTGTGAGTCGCCCAGTCAGGCGGTAGTCCAATTTCTCAATACGCTGTCGGGAGCCAGTCAGGACGGTCTCCAAGTCAGGATTCGCCGCGAAGGCTCGCGATGGATGCAGCAGCGACAACAGCACTAGCAAAGCGATGGAGGCTTGAATCGTCGCAAAGGCGCAATTCGCCCATCCAGCCTCAGGATACGGGCCAAGCTTGCGACTACGAGAGAACATTACAAGACGGCGCAGGAAGGTCATAGCTATGTGTACAGCCAAAGTATGTAGCACCCGTCCGGACGACGGAGAGTGATCCACTCGTCCGACGACCTCCACTCCTGCCTTTCTCGTTGACCATTTCGATTCGATCCTGGCACCGACAGTTGCTTTTATCGCGACTCAGTGATGGCGGAGGGAGAGGGATTCGAACCCCCGGTACCCTTTCAGGCACAGCGGTTTTCAAGACCGCCTGTTTCAACCACTCACACATCCCTCCGCGAGAGGCATGAATGTACACGGCTACTGGAGTAGTTTACAACACGCCGGAACGCGGTCCCTAAGGTTGAGGCGCCCACAACGAACTGAACCGACTTCAATCCGCTCATGCTTTTGTTAACTCGTACCTTTATTTCTTTGTGTTGGTTGGCTTGGTCAGGCCGAAAGCTTTGGATTCGAACTCCAGAACCTCGTCAAAGTGAGATAGAAAATAAGTAATGCTGTGGTCTCCGGGATAGGGCCGGTACTCGTGCTTCACGCCTGCACTCTCAAGTTGCTTGTGTAGAGCGGCCGCGCCTTTTTCGAAACCGTAATTGTCATCCTGCCCGCAATTGAAATAGATAGCCATCTTTCTCAAGGCGGCAACATTTTTGCGCGCGAGGAGGAAGGGATCATTGTCCCGCCAATGGCGAACGTCGATGGGATTGCCGAAGACGGATGCGAGAACATTTCCTAAAGGAGCGCCCGAGCGAATCGCGTTGTCGAGTTCCTGGGGCGTCTCGGTAATCAGCGCAGCGCTCTGCGCGCTGACGGAGGAAAACAGCTCCGGATGACTGAAAGCGAAGCGCAACGCACCGTAGCCTCCCATGGAAATGCCGCTGATGCCCCGGCTGGCTCGTTCTTTCTTGATGCGGTACTTGGTCTCGATGCGGGGAATAAACTCCTGCAGTAAGAAATCGCTGTAGCGCACGCTGCCGTCCGCGGAGTTGATGTAGAAACTGCGTCGACCCTCAGGAGCAACGATGAGATACTCGCCGACTTTTTGCTGCCGGCGCAAGTCGTCGAGCAGCGTCCACCCTCCGCTGTTGAAAAGCGTTTGCTCGTTATCTCCGAGACCGTGAAGAAAATAGAGGACTGGATATTGCTGCGGGGGACGCTTGGCCGCTCCTGCGTCATAGCTTGCGGGAAGGTAGACGCAGTAGTGAACGGGATACTTGAGGATCTTGCTATTGATGGCATCGCAATCGATGCGACTCTGTGCGCGCAAAGAAGACGAAGAGATAGCGACTACAAATAAAAATAAGATTTGAAAGTGAAAGCGCATTTTGCCGGGTTACTCGTAGCGCAAGGCCTGCACGGGATCGAGACGGGCCGCGCGTCCCGCCGGATACAAACCGGATACCAGGCTCACGAGGAACGAAAACAAGATAGCCGCACCCACCAGCCACCAAGGAACGGCCCAAAAATGTTCTGGCGGGAAAGACTGGCGCTTGAGGTAAACGTTGGTTCCAAGGTTAATGACCTGGCCGATCGCCCACCCAAGGGCGACGCCAACGATGCCCCCCAGGATTCCCATGGCGCCTGCCTCGGCGAAGAAAAGTTTCTTGACGTCACCGTCGCTGGCCCCAATGGCTTTCATGATGCCGATCTCGCGGCGGCGTTCGAGAATCGCCATGACCAGCGTATTCACGATTCCGATGGACGACACTGCAAGCGCCAGGCTGCCGAAGATTCCGAGAAAGACATCGAGCACGCGGAAGAACTCTTGAATGCTGCGGCTGGCGTCAAGAATGGAAAAAGTGTTAAACCCCATTTTCTTGACAGCATCTTCGACGGCCTGCACCTGGCTGGGATTCTTCACCTTAACGCTGATGGATGAATATAGAGGCTCATTCCCGGCTGCGCGCGAGATCTCGCGTAGGTCGGTGGGCTGCATCACGTGCAAACCTTCCGCTAGCTTCAGCGGCAGAAAGACACGAGCCCGGGCGGGCCCGCGCATGCTTTCGGGATCAAGATCGGCGACGCCTACGATCTTTAAGTTGAGTTCGCGCGAGACCACGGAGTAAGCTGCCCCCGCGACGCTCTGCTCGTCGGTGGCCTTGGTGTTGGTGTCGGTGGATGAAGGTGTTTTCGCCGACTCGCGCTGCGCGTAGCGCATGGTAAGTTCTTTTCCCAGGAGCGGTTTGGCCAGTTCCGCGACATTGGTTTCATCAGGCCCAGATTTGGGCTTCCGACCCAGCAATTCTTCGGCGAAAGTTTTTTGGATCACTACTTCTGGAGCAGTCTCCGAGGAAAAGAATCTTCCCTGCAGCGCTTCGAACGCGTCGGTCGATCTTGCCGACTCTGGCAGGGCCGCGACCATGGTCAAGTGCGGCTTGTCTTCGTAGCGGAGTTCGGTGATGAAGCGAATATCGGGATAAGCCTCTGACACATTCGGCAGGTGTTCGATTTCCTGGCGCGTGGCTTCGTCCAGAATGCGGCTTTCCGCTGGTTCTGGCGCAGTGCGCTCCTCGTCGCGATTTGAGTTACGCAGGTCGCGCCGCGAGGTGACGATCACGGTATCGAACAAGCCGGACTTCATGAGATGGCGCGATGCCAGCTGTTGCAGTCCGATGCCGAGAGATAGCATGGCGACCAGCGAGGCCACACCGACGGAAATGCCCATGGTGGTTAAAGAATTTCGTAAAACAGATTCTCGCAGGTTACGAAGCGCGAGCTCGGTGAGATCAGGAAGCTTCATTGTTGTTCCTGCCGTTGTTCTCGCCCCGCCGGAATTGCAACGGTTCCAGCGTTTGTTTCTTCGCTCACAACTTTCCCATCGGCCAGGAAGATCATGCGCGCGGCGTAGCGCTCGGCCAACGCACGCTCATGCGTAACCATCACCACTGTCATTCCCAACTGCTGGTTAAACTCACGCACCATGTTCATGATCTCGGTTCCGGTACGGCTGTCAAGGTTGCCGGTGGGTTCGTCGGCAAGCAGCAGCTGAGGCCGGTTGATGAGCGCCCGCGCCAGTGCCGCTCGTTGTTGCTCTCCGCCGGAAAGCTCGCTCGGACGGTGGTTCATTCTGGCTTGCAGACCGACTCGGGTGAGCGCTTCTTGGGCCAGGCTCGCGCGCCTTCCTCGCTCGACCTCGGCGAAACGCATGGGCAATTCCACATTCTCCGCAACGGTCATGCTGGCGATCAGATTGAAAGATTGGAACACCATTCCTACCGTGTGCAAGCGGTATTGCGCCAACTCCTCGCGAGAAAGTTGTGCGAGATTTCGCTCATGAACGATCACGCTTCCGGATGTAGGACGGTCCAAGCCGGCAATCAAATTCAAGACAGAGGATTTTCCGGAACCAGAGCTGCCGAGCAGCGCGACGAATTCTCCGGCACGAACCGCAAGAGAGACGCCATCCACCGCACGAATCACGGTCTCGCCCATGCGGTAATGACGGAAGAGTTCCTCGACCCGGATCGCAGGACCGTGGACGGCTGAAGAGTCACCGCCTTGGCGGGGGATTGCCGCGCCGGGGATAGCCGGAACGCCGTTCGGTTGAGAGTGGCTCGCACTACCCATGAGCTAGCGAACTTCTCCCTTCAGAACGCGCAAAGCATCGGAGGACTTGACGTCGCCGTTCCGCGGTTGTCCGGAGTTGCCGTTCGCGGGGGCATCGACGATCGGCAAGTCACCCTCGCCAGGAGCCAGAAAAAGGTTTTCTTCCACACCATGCTGCCGAGTATAGAGATCGTAATATCGGCCTCTGGCGGCATAAAGCTGCTCGTGCGTACCGCGCTCCACGATTTGTCCTTGTTCCATCACCAGAATCTGGTCGGCGCGGCGAATCGTCGAAAGGCGGTGCGCAATCACAAACGTGGTGCGGCCCTTCATCAGATAGGAAAGTCCTTGCTGGATCATCTGCTCGGATTCGGAGTCGAGGCTTGAGGTTGCCTCGTCAAGGATGAGGATGCGCGGTTCCGCCAGAATCGCGCGCGCAATCGAAATCCGCTGGCGCTGGCCTCCAGAAAGTTTCACACCGCGCTCGCCGACGATCGTGTCGTATTTGTCGGCGAAGGACTCGGCAAATTCGTCCACTCGCGCGATCCGGCAGGCTCGCAGGATTTCTTCTTCGGTTGCTTCCGGCCGCGAAAACGAAACATTCTCCCGGATGGTTCCATCAAAAAGAAATGACTCCTGCAACACAACTCCGAGCCTCGTACGGTAAGAGTCGAGGCGAACCGTGCTGAGATCGATGCCGTCGAGCAAGATCGCGCCCTTGGCAGGCGTGTAAAAAGCAGAAATCAATCCGATGGTCGTCGACTTACCAGAACCGGAGGAACCAACCAGCGCCGTCACCGTGCCGGGATCAGCGCGAAAGGAAATACCGCGCAGCACGTTGTGAATTCCGTCATAGCTGAAATCGACATTGTCGAACTCGATTTGCCCGATGATATCGCGCAACTGCACGGTTCGCCTGGGATCCACGTCTTCGGGCCGCTCGCTCATGATCTCCTGCGTGCGCTCCAGACCGGCTAAAGCCTCGGTGAGCTGCGTCCCGATCGAAACAATCTGCATGATGGGTGCAACCAGGAAACCGAGCAGCAGAGTGTAAGAAACGAAACCTCCCACCGTCAGCGTGCCGGAGGCGATCTGATGCGCCCCCACATACATGGTTACGGCTCCCACCAAACCCATCAGCACGCTCGCGGAAAGGCTCATCACCGAAGTCGCGGTCAAAGTTCGCATCACGTTATCGAGCAGGCGCCGAACCCCGGTAGCAAAGACTGCTTCCTCGCGCTGTTCGGCGTGATAACCCTTGATGACGCGAACGCCTCCCAGCGACTCGGTAAGGCGGCCCGTAACCTCGGCATTGATTTTTCCGCGCTCGCGAAAAATCGGACGGATGGTGGCAAACGCCTTGTTTAATGCGACTCCGAAAAATACCAGTGCGCTCACTGCGATCAATGTCATCTGCACGCTAGTGCGCAGCAGCAATACCAGCGCAATTCCGGAAGTGACAAGTCCACCTACGAAGTCCACCAAGCCCGTGCCCAGGAGATTGCGTACGCCTTCTACGTCGCTCATGATGCGCGACACCAGGCTGCCTGTTTTATTCGCGTCGTAAAACGAAACGGGCAGGCGGGAGATGTGACGCTGGACCTGCTGCCGCAATTCCGTGATTAAACGCTGCGCCGCCTTGGATAGGGATTGGGTTAAGGAAAACGATGTCGCGCCCTGTATCAGGGTTGCGGTCAGTACAAAAAAGACCAGCGGACGAAGTTTCTCGATGTGATGCTTATTGATAACGGTATCGATGAAGAATTTGGTGGAATAGGGCAATACCAGCGCCGCAACCCGATTGATGATCATCAGCAGGAAGCCCAGAGCGAGCAGCCCGCGCCGCGGGCGCATAAGTTTCCAGACTTCCGGCAAAATTGCTCGAAGTCTCTGTACTTTGGCTTTGGTTGGAGCTGATTTAAGGTCAGTGGTCAATCTCTAGTTGGACGCCTCCGGGCCCGGATTCGCTTCATTATTAGTCTAGTACCGTATTCCGATACGGCATTGTGACAGGCCTCTGCCCGTTGTATGCTCTGGTCGTGTCTCGTCCGCCTTCGCCGGAGCGTTCTCCCACCCTCGGCTTGTTATTAAGCCTGGTCATCACGCTGGCGGCCGTCGTGGCTTACTCCGCTTACATCACATGGCAAATCGCGGGACTTCGCAAACTGCAGTCGGAATTGATCGACCGCAACCGAAAAGACTCCCTGCAACTGTTGCGCATCCAGAATGACCTGAACCTGCTGGCAGTGGCGATGCGCGACATGATCGACAACGATGAACCCTATCCTCTCACGGCATGGTCCGCGCAATTCCAGCGTATCCATACAGACCTGGACGATGCCATGCATCTCGAAGCGGGTTTTTCCCCGACCAGCCGCACCCGCGAACAAAGCGCGGCTTTAAGCGGATCGATGACGCAGTTCTGGGATGCTGTGGATCGCGTCTTTACCTTGGCGAAGGCTGGAATGGAGAAAGATGCAAGAGCTGAAATTCAACTTTCTTTACAAGCTCGACAGGCAGCGCTGAGCACGACGGTGGCCCGCTTACTGGTGCAGAACAGCGAAAATGAAGAGCAGGCTGCGGAGCGCATCATCCAGATCTATGACCGGGTTCAGCGGCAAGTGTATGTATTTCTGGCAGCGACGTTAGCTGCGATTCTCCTGACCGGGCTATCGCTGATCCGATGGACTCGCCGGCTGTTTGCGCGTATGGCGGAGCTTTCCGAGCGCCGTAGCGAACTCGCGCAGAAGTTAATTTCCACGCAGGAATCTACGCTGCGCTATATTTCGCGGGAGTTGCATGATGAATTCGGTCAGATCCTCACCGCCATGGGAGCCATGCTTAACCGAGCCGGCTCGCACGTGCCCGAAGGCTCGGTGTTGCGCAACGATTTGCTGGAGGTTCGCCACATCGCACAGGATACTTTGGATCGAGTTCGAAGCCTGTCGCAAGCCTTGCATCCCGTGATGCTGGACGAGGCCGGACTGGAGACTACACTGGACTGGTATATTCCAACGGTAGAACGGCAGAGTGGAATTGCCATATTCTATGAAAAACAAGGCGCCTCGTTCGATTTGACGGGGAGCGCCGCAGTCCAGATCTACCGTGTGGTGCAGGAAGCACTGAACAATGTTGCGCGGCACTCGGGAGCGAAAAAAGCGTGGGTGCGTCTGCATTTTCAGCCGGGCACGCTGGAACTCGAAGTGGAAGATCACGGCGTAGGTTTCCACCAGCAGCCGGCCAAGCACGGCATCGGACTGGTCGCGATGCGTGAGCGCTCAGAATTAATGGGGGGGCAGATCGAGTTTTCGACTCCATCCGAGGGCGGGACACTGTTGCAACTCATCGTTCCACGCGAAAAGATCGAGGCTCTGGACGCAGAGACCAAATCGCAATGACAATGACAAACAAGATTACGGTGTTGCTGGTGGACGACCACAACCTGGTCCGGCGCGGCTTCCGAAGAATGCTGGAAGATGAACCCGATATCCAGGTGGTGGGCGAAGCCGGCAACGGAGATGAGGCAATTCAACTGGCGCGAGAGTTGAAGCCGCAAGTTGTAGTCATGGATTGCGCGCTGCCGAAGACAAATGGACTTGACGCAACCCGCCAGATTCTGGAAGACCAGCCGGGAACCGCGGTGCTCATGCTCAGCATGCATTCGGAAAGCACATGGGTGCGGCAAGCCATTGAGGCAGGGGCGAAAGGATACATTCTGAAGAGTGCGATGAACCTCGAGCTCGGCCCTGCGGTCCGGCGCGTTGCCGGTGGCGAGACAATTTTTGATCCGCAGGTTGAGCAGCCGTCCACACTCAAGGGCGAGCGTAATACCGGCCTCACCCCGCGGGAACTGCAGGTTCTGCAGATGATCGTCGAGGGGAAGTCGAACAAGGAAATTGCAACCGAGCTTGATCTCAGCGCCAACACCGTCGCGGTGCATCGCGCCAATATT
>Ga0209006_10006324_pt1 | contig 10726 bp, 9 predicted proteins | sample JacPin_JW_Ref_O2_FD_188567 | JGI IMG/M metagenome (GOLD analysis project Ga0209006, IMG submission 188567) | Forest soil microbial communities from Algoma, Ontario, Canada - Jack Pine, Ontario site 1_JW_Ref_O2 (SPAdes) (version 2) | ecosystem: Environmental > Terrestrial > Soil > Boreal... | reverse complement strand
TCTGCGGCGCACCGCAGCTCTCAGATCCACCGTATCGGCGGACTGGCAATGCTCACCGCCCCCCACGTCACCGTGGGCAGCTGGTGCTTGTGGCTCTTCGGCGCTCCCGAAGATCGCGGCGCGCTCACCGCCCGCTTCGGCCTCCGTGAACACACTGATCTACCGACCGCGCTTGGGCGCGCACTGGCCGAGCTCGGGATGGAGGCGTGCGCGCTGCTGCAAGGAAGGTTCGTCTTCGTTGCTCTTGAGCGAGAGCACAACCACTGCCTGGTTACGCGCGATCAGTTGGGCGCGCAGCCACTCGTATACACCCGTCTCGCCGACGGCGTCCTATTTGCGGAGCATGAGCGCGACCTTCTCGATCTGCTGCCCCAGACCCCGGCCCCAGACCGACTAGCGCTGCTCCACTGGGTCGACAGGAGCGTAACGCCCGCTGGACGCACTCTGTACGAGGGCGTCCAGCGCCTCCCTGCCGGTCGCAGGCTGATCCTCGACGGAACGCGAGCAAGCATCGAGCGTTGGTGGAGTCCGCGTTACGACGGCATCGAGGAGGGAAGCACGACGGCGCTTGGCGAGCGCCTGCGGGATGCGGCTTTCGCTGCGGTCGGACGGGCCGCGGCAAGCTCCGCCCGGCCGACGGTCAAGCTCAGCGGAGGCCTTGATTCCTCTTGCGTGGCTGCAGGCCTGGCCGCCAATGGCCTGGCTGACGGCCGCGCGTCTGCAATCGGTGCGGCCTTTGCTTCCTATCCAGAGAGCGACGAGAGCGAGCTTATCGCGGCGACCGCCGCGCATACCAACCTGCCCCTCGAGCTCGTCGCGTTCGACTCGAGCAACTCAATGCTCGTAGCCGCCAGCGAGCACATAGCGAGTTGGCGATTGCCTCCTGCCACACCGAACTTGTTCCTGTGGCAGCCTGTCTTGGCGCGAGCACGCGAGCTGGGCTCCGATCTACTGCTAGACGGAGAGGGAGGCGATGAGCTGTTTGGGTTCGCTCCATATCTGATTGCCGACAGGTTGCGCGCGGGACGATTGCTCGCCACCTGGTCGCTAAGCGGCCGGATTCCGGGCATCAACCGCCACCCCGGCTCGCGCGTGCGGCTGCGAATCCTACGTCACTACGGCGTGGTCCCGCTGGTCCCGAGCGTCATTCAACGGCGTCGCGAACGAGCAAGGATTGCTTCGTCCGGCTCGATCGTCCCACCTGCGGACGCGCGGGCGCTTCTCGATCTGGAGATCGCGCATCGACAGGATCAGCGGGACGGACCGTTGTGGTGGCGCTTCCAGACAGAGAGCCTGATCGACGAGCGGGACGACTTCGACATGGGAGCTCACTTCCGCCGCGAAGCCCTCGACTCTGCGATCGATATACGCCACCCGCTCCTCCAGGATCTCCGGCTGATCGAAACCGCGCTGCGAATCCCACCGCAAGCGCAATTCGATCCTGTCTGCGATCGTCCGCTGCTACGCGAAGGGATGAGAGGTCTGATTCCCGACGCGGTTCGCATTCGATATGAGAAGAGCCACTTCACGCCGCTCGTCCTCGACGGCATCCGTGCCGACGAAGTGGACCTAATTGAGCCTCTGCGGCAGCCGGACGCACCGATTCGCGCCTACGTTGCCGCGGACGGCCTCGGCCGCAAACTCGCTGTGGCGGCGGATGAACGGCCGATGCTTGCGGCGGGCCCGCTCTGGCAGGTAGCAATCGCCAATCGGTGGCTCGTCTCCCAAGCGGGTGCCCACTCGTGATCCGCTCTGGAATGCGCAGCTTGAATGAACAGCTGTACTTTTTCAGGCCTTGTGGCGGGTCGTGTAGGCCGCCTAGAATTCGGCTCCTCCACCAAACAAAGGAGGCAGCATGGAGAACGACAACACACTGCCTGAGTACGAGATACCTCGCATCGAGGATCACGGGAACCTCACGGAGCTCACCGCCGCGGGACACCTGTACGGCAGCTTCGACGCCAACTACCACAAAGGCGAAGCAATCCCGCCGGGTGGTCCTGGTACGTCAACGACGCCCTAGCAATGGCGTGGCCTGTCTCCCCTCGCGGCGAGACAGGCCACATGCACCAACAGTAGCCGTCCAGCTAGACGAGGTCTGACGGCGCAGTGGGAACGCTCACCGCTTATGCGGCCCGCGTGCTGGACGACAAAGCCTCGCTGGCGGCGGCCATTGAGAGGCACCTGCCGGCGTCAGCACGCAAGCCGCTGGTCGGCCAGACCGTGATCGGACTGCTGGGCTGGAGAAACGCCTCGCAAGAGGAGACGGACTCGCTGCTCAAGATGCGCGGTCGGCACGATGGGCCGCTTGTAGCGGTACTAGCCGAAGCGCCCGGGACACGCGGCGGACGCGTGATCGCAGCTAAGTTGGAGGGTGTCGTGATGGCTGACAACGTCTCGACCGCGCTAGAGCCCACACTGGCCGCGGTAGCCGTTGGCCAGTGTGTGATGCCTCGCGCGATCCGGCAGATCGTCGACCGGCCGCCCTTGTCGCCACGCGAGCGCCAGATTCTGGCGATGGTGGTCCTCGATTTCTCCAACGCCGAAATCGCGCGCAAGCTGTTCGTCAGCGAAAGCAACGTCAAGAACCACCTCTCGTCCGCCTTTCAGAAGCTCGGCGTGAAATCCCGAGCCGCCGCCGCCGAGTTGATCCTAGATCGCGAGAGCGGGCTTGGCCCGGGAATCCTGCGCATTTCCCCGGAGGAGGCTCTACCCGACATCGGCTGAACAGCGCAAGTCCGAGGACGCGGCCGCCGTTTCTAGAGAGTGCAGGAGAACGGAACCTCAATCCCTCCACATTCCGCCATGCGGGACTTTGGTGGCCTACGGGGCGCACGCTCACATCCCATGAAGAAGCGCGGGATCGGACCGTTCGTGATGGGCAACACGAACGGTCCGATCGCGGCGCGCATCCACCTCGCTGAGAGCGCGACCCAAAACGACACCCCCCCTCGCCGTCTGCGAGACCTCGGACCCGTCGCCGCACGCGAGACATTGAAGCTCTTCGTAGGTCTCCGACGACTACCACGAGCGCGCGTCCCGCGCCTACGCGTCAACTCCATGGCGCAGACCTCAATCGCAGCGCATTAAGCCCGCGGCATGAATACGCTGGCTATCGTCTCGCATCGCGCTTGCGGCAATCTGCCCGCCTCGCCTAACACATTGACACCCGGATCCGTAACCGATGACAGGCCGACTGGGCCTATAAGGCACATGCGCCTGATGGGCGCGCCGATGGGAATCGTCACCGAAGCCGACGCTGTGCAAGCCATCATCGCCGCCGCGGAGGCGCGCCTCGGGCATTGGACGATCACCGCAAATCTCGACCATCTGCGGCGCTACCGTTGCGAATCCCTTGCAAAAACCCTGATCGACACCGCCGATCTGGTCGTCGCGGACGGCATGCCTCTGATCTGGGCGAGCCGCATCGCCGGGCAGTCGCTCCCTGAACGAGTCTCGGGGTCCAACATGGTCTGGGCCATATGCAAGTCTGCAAGCGCGCGGAAGCAGTCCGTTTACCTGCTCGGCGGCGAGCCCGGGATCGCCGATCGTGCTGCGCAGATCTTTCGCGCCGCCTATCCAGATTTGAACATCGTCGGCACCTCGTGCCCGCGTGTTGGTTTCGAGAATGACGAGCGGGAACTCGAGCGAATCCGGCACGACCTCGCGATCGTAGAACCACAGATCGTGTTCGTGGCGCTCGGTTTTCCCAAGCAGGATCTTTTGATTGCATCCCTGCGCAGTTCGATGCCACATACATCGTTTCTCGGCGTGGGGATCAGCCTGAGCTATGTGACCGGAGACCTGTCGCGAGCTCCAACCTGGATCTGCGATCTCGGACTCGAGTGGGCCTACAGACTTTCGCAGGAACCAACGCGGCGCCTAGCTCGCAGGTATCTCGTAAACGGCCTCCCGTTTGGCATGCGATTGATACTATCCGCCGCCTCGCACCGTCTTCATCGTCCTCGTCGAGGTGCCCCGGACTGGGAATGATGCCACGTGATAACTCGCACCGATGGCGCGTCGCAGGCTGCCACCGAGTTCCAGAAAATCGATTGACCCGCTCGTGAGATGACTTCTCAAGCGTCAGGCCGAAACTTGATCGCCAGACTCATTCTTTGGTTGCAGTCGCCTCGTTACGATAACGGTCGTAGTCACAGATTGCTTACGGGACTCCTGGCGGGCATCACCGGATTGGTCCTCGTCGGGAGCGGCTGGGCAATCACGGCGGGCCACAGCAAGTTGTTGTTCATCGCCGTGGCCATCGTGGCACTCTTCGCGCTCGTGCTCAACCAGCGCGGCGCGTCCATAGGCCTTCTCTTGCTCACCGCGATGGATGGCCTTCCGTTTGTGGACAGCACCCAACCTGTCTCCGGGAAACTCACAATCCAAGACATCGCCGTGGTCACGCTCGTGATCTCAGCCGTCGTATGGATGCTGATCGATGACAGCTTTCATTGCCAAAGTCGAGGCGGGCTTGCTGTCTCTCGCGCCGGTGCCTTGCTGCTCCTTTGGTGGTTTTGGAATTTCGCTCGCGCCATCAGTGTCCAGCATGTACCCGCGCAGGTCGCTGCCGACTTTGTCCGAGAGTTCGCGTTTTTCGGGCTGCTGCTGATTCTGCTACCCCGCGTACGCCTCACGGCGCGTGACCTTCGCACGCTGCTGACCGTCGTTCTGGCCGGCGTCTGCCTCTTCGCCGTCGCACAGATCGCGACCGCGCTCGGATACGCTCATCCGGGTGCACTGCTGCACGTCGATCACACGCTCCAGCAATCTGGTCTGACTCGCGTGTACTCGGACATGACAGACCTCGTCCTGGCCGGGCTCGCGGCGAGCATAGCCGCCAGCCTCGCGGCTCCCAACCGACGCGTCCGACTGCTTGCGAGACCGATCGCCCTTCTTCTGACGGCAAGCGTCGTGGTGCAGCTGACCCGAGCGCGATGGATCGGCCTAGTGGCGGCGCTACTACTGGTCGGCCTCTACATTTCGTTCAGCGGCGACCAGCGGATACCATCCGTACTGCGCCGCCGCATAGCACTTCTCATCGGCGTACCACTGACCGCCATTCTTGTGCTCCTATTGCTGGACCCGACCATAACCTCCGGGGGCACGGTCTTCAACCGACTCGGCTCGATCGTGACCGATCTCGAATCCGGCGGTGGCACAGTCGCGATACGGGAGAGCGTAACGAACTCCATGACGATGTATCTCGGGGGTAGTTGGCTCACCGGACTGGGGTTCTTGCCCCCATCGGTGCACTACTTTTTCGGTCTTCCTGATGGGTCGATTCTCGATTCTGACCTCGGCGTCCTGAACGCGGTGATGACAATGGGGGTAGTTGGCGCCATATTGATCTACTTGCCCCTCTTTCTCGTCCTGGCTCAGTGCCTGCAAAGGACCAGAACATCGGTAGTCCGACCTTACGAGTGGTTGCGCTTCGGCGGCGCCGTCTGGATTCTCGCAACACTCCTTTCGTCGATAACGCTCGTGACGCTGTTCAGCACGAGCGGCCTCGTGCTGACCGCCGTCGCGCTCACCGTCCTCGTTCACCCCAGCGTCATTGGAATGCCCGCCCATTCGGCTGTCCCTCTGGGACGCTCTTCTCGACCCATGCGCTCAGCATCCCAGCCGCGTATCTCCCAAGCCCGAACGTCAACGTCTCCTCGAAGCCCGTGACATGCGAAACGCCGCCAGCTTGCGAAGTCGTCGTCGTCAAGCCGAGCGCGTGCCTGGATCCGTCCACGGCGGATCTGTGCCGATCAAGTCAGCGAGTCGGCGTGCATCGGGCTCGTAATGCGCCCGTAGTCGCCGATTTGCGGTGCTTCGCGACTCGGCAGCCTGATCCCCGCTCCTCCGATTCCAAAGGTCCAGTCTGTAGGTGAGGCGAGCGAATACCCGGTCGACCTCGCGGCGCGCTCGCGTAGGTAGCAAGTGCCACAGGGTCTTCGCAAGCTTGCTCTTGGTTAGGCTGCGCTGGATCGCCCACGGATTCAACGGCGAATACGTGCCAAGCCACCCAAAACGTCGTTGGTTGCCGCCCACTCGATACCTTACGCCGACGTTGTCCGGCTCGACGTCGGCACGTACCTCGAGAAACTCATAGATACGTCGCAGGAACGCCATAGGATCGCTTTCCAGGTCCTCGGTGAACACGACGAGAATCTGCGCTCGCGGAAATACGTCGAAGTAACCCTGGAGAATTCTCCCGTACTCACCCCAGGCCACGTAGCCGGTGGTCTCGCGCGGTTCTCGTCTCGCCTGCTCGAGCGCATCCGGCCGCAAGAGCTCGTCGATCGCTTGGTCGAACGACCGCTTCTCAATGTCGTTCATCGCGGCCATACGGTAGTGAGACAGGGCACGCTCTGCCGGATCTCGGAGCACCGCTATCAGCCGCACGTCAGGCGCATGGTCGTGAATCCGAAGTGGGACTGTGCGCTCGTCGTAGCGCTCGCCACTGGGGCCTGGGTTAGGGTGCTCCCAGAGGCCGCCCACCATGTATTGCGGCGTCGCCGTACCCCACTTTGTGGCTTGAGGCGCGAACGCGAATACCTTGCCGATGTAGTCGTCCCAGCCGCGCCGGCGCGTCTCTTCATGGCTGAAGAAAGGGACCTCCTTGCCAGCGGGCAGGCTAAGTTCCGGATGTTGCCTTAGATACTCGAAAACGGACGTGGTTCCGGCCTTTTGCGCGCCAACGATAATAAAGTCGAGCGTGTTCTTCATAGCTACTCAACGCTACCGAACGATCTTGATAGATGTCGCGTAGAGCGCGCTGACACGCGCCAGCGGGGCGCTCAGGCACAGTCTCCGTGGGTCGGGCGGAGCCGTCAAAGCCGCAGCCTCCAGCACCACGAGGCGCATAAGTCATCGAGCACCGCGGCACGTGCCACTGGCGGGGGCTGTGCGGTAATATTTCGGCGCATCATCCTCCGATCGTCCGTCAGCACTCATTTCCGGTGTCTTTGCGCATCGTCGTAAGCACACCCACCTTCCTGCCTCAGGTCGGAGGTGCTGAGATAGGTATCCACGAGATCTTTCGACGCTTGGCCGAAAGGCACGATGTGACCATCGTCACGCCGCGCCAAAGACGTGATGCCTCGGGGCTTGACGTACCCGCCGATGACTGGAATGCGGAATATCGCGTTCACTATCCTCTTTCCTCTATCGAACCGCTGGTCCCGCGTTTTGTGATGAAACTACTGCACCGCAGCGCCCTGTCGTATCTCGTCGCTCTGGCCGGCCTCCGCGCCCGCAAGCGCGCTGACGTGATTAACTTTCACTTCATCACGCCTCAAGGACCGGCGATCGTAGCGTTGCGCCGGTTGCTGGCCGTGCCGAGCGTACTTTCGCTGGTCGGCAGGTCGGACGTGCTGCACCTGCTCAACTGGCCGAACCGCGCATATGCGCGGTTCGTCGTCTCCTGCCCGGACGTCGTTGTACAGAACTCCGCATTTTATCTTCGCGGCGAGACGGCTGAACGCGCGCAGGTTGTGCCGTACGGTGTGGACACAAGGACGTACGCGCCAAGCGCGCGTGATGTCGACCTGCGAACGCGACTTGGCGTGGGTACTAACGCATGTATGCTCCTAGCTGTTCAGCGCTTGGTGCCCGTGAAGAGGATCGACGTGCTCATCCGCGCGATGGCCGAGATCACCACGCACCACTCGGATGCCCATCTCGTCGTGGTCGGTCACGGTCCGGAGAAGGATACCCTGACGTCTCTTGTACATGAGCTCGGCCTTTCTGCGAATGTGACGTTTGCCGGCTACATTTCGAACGCTGAGCTTCCGGCCTACTTCGCCTCGGCAGATATTTTTGTCTTCCATTCGATGCTTGAGACATTTGGTGTCGTCTTTGCACAGGCTATGGCTTCTGGCCTGCCGATCGTCGCGGCCGACACATCATGCGTCGGCGATGTCGTCATGCCCTCCAACGGAATACTCGTCAAGCCTTTTGACGTCGACGCCTTCTGCCACGCAGTCGTGTCGCTGATAACTGACACTCGTCGTCGCCGGGCGATCGGAACGGTCAACCGAACGCGTGCCGAGCAGGAGTTCGATTGGGACCTCATTGCTGATCGGTACGAGCGCATTCTTGTCGACGCCGCACGCGGCGGCGGCTCGTAAGCGATGACGCCGGCGCAGGAGCCATGCACCGTCTCGGTCGTCATCGTCAGTTTCAATTCGGCCAACACAATCGGCGAGGCTATCTCGTCCATTTGGCGTCATCTGCCCTCGTCACAGATCACCGTCGTCGATAACGGCTCGACTGACGACACTCGCACATTGGTCCAACAAATGCCAGGGGTCCTTCTAGTCCATGGACAGGGCAATGTTGGCTTCGGCGCCGGAGTGAACCTCGGGGCGCGCGAATCCGACGGGGATCTGCTTCTCATCCTGAACCCTGACGCGACTATCGTCGCGTCGCGGGTCGACAAGATGTGGACGCTCGCCGGTCTCTCGTCCGTGGGCCTCGTGGCGTGCCAACTCCACTCCGCGAAAGGACGTGCGCGCTATCTTAAACATACCGAATGGGGATGGCGCCGCGAGCTCGGCTGGGCCGCGCTGCGCTGGTTTCTCCTACCCCACGAGCTGCCACTTCGGCGTCCGGCTGTCGTAAAGCACGGTCGGCGACCGTGGATTTCCGCGGCAGCGTGCATCGTTGGCCGCGCAGAGTTTCTGTCGATTGGTGGGTTCGATGAGGAGCTCTTTCTTTACTTCGAGGACTACGACCTGTCTCGACGCTATCGGGAAGGTGGAGCAACGGTAGGGACCACGGACGCGATCACGTTTTCGCATCAGGGCCAAGGCTCCGCTCAAGACGGGGTAGAGCAGATTGAGGCCTGGGCGCTGCTTAGCTTGCTTAGCCTCGTGGCTAAGTGGGACGGCTTCTCCGAGAGCATCAGGGCCGCACGTGCAACATTGAGACTGCTCTCGGGCATTGCCGTTATGGGCCAGGTCGCCCGCCGGCTACCGAGAATTGGCCGCCGGGCGGCGAAGAAGGGTCACAGCGCGTCGCTGGTGAGGGCGATGATTCTCGAATGCGTAGACAGGCCTCCTGTACCACACACCTATGAGACCGCGCGAGCCGCCGTCGCGAGCGCGACGGACACCGCGCCGTAGCGTGATTGACGAACCGGCGGGCGCTGGCGCGTCCGCGGCGTTTGAGATGTCAGGTGGCGCCCCTACTCAGTGCGAACACGTCTCATCGCTAGCCACCAGCACGCGGTCGTGTTGATACCGAGACGCTTGCGACATATCAGCGTAAGCGCGAGATTCCATACGATGAAGCTTGCTGAGTCGGCGACAGCCGCGCCGGTAACGCCCAAACTGGGTACCAGCGCGACGCTGAGTACTACGGTTGTGAGCAGCCCTACGCCAACACCCCAACATGCGGCACGCTCGTGACCCGTCATGATCAGCACGCTTCCAACTGGGCCGCATGCCGCATTGAAGAGCTCGCCTAGGACCAGGATCCTGAGCGCGGTGCCACCGGGCGCAAATCCGGTCCCGAACAGCTCAAGGTACACACCGGGCACCACGATAAAGAAGAGCACGATAGGCAGCGACGCGATTACAGTAGCTTGTGCAATTCGTTCCGCGGCATGCTCCATGCCTGCCGAGCTACCCCTGACGTGCATGCGAGCCGCCAGCGGCGCAAACGGCATATTGGCGGCGACGAGCAGTAGCACGATGATTTCCCCACCCTTTTCGACGGCGCTATAGATGCCAGCATCTCGAGCACCGCCGATCGTCCCGACGGCGATGGTCGAGACATAGCCATTCAGTTGCCAGATCCCGCCGATTAGCATCATCGGTAGCGCGGCCGTCATCCACACTCGCATCTGGTACCTCGGCACGGCGATGCGGACTTGCTCCGGAAGCGCTTTTCTCAAAGCAAGCACGCCGGCCGTAAACGCCATCATCACTGCGACAACGTTGACGATCATTGCTGCCAGCGGTGTCAGAAGCTTTCCGCCGACGAATGCCAAGAGCGCGATTCCGATTACCAGACCGACCGGGCGTATCACGTACTCGGGAATCTGTCCCGCGATGATCCGACCAAGTGCCTGCATCGTGTTTTGGCGCAGCATCGTCAGCGCGTTGATGGGAATCAGAATCATTGCGGCGGCGAACACCCACCGCAGCGGCTGTCCCAAAGCCGTCACGGCCACGGCCACCCCGCCAGCGGCGATCACACAAGACGCGATCGCGACGAGCGTGTTGGCCCGGATCAGCAAACCCCGCAAGTAGTCCCATCGCTCGTTCACCTCATATCCAGCGACGCCGCGCACGACGAACCTGTTGAGGCCGAGGCCCGCGGGAATCGTCAGTGTCGACGTCCACGCAAGGGCAAATACATACACACCGTATTCGCGGCTGCCGAGAAGTCGCGCCAGTACGACAGCCACGAGGAAGCCAACTCCACTCGACGCAGCCTGCAGAATTGCCGTAGTTGACGCACCGAAAAGCATCTTTCGCACCATCGGCTCCGCCCGGTGCTTGCTGTCCATGGTCGGATCCTCGGCCGCTGCTTCGACGCCGCCCGGAGCGCCGCGGGGCGGCGGCGAGCCCTCGGAGCTAATCGATTCCGTCGACGGTTCCGTGTCAGACATTCGTCGAAGTCATATGCCGACGGTGAACGAGTCCATCACGGGGGAGATCAGCGGCGCCATGACGAGTGGAGGCGCTTCAGTGGCAGCAGCCTACTTGCGGTAGGGAGCCATGAG
>Ga0209006_10006323_pt1 | contig 10727 bp, 9 predicted proteins | sample JacPin_JW_Ref_O2_FD_188567 | JGI IMG/M metagenome (GOLD analysis project Ga0209006, IMG submission 188567) | Forest soil microbial communities from Algoma, Ontario, Canada - Jack Pine, Ontario site 1_JW_Ref_O2 (SPAdes) (version 2) | ecosystem: Environmental > Terrestrial > Soil > Boreal... | reverse complement strand
ACGATCCGGTATACGGGTATCCCGCCGTAAACGTTGCATCTCAAAAAGAGAGCGAACATTCTCTCTTTCATTGGATGCGGCGCATCATCGCAGTCCGGAAATCGAGTGCAGTGTTCGGTAGGGGATCGATTGAGTTTCTCTATCCGGCCAATCACAGAATACTGGCGTACTCGCGCCGGCTGGGCAACGAGAATGTTCTCGTCGTCAACAATCTTTCGAGTGCCGCACAAGCCGTCGAACTGGATTTGAAGCGTTACAAGGGAAATGTGCTGATCGAGATGTTTGGCAATAATCTGTTTCCACGAGTCGGCGAGTTGCCCTACCTGCTCACTCTGGGGCCTTACCAGTCGTATTGGTTTCGGCTGCGACGAGTGTAGGCAGGGGCGAATGATGACCCAACCTCGAACGCCGGAGATCCACCGGGACTACGGGGAATTCTGAAGTGGAAGACGGGAATTTTCTTTCGGACGATTTTCTCCGCCAGCTTATCAATGTTGGCGAGGTAGATATTCTTGTCGGCCTGCCTACGCACAACAATGCCAAGACGGTAGGCCCGATCGTCCACACCATTCGAAACGGCATTCTGCGCGGCTTTCCCCGTGAGCGAACAGTCATCATTAATGCCGATGGGGGATCACGCGACGGCACTTCCGAGCTGATCACGGGCGTCTCCATTGATGATTTGCGTCCGGACTCGACTGTGTACGCCCTCCGCACGCTGCACGCGATCAGCACAAAATATTCCAGCACTCCGCACAGCGGAGTCGCGTTGCGGACGATTCTGGCGGCTGCCGAACTGCTCCGAGCGAAGGCGTGCATTGTGATCTCTCCCGAATCTGAAAGCATCACGCCGGAATGGATCTCTGGCCTGATCCGGCCCGTTTATTACGACGGCTTCGATCTCGTCTCCCCCACTTATCAAAGGCACAAGTTTGACGGGCTTTTGACGACGAACCTGCTCTACCCGATGGTTCGTGCACTCTATGGCGTCAGGATCCGAGAAGCCTATATGTCCGAGTTTGGATTCTCCGGTCGTCTCGGAAGCCAATTCCTGGAGCGCAATCAATGGAGTGATAGCAACGGCGATAATGGCGCCGAGCTTCGCGTAACCCTGGCCGCGGTCACGGGCGGATTCCGCATCTGCCAGTCTTTTCTCGGAAAGAAAGATCCTGTCGAACGGCGAGCCGCTGATCTGGTTCCGGCGTTGCGCCAATCCGTTGGCGTTTTGTTCTCCGCGTTAGAGCCTGACTTCAAAGTGTGGAGCGCGATTTCTGGCTCTCAGGAGGTGCCTGCAACCGGGGATGACCTGGAGTTCCTCCTGAATCCCTTGCGAGTCAACCGGAAACGCCTGCGGGATATGTTCGTGAGTGGAGTATCGGAACTAGAATCCGTTTTCCAGTCGATCCTGTCTTCTTCCACGCTGGCGGAACTGAAACGGATCGCCGGTCTAAGTGAAGAGGAGTTTCGCTACCCGGCGGAGTTGTGGGTAAGGACTGTTTATGAGTTTGCCGCGGCTTATCAGAAATCCGTGATCAATCGGGATCACATCATTCAGGCACTCGCGCCGCTTTTTCGCGGGAGGGTGTTCACCTTCGTCGTTGAGAACCGAAACGCATCCGCGAATGATGTCGCCAATAATATCGAAGGTTTATGCCTCGAGTTCGAGCGGCTGAAACCATATCTGCTGGAGATGTGGAAATCGAAAGAGTAAAAAGCAAAGAGTGAGGCCACTATGCGGGAAATGATTATCAGCGAACTGACTCAGGCGATGCAGGACCTCGCCCGAGGCTTTGCGCATTACCTTCCTCGTCTCATCGTGATGCTGATCCTCGCATTTTTGGGTTGGCTGATTGCCTATTTGGTCAAAGTGATTCTGCGCAGCTTTCTGCGGCTCATCAAGTTCGACCGGCTGTCAGAGAATGCGGGAGCATCTCAGCTGCTGAACAAGGCCGCGCTCCCTTCGGCAACCGAGATAGTTAGCCGGTTTGTCTTTTGGCTCACCTTGTTCGGCTTCATTCTGCTGGGAGTGAGCGTGCTGGGAATCCTGAGCCTGCAGGAGGAGATCGCGAGATTTTTCCTGTTCCTGCCGCGACTGTTCGCAGCGGTATTGATTTTATTTTTTGGTATGCTCGCGGCCAGCTTTTCTGCTCGCGCTGCCTTGCTGGCCGCAGTGAACGCGAATATTCCGTCCCCTCGCCTTCTGAGTCTCGCCGTCCGCAGCATTATTATGGTTTTCGTATTGTCCGTGGTCTTCGAGGATCTGGGTTTGGCGGAACAGACCATGCTGGTTGCTTTTGGAATCGCCTTCGGAGCCCTCATGCTTGGTTTGGCCATTGCATTTGGTATTGGCGGAAAGGATTTGGCACGACGTTTCCTGGAGCAGAAATTCGTCCGCACCAAGAAGGAGCAGGACGAAGATGAACTTTCGCCGCTTTAGGGAGACTCTGATTAGGTATCGGCAGAAAGCATAACCACTGGGTACACAGGGGTGAGCGGGTGGAAACCCAAAGGACTTATCAGAAATTCCTTCGACGGCTGGAAGCATTCCGCGCCGGACGTTGATGAAGACCAGAATCGTCGTCAGCGATCGTACAGATGTGTCAGAGCTCGTAATCTTTCACGGATTTCCGGCGTCAGACTATCCGGTCTATACCGCCACCTCCAGTTTCCGCTCACCGTACCTGGCAAATTCATTCGGGCTTCGCTGCCCAGACCCAACACATCCTGCAAGGGAATGATGGCCGTGTTCGCCACCGAGGCCAGGACGGCCCGAATGAACACCCAATTGATCTCTTCATTCTTAAAGCCCAGATACGCGCGGGTAAAATCGCGCTCCTTGCGAATGTCTTCCACGGTTCTCGTACTCTCTTCCAGGCCCGTACTTGTCCACCATCCCACCGTGGTGTCATTGTCGTGAACGCCGGTGTACGCCACGAGTTCGTGAGAATAATTGTGGGGGCGAAAGCTGGGACCCTGAGGATCGTTTCCGAAAGCAAACTGAAGCAGGCTCATGCCCGGAAACTCAAATTCCTTTAGAAGATTTTCGACTCCCGGGGTGATCACGCCCAGATTTTCGGCAACAAATGGAAGTTCTTTTAATGCAGCTTTCAGAACTCGAAAAAACTCTTCGCCTGGGCCTTTTACCCACTTTCCTTCGGCGGCCGTCGAGGCCGTAGCCGGAATCTCCCAGAAGGCTTCGAAACCGCGAAAGTGATCCAGTCTTACCAGGTCGAACATCCCAAGAGATGCGCGGCAACGATCAATCCACCAACGGTGACCGGAAGCCGCGGAAACATCCCAGCGATAAAGAGGGTTGCCCCAAAGTTGACCTGTGGCACTGAAATAATCGGGCGGAACACCCGCAACTGCTGTGGGCCGGCCGTTTTCATCCAGGCGAAACAATTCCGGATGAGCCCAGACATCAGCGCTGTCGTGGGCAACATAGATCGGGATGTCGCCCATGATTTCAATGCCGTGACGACCGCATAGACTTCTTATTTCGTCCCACTGCCGAAAGAACTCGAACTGAGCAAAGCGGTGAAAGTCCAACTCCGACGACAATTCGTTCCGGTATTTTTTCAGGACGGCCGGATCCCGTTGACGCACTCCCGCCTCCCAATGGACCCAGGCCACGTCGTTATGGACCTTCTTGCACGCCATGAAGAGCGCATAGTCCTCCAGCCATTCCCTGTGCTTCTCGCAAAAGGCATCGAAGGCATGGCGTTCGGCCTCACTTCTGTCTGCAAAGAAAACCTGAGCCGCTGTGTGGAGGAGCTTTTCTTTGAAGGCAGTTACTCGTTCGTACTCCACTTGCTCGTCGCGAAACTTTGGCGCGTTGGTCAAATCCGAGGCTGACAGAAGGCCCGCCTCACGCAGAGCTTCCAGATTTATGAACAGCGGATTTCCAGCAAAGGCTGAGAAGCATTGATACGGAGAATCGCCGTACCCGGTGGGATTCAGCGGCAAGACCTGCCAGATCTTCTGCCCGGCACCGGCCAGGAAGTCGATGAACTCATGAGCGGAATCTCCGAGATCGCCAATGCCGTGGCTACCAGGCAAAGAGGTGACATGTAGAAGAACTCCACTACGCCGGCTGAACATCATCCGATTACCGTAATGCTTCCGATGCAGCCACGCAATAGGGAGAAATTCGGATTGCTGCAAATCCAGGCCGAACGTTAAGAGCAGATTTGAAGGAATAAATCGCCCCGAAAATCGTTATCCATATTTGTCAGACAAGGTGGGTAATGGTAAATCCTTTCGATCCAAAGACTGCGCTCTTAGCCAAGCATGCCCAACACGTGGTGTTGATCCACTTTCCAATCGGTCTGTTTCTTGCGGCCGTGGCATTCGATCTCTTCGCGCTTTGGACGAAGCGACGCGGCCTCGCTGACACGGCATATTTCAACCTGCTCGCTGCGGCGATTTCGACGGTGCCAGTGACTGTCACCGGGGTGCTGGCGTGGCAGTTCCAACTCGAGGGGCAAAAGCTGAAAGGAATTCTCTTGCTGCATTTGGTGCTGGCTGGTGTGTCCAGCTTGTTGATCTGGCTGGTTTTTTGGATTCACTTCCGAGCACGACAACGGCACGTTTCCCTGCCCAGCTATCGCTTCGGGGTTGAATTTCTGGCAGTAGGGCTGGTCGCCTTAACGGCGCACCTGGGTGGATTTCTTAGTGGAGTAAATGGACCTGGCTAGGATGCTCGAACCGGGATCCTGATTACGAACACAGTAGTGCAGCCCGCGTTAAAGATCGAAATGCCGTTTTATTTTTTGGCGGAATAAAACCAACCCTTCCCGGTTAGCAACTTTGAACGCCACAAACAAACTGGAGGCCAGATGACAGACAAAGACAAGAACCAGGGTCTTATCGATCAGAAACTGCAGGATCTCAACAATGATGGGGTCGACCGCCGCGGGTTCCTGAAGTGTATGGCATGGGCGGGTACCGGCCTGGTCTGGACCATGAGCGGAGGCATTCCGACGTCACGGGCTTTCGCTAAGAGTCACGGTAAGAATGCCGGCAAAGGCGCGGACTTCACCTTTGTGCAGATCAGCGACAGCCATATCGGCTTCAACAAGCCGGCCAATCCTGACGTCACGGCAACACTGCAAACGGCAATCAACAAGATCAACGCCATGCCGCACAAACCGGACTTCATTATTCACACTGGCGACCTTAGTCAACTTTCGAAGCCGAGTGAGTTCGACACGCTGGACCAGGCGTTGAAAGGCGCGTCCGCGAAACAGATTTATTTCGTGCCCGGCGAGCACGACATGCTGACCGACAACGGTGAGCAGTATCTGCAACGCTATGGGAAAGGCACAAAGGGCACCGGGTGGTACAGCTTCGATCACAAAGGAGTGCATTTCGCCGGTCTGGTAAATGTCGCCAATCTGAAAGCCGGAGGCATGGGCTCGCTCGGCCACGAACAACTGGAGTGGCTTGAGGCCGATCTCAAGGGCCGTTCTGCCAGCACTCCGATCGTGCTCTTCGCCCACATTCCGCTATGGACGATCTATCCCGATTGGGGTTGGGGAACAGACGACAGCGAGCAGGCCCTGTCGTATGTCAAGCGCTTCGGTTCCGTGACCGTATTGAACGGCCATATTCACCAGATCATGCAGAAGGTGGAAGGCAAGGTGTCGTTTCACACCGCGATGTCGACCGCCTTCCCGCAACCCGCGCCGGGAACGGCGCCATCGGCCGGACCGATGAAGGTGCCCGCCGACCAGTTGCAGCGCGTGCTGGGCATCACCGATGTGAACTATCGGGTCAGCGGCCGCAGCCTCGCGGTTGTCGATTCGCCACTCGGGGATTTGGGGCGCTCCTGATTCAGGAAGCGACAGCCGTTAACTCAGCTTTCGCCCGGCGCCCACACGGGATGCTTAAACAATTGAATGCCAAGGAACAAAAATCAATCCGCAAAGGAAACAGAACAATGAAACGAAATGGTTTTTGGGTTGCAAGTTTTACAGCTTCAGTAATCATTGCGCTCGTACTGCTCGTGGGCTCACCCAGCGTCAGAGCGAACGATCAGCCCTCGGGAGCGAAGGTCGGTGTGAACATCGATAATTTTGTCTTTGGTCCGCAGACCATCAGTGTTCCCGTCGGGGCGACCGTGACGTGGACAAACAAGGATGATATTCCCCATACCTCGGTCAGCACCGACGGCGTGTTCAAATCGAAGGTGTTGGATACCGACGAAACATTCTCTTACACGTTTACCAAGGCGGGAACTTATCCCTACTACTGCACGATCCACCCGAAGATGACCGGCACTGTCGTCGTGCAGTGAACTCAGACTTTTTAAACGGCTTGTGCGCAGGGGTCGGGCGAAGTCCGAGTCGTTTTGATCAATCAGAAAGCGAACCGCAACCTAATGGCGGTGTGAGCGGGACCCCGGGACGAAGATCGGGACGCCAATACGTGTTGTTGCCGTCAGGCACCGCGGAAGCGGAACCATCAATCGTGATATTTATCGGGAATCCTAAAGCCAATCGGAATTAACCTATTACCGTCGGTAATTGATATAGCTGTCTGTGCCTACTTTACGCTCAATGTTAATGCATGATGAATTCGCAAGTGAGCGGTTGACTCCTCCGGTCGGCAAATTTACAGTACTTTTGTTCGGTACGTATGTTTCGGATACGTGCGGTGTGATTAAAAGGTCAACCATGAACCCATTGCATGCCTCTTTCTCCGGCGGTGCCGGTTCGGGCCAGCTTGGACCGCTGGAGAAAACAGTCCTCCAGGCGGTTTGGGCCCGAGGAACTGCGACCGTTCGCGAAGTCCGAGAGGATGGCGCGATCTGGCAAACCTATCCCACGATCATGACGACGATGGACCGGCTCTTCAAGAAGGGAATCCTGGACCGTGCTCCCGACGGACGAGCGTTTCGCTATACGGCGCGGCACACGCCGGAAGAACTGGAACGCCTGACAGCGGTAAACGGTATGCGCCGGCTTCTGGAGTCGGAATACGCTTCTCTTCACCTTTCGTATCTGGTCGAGGCAGTGGGTGCACAAGATGGAAAACTCCTGGATGAGTTGCAGTCGCTGGTGGAACGTCAGCGGGCACAACTCAAGAAAGGAGAGCAGGAGTGATCTTTGCGGCGCGGGGCATCATGGTTTCTCTTGCGTTTTTCGCAACCATGTATTGCCCACTGTCATTGCTGACGCTATTGGCATGGTGGGGCGCGAAACGCATCCGCCCTGCGGATGCGAACTCCGCTAATCTGTTGTTCGGGCTGCGGATTTTTCCCTTCGCTATTTCCGTAGCGGTCACCGTCTTCTTGACGTTTCCTTCGTTCTGGCTGATGGAGAGGCCATCGCTTGACGAAGACACGGAAACATTCATTCTTGCCGTGGGTTCGCTATGCATCCTGGGGGCGGGTTTGTGCCGCGCGCTGAGAGCGCAGGCGCGAACAAGGCGCGCGGTGCGGAGCTGGCGGGCAGGAGCGACGAACATCGATTGCAACCCGCGTACATCCCTACTGAGCGCTGCGCACGGTGCGCCACCACTGGTTCTTGTGGGCATCCGAAGGCCCAGGGTAATGGTTTCCGACGCAGCAGCCACGCTGCTTAGTCGCGACGAACTGCAGGTGGCAATCCGGCACGAGATCAGCCATGTGCGCTCCTGGGATAATCTGAAAAAATCCCTGGTCAGCGCAACCCCTTTCCCTGGAATGGTTGGTCTCGAAAAAGCGTGGCAGGAAGCCGCCGAACTGGCAGCGGATCATCGTGCGGTTGCGAATCGACAGGAAGCGCTCGACCTGGCGGCGGCGCTGATCAAACTTTCCCGATCCTTTCAACCATTGCCCAGGCCTGTACTCGCTACGGAACTGGTCAGCGGTCCGTCTTCGATCAACCTGCGCGTGGATCGCCTCCTCAAGTGGCGAATGGCTGGTCGGCCCTCCCGCCATGTCTGGCGCTGGGCACTTCCTGTTCTGCTTACGGTAATCGTCGGTATCGTCAGCAACTACGGCGCGGCTCTGGTCCTGACACATCGCTTGACTGAACTGCTTGTGCCTTAAGCAACAGGACTGATGCGCGTCATGTCCCAGTCTCCAAACCCAACCGCGCCGCAGCAGGTGGCGCCTCTGCTTGCGTCGGCTGCGAAGTTGCTCCGGGCTGGGCGACCGGCTGATGCGATTGCGCCGTTGCGCGATGCCGCGCTGCTAGAGCCGTTCAATCCCATCGTCCAGCACGATCTTGGCCTCGCCTACCTCGAGGTTGGCAGCGTAACGGATGCCATCGCTGCCTTGCAGTGGGCTGTCGCCAGCAACCCGCGCTACAGCGATGCATTTTTTCGTCTGGGAATCGCATTTGAGAAGCTGGGCGACATCCGCGGAGCTATTGTTGCGTACGATCGCGCCACTGAGTTGGCCCCAGCCCTGACCGAGGCCTGGTTTCGCGCGGGCGCCCTGGTCTGCGAATTGGGCCATCGCGACGAGGCGATCGGCTGCTTCCGCCGTGCGGCGGCGACCGGAGGTAGGACCAGCTTTGGCCGGCTAGGCAAGGCGCGGGCTCTGCTGACCGAGGGGCGCAATCAGGAAGCCGAAGAGGTATTGCGACAAACACTGGCACGAGATCCGAAGAACGCCATGGCGCACGATCTGCTGGGCAATCTGCTCTCAGAGTTCGGTCGCTTCGACGAGGCCCGCGAATGCTTTCAACGCGCGATCGATATCGCGCCGTTGCTGGCGGGATGCTACTACGATCTGGTGCGCTGTCGGCCCGTCACGAGCAATGACGATGGGCTGCTGCAACGGATGGAAGCCGCGCTCTTCACGCCGGGGCTGGAAGCGGCGCAAAGCCTGCGGCTTCACCTGGCGATTGGCAAAGCGGCGGACGATCTTGGCGATTACGCCTTGGCCATGCGTCATTTCGACGCGGCGGATGAGGTGCGCCGCGGTTCTGCTCCGTTCGACTCGGCCGCGTTCTCTACCGAGATCGACCGGCTGATCTCCCGCTGCACACCCGAATTGATGGCGCGGGCGGCGGAACTTGGCAGCTCCGATGCGACACCGGTGCTGATCCTCGGCATGCCTCGGTCCGGCACAACTCTGGTCGAGCAGATCATCTCCATGCATCCCGAGGTCGGGGCCGGCGACGAATTGCATTTCTGGAATGAACGCGGGGCAGCGTGGCACCTTTCCGGGTCGACCGGGAACGGTTCGGCGTCGGACGCTGCCCCCCGGAACGCTGCGACCGGGAATGAGAAATCGTTTCTGGCCAAGGCCGCGGCAGACTATCTCGGTGTGTTGCACGAGATTTCGCCGAAGGCGACGCGACTGACCGACAAGATGCCATTCAACTTCCTGTGGGCCGGGCTGATACACTTGGCCTTCCCGCGCGCCACCATCATCCACTGCCGCCGCGCTGCCGTCGACACGGCAGTGTCGATCCATCAAACCCATTTCCATCCCAGCCTGGCATTTCCGACCGGAGGCGCCGAACTGGTCGCGTATTTCCACAGCTACCAGCGGCTCATGGACCACTGGCGGAGCGTGCTGCCGTCCGATCGCTTTATCGAGGTCGATTACGAGGAGCTGACTGGCGCGCCCGAACCGGTCATCCGGCGGATCATCCGCGCCTGCGGCCTGCCCTGGCAGGACGCGTGCCTGCACCCCGAAAGCAATCCGCGGGCAGTAAGGACTCCCAGCAAATGGCAGACCCGGCAGAAGATCTATCGCACTTCGGTCGCGCGGTGGAAACGCTACGAACCCTGGCTGGGGCCGCTGAGAGCGCTCGTCGAACCTGAATAAGATCGTCGACATTAAACAATATCTCTGACAGGTTGAACTGAATGCGGGTATCGCCGCCCAACTAAGCTGAAGCACACACCCTACCGGAAACACTCCAAGACAACATCCATGAAACAGCCTGCGCTGAACGTGGAGCTGCACCGTGACCATCCGCGAGGAAAAGTTCCCGCCATGTAACCGAATTTTCACACGATCGTCATAAAGCTGTCACAAAGCCGTCACAGTTCGTCTGTTAAGGTTCGCGACTATGATCAGCGGTAATAGTTCTGCTTCGCTGTCGCGCCGCCGATCACGCCTAAGGAAAAAATCCCAGGAGGAAAACGGTATATGTCTCGAAAAACGTCGAAGTTTCGAAGACTGTTTCGTAATAAAACTCGAAATAAGTCCAAGATCAACCATTTGCGTCCGCTCGCTGGGCTGCTGGCGGCGGGGCTGAGCTTTCCGGCGATCGCCGCTGCTCAGTCCGTGCCCTACCCAACCTACGTCGCCGGACCGCAGAGGAACGGGTCGTGGGTCGTCAGCAGTGGCCAGGTCATCAGCCCAGCCGGCACGCAAGTCGACCTCGGCATCCGGGTGCGCGCGAAGGCTATCGCGCTGAACCCCAATCTTCGCACTCACACCGCCGCCGTCCTCACCATGGGGGCGTCGGAGGCGGTCGAGGTGTTCGACACCAACACCGGCGTTGTCCTGCAGGACTACATCACGCTCGGAGAGGATTCGAGCGGCAGCTATAACGGCATCGCCTATTCGGCGGACGGCAAGCACCTGGTGTTCAGCCAGGACAGCAGCAATGTCACCATCGCCAGCGTTTCAGAAGAGGGCTTGCTGGAAGACGAGGCTCAGGTCAGCGTGCCGCCGAACAATTCCTTCATCACCTGCTTTCCCAACAGCCCTGCTGGTTCTTATGCCATACCCTGCGGCACGTTTTATACTCCGAGCACTTCTTATCCCGGCGGCG
>Ga0209006_10006322_pt1 | contig 10727 bp, 8 predicted proteins | sample JacPin_JW_Ref_O2_FD_188567 | JGI IMG/M metagenome (GOLD analysis project Ga0209006, IMG submission 188567) | Forest soil microbial communities from Algoma, Ontario, Canada - Jack Pine, Ontario site 1_JW_Ref_O2 (SPAdes) (version 2) | ecosystem: Environmental > Terrestrial > Soil > Boreal... | reverse complement strand
TGACCAGGCGGTTGGGGTTTTGAGTTAGAAAGAGCAGTACGTCGAAAGCTTTTGGGGGTCAGAGAAACGGGTGAATCCGCGCGAGACAGCGTGCGCCTACCTGGATCCAGCACAAACTCCCCAAAACGGTACGAGTTGCTGATAGGAATCTAGTTATCTTAAAGCGCGATTGAGAGTTTTTCATCCTTTTTGAGAGTTTTCTGAAAGACTTCCAAAGCCTCACACTGAGAACATGTCCCATCGAAGGTTTGGATTCTCCCATGGCAAGCGCTTCCGGCCACGGATTGAGTGACGGGCAGGACCAAATGTCGGATGGCTCCATCAAGCATGCCCGTGTAACCGCCCGTCCCTCTTCGGACAGCTCGGGCGACCTGGAGTTCGTAGGAGCAGTTACCGATATCAGCAGTGAAGAGAGCTTCCGTCTCATCGTCGAGACGATTCCTGGTCTCGTCGCTGTCATGACGACCGAGGGCGAGGTCGCGCACGTCAACCGTCAGGTCCTTGATTACTTCGGTCGCACGCTTGAGTAGACTCCTGGTGCAAGAGAAGGACATGATTGAGGCCGCCCTGAAAGAGACCCGTGGACGCGTGTCGGGACCCGCCGGGGCTGCCGTGAAGTTGGGGATACCACGGTCTACTCTGGAAATCGAAGATTCGATCCCTGAAGATCGACAAGAATCGCTTCAAAAGCTCGACCGACAAATAAGCTCGGCTGGATTTTGGACCTCGTGTTTCTTCGGTGGAACGCAGAACTGAACCGTAAAGGTCCACAAAAGGGTCGTGCTGAAACTGATAGGCTACACTCAGGGAGAGAAGTTACTGAAACCATGCAAGAGGCGGCGAAAAATCTACTCCTGGTTCTCGTTGCGCTTTTTCCTATCGTGGACCCGCTCGGGGGCAGCCCATTCTTTCTGGCGCTGACCAGGGAATACGCACCGGAAGCGCGAAAAGCATTGTCATGGCGCATTGCCATGAACAGTTTTTTCTTGCTGATTGGATCGTATTTTGTTGGCACTTACGTGCTCGCCTTTTTTGGGATTTCGCTGCCAGTGGTGCAGGTCGGCGGAGGCCTGATCGTAGTCGCTACGGGATGGACGCTCCTGAAGCAGCGAGACGACGAAAAACACGACGTGCACAGAACCGTCCAGCCGCAGGACACATTCCGCCAGGCATTTTATCCCTTGACCATGCCACTGACGGTAGGTCCTGGATCAATCTCGGTGGCGATCACGCTGGGCGCGAATGCAGCTCACCATCACTCGTACCATCCTTTGACTATTTTGGCGGCACTCATTGGATTGGCCTTGATCGCCATCAGCATTTTGCTCTGCTATGGATTTGCCGATCGGCTGGCGCAAATCCTGGGAGCAACGGGGATGACGGTGATCACGCAACTGTCGTCGTTTTTCCTAGTCTGTATCGGTGTGCAGATTGCTTGGAACGGGATCAAAGCATTGCTGGAATCGGTTACCCTGCATTTTGGCTGACCAAGCATCTTTTTGCCTGGGGTTGAGATGTTTCGCGGTTTGTGAGGTGTTCTGAACTGCTCTAAGTTGATCTCGGGCCTTCTCATTTGCAGCGGTTTGCTAATTCACTCTGACCTGTTCGCACAGACCAATTTTCATTTGTTTGTCGTTCTCCTTTTCATCCAACACAGCTGCAAGTGAACAATGCCGGTGGCTCTCCATCCGGAAAGCACTGAAAACAAAAAAAATGTAGATCAGAATCGCCTCATGTTCAGCAAAATGACGAAGTATCAGCAAGTCGTCGGAAAACAAAGCCGGTTCTGCCGCTGCCGGTCAGGCGCGCATTCGGGAACCTGAACGACGACATACGTGACGCGCCGCCACCGCATACCCATGGCGCTCAGGGCTGACCTGACGCGCACGCACCGGGAGCTGAAGGCACTCGCTGACGGGGAAACCAATCCAGCGGCTCTGGCCGCTTTGGCGGATGGGCGCTTGCGCGCCACGCCGGAACAGTTGTGCGACGCGCTCGGCGCCTGTGCGGAGTCGAACGCCGTCTACCGGCGGCTACTGAAGATGGCGTTGGAGGAGTTGCGATTGATCGACGAGCAGATCGGCGAACTGGACATGGAGATGGCCAATCTGCTCAGCCAGCACCAGGATGCAGTCGAGCGGCTGGCGGAGGTGCCCGGTCTGGGAGTGGACTCCGCGCAGCAGATCATTGCCGAAGTCGGTCCCCCCGCGGCGACCTTTCCCTCCGAGAAATGCCTTCCAGGCACCAGCACCACAGACCCGCTCGAGGCTTTCAACGCATCCCAAGCTTGTATGGTCAACCGACGTGCGGCGCGCAGCTTAAGCGCCATCCCGTCATCTCACTGCGCGTCCATCTTCGGGGGCCGTCACCACTGCACCCACGCCACGACCGGCAGGAATCATCAGAGAGGCAACCGCAGCACTTGCCAGGGACAGAACTGCGCAGGCCACCATTAGAGTTCGGAAGCCGAAAACAAACGCCTGGGAAATTGAGCTGCGGAGCTCGGCTGCCGTAGCGGAATTCAGGCCGGAGGGTAGGTCAACGCCGGCAAGTTTGATGGCGTTCGCCTGAAAGTACTGAAGAGTGCCCGGCGCAAGTGATGCGCCATGGAGGCTGCGATTCAAATCAAGACTGAATAGTTTCACCATCGCAATCCCGACGAGAGCCACGGCAAGTACTCCCCCAACCCGCGCGACCGCGTTGTTAATTCCCGATGCGGCGCCGGATCGGTCCTGGTCTACCGAACTCATAACCGCGGTAGTGAGAGGAACCACACAAACGGCCAGTCCAAGTCCGAGAACAACGAACGCAGGAAAGAATCCTTTCCAATAATTGACTCCCACGCTGGGGACAGCAAAGACAACGAAGCCAGTTGCCGCAATTAGCGGCCCGATGACCAGTGGGGTTCGCGGTCCGTAACGCGTGACCAGTCCGCCCGACCAGCGTGAAAGAAAAGACATCAGCAGAATTAGCGGGAGTACGGCAGCACCTGAGCCGGTTGTCGAATATCCCTGCACCTGGATAAGGTTCATTGGGATCAGGAAAAAAAAGATTCCAAGAGCGGCATAGAGGAACAGCGTCAGCAGGTTTGCGCCACTAAAACTGCGAGACTCGAACAGGGTCAGCGGAACCATCGGTGAACTGGACCTGGCCTCCACGAATGCGAATCCAATCAGACAGGCGAAGCCGGCAATTAGGCTTCCGAAAACCAGAGGGTGGGCCCAACCGAGATTTGTGGACTCGATGAAGCCGTAAACCACTCCACCCAATCCGACAGTTGCGAGCAAGGCTCCTAGCCAATCGATGCGCCCAGCATCTTTGTTCCTGCTTTCAGGAATATGCCATAGCGAAATCACGACCACCGCGACCGCAAGCGGAACATTGATGAAGAATGCCCAGCGCCAAGATGCATGTTCAATCAGCCAGCCGCCCAGAACCGGTCCGACCGCTGTTGTGATCGCAGTGGAGCCGGACCAGGTGCCAATCGCCCGTCCGCGGGTTTTCTCGCCAAACGATGCGCTGATAATCGACAGGCTGCCGGGCACGAGGAACGCGGCGCCCAGGCCTTGGGCACTACGCGCAATCACCAGCTGCTGAACGTTTGAGGCAAGACCACAAGCGATGGAAGAAACCGCGAAAACCCCCACACCCACCAGGAACATCGACCGGCGGCCAAACAAGTCTCCGAGAGAGCCTCCGACCAGAATCAAGGCTCCCAGAAACAGTCCGTAAGACCCGACCACCCATTGCACACCGACGACCGTCGCATGGAGATTTGATTGGAGTGCAGGTAGAGCGACGTTCACGACAGTGCTGTCGATAAAAGCCATGCTGGAACCGAGAATGGTCGCTGCGAGGATCCAACTTCCGGCTTGCATTGCGCACGGGGCGTCAGCACTTGCGGATCGGATGAAGCCTTCGTCGCATGGCGGTTTCATCAAGGCCTACATATGCATTCTCGCCCGGATAATTGTAACCATCAAATTTATTCCGCTTTCCAGCCGTCTTCGTCTCTGGGTTCTTCTTCGGGCCATCGGCTAGTATCCGAACTAATCTCGCCATATTCTCGCTATTTTTCTCGCCGCGGTTGAGCCCCGATACAGAAAATGCGAAACCGAAGTTCCCGCCGATCCCCACTGGTACTCAGACGAAACTATCTCACCATCGAACCCAATTGGAAGCTCTGGCTGGCGAATTGTCATTTCTCCAGCCACAGGAGCATGTAACACTGCTACATCCTGTCGCCGGGTTAACGCACGCCGCCTGGAAGCCTTGCGGAAATTCCTCACGCAGAACACAGGTCCGCTACCGAGAATCAACTTGCCATCCTGCTCCACGACGTTGCCTGCGGAGATTTTGTTTTCCTGATAGTCGGCTAACAAAATCTCGCGCATACCATCGTAACGTACGGATTTCAGTTCCGCTGGTGGGCGCTCGCCCTTGCTCATCGCCCCGAGCCGTCGGTTCAGCAGTTCCTGGGCGACCGACCTGATCGTGCTCCGCGAAGATTCGTGGCGCTGATGTCCGCAGGAACCATAAAGCCAAATGTCAAGATACTTGGAATCCTTCACACGACCGATGGAGCCCTGGCCACGTTCCCGTTTTTTCTTCGACATGCCTTGCATTGTCAATCGGTCGAGCTTAAGAACATATAGTACGGAAGACAGCGTAATCTCTGGACTTCCGTCCCTGGGGCAACGATTTGAACCTTCCGATATTGCCGTTTCTGACTGATGACCGGCACTTGTCCACTTTCGATATAACGGGAGTTAGCCGGCTTCCACAGGGGCCGACCACTGGTGAAGAAGAAAATTATCTGAGTGGTTTGAAACGGGTGACGTGAAGCAATCATTCTCCGGGCACTGCCTTCTGCAAGTCTGGGTCATCGGGGAAGAGGCGAAGCCCTTTGCGAAGCGTGGCCATTGCGGAGCGGGAATCTCCAAGAGCGACGTACACGCCTGCAAGTGACCTGAAAATAGCGGGGTCATAGTCCGGATAGAAACGCACGATTAACTCGAAGTGTTCACGCGCTAGGGGAAGTCGACCAGTTTCACTATACAATTCACCGAGATCGAGGTGGCAGGAGTAGCTGTAGGGGTCCTTCAGCGTTCCTCTGAGCAAAACTGGTTCAGCTTCTCCGAGATTCGACATTTTCATCCATATCGCTCCCAAGCGGCAGTATTCGGACGCAGGTGGATCCGGCATCACTGACATCCGGTTCAACTGCGCAAGGAGGGCGATCCGAAAGTCCTTGCGATCCGCCGCGAACTCCATTTCATCGGTGAGCGCAGGAAGGGAGCGAGGGTGCCGCAGCAGAATCTGGTCGACGAGCGACCGGGCGGAGGAGTCCTCGCCGCTGCGATGTTCGACGATGGCAAGCCAGTGCATTGCTTCGAGAGATCCGGGATCTTGCTTTAGGGCAGTCTCCAGAAAGGACTTAGCTTCTCTGAGGGCACCGTGCATAAGTGCAAAGCGGCCTTGAGCGAGAAAATGGAGAGCGGAATCAGGCTGAGATTCAAGAGCTCTGAGAAACTTTGCAGCATTGGCCGCGTCACCGAGATCGAGTGCTGTAAGGGCACCGGATTCCACCGCGCGCTGGATTTCTGAGTGTTCCAGATTTTCCGGCAGGGGACTCTCTGTGCGGAGTTGTGCAATGAGTTCCTGATTTGCGTTAAATAGGCCGGAAAGTAGCACGGTTTGCGGGGCATGGTATTCGAGCAGAGTGCGATCGTCGGTATTCAAGACGCTGCCCTCCGCCAGTTTTCGCACTGCCGCATCATCCAACAAATAGTAGGCGATGAGTCCTTCGGGTTGGTGAACATCTATGGACTCAAAATCATCGCGGAGAGCTTGATTTTGCCACAAAGAACGCAGGCGCCCGAATTGGAAGGGGGCAGCGTCGGTGCGGCCTAGGAGCAAGATGTCTTGTTCCGAGCCGCGCCAGAGGGTGACTTCGGCGAAGTGCGGCGCAAGGGTCGCGGCAATCATGCGGACATCGGCCGGTGCAAGCGAATATGCTTGCACCCACTGAACGAATTTTCCGCCTTGCGCGAGCTGCCGGCGGACCGCAGCGTAATACTCATCCGTGAAGAGCGTGGCGATTCCCGCTATCCAAGGGTTCGACGGCTCGGAAATGATCAGGTCGTACTTCTCGCGCGAAGTAAGCAGGAAGTTTCGCGCGTCATCAAAAATGACGTGAACGCGAGGATCGCTCAAGACATGGCGATTGAGACTTTCGAGATACGGCGCCGCGCGGATCACCGCGGGCTCGATTTCAACGCAATCAATTCGCTCGATGTCAGGGTAACGAGCAACCGCCGAGGCGGTCATGCCGCTGCCAAAGCCGATTATAAGAACTCGCCGCGGCGCAGGCTGAAACGCGGCCCCCAGGTGACCCAAGAGGAGCTGTGTGGGTGTATCACCAGTGGATGCGTCTACTTTACCGTTGACGCGAAGGGCTACGTTGTTGTCGGAGCGGAAAACAGCAATCGAGTCGTTTACTCCGTCTGCCATAAACACGAGATCGTTGGTCGCAGCGATTTCGCGAAGAGTGAGATGACCTTGAAAAGAGTTGCCGTAGAGAACTGCCGACAGGGAGAGGAGCGCCCGGTTATGTAAGAAAGAAGATGATCCAACAACAAAGGCAGTCAGAAAGCAAACGAGGTCAACCGCCAAATGTAAGTAGTGGCGTTGCGATGAACGAAGCTGCAGGACTACCGCCAGCAGAAGATTCACCCCGGCAACGGCTGCAATCACTCGAAAACTGCCCACCAGCGGAATCAGCCAGAAACCAGTTATCAGTGATCCAACGATGGCGCCAAAAGTGTTTGCGGCATAAGCTCTACCGACGGTTACTGACGTGCCAACGTTGGCTCGCACGGTGCGGTCAAGCAAAACGACAACCATTGGAAAATTGAAACCGAAGATTATCGCTACTGGGAGCACGGTCAGAGCGCTTGTGACAAATTGCGTTAGAACCAGGCCACCAAACGTCTGATGGGTCGCCCGCAGCAATGGGGGGATGAGGTCTGGGATCCAATGAAAGAGTATCAGAGAAGAAAGTGCCGCGATTCCGATTCCGGTTTGCGTCCGGGAGAACGTGGTGAACGAGACTCGCCCCGAGCTTGCGAAGAAGTGCTGGAAGAATGCACTCCCGATCACGGTGCCGGCAAGAAACGCCGCGAGCATCAGCGTGAACGCGTATGTGGAACTGCTGATCGTGACCGCTAGAAGCCGTGTCCAGGCAATCTCGTACGCAAAAGCTGTGCTGCCCACGACGGCAAATAGAAAAAGGAGGAAGGCAAATGTGGGCTGTTGCGGGTCAGCGGCGGCGGAAGTCACTAGCGATGGTGGGCCCGGGACGCCTCGCAAATTGCGAGACACTTTCGCGGTCCGAAGGGCGATCAGACCGGCAAGGATATTTAGAGCCACGGCTGAGGCAACGGTCACGCGCAAACCTAGTACAGGAAGGAGGATAAATCCGGCGATCAATGTTCCGGCAACCGCGCCTAGAGTATTGACCCAATAAAGCTGACTGACGCGGACACCCAGTTCGGCAGAATTCTGAGTGATGCCTCGAACGAGAACAGGAAGTGTGCCGCCCATCAAAAAAGTAGGAATGAACAGCACTACGGCCGTGCCCAAGAATCTCAACGCTAGCAGAAGTGGCAGCAAGCCGCTAACGCTCGGATATGCCGCTACGTAGAGCGCACGTACGCCTGCTAGACCCGCAAGCGACAGGGCTCCTGTCGCAGCGACCATAAACTCGATCCACGAATACAGAGCGAGAGATCCCGCGCGTTGTTCGCTCCAGCGACCAATGTAGGCACTGCCCGCGGCGAGGCCAGCCATAAAGACAGCGAGGACGGTTGCGATCGCATAGACAGTATGTCCGAAGATCAACCCCAGGGCTTTGACCCAAGAAACTTGGTAGATGAGACCAGCTGCGCCAGAGAAAAAGAAGCAGCCCAGAATGCCAAGAAATTTCTCGCGCGCAATCGCTTTTGTTCTCATTGACGATGACTGGAGACGTTTTCTGAGCGCGTCAATAATAACGCAGAAGATAGGCGCGAGTGGAGACGCCCATAACCCTTGATTGTATTCTCTTCTAATCCGGCGGCTTTAACGCAAACGCAATCGACGGTCATTCGAGAGTCCAGTTGGTCCCGAGCGAGCCGAAAGAGTGAATCACTCGTTCGTCCTTGACAGCCCGGACGGACAGTCGCCTTCCCCGCCATGAAGGGCATTTGTTTTTCACGCTCCGCCCCTCGCCGCGCCTCTGAAGAACAAAGCCCAAATCCACACAAAGGAGTATTCCGAAATGCAAAAGACAGAACGTAAACCATTGTTTGAATCTTAATGTTTCGCGGCCGGAACGTCCTTCAGGACAGAGACCTGTGCCAGTAAACATTCGCGTGTATGCTGGTACGGTACGGAACCATCAGGCCCTCATGTTTCGAAAAGTCCTCTTTGCGTTTTGTGTGCTGGCGACGCTTTGCGTAGCTGCGCTGATTGCCGGCAGGGTCGTGATTGCGCACGCGTCTAAGGGCAAGACCTACTCCAATGTATCGTTAATTCCTCACCGACGTGTCGGGTTGATTCTCGGATGCCCCAAGCGCACCTTCGGAGGCTGGCCTAATCCCTATTTCGAAAACCGAATCGCGGCGGCAGCGGAACTCTACTACCACAAGAAGATCGACTATTTCGTTGTGAGCGGCGACAACCACGTCCAAAGCTACGATGAGCCAACCGACATGAAGAACGCCTTGATCGATAAGGGCGTGCCGGCTGACCGAGTCTATTTGGACTATGCAGGGTTCCGAACACTGGATTCGGTGGTCCGAGTGAAGGAAATATTCGGTCAAGAAAGGGTCACAATCATCTCGCAGAAGTTCCAAAACCAGCGAGCCATCTTCCTGGCCGATCATCGTGGGATCGATGCTATCGGCTTCAATGCACCCGAAGTGGCCTTACGTTACGGTCTCAAGACCATGTCTCGTGAGCAATTCGCCAAAGTGAAAGCTGCGTTGGACGTTTATTTGTTACACAAGCAACCTCATTTCTTGGGGCAAAGAATCCCTATTGGTTATCCGACCGTGATCCTCGATGCCAAACAGGCCCCGGCGCTTGCGGAACTCATGTGCCGTCAGCTGCCAAATGTCGGAACATTCTTGGAGGATCACATTGTCGTGGAGGCCAGAGTTGAGCCCGGTGAGAAGCGGACCTCTGCCGATGAGGTTTACGACGCGATCGTCACGGACGATACCTACGACGCACTCGAGCGGCTCGGTGAATACTCTCTGCCCTGCCTGGTGAATCGACTGACCGACACTCGATGGATGCCCGACCCGCGCTCAGAGCCATTACTGGGAGTACCGGTGGTTGGGGACGTTGCATACATGATTCTTGGAGGCAAGGGCGTGCCGGACGTGTTGCCCGCGCTCGCTCACAAAAAACCCAATGAACTAAGGATGGACGACTATTTCCTGTGGCCCAGTGTTGGCGACCACCGGCAACGATTGCAACACGCAGTCGAAGCGTGGCTGCGTAGTCATCCGGATTGCTGTCATGCTTCGCCAATTGCTCTCAAGAGTGCTCCCGCACAAGCGCGATTTCGTATGTCGGATTCGGATCTGAGCAGAGCTCGCACGCACTTTTCCCAGGTGAGGCCAGGAATGAGTTCGGAGGAAATCCTAAAGATTGCCGGTAGGCCCGATGCAATAGACGCGGGAGGCGACTCACCTGAACACTTTCGCGTCGACTTGCTTGGCTTCTGCTCGGGCGATCACAACGAGAACCTGGCCTATATTTATTTTGTCGAAAGATGGGGGGAGGAAATTGCACGCCGTGATCCGCTGCACGACCAATACGTTATTCTGTATTTTTCTGGCGAGGGTAGGTTCACGCGAATGTTTTCCAACATTGCGGGCATTCCCCCGGTCTTCCCGAGATCCTCGGTGTCCTGGCAGCATTTGATGTGGGGAGAAGGCGTCAAGGCACAATAATCGGCTTCAGCGGGCCTCGGCTGCAGGCGAAGCAACTCGCCTATTGCGGCCAAGACGTTTCGACATCTGGTAGAAACAAAACACCATGGAAAGTATGACTGCCAGGAAGGTAAATCGCCGACTACTTAGAGCCTTGGTGGGGCAACCCAACGGTCACTTTTTTTTGGGTAACTTAGACCGTTCTATTCCTCACGTAATGTGTTGGCTGGGTCGATTTTCGCAATTCTTAGAGTCGGCAGAGTTGTCGCCAGAAGCGTCACCAGCACAAGGGTGAGTACCACGGTTGCTAGGGTTGGCGCATCGTAGACGCCAACGCCGTAGAGCACGCTTCGCATTATTCGCAATGCTCCCGCGCAAAGAGCTAGTCCCAGAAAAAGACCTAAAACTGAGGCCCCTGCGCCGGAACGACCGATCTGCACCATGGCCTGACTCACCGTCGAGCCCAGTGCCATGCGGATGCCAATTTCACGGGTCCTTTGCGCGACTATGTTAGCAACGAGAGCGAAGATACCGACTGCACTCAGCAGCAGAGCCAGTGCCGCCATTGCGCCTAACAGCGCGACTTCGACCCGCTGTGTCGCCAGAGTTTTCGCGAGCAGGTCGCGCATGCTGTAGAAGCCGGAGAAGGGCAGGTTGGGATCGACGCTGGTCAGCGCCCGTTGCATCTGGTCCGTCAGTCCCTCCACCGGACCGGCAGTGCGGACAATCCAGTCCGGTTGAAAC
>Ga0209006_10006321_pt1 | contig 10728 bp, 7 predicted proteins | sample JacPin_JW_Ref_O2_FD_188567 | JGI IMG/M metagenome (GOLD analysis project Ga0209006, IMG submission 188567) | Forest soil microbial communities from Algoma, Ontario, Canada - Jack Pine, Ontario site 1_JW_Ref_O2 (SPAdes) (version 2) | ecosystem: Environmental > Terrestrial > Soil > Boreal... | reverse complement strand
CCTTGACGTGCATCAGCGGATTGACGAGAGCGACTTGCAATCTGATTTGCTCGCGGCGCAGCTCCGGGGTCGAGGGCAGCGCCGCGATGTGGGCGAGCGCACGGCTTAATTGCTCGACGGCCTCGATCAGCGCCGACCGGTAAAGCGAGCGCTGCCCGGCCTTGCCCCACAGATGCGCGGCCTTTTCGATCAAGCCGGCCTCGGTGCAGTGGCGCGCCAGAACCTCGGGCCGGCGGTCGACGATGTCGGCGAATTTGTCTTCCAGCGCCGCGGCAATGCGCGCATGCAATGCACGACGCGGCTCGCGCAACAGCGTGCCGTGCGCGGCATCCTGCACCAAGGCATGCTTGAACAAATAAATCACGTCGGGCGGCGTGCCTTGCCGGAACAGCAAACCGGCCGCCAAAAGCGCGTCGAGCGAAGATTCGAGCTGCGCTTCCGGCTTTTGCGCCACCGCGGACAAAAGAGCATGTGAGAACTCACGGCCGATCGCGGCGCCGATCTGCGCCACCTCCTTGGCCGGACCAAGCCGGTCGAGCCGCGCCATGAGCGAGGCGTGCAGGCTTGCCGGTACCTCGGTGGCGGTCGACAGAATGGCTGCAATTGCGCGTTCGGCCGCGCTTTCGGCTTCGATCACGGCTCGGGTTATTTCCTCGACAAAGAGCGGGACACCGTCGGTGCGTTCGATGATGTCGCGGCGAACATTCATCGCCAGAGGCTTGTTGCCGACCACGCGGTCGATCATCATGCCGACTTCGCGCTCGGGGAGGCGATTGAGCGTGAGCGCCGTCACATGGGGACGGCCGACCCAAGGCGGATCGAACTCCGGCCGGAACGTCACGATCAGCAGGATCCGACGACCGGCGACCCGGCTCACCGCCCGGCTGATAGCCTCGAGACTCGTCGGATCGCTCCAATGAGCGTCCTCGAAAATCATCAGCACAGGATTTTGCCGAGCCAATACCTCAACCTGCGCCCAGAGCTTCTCCAGGGTTTTCTGCCGGCGTTGCTCGGGCGTCAGCTGCAGCGTCGGGTAACGCCCATCGTTCGGCAGCGCGAGCATTTCGGCAAAGAGTGCGGCGTCTTCCTTGGTGGTCCCCGTATAGGCGAGCACGCGGTCGAGCTTATCGAGCTTGGTTTGGAGCGGGTCGGTGTATGCAAACCTGGCCACACGCTCCAAGTGGCCGATGATCGGATAAAGCGCGCTGTCGGAATGGTGCGGCGAACAGAAATAGCGCAAGCGGCCGTGCGGCTCCTTGCCAATGTGTTCGAGCAGCGCCGCGGTCAATCGCGATTTGCCGATTCCGGCCTCGCCCGAGAGCAACACCACCTGGCCTTCGCCAGACTTTGCCCGCGCCCAGCGGCGCGACAGCAATCCGATCTCCTCGTCCCGGCCGATCAGATCGGTCAGGCGGCTGGCATGCATGGCCTCGAAGCGACTAGCCACCGAGCTCGGCTGCAGCACCGCCCAGGCCCGCGTCGCATCGGCCAGTCCTTTGAGATCGTGGGTGCCCAGATCCTCAAGCTCAAAGATATTGCCGAGAAGACGCCGCGTATTGTCCGCAATGACGACCTGATTTGGTTCGGCGAGGCTTTGCAGGCGCGCGGCGAGGTTCGGCGTCTCCCCGACGATACCGCGTTCGCGAAAGCCGCCTGCATCCGACATTTCGCCCACCACCACCAATCCGGTGGCAATGCCGACGCGGGTTTGCAGAACAGCGTGCGTTTTCAGATCGCCAACCGCGGCGACCAGCTGGAGCGCGGCCCGCACCGCGCGTTCGGCGTCGTCCTCATGCGCTTGCGGATAGCCGAAGAAGATGAGAACTCCGTCGCCCAAATATTGGGACACAAAGCCACCCAGCTGGCGGACGGTTTCGGCGACGCACCGCCGATAGGCCGAGATGACTTCCCGTAGATCCTCGGGATCCATGCGCGTGGAGAGCGCGGTAGAGCCGACCAGATCTGCGAACATCACCGTCACTTGCCGGCGTTCGGCCGTATCCGGAAGCGAAGCGTCGAGCGCCGCGTTCCGATCCGATCGCAAGGCGAGCGAATTTGCCGGCAACGCGGCTATGGCGTTGAGCAGCTTGCGGCGGTGACCGACGACGACGACACCGATATCTTTCAGGTCCTGGGCCGTTAGGCTCGGCAGCAGCGTTTCGTCGATATCGTTCTCGCGAAACGCCGTTTCATACTGTTGCAGGCCGAGGCTCAGGAGCCAGCCGCGAAGATCCATGACGCTCGCCCCAACGCGCAGGGGTTCGATGATGATCCAGCCCCAATAACGTGTCCAGGGGCACCCCGAAATGTGGGGCTGGCGGCCTTTTAGCAAATCGAAGGCGTCGAAATTCTTACCGCGACACCGACGACGCAAACTTCGGCGGCGACGGGCCGCCAAAGGGAACGGCTAGCTATGGTCTCTCAGAGCCCGGCAACAGATTATTAACCAAAGCGGCCCGCTCTCTTCCACGCCCGAGACTGGCGCCCCAGGCGCGAAGATCAAAAAAATACAATCAACACGCGCGCATATCGTTCAGGAGTGAGCGAAACGCCCACCGTGCCGTGTTGCTGCGTCTCACGATCAGTTCGATGACCGACTCGGCTCGCTTGCAATCGAATGCGACAATATTCTCATATATCCGTTCAATAATCTCATCGACCAATTGGTCGTCATCCTTAATTGCGCATTGCCAGAGCCGAAACACTTGTTCCCTGGAAAGCCCAGGGTGCCGGGAAACTGCCGCTTGCTGATGCGGCGGGCGATGACTCGGTAGCCTCTGACTCGGTAGCCCCTGACTTGGTAGCCCATGAATTGGGACCCAATGGCTTGGTTCCCGGAGGGTTGGTTCCCGATGACTTGGCACCCTGTGCGTTGGCGTCCCGCGACTTGCCGGCCGTGCTGCTCCATGATTCGGCGCTCCACGACTTTGCGTCCCGGCACCTGGCGTACCCGGCGCTCCAGTACCCGGCGTCGTGCTGTTTGGGAAAGCGTCTTCGACACCGTACAGATGGGCTATTTTGATCATGATATTCGTCCTGCTTCGGTGTACTTTGGGAAACCGTGCGCCATTCCCCGGTGGTCGGGTAATCAGGGGTACGCGGTGAACGGCGCGACCACGAGCCTGTCGTGTGGCGTGATGACATTGACGTTGAGCGCGAGCAGACAAACGGCGATGAAAACGGCCAACACCACGACCAGATTGGCGTCCTTCACCACCCAGATCACCGCGCCCGATATCGATTTCAGCAGCTTTCGACTTTGCTGTTTGCGCATCAACGCTTCTTCGGCGACGGGCAATTGGCTCACCATGCTGCCCTCATCGACTGCGACTGCTGGCAGGACCCTACATCATGACAATGAGGCGTCAGTGCCGTGCATCACAACGGGTTAGCAAGGGCGGGAGCTTCCGGGGCGATGGCCGAGCTGAAATCGAGCGCCTACGGACGCAGACTGCTGGAGCAGTCGCCGCTGTTCGCGCAGATGGACGAGAACAGCCGGCGCGATCTTGTCGGTCAGGCCATACCGCGCAACTTCGGCCCCGGTGAGACGGTCTGCCGCATCGGCGATCCGGGCGGAAGCATGATGGCCGTGTTGGCGGGAACCGTCCGCATCTCGCTGCCGACGGTGAGGGGAAAAGAGATCATCCTGGGCGATTTGCACACCGGCGAACTGTTCGGCGAGATCGCCTTGCTGGACGGAAAGCCACGCTCCGCCAACGCCACCGCGCTGACAAAATGCGAGCTGCTCGTGCTTGAGCGGCGCAATGTCATTCCGTTCCTTGAACGCAATCCGGCGGCGTGCCTTCAACTGATGGAGTTGCTCTGCGCCCGAATCCGCCGTTCCGACGAGCGCATGGCCGACCTCGCTTTCTTCGAGCTCCCGACCCGCTTGGCCAAGCTGCTTCTCAGCTACGGGGCGGAGAGAGCGGGCAAGGAACCGCGCATCTCATTGTCGCAGACCGAATTGGCCGAAATGGTCGGCGCCACCCGGGAAAACGTCAACCGTTGCCTGCGGGACTGGCAACGGCGCGGCTTGGTGAAGCTGCAGGACGGCTGGACGGTCATTCTCGATAGCGAGAAGCTTCGTAGCCTACTTGCACAAGAGTGACCGGCCGACGGGGCTTTAGTGGAGCATGATCTTTTCGGAAAACCGGTATCCACCCGTCGGGTCAAGCCCGAGGGCATGCTTTTCCGGATCATGCTCTACACCTGCTCGAAGATCGCGGCGATGCCCTGCCCGCCGCCGATGCACATCGTGACCAGCGCGTAGCGTTTGCCGGTTCGCGCCAATTCGTACACCGCCTTGACCGTGTTGATCGCGCCGGTGGCACCGACCGGATGCCCGAGCGAAATTCCACTGCCGTTCGGATTGACCTTCTGCGCATCGAAGCCAAGCTCGCGCGATACCGCGCAAGCTTGCGCGGCGAATGCTTCGTTCGATTCGATGATGTCCATATCGGCGACATCGAGCGCGGCCTTCTTGACGGCCGATCGCGTCGCCGGAATGGGACCAAGACCCATATAGAGCGGCTCGACGCCAGCGTGCGCGTAGCCGACGAGCCGCGCCATCGGCTTCAATCCGAGACGGGCGACCGCTGCTTCGCTCGCCAGCACGACGGCCGCGGCGCCGTCGTTGATGCCGGACGCATTGCCGGCCGTAACGCTGCCGCCGTCACGCTTGAACACGGGCCTGAGGGCCTTGAAGTCGTCGGGGCCGGCGTCGTGGCGCACGTGTTCGTCGCTGTCGAACACCGTCGTGCCTTTGCGGCTTTTGATCTCGATGGCCAGAATTTGATCTTTGAAATAGCCGGCTTTGCTCGCGGCCGAAGCGCGCCGATGGCTTTCAAGCGCAAGCGCGTCCTGATCGTCGCGGCTGATGCCGTGGCGCTCGGCGACATTCTCAGCCGTCACCCCCATCAGCACCCGATGGAAAGGATCGCGCAGCGCATTGTCGAGCACATCGACGATCGGGGCGCTGCCCATTTTCGTACCCCAGCGGAATGACGGCGCCTGGAACGGCGCCCGGCTCATGTTCTCGACGCCTCCGGCAACAGCCACGTCGCAATCCCCGAGCTTGATGCTTTGTGCCGCCGACACGATCGCCTGGAGTCCGGAGCCGCAAAGCCGGTTGACCGTCAGCGCCGGCGTCTCGACCGGAATGCCGGCATCCACGGCGGCCAGGCGCGAGACATACATGTCGCGCGGCTCGGTCTGCACCACTTGACCGAACACGACGTGGCCGATTTCGGCCGGCGCGACAGAGGCACGGCGCACCGCTTCCGCGGTGACGCGGGTGGCAAGCTCGGCCGGCGGGATATCCTTCAAACTGCCGCCGAAGCTTCCGATCGCAGTCCGGACGGCCGAAACAACATAAACTTCATTCATGGGACGCCTCCACCTAGGCAAGTTTTATTATCAGACGCTGCAATCTCAAAACAGCGTATCAGCAAACTGCACGGCCTCGTCGTTGAGCGATTGCACGAACGCAAGTTGTTGCCGCGCCTTCGGCAGCTCGCTCGATACGAAATACCGGCACGCCCGTACACGGCTATCGTGGAGCGCATCCGAAGCGGTTGCCGTAATGGCTTGGTCGAGCCAAAGCCACGTCACCACCACATGGCCAAAGGCGGACAGGAATATGGAAGCGTTATGAAGCGCCTTGTCGGTCACCTCATGGCGCAGGCTAGCGACGACATCCACCACGTCGATCCAGGCCTGCTCGAGCGCGGCCGCATCAATCGTCAGATCGTCATCTTTTCTGGCGCGGGCGACGGTCTCCGCGATGCGGCCGCCGAGCAGCGCCAAGGCCGTGCCGTTGTCCCGCAAGATTTTCCTGCCGAGGAGATCGATGGCCTGAATCCCGTGGGTGCCTTCGTGGATGGGATTGAGCCTGTTGTCGCGATAGACCTGCTCGACATCGAAGTCGCGCGTATACCCATAGCCGCCGTGAATCTGGATCGCGAGATCGTTGGCGGCAAGACCGAATTCGGCCGGCCAGCTCTTGGCGACGGGGGTGAGCAAGCCGAGTAAAGACTCGGCCTCGGATCGCTCGGCGGTGAGCACGGCATTCGCCGCTTCATCGACAAGCCGCGCGCAGTAGAGCACCAAAGCAAGCGCGCCTTCGGCATAGACCTTCTGAGTCAGCAGCATGCGCCGCACGTCGGCATGCATGATGATCGGAACCTGCGGCACCTCGGCGTTTCTGGTACGCGCGGCCGCGGGCCGCCCCTGCAGGCGTTCGTGCGCGTAGGCGAGCGAATGATGATATCCGCGGCAGGCGAGCGCGGCGGCGCCGACTCCAACCGCAATCCGCGCCTCGTTCATCATCTGAAACATAATGGCGAGACCCTGCCCGACCTCGCCGACGCGAAAACCAACGGCGCCCGGCGCGCCGCCCGGGCGATGCCGCGAGCCTTCGCCAAACGCCAGCAAACAATTGGTCGTGCCGCGATAGCCCATCTTGTGATTGAGGCCCATCACGGTGATGTCGTTGCGCTCGCCTGGATCGCCGGCCGGCGAAGGCAGCCATTTGGGCACGATGAACAGCGAGATTCCAGCCATGCCCGAGGCGATGCGTCCATCATCACAGGGCACCTTGGCCAGCACCAGATGGACGATGTTGTCGGCGAGATCGTGATCGCCGCCGGAAATCCACATCTTGTTGCCGAACAGCCGGTAGCGCGGCCCGCCAATCGGATCGGCCCCGTCGCCGACGGCCTTCGTGGTGATGTCCGACAGCGACGAACCGGCCTGCGGCTCCGACAGACACATGGTGCCGAACCAGCGGCCCTCGACCAACCGGCGGGCATAAGCCTCGATCTGGCTCGCAGAACCGAAGCTCGCCAATAGGCGCGCATTCGCCACCGTGAGCATCGGATAGGCGGCGGTCGCGATATTCGCCGCCATGGTCAAAGCGGTCGAGGCCGTTTGCACCAGCGCGGGAATCTGCGCCCCGCCGAGCGCCTGATCGAAGGTGGCGGCAAATAAGCCGGCTTCAGCGTAGGCGCGCAGCGCAGCCTTGATCTCCGGCAGGACCCGAACAGTCTCGCCATCGAAAACCGGCTCGCTCCGATCGGCCTGCTTGGCATGAGTGGCGAAATGATCGTCCGCAAGCCGTGCGCTCAGATCGAGAACCGCATCGAAGGTTTCGCGGCTGTGATCGGAAAAGCGCGGCAGCCGTGTCAGCGCAGCCGCGTCGAGCCAGTCGTACAGGAGAAAATCCAGAATCGCGCGATGGATGAACGGCATCAGATGACGCCCGCGCCGCCGTCGACTGCGATGATCTGCCCGGTCACATGCGCCGACGCATCGGACGCCAGCAGCAATGCCGCGCCTTTGAGATCGTTCGGACCGCCGAGCTGGCCGCGCGGTGTGCGGGAGACCAGATCGGCCTCGAACGTGCCGAGCACGAACTCCGTCATCTTTGAAGGGAAATAGCCGGGCGCCAGCGCATTGACCGTGATGCCGTAATGACCCCACTCGGCGGCGAGCGCGCGCGTCATGTTCACGACGCCGCCCTTGGTGGCATTGTAGCCGACGGTTCCCGGCATCTCGGGCGGGTGCCCTTTGAGACCCTCGACCGACGCGATGTTGACGATGCGTCCTTTGCCGGCCGGGATCATGGCGCGCTTGGCCGCCGCCTGCGACAGCAAAAAGGGCGCGGTGAGATTGAGCGCAACGACTTTGTCCCAGGCTTCGCGCGGATGGTCTTCAGCCGGGGCGCCCCAGGTGGTGCCGGCGTTGTTCACTAAAATGTCGAGCCGGCCGTGGCGCGCGATGACGGATTCAACGGCGGACGCAGGCGCGTCAGGCTTGGAAAGATCGATGGCCACGGCGCTTGCCGCGATCCCCCGCGCATTGAGGTGTTTGAGGGCGGCGTCAAGTTCGTCCTGCTTGCGCGCGGTCAGGACCAGGCTGGCGCCGAATTCGCCCAGCGCCTCGGCAATTTGCAGGCCGAGCCCACGCGAGCCGCCGGTGATCAATGCCACCCGGCCGGAGAGATCGAAAAGCTTTCGCAGAGTATCCATCGCTCACACCGTCGTCGGAGCCGCGTCGAGGTCGGCAAAGCGGCGGCCGGAGCGCGCCAACTCGCCGAGCAGCGGGGCCGGGGCCCAGTTGTCGTCATGCTGATCGTGCAACGCGATGATCGTCTCGTGAATGTGCTTTAGTCCAACACCATCGGCCCAGTGCATCGGGCCGCCCTTTGCTGCCGGGAAGCCCATGCCGTGGACGTAGCAGAGATCGATATCGCTCGGCCGTTCGACGATGCCCTCAGCCAGCAAACGCGCGCCTTCGTTGACGAGCTGATAAAGGCAGCGGGTGAGGATCTCGTCGTCCGAAATTGAGCGCCGCACGATACCAAGCCGCTGCGATTGCTCCACGATCATGGTCTCGACCTCGGGGTCCGGCCGCGCCGAACGCGGACCCGACGGATAACGATACCAGCCTGCGCCGACCTTGCTGCCGAACCGGCCGCGCTCGCACAGAAGATCGGCGAGACGGGAATAGCGCATGTTGGCCGGCCACGTCTGAAGCTGGCGCTGGCGCACGAACCTGGCGACATCCTGCCCCGCCATGTCGAGCATGGCGCACGGCCCCATGGCGAAACCGAACGACGTCAGCGCCCGGTCGATGTCTTGCGGCAACGCCCCCTCCTCGATGAGGCAATCGGCTTGCCGCAAATACGGGTAGAGCATGCGGTTGGCGCAGAATCCATCGCAGACGCCGACCACGACGCCGACTTTGCCGGTCGCCCGGGCGAGCGCCACCGCAGTCGCGAGAACCGACGGATCGGTCTTGGCGCCGCGAACGATTTCAAGAAGCCGCATCACGTGGGCGGGACTGAAGAAGTGCAGGCCGATCACGTCCTGCGGCCGGGCGGTCACCGCCGCGATGGCATCGACATCGAGTGCCGAGGTGTTGCTGGCCAGGATGGCGCCGGCCTTGGCGATTCCGTCGAGCTGCGCGAAGACCTCGCTTTTGACCGCCATGTCCTCAAAGACGGCTTCGACGATCAGATCGGCTCCGCGCAGGGCCGTGAGGTCGGTCGATCCGGCGATGCGCTGGCGCCTTGCTGCCAGTTCTTCCGGCGGCAGCGTGCCTTTGGCGCGCGCCCGTTCGTAGACTTCGTCGATCCGGCCGATCCCGCGGCCGAGGCCGTCCGCGTCTTTTTCAACCAGCGTCACCGGCAACCCGGCATTGGCGAACACCATGGCGATACCGCTCCCCATGGTGCCGGCGCCAATCACCCCGACCGTCTTGATGTCGCGGCGTGGGGTCGAGGCGCCGGCGCCGCGCACGTTCGACGACGCCGTCAAAGCGGCGGCGAGATGGGCGCTGGCGTCGTTTTGCGCGGTCATGCTGCCAATCCGGAATTATCGCATAGCGGTTTTGGGTCGAGGGCGCCCGTGCCAGGCCCACTGGACGTCCGGATGGTTCCACAAATTGTCCGACAGTTCAACTGTCGAATAATCCGACAAGACTTGACACTTTGGCCCTGGATTCTAGGGTCCGGGTGCTTTTTTACCTCAAGAGAACCGCGAAATGCCGCCTGGTGCCGACGTTACCGCCATCCGTTCCGGACATGAATTCGATCTTGAGCGCCTGGCCCATTATCTCGTGAGCCACGTTGAGGGGGTCTCGGGTGCGCTGACGGCGCAGCAATTCCGCGGCGGACAGTCCAATCCGACGTTTCTCCTGGAAATCGGCGATCGCCAGTTCGTGCTGCGCAAAAAGCCGCCGGGCCAGTTGCTGCCATCCGCGCACATGATCGAACGCGAATACCGCGCGATGCATGCCTTGCGCGACAGCGGGGTGCCGATCATCCGCACGCATCTGCTGTGCGAAGACCCCTCCGTTATCGGCACACCATTCTATCTGATGGATTTCGCCGAAGGCCGCATCTTCCGCGATCCTTCGCTGCCAAACCTGACACCGGCAGAGCGCGGCCACATCTATGCAGCCATGAGCGAAACGATGGCGCGGCTGCACGGCGTCGATTGGCGTGCGGTCGGCCTCGAGAATTTCGGCAAGCCCGCAGGCTATCTGGGCCGGCAGATTGCGCTGTGGACGCGACAGTACGAAGCCGCCAAGACGCACGCCATTCCGGCGATGGACGAATTGATCGCCTGGCTTCCGGCCCACATGCCGGCCGATGAAACAACGACGATTGCGCACGGCGATTTTCGCCTGGAAAATCTCATGTACCACCCGACCGAGCCTCGCGTCATCGGCGTGCTCGACTGGGAATTGGCGACGCTCGGGCATCCGTTCGCGGACGTCGCCTACAATTGCATGATCTGGCACCTCGATCCGGCGACGCCCAATCTCGGCGGCCTTGCCGGCCGCGATCTGGCAAGCTTGGGAATCCCCACCGAGGCCGAATATCTGGCGGGTTACGAACGCGCGGCGCAGCGTGGACGGATCGAGCATTATCCGTTTTACCTCGCATTCGCGTTCTTTCGCTTCGCCTCGATCGCGCAGGGCGTGTACGCGCGGGCGCTGGCGGGCAACGCGAGCGCGCCGAATGCACTCGAAGTCGGTCTTCTGGCCACGCCGCTGGCCGATCTCGGATGGAAGGCGGCGCAACAGAGCTGACTGCGATGCAAGGCGGGCCGGGTTTTGGTCCCGGCCGCCTTTGTCCATTGATCAGTTCGCGGCGCAGGTGACCGCCGGCGCGTCAGCGGCCGCGTCGACCGTGGTCTTGATCACCGGACGCAGCGTGCCACC
>Ga0209006_10006320_pt1 | contig 10728 bp, 10 predicted proteins | sample JacPin_JW_Ref_O2_FD_188567 | JGI IMG/M metagenome (GOLD analysis project Ga0209006, IMG submission 188567) | Forest soil microbial communities from Algoma, Ontario, Canada - Jack Pine, Ontario site 1_JW_Ref_O2 (SPAdes) (version 2) | ecosystem: Environmental > Terrestrial > Soil > Boreal... | reverse complement strand
CCAGTGTCTGCGTACACCCGGGAGTCGGGCTCGACGAAGTTCTTCATGCGTCGAACGCCGGCTCGTGGCGATCATGAGCCTGGATGTCGTCGGCTATTCGCGTTTGATGAACTTCGATGAGGAGGGCACCCACGCGCGCCTGCTGAGCTGCCGACGTCTCGTCCTGGAGCCCAAGATACGCGAGTATCTCGGTCGGATCGTCAAGAACACCGGTGACGGGGCACTCGTCGAATTCGGCAGTGCCGTCGATGCCGTGCGTTGTGCTCTCGACATGCAGGAAGCCATGATGGTGCGCAATGCGGGCGTGCAGCAGAGCCAGCGTATCGATCTGCGAATGGCCGTTGGTCTCGGCGACATCATCGTCGAGCCCGAGGACATCTATGGCCATGCCGTGAATCTCGTGTCGCGGATCGAAGGTCTTGCGGGGCCCGGCGGCATATGCGTTTCGTCGGACATCTGGAGGCTGGTCCGGGGCACAATTCGAGCCCAATGCGTCGATCTGGGCGAGGCGATGTTGAAGAACATCGCCGATCCAGTTCACGTGTTCGCCATTTCCCTGGGCCAAAAATGAGAAGGCTCCAGCCCCGCAAAAAACGCTCAGGTTAATTGGCGATCGGCTTAGGCCTGGGCGGCGCAGGTTGGAATCTTTCGATGCGCCGTAACTGGTTACCATCGGGTGACGAAGGACCCGCCTGGCCGGTTGCGCGTCGACCTTCTTCTTGGCTCCGGTCGGACGGTTCTCCGGCCGGAGCCTCGTAGCCGCCGCGGCTGAACAGACGCGCTGACGCACGCCGTAGCGCAACGCGCGCTGTGGTCGGCGTGGTTGCGGCGATCGGCGGCAGAGACAGCGGCCGGTCATTTTATTTCAATATACGCGACGTAGTTCGATGATAGGTTCCGGGAAGGGCCGCGGTGCGTCGGTCCTCTTTCCGTGCTGGTGTTGCTCGTGGGGTGGGGCGTCAGGAGTATCGATGCGCCCGAAAATCGCTATGTGGTCGGACTACCGGTCCCCCACGCAAAAGCGCTGGAAGTCGCCCTATCGGCGAAGCACCCGGCCCTCGATCGGTCTCAAAATCCTCTTTGCCGCCGTCGTTTTGGTCGCCGGCGTCATCGGCATCAGCGGCATCTACCCGCAGATCATCGACTCCGAATGGGTGCGGAGCGCAGGCACCCATCCGAAGCGCCCCGCTGTCGCCGAGGCGACGACAAAGAGGGTGCCTGGACCGGTCGCCGCGATTCCGCTGTCGCCGCGTCGCGAAGCCACGACGACGGGTGACGCGGCAGCTTCAGCGCCGCGTGCTGCGCCGCCTGCACTGGCGGCGCCGGCAGCAGCGGCGGTTGCCGCGCCGCCAAAAGGACCGAGTTCAGGGCCGAGCGCGGTCGCCGCGGTAGACGTGTCGCCCAGCGAGACCGCGCCGCCGCCTGCCGACGACCCTGCGGCTCCGGTCGTGACCGATCCGCCCAAGCCCGCGGTGGCCGCTTCCCCGGCAGTCCGGCCGGCTCAACGGTACGTCGCACGGGCGCCGGTGGTGAAAAAGCACGTGGCCCGTGCCGAGCATCGTCGCAGCAACTCCAACGCCTACGCCCAATATGGTGGCTGGGGTGGCGGCTGGGGCGGATGGCCGGGCCTGGGCAGCCCCTATCACTTCTGACCAGCACGCACGGGCGTAGCGGCGCCTGCGCCCCTAACCTTGCAAACGAAGGCCCCGCCGAAGCGGGGCCAAGTCATGGGAGGATATGCATCCCCGCAATAAGGGGACACACCCTCCATATGGTGGAGCCGGCCTGGCGGCGGAACTGCGGCGAATCGCGCCGGCCGAGCGACGTTATCGCGAGACCGCGTTCGACAGCCCCTTGTAGACAAACTTCTGCACGCGATAGCCCTGCGATTCACCCGTCACCAGATTGCCGTTGGGATCAACCCCGAGGCTGTGCAGATGATAGAACTCGCCGGCCTTGCGCCCAGGTCCGCCGATCTGGCCGATCTCCTCGAGCGACGCGCGGTCGAGAATGGCGATGCGCTCGTTGGAGCCGTCGGCGACGTAGAGGAAACGCTGCTCCGGATCGGCAGACAGCGCCACGCCGAAGGCGGTGCCGGTGCCCTTGGACTCGCGCTTGACGAAACCCTCTTTGATGAAGGTGCCGTCGAGCTTGAACGTCTGGATGCGATTGTTGGCCCGGTCCGACACATAGACGATGCCGTCATTGGAGACAGCGATGCCGTGCGGCGTGTTGAACTGCGCAGGCGCCGGACCGCTCGTCTGGCGCGCCGTCGAGGCTTTGTCCTCGGGCGTGTTTCCATAGGCACCCCAGTGTCGCTTGTAGGCGCCGGTATCGGCGTCGAACACCACGACCCGGCGGTTGCCGTAGCCGTCGGCGACGAACACCTCGTTGGTCTTCGGGTAGACGGTGATCCCCGCCGCACGGCTCAAGTGGGAGGAGTTGTTGCTATCAGGCGAGACGCCGCCCTTGCCGATCTGCAGCAGGAACTTGCCGTCCTTGGTGAATTTGAGGATCTGCCCGTCACCGTCGCCGTTGCCGGTGAGCCAGACATTGTCGTGGGCGTCGACGGCGATGCCGTGCTCGCCGCTGCCGGGACGGCCGTCGCCGTTCCGCCGCCGTTCCGACTTGCAGGATTGGCATTCGGCGAAGGCCGAATAGAGCCCTCCCCGATTGAACCATTCATACGGCGCGCCCTTCACCGGACCGCCCCATCCGCCGAGATAGCGGCCGGCCGCGCTGAATTCGAGGACGGGCGGCGCCGGCGCGTAGCCATTGAGGGTCGCGTTGTCCTCCTCGAGGGTATGAGGACGATGGAACACCCAGACGTTGCCGTGCGAGTCCGCAGTCGCGCCGCCGACTCCGCCGAGCAGCATGTGATCGGGCATGGTCGGGAAATTGGGGTCAACCTCGAACACCGGCAGCACGACGCCGCCCGACTTCTGCTCCTGCGCAGCGGCGTATCTTTCGAGCGCCGGCCCGCACAGAATACCCGTGAGTGCGATCATCCCCAGCGACAAGCCCGTAAAGCCCAGCCTGCTCATGTCGGCATTCCTCCCTCGGATGCACCTTCATGGGTGCTTTGCCCAGCATGCACCGAGAATACCGCAGTTCCACAGCGTCCGGCAGGTCATTGTCAGCGCGGAAGTCCCGTGGCCCCCAATTTGCATTTCCGGCCCGATGCCGGCGAGGAAATGTTGCCATCCGTGAACTCCGAACTCACAATGCCGCAAGGCAAAGGGAGATCATCATGCGCAAGAAGCTGTCGGGCGCGGTGCCAATGGTCGCCATCACGGTAGCCGTCAGCGCAGCCGTTCTGACCCCCATTTCACCGGCGTCGGCCCAAGCTCCCGCAAGTCCCAGCACGCCGCCTGCGGCCCTGACGACACCGTGGGGAGAACCCGACCTGCAGGGCATTTGGACTGACGAAACGGACACGCCCTTACAGCGGCCGCCCAAATACGCGAACCAGGAGTTCTTCACCGAGGCGCAGCGCGCCGAAATCGACAGGGCGCGATCGGAGATTCTCGGCAGGGAGCGGCGCGCGGAGCGCGGGACCGAGCAGGACGTTTCCGGCTCCTACAACAACGTGTTCGTGTCCTTCAAGCGCTCCGGTGCACGCACGTCGCTGGTCGTCGATCCGCCCAATGGTCGGCTTCCGCCGCTGGCACCGGCGGCCCAAAAGATTGCCACTGCCGAGCGGGAATTTCGTCTCGCGCTCCTGCAATCGACCCAGACCTGCAAGAACGAAGAGCCGGCCTGCCGGGGCTGGAAATACGATCCGATGCCGACGCCGCGGCGCGCCGAGATGGCGCTGCGCTACAACACTGCGCGCATGAATCGCAACGACGGTCCGGAGGACTCTTCGCTCGCGGAGCGCTGCCTGACAGGCGGACTGCCCGAATTCGGGACCAACAACGGCAGCTTCCGCCGGATCGTTCAGACGCCCGGCGGCGTCGCGATCTACTACGACGTCGGTCAGGGGCAAGGGTGGCAACGCAACATCGTCATGAACGGGAGCCCGCATCTGCCGGCTCAGATCCGCCAGTGGTACGGCGACTCGCGCGGTCACTGGGAGGGCAACACCCTCGTGGTCGACGTGACGAACTTCAGTCCCAAGACCGATTACCAGGGCTCGCGGGAGAACTTGCACCTTGTTGAGCGTTGGACTCGGACAGGGCCGGCGTCGCTCGAATACGCGGTAACCGCCGAAGACCCGACCGTGTGGACGCGGCCGTGGACCGCCAAGCAGGAGTTCACCAGGCAAAGCGACGCCGACAACAGACTTTATTACGAACCGCGGTGCATCGAGGGAAACTTCGGCCTACCGGGAATCATACATGGCCGGCGCGAGGAAGAACGCGCCTTCGCGGAGGGACGAGGCCCCGATCCGCTGACCAGGGATGCCGTGAAGGGCGGCTTCATATTCGACGACGATCTGTTTCCTTTGCGGTAACGCAGCCCCGATCCCGCTGATCCGACCCGTGCGCGCTATTTGCCGGCACGACCCTTTTCCATGCCGCTCGCCTTGAGAGCATGGTCGATAGCCGGCCCCTGCAGGAATGCGATCAGCGCCTGCGCCGCCTTGGGATCGGCCGCCTTCTTGCCGACCGTCGCCTCGATGATGGCCGGCACTTGCAACTCGGCAATCACCGTGCCGAGATTTACCAGGCGCTTGTTGGGAATGATTTCGCTCAGCGGGTAGACGTTGATCTCGTATTCCCCGGCCGCGAGCGGCACTTCTCCGGCGACTTTGCTGGAATCGCGGATTTTGTCGGCGATATCGAGCGTCGATAGAATCTTCTTCACCGTCATCACCGCGGCGCCGACGGGCGCGTATTTGACGGATTTCGCGTTGAGCATCGCGGCCTTGATGGCGGCGGGCGAGCCGACGTCGAGATGAGGCGCCTCGCCGCGCAGCCCGAACGCGACCGGCACGCGGGCGATCTCGAACCGACCCGGCACGATCTTACCGGCCCCTTCGAGCTCGTCATCAACGTCGGGCAGCAGCATGGCGACCTCGAAATCCTGGCCGCCGACAATCTCTTCTCTCAAATTGCCGCGGGCCGAGCCGTATTCGGCGACGATCGGCTTGCCGATCGCGGCTTCCGCCTGCATGAGCACGGCCTCGAGCGGCTCGCGGATCGCGGCCGTCGCAATCACCCTCACCTCACCCGGCTTGGCGTCGGCCACCTTGGGACCGGCGAACTGGGCGTCCGCTCGATGAGCGAGCGACAGGACGAAAGCGGCCGATGCGATTGCGGTGGAAATTCTCATCGCGTTCCTCCCCTTTGTTGACGTGGCCCACGACTTCGCCGACGTAGCTGCATAGGCGTTGCCGTGAACTGACTGATTATATTCTATCGTGCCACCAGATCGGTGCCACAAGATCGGTCTGTAGCCGTCGCGTGATTCGCCGTAGACTTCAGAACCAGAGGCCGGCCGAAAGAACGTACGTAGATTTGTCTCATGCCGAACAATGCGCAAGCGGATGTCGACCTCGTAGGCTCGCCGCCGTCCGAAGCCCTCAAGCTGCTCCTGGACACGGCGTTGGACGCCGTGATCGTCATGCGAGACGACGGGGTCGTTGCCGACTGGAACGATCGCGCGGTGCGGGTGTTCGGGTGGACGCGAGAAGAGGCGCTCGGCCGCATCATGGCCGACCTCATCATTCCCGACCGCTATCGTGAGCCGCACCGGAACGCGCTCGCGCGCTATCTCGAAACTCGCCGGGCGACGGTGATCGGACAACGCATCGAGGTCTCGGCGATCCGAAAGAACGGCGAGGAGTTCCCCGTCGAGCTCTCGATAGCCCCGATTCCCGGGCGGAAGATGCTGTTCGTCGGCTGCCTGCGCGATCTCACCGAACGCAACGCCTTGCGGCAGGCGCGGGCCGAGGTTGCGCGCAACACCCAGCGCATGGCGATAGGCGAGATGGCCGCCTCCATCGTCCACGAGATCAACCAGCCGCTGGCGGCGATCGCGACCAATGCGAACGCCGCTCTGCGCTGGCTCGCCCAAGCGAGCCCCGACCTCGAGGAGGCGCGCGCCGCACTCAAGCGCATTACCAACGACGGTCAGCGCGCCACCGACGTCATCGGCGAGATCCGCGTGATGTTCAAGAATGACGGCATGACGTTCGCTCCGCTCGACCTCAACGATCTCGTCCGCGAGGTGCTCGCATTGCTCAGAGTGGAGGCGGAGAGGCAACGCGTGCTGGTCCGCACCGAACTCGCGGACGACCTCCCGCGGATTTCGGCCAATTTCGTCCAGCTGCGGCAAGTCCTGGTCAACCTCGTCGTCAACGCGATCGACGCGATGAGCCTCGTCGACGATCGGCCGCGCGTGCTTTCGCTCAAATCGACGATCCACGACCTCGACGGCCTGTCGTTGACGATCGCGGACACCGGAACGGGGATCGATCCCGAGATCGTCGAGAGCATCTTCAACCCGTTCTTCACGACCAAATCCCACGGCATGGGCATGGGCCTCTCGATCTGCCGCTCGATCGTCGAAAATCACGGCGGTCATCTCACGGTATCGGCGGGGCGGCCGTACGGCACGACCTTCAACTTGGTGCTGCCGACCCGCGCCGTGACCCAATAGGGCGGCATTGCAAGCACCCGCGCCTACCGTGCCGCCTGCGGCGCAGCCGCGGCTGATGTGCTACGCCGCTGGGGCAGGATCACCTGATCGCCCACCGCATAGAGGAAGCACGGACCGCTCTGACCGTTGCGAACGGGGTCGGCATTGCACTCGCCGAGCGCACGCTCCTGCGCCCCGCGCTCGCTCTCGGCCTTCGTCACGGTGAAAATCCGCCCCGATGGATGAAAGGCAGCCGCCTTCGGGCCGGGCGCGTCCCGGTACCCGAGCACATCGGCACGTCCGCGCATCGCGGGGAGTGCCGACGGGATGCGCTCCGGATCGAAGGTCCCGGCATAGTGGACCCGGGGCATGTCGTGGACCGACCATTTGCCGCCGGCGGGCTCCGCCGTCACGAGGTCGTCGAGCGCGATCAGCGCGCAGGGATCGTTCGACCAGACCTGGCACCCTTCCAGCGCCCGTTACTGTGCGAGCTCGCCGCTCCGCCGGCCGACGACCAGCCAGTGTCGATCGGTGCCCGGCACCCCGACCAGCGCCTTGTGCGTTTTTGCGCCCTCGTAAGTATTTACCAGGTCGTCGCGCGCGGCCGGCGTGAGGGTGAGCATCGCCAAGGTCGCAGCAAGCGTCGCCGGCTTGACTGCAGACGGCGACGGCGGCGCGGGCGCGGCCGGGGAAGTCGGCGTGCCCAACGCTTGCCGTTCCGGCGGTCGCGAGGCCCGCCGGTTGGGAGCGGGAGCCGCAGGCGCTTCGCGCGGCGTGGTCGATGCGCCCCGCAGATACGATGCGAGCGGCAGGTAGGCGGCCGCCGCCGCGATAGCGACGACGCCGGCGAGCGCGATGGCAGCAGGCCATTTCGAGGGCGACGCCGACGGTGAAGTCTTATTCGGCGCTGCCGCGGCCTTGAGGCCGTCCTCGGCGCGCAATTGCAGCATATAGGCATACACCGGCGTCGGAATGTTCTTGACCTGCTGCTCGCCGATGTCCGTGAACGGCACCGAGAGCTTGTTCGCGACCTGCTCATGCACCGCCCGCGAGATGCAGATGCCGCCGACCTGCGCAAGTCCCTCGAGTCGCGCGGCGATGTTGACGCCGTCGCCCAGGAGGTCACCGTCGCGCTCGATGACGTCGCCGATGGTGATGCCGATGCGAAAATTCATCTGCCGGCTCGGCGGATAGGCGAGATTGCGGGTGCGCAAGCTCTCCTGGACGTCGATGGCGCAACGCACCGCCTCGACCGCGCTCGGAAACTCGGCGAGAACGGCATCGCCCGCCGTGCTGAAAACCCGGCCGCCAGCCTTGGCGATGAAGTCGTCGATCACAGCGCGATAGGCCGCCAGCCGCCGCACCGCCTCCTCTTCGTCCTCGGCGACCAGCTTGCTGTAGCCAGCAATATCGGCAGCCATAATCGCCGCAATCTTGCGTTTCATGGCTTCGGCTCCAACTTTGCGCACCGAAACCTCGGTGCCCCAGTTCGGATGGCGGCAAATGGCCGGCGCATCCTCGATAACCCTGGGCTGGTTTCGGGGAGCCTAACGCGGTCTCAGTTATAAGGAAACGGGATTACACCATCCGCCAACCATCTGCCCGCTGCCGGCCGCAAAGAGTGACGGTAGGGCGCAATCGCTTTATTGCGCCGCTGAGCCTGAGGATGGCGCAATGCGCTTCGCTTATTGCGCCTTACGGTCCGCTAGCACGACGCGCATTCACCGCGCCCCGCGTGCTTTCGCCCACAAATCACACCAACCGCAGGCAAGGCCGCTCGCCCGTCGGGTCCACCTCGACCTCGGCGCCGTTGCGCACCGCCAGCGTGATGTCGACGTCGAAGCCGGAGATCATGGTGAAGTCGGCCAGCGCCGCGCCCTGCGCCATGATCGGATTGACGGCGTTGAGCACCAGCGCCGCCGGCATGACGCCGCGCGCCTTCATCTCGTAGAGCATCCAGGCGGTGGCGACGCCGCCCTTCGCGGCGTCGAGGATCAGCACGCGGCCGACATAGCTCTCGCCGGCGAGCTTGTGCTGCGGGCGCGAGAACACGCCGCGGACGCGATCGAGATCGTAGCGTGCGGAGAATCCGTCCTTGGCGACGAGCGCGCGGCCACGCACCCTTTGCCCCATTCCGGCGGCAGCGAAGAATACCGTCATGACGCGAGCTTTCCGTCGGCGCAGGCGGCGGCGACGCACGCCTCCATCGACAGGAGTGCCGGCCGGTAGCCATAGCCGCCGAGGATGTTGGTGAGCTTCGCCGAGTTGGTGGCGAGCCGCTGCCAGCCGTTTGCCTCCGCCATCTCGCGGGCATAGCTCTGGTAGAAGCACATGCCGGACAGCACGAGGCCGCCGGCCGCCTCGATGCGCGCCGTGAGCCCCATGCGATCGGCATCGGGTTTCACCTGCGGGCTCGTCACCGCGAATAGCGGGATGGTGGCGCGGCGGCCGTCGAGCATGTCGGCGAGCTGTCCCATCTCGACGAGGCTGAGCTGCGGCGCCGAGAACACGACGACGTCGACCTTGTCGATGCCTTCACGATAGCTCGCCTGCAGCGCCCGGATGTCGGCCTCGCCGACCGCATAGCGCCGCAAGGTCTGCCCGGCGCGGATGACGTCGTCCGCCCGCTGCGCCTCGGGCGTGACGCCGACCATGTGGAACAGCGCGACGGAGCCGTAGCTCGCGAGCGCCGCGCCAAAATGCTTCATCTCGTCGGAGCCGGGAACGCGGTCGATGCCCACGAGCGCGGGGACCTGCCAGTAGTCGCCGGCGAGGCGTCCGACGATGCCGCCGAGTGCACCCCAGTCGCCGAGGTCGCGCGGCGTGAAGCTCACGTCGATGACCAGTGTCGCGGCGCGCCGCGCATCGAGATGGAAGCCGTAGCGCGGGGTGCGGCCGGTGAGTCCGGCGCTGAGCGCCGACGGACCGCCTTCGAAATTCGAGCGCGCGCCGCACACGCTATTCGAATAGATGACGACACCGGTGTCACCATAGGCGACGTGCTCGCCGCGCACCGGCGGCATGATGGTCTGGTAATTGATGCAGGTGTTGGTCATCAGGACGCCGAGTGCCTCGAACGCCGTGATCGCGCGCTGCTCGAGATCGATCATCCATGACGCCTGCTTGAGTCGGTGGGCGGCGGCAAAGTCGGTGCCGCGCGGATCGGAGATGGTCGGGATGCGCACCCGCCGCTGGGGCGCCGGAAGCGCCGCCATGCGTTCGAGCCATTCGACACCGGCGAGGCCGAGCGACTCGGTGTCGGCCATGATGTGCGCCTGCGATACCGGCACGAAATCTTCCGCGCCGAGATAGCGTCCGACCCTGATCTGGTGATCGATCGCCCATTGCACGGCGGGCCCGTGGTCGCCCGCCTGCATCGCCATCTCTTCTTGCGTGAGTCGCATTATTCGGCCGCCACGCCGGCAGCGTGGAGCAGCGGCACCCATTTGCCGACCTCTGAACGCACGAGAGTGGCAAGCGCCTTCGGCGTGCGCTGATCCGGCGGCGGCAAATCGGCGCCGAGCTTGTCGAGGCCCTTGATCACACCCGGGTCATTCATCGCGCCATCGAGCGCCGTGTTGATGCGCATGACGATCCCCTCCGGCGTCCCCTTGGGCACGAAGAGAGCCGTCCACGCGAGCGTCTGGAGATCGGGCAATCCCGCTTCTGTCGATGAGGGAACATTCGGCAGCGAAGGCGCCCGCACCGTCGAGGTGACGACGATCGGCTTCACCGCGCCGGAGGTGATGTGGGGCGTCGCGCTGATCACCTGGTCGAACAACGAGTCGATCTGTCCGCCGATCAGGTCGTTGTCGGCTTGAGAAAGACCGCGATACGGCACGTGCTGGATGTCGGTGTGGCTCAAGCTCGCATAGAGCAGCAGCGTGAGATGGGCGATCGAGCCGATGCCGGCGCTTCCCATGCTCAGCCGCCGCTTCTTGGCGAGCGCGATGAAGTCCTGCAGCGTCGCGACCGGCAGGTCCTTCTTGACGAGCAGCACCATCGGCGTCGTCGCGACCAGCATCACCGGCTCGAAATCGGTGCGCGGATCGTAGGAAAGGTTCTTGTAAAGACCCATGCTCGCACCATGGGTGCCGAGATTGCCCATGACCATGGTGTAGCCGTCGGGCGCGGCCTTGGCGA
>Ga0209006_10006319_pt1 | contig 10728 bp, 11 predicted proteins | sample JacPin_JW_Ref_O2_FD_188567 | JGI IMG/M metagenome (GOLD analysis project Ga0209006, IMG submission 188567) | Forest soil microbial communities from Algoma, Ontario, Canada - Jack Pine, Ontario site 1_JW_Ref_O2 (SPAdes) (version 2) | ecosystem: Environmental > Terrestrial > Soil > Boreal... | reverse complement strand
TGGACACTAGGGGCGGCAGGAGCGGTGGGAGGATTCGCCGGCTGGCTGGCCGGAGCAGCCAAAAAGGCAAGGACGCGATGCGTGCTGATGGACGTCCCCTGGCCCAGTGGCCTCGCCCGAAGGCAGGATATTCGGATGACCCGGGAACCGGCAGACGTTGAACTGCCGCTGCCAAGACCTCGACCTCATGTAATCCGGTACTCTAGGAAAGCATCAAACGGGCTGCGATTGTTTCCATTTTTTCCAATCGCCTAGAGTCGCCCCCGCCATGTGCTTGACCGCCCGACGAAGCCATTTGCCGTCGCGGCTATTCAAGTCAGCGGCAATTCGTGGGGCCGCCCTCGTGGTGCCCAGATGGATATTCGCCGCCTCCCAGGCCATGGCGTGAAGCAGTTTGTCTTGATCCTTTTGGCCGCTCATCGTCTCAATTTCAATCGGAGAGGAGTCAGGCGCCAACTGGCGGACCAACCACTTGCCGCTCAGGCGTACGAAAGGATCGGGGCAGCGGATGGCCTGCTCCAAAACAGTCTGATAGTAAATTCGCGACGATGCAGCGGGCCGCGCCCACAGACACGCGGATGGTATCGCAGCCTTGGCCTCCAGGGCGATCTGCCCGCCCTGCCACTCGGAGATAGCCACATAGCGGTGGTGTCCCAGGCTCCCGACGCCGGCTATGCGGCGAACCACCCGGTATGGCAGTTCCGGAGCGGGGAGCAATCCCACTATCGCCTTCCGCGCATCCGCAGGGACATTCGTGCGGGTTGAGGGCAGGGCATCCATCTTCTTCCAGAAATCCGCCGGTATATCGAGACAGCCGAGCGCGATATTGCGCAGCCACTTGTGTTTCTCTTCAAGGACAAAGGGTTTGCCACCCTCGCTGAGACATGTGCGGTAGCCATCCAGAATTACGTCGACCACATTGTCCAAACCGACGTTAATTTCGCCTTCTGATGCGTCCAGGATGGCGCTGACGGCCAGGCGCACAAGGTCGTTCGCATATGGCAACGGGTAGGCTTCATCGAAGTCATCCACGCCCCAGATCAGGCGTCCAAATCCGTCCCGCCACGTGCCGAAGCTCGCTATGTGCAGATCTCCCACGGATAGCACGGCGGGTGCTTTGACCAGATCCGGACAAACTTCGGGAAACAATTGCGTCCATCGATAAAATGTGCCGCGCAGAAACTGCACCGGGCTTTCCGCCATCTGGCTGTGCTTGTCCGTGAGCTGACTCTTCACCACAGAAGTGTGGCCGCCAACCCATTTCTCGAACTCTTTCGTCGCCGTCAGAATATCCACACTGCCTCCTCCTTCCGAGCCGCGACCTTCGCGCTGGTTCCAGTGGGACAGGCGGCTCCCTTTGCGGCCCAATCCCTCACGCGGTCCTGAAATTCACTCAATTTCATGGGTATCGCGGAACGGCCTTCGCCGGGGTTCCATCCCCACAGCACCAGCGGCGTCGACATGTGTTCGACAATCTGCTGGACGCTCCGATGCCCGTTTTGCCTTGGATCCTTGAATAATTCGCAGAGTTGACCGTCCGTGAGCCCTTCCCAGATCATGGGTGTCTCGGGAGGAGGAAGATGCCAGTCCGGCGCTCCAGGCGGCATGTGCGCGCCCGCCAGGTTGTGGTCCTGGTGACAAGTGCTGCATTGCACCGGCTTCGCTCCCTGCCCATTCGGTCCCCGCCGGACTTGCATGGTATGCGGATGGCTATCGTCTCCCTGGCGCGGGAAGTCTCCCGTGGAGTGACAATTCATGCAGCGCGGATGGCGCAACACTGGAACGATAGCCTCAAAGGCGGCGGCGCTATCGATTTGCGCAGAGGCATCCAATGCCAGCAGGAGTGAGACTAAGACGTAGGACGCGCTTCGCATATTCATGCCTTGCGTAGTGCAGCGCTCACACGTTCGGGAGTGAAAGGTAAATCCCGCAGGCGTCCGCCGGTGGCATCGAAGATGGCGTTGCCGATTGCAGCGGGCGTCACCGTGATCGCGGTCTCTCCAGCTCCGATCGCCGGCACGCCGCCGGGCGTCACAAAGACGCTCTCAATCACCGGCATCTCATAATCGAGGTGCAAGCTGTTGTAAGTCTCCCAATCCGTCGAGGTGATCCGCTGGCGATCCCAGGTCACCTCCTCCACTAACGCGCGGCTCATCCCTTGCAGGATGCCGCCTTCGATCTGGTTCCTCAGACCATCGGGATTCGAGATAGGCCCGCAATCCAAGGCCACCACGAAGCGGGTGGGGCGAACCAAGCCGGTCTCTAGATTTACGTCGACCTCGGCGATGAGCGCCGCGTAGCCGTTGCCTCCCTCATAATCCACACAGGCCATACCGCGTCCGCTGATCACACCCTTTGCCAGATTCTTTGATGGCGACGTGCGTGTCTTCCAATTCGCCGCTTTGGCAGCCGCTTGGATCACGCCGATCACTCTCGCGTCATTCAGATGCCGCAGCCGGAAATCCACGGGATCGGCCTGGGCGTGGGCGCACAACTCGTCCATGAAACATTCATTGGCGAAGGTGTTTTGTATTCGCAATGGCGATCGGAGCGGCCCGGTGAAGAATAGCGATCGCACGGTATGCGTGAGCGCGCGTTCACTGCGAATTGTTCCTCCGCCTCCGCAAGAACCGTCAACACACCCGCCGAAGTAGGATGGCACGGTATTGCTCTGATTCCGAAATTTACCCGCCGGTGGCTTAGCCGGTCCTGGTTTCAGCGGCTCCGGCTCATAGCCCAGCAACACGCCGCTGATGACGTTTCCCGGGCGGTCATAACCCGGCCGGTTTCCCAGTGAAGTTACCCAATCCTCCCGGTCCCAGACCGCGATATGTCCGTCCGGCGACAGGGATGCCCGGTGTTCGATAACGCAAGCCGCGCCGAGATTCTCCCACATCATTTCGTCCTGACGTGAGAACTGCAGACGGACCGGCCTTCCCACGGCCTGCGACAGGATGGCCGCGTCGAACGAGACGGCATCGGCGCCGTTCAACCCGTAACATCCCGATCCGCGCACGTAAATAACGCGCACCTTCTCGAGCGGCAGGTTCAGTATCTTCGCCGCGATACTGCGCGTTGGATACGCCGATTGGGTTGCGGACCATATGGTGGCCTGATCGGCCTGGACGTCGGCCACTGCACAGGATGCGCCCACCGAGCCGTGCATTTGATGCGGATAGGTGTAGCGCGCTCGTACAATATTGCCGCTGGCAGCCAACGCTTTCGCCACATCGCCCGAATCCACGCTCAGGGTGTCCTTGGAAGGCTGCCCTTGCAGATGTTCGATGAAGTCTTTCTGCGAAGGAAGCTGGGGCCCCTCATTCCAGTGGACGACCAGTTGACGCGCAGCCAACAGGGCTGCGTATTGCGTTTCGGCCACGACGCCGACGAAATCCTTGCGAACCACTACCTTCACCAGGCCGGCAATATGCTGTACCGAGCCCTGGTCGACATCGGCAATCGTCGCGCCCATTCCGGGCGGCCTTACCACCCGGCCGTGAAGCATGTGCGGTACCCGGACAGAATGGACGAATTCAAATCGGCCCGTCATCAGTGCAGGTCTGTCCAGAGAGGGAACGGGTTTTCCCAACACGGTCCATTGCTCAGGGGAGCGCCGCTTCGCAGTTGGGTTCAGCGTAAGGTTAAAATGCTTGCCGCCGACCAGCTCCGCATAGGTGACGCGCAGTCCCGACGGGCCAGTGATCGAGCCGTTGGCCGCAGTCAACCGGTCGATCGGGTCGCCCAGCTTCCGTGCCGCCAGATCCAAAAGCACTTCCCGTGCCGTCGCCGCCGCCAGACCGAGATTCTGAGAATTAAAGTTGGTCGGAGTCGATTGACTTCCGGACGTGGTCCCCTGGTCCGGGCAGACCGCGGTGTCGCACTGGATCAGCTTTACGCGAGCGATCGCCACGCACAATTCTTCCGCCACCAACTGGGTTTGCGCGGTAAACATGCCTTGTCCGAAGTCGCACTTCCCGGTATACGCAGTGACCGTACCGTCCGCGCCGACCGCCAGCCACGAATCGAGCTTTTCCGGATCAATGTGCGAGGGATGGGTGTCGAACTGTCCTTGGGCTCTGAGCGGCGATACGGCGAGCGAGGCGGCGCTGAAACTCACCATCAGTGCGCCGCCGCATTTCAGAAAGTCACGCCTGGATTGCATGTTTCCTGTTCGCATCAGCGTACTTTCGGATGGCGCGCAGCATGCGCGTGTGTGTAAAGCAGCGGCACAGAACGCCGCCCAGGGCGGTACGGATCTCCTGGTCGGAAGCATCGGGCTTTCCATCCAGGACAGCCTTCGCGGTCAGAATTACGCCGCTTAGGCAAAATCCACACTGCGCTGCCCCTTCCTCAATAAAGGCCTGCTGGAGCGGATGCGGTTTTTCCGGCGTGCCCAGCCCTTCCAGCGTGGTGATCTCCCGCCCTCCCACAGCTTTCACGGGCATCACGCAGGACCGAACCACCTGACCCGCCAGGATCACCGTGCATGATCCGCACTGGGCCATGCCGCAGCCAAAGCGCGGCCCGCGCAATCCCAGCTCATCGGCCAGAACGAACAAGAGCGGCGTTTCTGGATCCACCGTGACGGTGTGACGATTGCCGTTTACTTTTAACGTGAAGTGTTGCATGGGACTACCATTCCGATTTCAGCACTGATTCACCGGAAATCAGCAGCACGTGTCCGGCCACAACTGGACCGAAGAGTGCGGAACGTCACAGAATATCGCAAATCCTTGACAGGCGGAATGCTGTGCTGCCATTCCTCCCGGGCGCTTCCTGTCAGAAGGTAGATCGAGCGCGGCGGCAGCTGGAGCGTCCAGGTTTCACGGACCGCTCCTTCTCCCTTTTGAAAACGCAGGCGGCAGGCGGCCCCCAACGAAATGCCGGCCACAATCCCGAACGGGGCTGAATCGCGATGCCAGCCGATACCGGCTCCGGGCTGATATTCGTTGACCAGCAATTGGGCAAATTCATCGGGTACGATTCCGGCCAGCGATGCAGCCCGCAGGCGCAAGGGTTCCAGTCCGGGCGGAAATTGCGGCGCATCCGTGAGCGAGCCGGATGGACGGGTATAGCGCAGGCCAAAATTCGCAACACGGCGTTTCGCCTCCACCCCGTGCATCACAAACGGGCCAAAGGAGAGCTGTTTGATAACGCTGAGAAATTCCTCTTCTTCGGACGGAGACATGATCTCAGGCCGGAAGACGAATCCAGCAGGGGCATCTTGCGTAGGAAAGAGGGATTGTTGATGCATTGACCGATGACTCAAGCGCCGTCTAGAATCTCGCGCAGGCGGGCCGCATTCTTGGGCGCGTATCCAGCCTGATCGTTATCGAAGTATACATACGCCGCGTTCAGTCCCCAATGCTGGATTCTGTTCGCCCAGGCACGCAACGTGCGCTCGTCATAACTGCCTTGATATTTGCCGCCTGGGCCATGCAGGCGGATGTAAGTGAACTCGGCTGTGACCTCAATGGGAGATTGCACGCCCGCCAGGTCGAAGATGCAGAGAGCGGCGTTATGCTTGGCGAGCAGATCATAAACTGGCGCGGTGTTCCACGTCGGATTGCGAAACTCGAAGGCATATCTGCGCCTGCGTGGGAGAATTTCAAAGAAGCTCTCCAAGCGCTGCTGGTCCACGGGCCACTGCGGCGGAAGCTGAAACAGGATAGGACCCAATTTGTCGCCCAGTCCCTGAATGCGTTCGAAGAACTTCTCTACTCCAGCCTGCGCATCGCGCAGCTTCTTCATGTGGGTTAGAAATCGGCTGCCTTTCGCCGCAAAGCAAAAGCCGGCCGGCGTATTATCTCTCCATTGCGCGGGTGCGCTCTCGGGCGGAAGCCGATAGAAGGTTGCGTTCAGCTCCACTGAATTGAAGCGTTGCGCATAGAAACTAAGCCAGCTCTTTTGCGGGAGGCGCTCCGGATAGAATGTTCCCTTCCAGTGTTTGTAATGCCAGCCCGACGTGCCTATAAAAACTGACGGCATTATCCTGCCAGCAAAGTGGTTGCCTTCCAGACCGAAGGGCGCGGAATCTTCCTGAGTTTTTGCGATAGTGCGAGAGCGTGCTTGTACTTGCGTCTCGCGTTGTGTTGCAACTCTATCCGCAGCCGGCACTCTTTTCCGTGCTCCAGTTTTTCGGCGATGGAGACGAGTTCGTCCCAGTCGTGCCATTCGCCGATCGCATCTTGCACTTTCCCCAGAGCTTCAACGAATCGGGTGCTGGAAGCTCGATCGGCCATTCGCAGAACGTTGCGCAGTTCCTTGACTTTTAGCCGGTAGGGATGAAGGGTCTCCCGGGTCAACCGTTCGGGAGTCGCCAGCCCGGACGCAAGCTTCACGGCCATCGCCGTGGCATCGGCGGCTGTGTCGCTTCCGTTAGAAGCGCTCTTCCGCTTTGGCAGCAGTTTGACCAAAACGGAAATGGTACGCTTCAAATCGCGGCGCAATGCCGGAGAACGCTCGCTCACCTCTCGATGGAGCTTCTTCGCCTGCTTCATCCGCTTGGCGCCGATATACTCCAGCAGCTCCAAGGAACATTTTTCTTCTCCTGGCGGGTGAATCTTCGAGGCAAAGCCCATGAGCACGTCCATGTCGCGCACCTTGCCGGCGCGGTTGCGGATGTGAGCCAAGTCTTTCAATATGGATTTCCGGGCGCCGTGTTCATCCAGCGACAAGGCCTGGAACATGGCCTCAAATTGGCGCGTGGTGGTGCGCAAATCGTGGACTTTCTCCGGCGCGGGATTGGATTCCAATTTGTGAATCAGTTTGCGCAGCTTGGTTACACGCTTAAGAAGCCGATCGCGTTCGAGCGCCATTTAGTTTTCCCGCCGTCTGTTGGATCGTGTGGGTACAAAGTTGTTCCATGTTTTGAGAGTCGGTGCTACAACAGAACGCTCCGCCGCAAACGGTCGCCATGCCGTGACTAGAATTCCAGGCCCCATTCCGGTCTGTTGGCCGGCATTGAAGAAGTTCAGCGAGTCGAGCGCTCGGAGACTGGATTGTTTGTCAGCGATGCGGGGTCACCGGCTGGAAAGCGGAGCGGTAACGGACTCCAAAGGCTGACGTTCCGCGGCAACGCCGTGCGTCCACTCGATGACGGCCGCGCCCACCATGAGGGCGGCGCCGGCGATATAGCCCCAGAACAACATGGCTCGAGACCCGGTCTGAATGAGTGCGCCAAATAATGCCGGCGCGCCAACGCCTCCAATCAATGTTCCGCAGGCATAGAATACGGCGATGGCCAGCGCGCGAATCTCGAGCGGAAAAACTTCACTTACGGTGAGGTATGCCGAACTGGCGGCCGACGACGCGATGAAAAAGATGATGCTCCAAGAGATAGCTTGCATATAAAGCGTCAGCCATCCATTCAAGAACAGCCAGGCTGCGATTGCAAGCAAAATGCCCGACGCAGAATAAGTCAGCGCTATCATCGTTTTGCGTCCCACCGTATCGAACAAACGACCTATGAGGACCGGCCCCAGGAAGTTCCCAACCGACAGCGGAAGAAGCCAAAAGCCGACTGATTCCGCGGGCACGTTATAGTAGCGAAGCAATACCAGGCCATAGGTGAACATGACGGCGTTGTAGAAAAACGCTTGCGATACCATCAGCGAGAATCCTAGGATGGACCGTTCCCGATACTGACGAGTCATGGCATCCCAAATTTCGCGCCAGGGCGTATGATCCTGCACCTGGAGCCGAAGGATGCCTTCGGCGGGGGCCAATGGACGCCCTTCGGCGGCTTGCTCTTCAATTTCCGCGACCACGCGCTCCGCTTCCGCCTTCTGCCCGTGGATCAAAAGCCAGCGGGGACTTTCCGGCACGTAGCGGCGCATCATCAGAACCCCAAGCCCGAGTACCGCGCCGATTCCGAATACGAAGCGCCAGCTCAGGGTGGGCGGCACAAACGTCAGGTGCAGCATAAACACGGACCCAAGCGATCCTATAAACGCGCCTAGCCAGAACGTGGAATTAATCATCAGATCCACGTGGCCGCGGACGCGCGCGGGAATGAGTTCATCGACGGCTGAATTAATGGCTGCGTACTCGCCGCCAATGCCCGAGCCCGTGAGGCTGCGGAAAAGGCAAAAGCTCCAGAAGTTCCAGGAAAACGCGGTGGCTGCGGTGGCCAGCAGATAAACACCGAGCGTAATGAAGAACAGACGCTTGCGGCCCAAGCGGTCCGTGGCGTATCCAAATACCAGAGCGCCAATGACGGCCCCGGCCAAATACACGGTGGCGCTGACGCCGATATCAGAATCGCTGAGATGCAGGGTGCGGGGATCTTTGAGGATTCCCACCAGCGCTCCACCCAGCATGGTTTCCAAACCATCCAGCAGCCAGGTAATTCCGAGCGCGATAACTACTTTCGAATGCCAGCGGCTCCAGGGAAGCCGGTCCAGACGGGCTGGCACATTGCTCTCGACGATATTGCCGGCGGTTCCTAGCATTTATGTTCCGATGAATGGATGTTCGGCGAGGAGATTGTGTGACGCTTTCATTGCGCGGCCTTTGAAATGGAAGCTAAGCTGGAACAGTCATGACGGCGGAAAAACCGACGGGGGCTTTCGGCTGGCGCGTTTACGGCCTGGGCGTGATGGCGGTGGGTATGGCCTGCCTGGCGTTTGGGGAATTCGACCCGGGGCAGCCGGTGCCCGAGCACTTTCCCGCGCGCGTGGCTCTCGCCTATGCCGCCGGTGCGTTCCTCGTCCTCGCGGCCGCGGCCGTGGAGTGGCGCCGAACCACGGCCTGGGGCGCCGCGGCGCTGACCGTCTACTACGCGCTCTTTGACGTCATGCTGATGAACGGCCGCCTGCTGCTTACGAATTTCGCTGTATTCGGCACCTACGAAAACATCGCTATACAGCTCTCGATCGCAGCGGGCGGGCTGATCGTCTACGCCACTACCGCCAGGATCGATGCGGCCCTCGCCGCACGCCTTACGCGCGTGGGCCGACTTGCGTTTGGGATTTGTGCGCTGGTGTTCGGCGGGGCGCATTTTATCTATATGAACCTCACCGCCCCGCTGGTCCCCAAATGGCTGCCGCCTACGCAAGAGTTCTGGGGTTACGTAACTGGCGTTGGCTTCGTGGCGGCGGGCGTTGCGATCCTGACCGGCGTGCAGGCCCGCCTGGCCGCGATCCTGGTGACCGCCATGCTTGTGTCCTTCGCCCTGCTGGTGCACGAGCCGATGCTGCTGGCCGATCACTCGACCCACTACAACTGGACCGAGAGCGCCGAGAATCTCGCCGTTATTGGGGCCGCCTGGGTGGTGGCGGACTCGCTGGCGAGGTCGAAGGCGCTAAGGCGGTGAGCGATCAAGGATTCCCAAAGCACTTTGACGGACGCCGTTTCTACAATCCTGGTGCGCCTCAGGCCCGGGGGTTTATCGATGTTCTGCGTTGGAAGCTGAGCAGTCGTCCGGAGTCATCGCCGAAGTTCATCGCGGACGTGGAGCAGTCCATTCCGCCCCGGAGCGTGGACGGTAGCGGATTACGGATCACTCTGGTGAACCACTCCACCGTGCTCCTTCAGCAACGGGGTTCCAACATCTTGACAGACCCCATCTGGTCGGAACGAGCGAGTCCTGTTTCCTGGTTGGGTCCGAAGCGTCGAAGAAAACCTGGAGTGCGCCTGGAGGATCTGCCGCGTATTGATACAGTGCTCCTCAGCCACAATCATTATGACCACTTGGATCTGCCAACCCTGCGCCGGATCGCGGCTGGTCATGCTATTTTCATCGTCGCATCTGGCTGCGCTCGCCTGCTTCGGTCTCAGAGGCTAGAGCCCGTTCACGAACTGGACTGGGGAGAATCAGTGACTCTTTCGGGCGTCACCATCCACAGCGTGGCGGCCCAGCACTTCTCATCGCGCGGGATCTTTGACCGCGACAAGACCCTTTGGTGCGGCTACTTAATTGAATCTCCCGACCGGCTGGTGTATTTCGCGGGAGATACCGGGTTTGGAAGTCATTTCGGGCAAATTCGCGAGCGGTTCGGCTCGCCGAATGTGGCGTTATTGCCGATCGGAGCCTATGATCCGCGCTGGTTTATGTCGCCTGTGCATATGAGTCCCGAAGAAGCGCTTCAAGCACATCGGATCCTGGGCGCCCAAAGCAGCATCGCAATTCACCATGGGACATTCCAGCTGGCGGACGACGGGATCGACACTCCGTCGAGGAAGCTCATCGCTGGTCGGCAGGACGAAAATTTTTCGATTCTTAAGAACGGTCAATTCACCGACATTCCAGCGTGAATTTATTTTCTATTGCGCCGTCAGCTTATCGAAATACGATTGGAAGAATGCAAGCTGCGCCTCGCCTGGCGACTGCGCGCCCTCCGGCGGATTGCCGAACACCATAACGCTCTGGTTTTTCCCGTCATAGACGGACCACTTGTTCAGCCCTTTCGCGTTCGGGTCGCCGCTCTTGGCGAAGTTCACCCAGTAGGACGACATGGCGTCCGCCACCTGCCGGTCGCTGTCGGTCCACGGCCGGCTGTCATCCAGATGGCCGAATGCGTAGAGGATTTCCGAGACGTGCGTGGCGCTGCCGTGCGGCCCGGGCGCGAATGGACCGCGCGCGTTCGGCAAGCGCGGCGGCTGCTGGGTGAAGTAGTATACGAACGCTTTCGACTTGCCGGGTTTGGTTTCCAGCCGCGCCCAGTTGCGCATCACGAACGCCATTTCGTCGCGCCCGGAATAGAACGCCGATTCACGCGCCTGTTC
>Ga0209006_10006318_pt1 | contig 10728 bp, 7 predicted proteins | sample JacPin_JW_Ref_O2_FD_188567 | JGI IMG/M metagenome (GOLD analysis project Ga0209006, IMG submission 188567) | Forest soil microbial communities from Algoma, Ontario, Canada - Jack Pine, Ontario site 1_JW_Ref_O2 (SPAdes) (version 2) | ecosystem: Environmental > Terrestrial > Soil > Boreal... | reverse complement strand
TACTTCGACGTCGCCTCCTGCCACTCCGCTTCGGCCTTCTTCGTATTCTCCTGCGTCTCTTTTTCCACCAGCTTCTGAATTCCGTCGATGATCGGATATGGATCTTGTCCCGCCGGAATCTGTACTTCTAGTTCATCCCACATCCACTGGCCCGAAGTCGTGAAGTTGAAGAAGTGGCCTTCGATGGCAAAGCTGTTCACCAACGAAACCCGCCGCCCCGTTGGATGCCCCGAATCCGTCCAGTTCCCGGTCTCCAGCAAAACGGTTTTCAGCAACCCGACTTCGACTACTTCTCCGCCCACGCCGTTGATCTCGACCCAATCGCCGACGCGAATTCCGTTGCGCCCCATCAGCACGAACCATCCAAAGAACGCGACGATGAAGTCTTTCATCGCCACCGTCAGCCCAGCGCCCGCCAGTCCCAGCACGGTTGTGACCTGGGTCGGCATGCCAAACACGATGAACAGAATCACGATCGCGCCCAATGCCTCCGCCCCAAACTTCACCACCGCACGTAGGGTTTCGATGCGTTTGTTCTCGGCCGCCATCCCACTGAAGAGATGATCGATCAGCCGATGCGCCAGATATACCGCAAATACCACCAGCAGAATCCACAACAACGACTCAGTCACGTGATGCAGTGCCGCGCGCTCACGGGCGGCGACTAGCGCGATCCAGTTGCCATAGATGTCGTTGAGATCCTGTTCGTCCTGCAGTCGCCGTCCGCGGTCTGCCAGATTTTTCTGATCGAGCGTGTACTGTTTCAGTGAGTCGAGCGCCGCCTTAGCCGCCGCTTTCGATTCGTCGCGGCCCGAGTTTGCCGCAGCTTTGCTGGTGACCGACTTGTCGGCGGTCGCGAATCCCTTGGCCTGCTGCTTCGCCGCCTCGCGATTTTCTTGATCCTTCGCGACCTGCGCCGCCAGGTCGGCCTTCTTTTTGCTCAAATAGACTTGCTTGGTGGCGGCCTCATCCCGGGCCTGCTGCAGAAGAGTCTTCTTCTCGCGCAGCGCCTGCCACGCCCGGAACACGCTCAGCCAGGTACGCGCTTCGAAGTCTTGCTCATGCGGATTCACCGCCGACCCAGCTGCGGGAACGTTGTGATCGCCCGCCTCGTGCTCCTCCTGCAAACGCTTGATCTTCGATTGCGGATCGCCGCCGGCCTGCTCCAGATCCTCGGACGCATCGTCCAACTCGTCCTGATCCAGATCCATCTGCGCCTTGGCGACATCGATCTGATCCTGCAGGTTGTCTTTCAGAGTGTCGGGGGCGGTGGCCAGCTTCCGCGTCAGCAGGCCAATGTTTTCCTGATCGTCCTTGAGCGTCCCCTCCGCCTTGGTCTTGCGCGCGGCAATCTGTTTGGCTTCCGCCGATAGCGGTGGAGGATTCTGCTGTGCCGTCCGCAGGGCGTCAAAGAACGCCAGATCGACTTCGTGGTCGCCAACTCTTTCCGCCTCGTGCGCCAACGCCTGCTCTTCTGGAGTACCCGCCATCGCCGCCATTGCCCGCGCCGTCTGCAGCGGACGCTGATCGACCAGAGCGCGCGCCGAAGTGTTCCGCCCGGCCTTCTTGCCTGTAGCACCCGGAACCACAGTGTCTTCCGCTGGCGCCGGCAATGCCCGCGTCCAAACCATCCCCACAATGGCTGCCGCTACCAGAAGAAGAAGCACAATCGCGGTAATCCACTGCCGAATTTTCATAAGAATCCAAATCGGTAGAGACGTAACTTGTTACGTCTCTCGCTAACCACGAGCAACAAGCTCGGAAAACCACTGTAACAAGAAACCCGGCTGTCCGGCACGCCGGTTGGCCCAGCCAGACGTTCGTAATCTAGTCCTGCGAAACTGCGCTGGCTAGACTCAATCCATCGAACCATGCTCGAATATTTCCAGTCCCTTCTCGGCGAGCCGTGGAAGCCGGTCTCGCGCCCCGCGCTGATTGCGTGGCTGATGTTCTACGTAGGATTCCTGCTCTACGCCTTCTCCGCCCACGGCGGATTTCTCTTCATCGACAACGCCAACCTGGTCGTTCACGAAGGTGGACACAACTTGTTCGGATGGTTCGGCCCCACCCTCGGCCTCTGGGGAGGCACGCTGCTGCAATGGCTGGTTCCGTTTCTTCTGGTCGCATATTTCTTCACCGAACGCCAGACCGCCGGATTCGTCTTCTGCGTGTTCTTCTTTTTCGAGAACTGGCTCTACACCGCAACCTACATGGCGGACGCGCGCGCGCAAGTTCTTCCGTTGGTCACAACGGGAGACCCGGATTTCGTCGAACACGATTTCTTCCGCATCTTCTCGAACCTTGGCGTCCTCGATCACGATACGCAGATCGCGGCTGTGGTTCGAATACTCGGCTGGTGCGGGATGATTGCAGTTGTATGCTGGATGGCTTTAAGAAGCAGGGATGTACAAAAACGGCAGACCGCAGATCCGCTGCGGGAGCTGATTATCAATCGTCAATCGCAAATGGCCAATCGCAACGCAATGAATAATCAGCAGTCAAGAGCCAACAATCCGCCTGCGGCAGCCAATCCGTAATAAATTCATTCGTCTCATGCGGGTGGGGGAATCAGATCGCAGCGCTAAGGCGCCATCAATGAAATATCGCCATTGCGCTCATTGACCAGAAAAAATGGTGAAACGTGGAAGGCTCAGAGTAGAATCCGTTTTTCCTAAATCTCAAGCGGAGGGCCTGCATGAAATCTTTTCTCCCGATTCTTGTGGTTGCGTTTCTGGTCGCCACGATCGCGCTGCCGGTGCCGCGTCCCACGGTCTCGGCCTCACCGAAAGCTACTGCCGACACGCTCAAGCAACTCGAAGGCGAATTCATGAAGGCAGCTATCGAGAAGGGCTCCGCGGGATACATGTCGTACTACTCCGACGACTCGGTGGAACTGCCCAGCGGTGCTCCCGTCATTGCCGGAAAGGCGAATATCGCGCAAGGTATGAGCTTTCTGGACGACAAGAATAACCGACTGATCTGGACGCCGGTGGGTGCCGACATCTCTGCCTCAGCCGACCTGGGATACACCTACGGCACTTACGAGTTCCACTCGAAAGATAAAAGCGGTAAGCCCACCGTCGAGTATGGCAAGTACACCAGCATCTGGAAAAAGCAGCCGGACGGAAGCTGGAAGATAGCCCTCGACATGGGTAACGCCAGCCCAGAGCCAAAGAAGTAGATTCCGCCTTTTTCCGCGTGCTCAGCGGTTCTTACTCCGCGAACTCTGCGGTCAAGAGCACTTAACCCAGAAGCCGCTGAGGAAAGGCCGCGGAGTTCGCGGAGAAAAGCCTTATTCCGCGAAGGCCGCCAGGAATATCCGCAAAAGACGCAAAAAAGAACAAAGACAAGTTTTTGCGATTTTCAATCGCCGTCTCAGAAGAATCAATCGCGTACAGACTCAAATTTTGACGTCGTCGCAGAGCCCATCGAATCAGGAGGTTGCGTCGAAGGATATCTCGCGACTAATAGCTGATAGCTATAGATCAACACCTGGCCACTTCCCGGTCGATTTCCCGCACTCCCACCCTTCAGGTGACCGCGAACTCGTCCCAGAGAGAGATCGTCGTTCCTGTCCAATTCCAGGCCACCTGGCTGCGTTTCTGCCAAGCGTCACGAAGCGAGTCTCGAAATTGACGGTCGCGAATCGAGTGGCGATTCTCGCTAAGTCCTCTTGAATCAACCTGCGAAAATCCGCCCCCTTTTAGAATCAACTATTTCCGAAAGTGATTCTGGATTGCCTCGGCCTGCGTGCGCGTCACTACCGCTGACAACGTCGCTGCGTCCGCCTGTTTCACGGCCTGCACGCTGCCGAAGTGTTCCAGCAGGCGGCGTGTTGTGCTCGCGCCGACTCCAGGAATCTCCAGCAGTTCTGTCGAGCGGTCGCGCATCTGCCGGCGCTTGCGGTGAAAGGTTACGGCAAAGCGATGAGCTTCATCGCGAATGAGTTGAATTAAGTGCAATACGGGCGAGTGATGGTCGAGAGCGATTGGATCTTTCTCTTGTCCGTAAACATAGAGGATCTCTTCGCGTTTGGCGATCGCGGCCAGCGGCTGGTTGATAATCTCGAGTGAATCGAGCGCTTCGGCGGCGGCGTGCAATTGCCCGAGACCTCCGTCGATCAGCACCAGACTCGGCATCGCCTTCTTTTCTTCCTGAACACGCTTGTAGCGGCGAGTCACGACTTCGCGCATGGACGCGAAATCGTCGACGCCCTCGACCGTGCGGATGATGAACTTGCGGTAATCCGACTTTTTCATCTTGCCGTCTTCCCACACCACCATTGATGCGACGGTCTCCGCGCCCTGGATGTGCGAAATATCGAAGCACTCGATGCGCTTCGGGAGCTCGGGCAGGCTGACCACCTCCTGCAATTCTTCCTGAATCTTGTGCGCGTTGGGTTTGAGCACGCGGAAGCGCTGGTCGTAGGATTGCTTGGCGTTATTGCCCGCGAGATCGATGAGCGACCGCTTATCACCACGTAGGGGCACGAGAATGTGCGCGCGTGCGGCGCGGGCGCTTTCGCCTGCGAGTTGCTCGGAGAGGAGGTCCTCGAGAGCTTCGCGATCCTCGAAATCGACGGGTACGTAGAGATTCCGCGGGACGTAAGGCTGTCCGATGTAGAGCTGCTTCAGCAGGGCAGAGAAAAACTCGCCGGGATGAAAGGCAGCCTTGTTCTCAGTTGCATTCTGCACAATCGCATTGTCCACAACCGTATTGTCATCCTGAGGCCCACGTTCTTCGCGGGCCGAAGGATCTATGGACTCGCCGGAAGTCTCCGCGCTGCCGGCTGAATGCGCCAGCGAGCCTTGCTCGCCTGGGCGGGCGCCCGCCCGCACATCATCTGTGGAGGGCTGTGCATTGGGCGGCGACACGAATTCTGGTAAGTCTTCCCAGAAGAATTCTCTGCGGTCGACCATTTTTCCGGCGCGCATGTGGAACAAGTTCACCGCCAGCATGCCATTCTCGAAGTGATAGCCGAAGACATCGGCGTCGTCGCCTTCGGCGGCCGCCATGCGCTGACGCTCCTGCAACTGTTCGACGGTGGAAATCAAATCGCGATATCTTGCCGCCCGTTCATACTCTTCAGCGGCGGCGGCCTGATCCATGCGGGCGCGCAGAGACTTGCTGAGATCGGTGGGACGTCCCTCGAGAAACAGCTTCACGTCGCGGACGGCTTCCTGATAAATCTCGGACGTCGTCAGATTTTCGACGCACGGACCCAGGCATCGCCGGATGTAGTACTGCAGGCACGGCCGCGGGTGATAGCGCGTCAAGTCCACCTTGCACGATGGGATCAGAAAATTGCGGTGAATGAGATCGACGATGCGATAGGCGAGGTTGGCGGGAAAGTATGGGCCGTAATATTCGCTGCCGTCTTTGCGCAACCGACGCGTCACATAGACCCGCGGCCAACGCTCGGCGAGCGTGAGTTTCACATAGGGATACGTCTTGTCATCGCGCAGCAGAATGTTGAAGCGCGGCTTGCGCTGTTTGATCAGATTGTTTTCCAGCGCAAGGGCCTCTTTGTTATTGGCGACGACGATATAGTCCACATCGACGGCCTCCCGCACCAGCGTGCCAGTTTTCGCATCTTCCCAGCGGCCTTCGTGAAAGTAACTGGCGACGCGGCTGCGCAGGTTCTTCGCCTTCCCCACATAGATGACTTCGCCTTGAGCGTTCTTGTAGAGATACACGCCGGGTTCGATGGGTATGGTTCGGATTTTGGCGAGTAAGTCCATGAAGGGATATTCGTATTCTATTCGATGCTCACGGCCTGCACTGAGCTACAAAATGAGGCGGATCAAGGAGGCCTGTGTTACAAGAAGTGAAGATGAATTCTGTGTTTGGCGCTCGCTCGACTTTCTTCCGGTTTTTTGTGGTCGGGTTTCTGGTTTCGACGATTTGGGACGGATCCGGCGGAGCGCAGTCGCAATCGACTCCGCAATCTCAGTCGGAAATCACCAAGTCCGCGCAGGGGAAAAAGGACGAAGCGGTGCGTGCGGCGGTGCGGTCCCATTCTCATCATTTCGATCGCGTCGTCATCATTGTGCTGGAAAATGTGGACTATGAGCGCGCCATCCAGGATCCAAATCTCGCCTCTCTGATGGAGCGCGGCGCCAGCTTCACAAACTTTCATGCGCTGTTTCATCCTTCGTATCCAAACTACATTGCGATGGTAGCGGGCACGGACTTCGGGATTCACAAGGGAGGATCGTTCTTTGGGGACAAACAGAGGAACTTTGCCGACGACGGGGAGCACAGGACTATTGCCGACCGCATGCTGGCTGCCGGATTGGATTTCAAGGAGTATGCCGAGGAGTTGCCCGCGGGCAATTGTCCGTGGAGCGTTGTCGAGCAGCACGTGCCCGGCAATCTCGGTAATTACACGCGAAGGCATGTTCCGTTCCTGAGTTTCCAGGAAGTGCAGCAAAAGTATTGCGATCGTGTGATCCGCGTCGATTCACGAAAGTCGGATAACTTTTTTACGCAGGATGCGAAAAAGGGGCTAGTGGCGTACTCGTTTTACAGTCCCAACATGAATCATGATGGGCACAACACGACCGCGACAGTCGCGGCCGCCTGGCTGAGAAAGTTTCTCGACGAAACGTTCCCGGAGAAATTGCGGGCGGGCACGCTGGTGGTGGTGACTTTTGATGAGTCGGGCGGAAATGAGGACAATCGGATTTCGACTATCTTTCTGGGCGATATGGTGAAGGAGGCGAGTGTACAGGATCCGAAAGTCCTGGCGCGGCGGTATACGCACTACAACGTGCTGCGGACGATCGAGGATAATTTTGGGTTGGAGCCGCTGACGGCGAATGACCGCGATGCAGCGCCGATCACGGATATCTGGAAGTGAAGGAGTTTCGGGCGTCGGATGTCTTACGCAAGAACTCCTCTCGTGCCTAAGGGAAACCTCTCGCCAGACAGGTGTGCCAATGGGTCGGATCGTCCGTGAACAGCTGGAGAACGCCAGGGCGAATTGGGGGAAGCGGCGTTTTATGCGTCATGTAGGGGCGATCAGTGGGCTTCCCGATCTCTCGCCTCGCAAAGGGTATTCCAATCGATGAAGGGAATTGCGGATACGGGCTTCATCGTTGCGCTTAGGCGACCGCGCTGGCTCGGTTATGGCAATCCGGTTGGCCCGGAATGTGAGTCGGACTGTATAAAATTTCCATTCCCCATGTGGGGTTTGCGTTGCCACTGCGCCGGTTGATCGGCGCAGTACTGGGGCTATTTCCCGCAAGCCTTTGGAAACGCGTATACTTACCTTCGATATACGGTTGAAAACGGACTGGCATCTCCCGTGCAGAAGTTAAAGCGGGACTTGTAAGCGTATTGTCATTCCCAGGGCCTCAAGATTTCGCGCGCCACTGATCCGAAGCGCGCAAAAATAGAGTCAAGATTTGAATAAGGAGCCTCACCCTATGACCCGCACTTCGTTAGCGATATTCCTGGCAGCAAGCATGGCCGCCTCGGTCGGCTGCGCCAGCAAAAATTATGTGAAGTCAGAAACCACTCCGCTGATCAACAAGACCAACGAGCTCGACGACCTCACGGCGAAGAATTCGAAGGACATCAAGGACGTTGACGCGCGAGTACAGGCCGGCCTCGCCACCGTGAACGCCAAAACGGACACGGTCGAGCAGAAGGCGCAAACCGCCGGGCAGAATGCAGCCGCGGCGCAGCAAGTAGCCGACGCGGCCAACACGCGCGTGGGCGTGCTCACCAACACGGTCGCCAATCTTGACAACTATCACGCCGTGGCCGAGACCTCGGTGAAATTCGGTTTCAACAAGGACAACCTGACCCCGAAATCCAAGGAAGCGCTGGATCAGCTGGCGGCTACGATTGCCAGCACCAAGGGATATATCGTTGCGCTCGAAGGCGGAACAGATTCCGTGGGGCCGGCGGACTACAACTACGACCTGAGCCAGCGCCGCGCGAATGCGGTGATTCAGTACCTGGCTTCGAAGTACAACGTCCCGGCCCACAAGATTTATGTGATCGGGTTGGGCAAGGACAAGCCGGTCGAGGACAATAAGACCAAGACGGGCCGCGCCGACAACCGCCGCGTGGATGTGCGCCTGATGACGAACTCGACTGACAGCAGCTCTCCGGCGGCAACGCCGGCGGCCCAGGCGAATCCGTCGTCTATGTGAGACAGAGAATTTACCCTCCTCCCCGGAGGACTTCGCCAACCAGGCCGCTCGAGCCTCCCCCTGAGCGGCCTGTTTTTTTGGCAGCTGGCTGTTAGCTCCTAGCGCGAGCTTTCGATCTTTGCGGCTCAACGCCGAAGAGCAGAGCCCTTGGCGGCGAAGATCGCTAAGAAGAGCCGCGAAGGACGCTAAGAAAAATCCCGTCTGGAAAATCCAGGGCTCGGATCGAGCGCTGATTTAGCCGGGCGCCTGATTTTCTTCGCCTACTTTGTGGAGGCTCTTTGCGACATTTTGCGGTTAAAAGCTTTTTTCTTCCGGCTTGTGACTTGGAAGCGTTACGATTCTGGGCATGACTTCTCGGCCTTTTTCCCGCCGTTCGTTTCTTGCGCTTTCTGCCGCTTTCCCTTGGGCCTTGCGTGGTGTTGCGTTGGGCGCAAATTCTGCTCTTTCAATTCCAGTTGGGCTTGAGCTTTATTCTGTGCGTGAGGCGCTGAAGAAAGATCCCGAGGGCACGGTTCGCGCCGTGGCTGCGATGGGCTATCAGGCGGTCGAATTTTACGCGCCGTATTTCGAGTGGACCGAGGTACAGGTCAAGCAGATGCGGAAGGTGATGGATGACCTGGGAATCAAGTGCTACTCGACGCACAATGACGAGAATTACTTCAGCGCAAAGAATATTGAGCGGGTGCGCGATTTGAACCTGTTTCTGGGCTGCAAGTATGTGGTGATGGCATGGACCGAGCAGAGCAAAGGCCTGGATGGCTGGAAGGCCGTTGCCGGCGAGTTGAACCTCGCGTCGGAGAAGCTGGAGCCCGCAGGGCTTCGGGCCGGATATCACAATCATCAGGCGGAATGGGCGCTGGTTAGCGGGCAACGTCCGATGGACCTGCTGGCGAAAGAAACCAAGCCTTCGGTGATGTTGCAGTTGGATGTGGGGACTTGTCTGGAGGGCGGAGCCGATCCGGTGGCCTGGATCCGAGCCAACCCGGGGAGGATTCGGTCCATCCATTGTAAAGACTGGTCGCGGGATCCGGCAGTGGCGTACAAGACTTTGTTCGGCGAAGGTGTGGCGGACTGGAAGGGCATTTTCAGCGCGGCCGAGAGCGTAGGCGGGATTGAATATTATCTGGTGGAGCAGGAAGGTAGCCGGTTTTCGGAGATGGAGACTGCGCGGAGGTGTTTGCAGGGATTTCGGGCGGTGCGGGCGTAAAGCCTGAAACGGTTGCGGCCCGTGAAGCCCGCGGGCCTTTCCTCACTGCGGGCGGTGCCGGGCAGGAGTGCCCGCTCCACACGGGCCATCCAAATGAACTGGGGGAATAGAATTGGATTATGCGTGAATTGTTGATGGTGGTGATCGTTGGGAGTTTGATAGGCAGCGGCTTAACGGCGCGGGCGCAGAGCTCGTCCGATCCGGCCGGGAGTTCCTCGGGAACGACGTCATCGGGAAATGCACCGACTGGCAAGCCCGTGAGGCGTAGCTTGCCGCCTCCGCCACGGTCGGACAGGGTGGATGCGGGCGCTTTGGAGGAAGGCGAGAGTTCCAGCAAAGATACGCAGGTGGATTTGAGCGCGCCGTCCGACGATGCCAAGGCTCATCCGAAGAGTGGGGACGCGTTGATGGACGCGTCGGTGGGCTCGGGCAACGCCGATGTGAGCGAGTTTCATCCGTGGGATCCGCACAAGGCGGCGAAGGATGTCGAGGTAGGAGACTTTTATTTCAAGCGCAAGAATTACATCGGGGCGGAAGCCCGTTACCGCGAGGCTCTGGTCTATAAGGACAATGATGCGGTCGCGACGTTTCGTTTAGCCGTGTGTCTGGAGAAGATGGACCGTTCGGACGAGGCTCGCCAGGAATATGAAAGCTATTTGAGAATCCTGCCACGCGGACCGCAGGCGGAAGACGCTAAGAAGGCAATCGCGCGGTTAGGGAAGAGCGCTAGCGCGCGATAGGGCGGCTTTCGGAATCGGACCTCGGACCTTTTGACTTCAGGCTTGGCATTTCAAAATCCAAAGGCAATAAATCCCAAAAAATCAAATTTCCTAGAGTCAAAATTCCGCCCCTTCGACTTCGCGCAGGGCAGGCCCTGTCGCGCAAAACGCGGCGACACGCGTGGGGGCAGCCCTTTACTTTTTCTCCTTTGCCTTGAAACACTTTTCGATTACTTGCTGCGCCTTTGCGGCTTCGACGATTTTGCCTCTTTGGAGTGGCCTGCGCGGCTGTGCTTGCCTTCTCCTAGAATTAAGGTGGACGGCCATTGCGGGCCGGTATGAGCGATGCGCTTCGATTTTGCGGCATCAAGAATGGCTTCGATGGTGTCGACGCAGGCGTGAATCGTCTGGGTGCGCAACGCTCCTTCGAAGTGACCGCGGATGATGAGCATGGCTGATCCGTGAGTGAGGGACCAGAGTGCGAGCATCAGGCGGGTGTGCTGGCGCGGTGTTCCGCCGAGACGTTTGGCCAGGCGCTCGCGCAAGAGATTGAACGAAGGCCATGGTTCGTGCAGGGAAGGAGACTTGCCCACTCCGTCGAACAGAACTTCGTAGGCGTGTGGATGTTCGAGCGCGA
>Ga0209006_10006317_pt1 | contig 10731 bp, 6 predicted proteins | sample JacPin_JW_Ref_O2_FD_188567 | JGI IMG/M metagenome (GOLD analysis project Ga0209006, IMG submission 188567) | Forest soil microbial communities from Algoma, Ontario, Canada - Jack Pine, Ontario site 1_JW_Ref_O2 (SPAdes) (version 2) | ecosystem: Environmental > Terrestrial > Soil > Boreal... | reverse complement strand
CATAACCAGTTCTTCACGGTGAATGAACGCCATGTGTTTTCGCCGACCCTGATCAACCAGTTCACCGCATCGTTCTCGCGGCCGATAACCTGGGAGACTCAGCCGACGCAACACGCGGCGCTGCAGTTATTTACTCCCTCGCGAGACGACGCGGAAATAATGACTCCGAATCTCACCGCGCTGGGGTCGAACGTCCCTACGCCGTTCCAGTATCAGCAGAACAAGTTTACGGAAAAGGAAGACCTGACCTGGATCAAGGGTTCGCACACTTTGCGCATGGGCCTCATGTTCCAGCGGCAACAGGAAAACCCGAACGTCAAGCTGGCCTGGAATGGGTTCTACGTATTTCAGGGCGGCATTGCCGGTACCTCCTCTGCCGCTCAAGCCTTTCTCGAAGGCGATCCGTTCCTGTTTCAAAGCGCGCCGAATGGCGGAACCAACGGCTATCGGGCCGAGCGTTACGATGCTGTCCAGCCGTACTTCCAGGACGACTGGAAAGTCACCAACAGGCTGACCATCAATCTTGGTCTGCGCTACGAATGGGAAACCGATCCGATCGAGATCCACAACCTCTTCTACAACGTGGCAGGAGCCAATAACACCGGGGGACCGCCCTTCCTGCCCACTTTCGTGAATGTGCCGCATGCTTACGCCACCAATCCCGCAAATAAGAACTTCGACCCGCGGGCCGGCCTGGCGTGGGATGTGTTCGGCGACCACAAAACTTCGCTGCGCGCCGGATTCGGGATTTTCCACGATCCGTACACCACCTACGATTTCTCGTCCGCCTACGCCTCAACCCCGCCGTATGACACTGAGATCCAGCTATTCTTCAGCCCCGATCCGAACTGGCCAAAGCCTTTCGTCGGCGCGGCGATTCCTTCGCTGAGTCAGGGAACGGGCACCTATTACGGAACAAACACCACTCCGTATTCGCTCGAATACACTCTCAGCATCCAGCGCGATCTGGGCTGGAACAACCTGCTGACAGTGGGCTATCAGGGGACGCGCGGCGTTCACCTGCTGGCGTTCCACGATTACAACCCGCCGGGAGACACGATCATTAACGGAGTGGACTACCTGGCCACCAATAATGGCGCCCCCTGTGGACTCACTGGACCCTGCGCAGCGAATCCGCGTGCTGTTCCGTCCCTGGGCGCACAGGATCTTATCGCGCCCACCAGCTATTCCAGCTACAACGCGCTGCAAGTGGGGCTCACCCACCGGGCATCGGCGAATCTGGTTTACCAGTTCTCCTATACCTGGTCGCACTGCATCGACGACTCGTACGCGTATGCCGGTCTCGGTGGCAACAACGTCACCTCCTCCATCACCAACCCCTATGACTGGAATGCGGACAAAGGGAACTGCGGGTACGACATCCGCCACAACATCACGGGCAACGCAGTTTACATGCTTCCCTTCAAAGGCAATCGCTGGGTGGAAGGCTGGCAGTTGAGCGGGATTACGTCCTGGCGCAGCGGGATTCCGTTCTCGCTGGGCGAAGGCGACCAGATGGATACCGGAAACTTTTTCGACAGCGAGCGCCCGAACTACTCGCCCAACGCACCCGGATGCAATGGCAATATCTATGCGAACCAGTCCCCATCGAATTGGTTCAACGAAGCCTGCTTTACGCCCTCGCAGTATGGGACGGCCGGCAATCTGGGAAGGAACGTGCTTCGCGGGCCCGGTTATGCGGAGACGGATGTTTCCCTGACGAAGATGACCAGGATCAACGAGAGGTTCACCCTGCAGCTCAGGGGAGAGCTCTTTAACATCTTCAACCATCCGAACTTCTCGGCTCCGGCCTCGACGATCATCAATGCGGGCCAAGGCTGCGGGCCAACAACACCCTATAGCCCCACCTCACCCTGCTACGTCCCCACCGGCGCCGCGATCACTTCACTGGTAGGAAGCGGCGGCATTCCCGATGTGGCCCGGCAAGCGCAGTTCAGTGCTAAGCTGACGTTCTGACGAGCGTTGTTCAGGTAGACCAAAGGCTCAGGGGGTAACACCTCTGAGCTTTTTTGTTTGTGCCGACCGCGTTACCCTTATTGTCGTGGCTCCAAGACAATTAGTTAAATGCTCAGCGCTAATTGTCTGCCTGACCGCTCCTTTCTATCTCGCGGCCCAGGTGCCGCCGGCCACTTCCGCGCTAACCCCGAGCATCAATAATATTGTGGGTGCGGCATTCAGCACCCCGCCAGTGACCACCCTTTCGCCCAACGGCGCGTTCACCATTTTCGGAAGTCAACTCGCTGCCGCTACGACATACCTGACCTCCACCGACATCGTCAACAATCAGCTTCCTACCAATCTGGGCGGAACTTGCGTACAGAGCGGCGCTACCAATTGGTATTTGTACTATGTCTCGCCCGGCCAAATTAACGCGCTCGCTGGCCAAATGCCGCCCGAAGAGACGGGAACCTTTCCTGTGACGGTGGTCACCAACTGCGGAATGGCCAGTGAACTATCGACGAGCATGGATGTGGATGTTGCCCCAGTCGCGCCCGAGTTTCTTTACTTCCTCCATAACTTGAACGGACAAAATCCCATCGTTGCTATCGATGCGACCACTAACACCTATGTCGGAACACCGGGACTCATGGCCGGCGCTACTTTCGCGCCCGCGCATGCTGGAGACGTGCTCACTGCCTATGGCATCGGCTGGGGGGCCACAAGCCCATCCGAACCGATTGGGACGGTCGCCGCAGGCCAGCCAAGCTTATTCAACGTCGCTTACCTCTACGTAGGCGGCGTGCTGGCCGACGTGTCGTACATTGGCCTCTCGCCGGGATCCGCTGGCCTCTATCAAGTGAATTTCACCGTGCCGTCCGGGCTGGCTCCTGGAAATCAGCCGCTGGTGCTCACGCTGGATGCTCCTGAACTGGTTGACACCTTGGATTATCTCCTGATCGTGTCCACATCCTCGACCGCTTTCATTACAGTGACGGAGTAGCTTACTGGCGTTCCCGTCTGGGCGGAGTGGGTTTCGGCGATACAATCGGATGCTTATGCTGAGTGTTGCCCGAGGTGGCGCAGGAGAAAAGCCCGTGCGCCGTTCGGACCAAAAAAGGGCGCTCCTTCTGCCGCTGGCGTTCACGCTGGGGCTAGCCGGCTTTGCATTGCTTCCCCCGGCGCGCCAGAACCCGGGAGTGCTCATAACGTTTCTGGGCGCCGCTGCCGCTCTATGCGCGTGGAACGCAATCTTGTTCGTCTGGGCCCGGCGCCGCGGGCGGACGCTCACATTCGATGTGGTCCTGCGGAAGCAACACTACCTGCAAGCCTGCGCGCAGGCTTCGGTGCTTTTGTATTGGGGCTGGTACTGGCCTCAGGTTTACGCTTCGGCATACCTCATCGCCGCCCAACTGGTCTTCGCATACGCATTCGACATGCTGCTCGGTTGGTCGCGGCGCGACACCTATACCCTCGGTTTCGCTCCATTTCCCATCATATTTAGCATCAATCTCTTCCTTTGGTTTAAACCGGACTGGTTCTATTTCCAGTTCGCGATGGTCGCGCTCGGGCTGGCCGCGAAAGAGCTGATTCGCTGGAACCGGGATGGCCGCCGGGTGCATATCTTCAATCCCTCATCGTTTCCGCTGGCGATAGTCTCGCTTATCCTGATTGCAACCCACTCGAGCGATCTCACGTGGGGGAAGAACATTGCCAGTACGCAATTCTATCCGCCGCACATGTATCTGGTGCTTTTTCTCATCGGCCTGCCTGGACAGTTCTTTTTCGGCGTAACTTCAATGACGATGTCGGCGGTTGTATCGACGTACCTGTTCAGCCGAATATATTTCGACATAACAGGCGTCTATTTCTTCTACGATTCGTATATTCCGATCGCCGTTTTCCTGGGAATGCATCTGCTATTTAACGATCCGTCCACCTCGCCGCGCACCGAGCTGGGGCGCATCATTTATGGCACGTTGTACGGATTGAGCACCGTCGCGTTGTATTGGCTGCTGGGCAGCGCGGGAATGCCGACCTTCTACGACAAGCTGCTTCAGGTGCCGCTCTTGAACCTGTCGGTGAAGGCGATCGATCGCGCCGCGCGGTCGCGCTGGTTCAGTGTTGTCCCCGCGGCGTTCGGCCGGTCGCTTGTGCCGTGGCAGCGCAACGTGGCGTATATGTCGATCTGGGCGCTCGTGTTTGCGGGTATGAGCGCCGCTCAAGGAGTCGGCGATAGCCATCCTGGCCAGTGGCTGCCTTTTTGGAGGCAGGCCTGCATGGATGGTCGTCGCTACGCCTGCCCCTACCTGGCTGATTTGAGTTTGAGCTACTGCAATCAGGGATCCGGTTGGGCGTGCAACGAAGCCGGTCTCCTGGATATCGCCCTCTCCCGGTCGGGCGAAGATCTTCGCAGGCTCGATGCGGCGGATGCCACGGAACCTTTCAGCCGCGGCTGCCGGCTCGGATTTGCGACGGCCTGCCGGAATCTCTACACATTAACCAGCGGGGCCGGCCGTTTCGCGAGTGCGCCGCCGGGCCTCGATGACTATCCGATTATCTTGCGGGGAAGTAAGGGCGAGATCCGCGAACGCGGGCCAGCCGCATTGTACGCGCTGGCTTGCCATGAAGGCTGGCCGAACACATGCGGCCTTAGGGCTGGCGGCGAATAGCGTCCCGCAACGAGTCCACGCGTCCTTCGGCGCTGGAGAAAAGATCCTGGGGAAAGCGCCGGTAGGCGAGCATGCCGGCGTAGATGGCGGCGGCGTCATCGAGGTTCAGCCCCAACCCCGCCAGATATTGCATGCGGAGGTTCCGGTCGCGATTCAGCGGAACGTTTCTCAGCCACTGGGTGAGATCGGATCTGCGGCCCGCGTATCTCGCGAACAGATCCACCGGCGAGTTCATGCCGATCTCCGCGAGCGACTGCGCTATTTTGCCGCCACCGCGATAGCCGATGCGTTGCTCCATCGCGTCGAGATCGATCCGCAGCGGTTCCACTTGCCCCAGAAGCACCATGTCGTGACCTTGCCCCTGGTACGGATTGCCCCAGATAGTGCCGTTCGGAAATACTTCGAAGAACGTGGCGACCGAGCTCTTTACCGCCTCCAGGTCGGTCTCGAACAACTGGATGTACATGGTGACCACGCCGCCTCGGTTCAGATGCTGCTTCATCGCTTCGAGAAATTCCTGGGTGTATAAGTTTGCCGCGCCCTTCACCCACGGATCCAGCGGATCCACAGTGATTCCGTCAAAGCGTTCCCTGGTTGTCATCAGGTAGTGGCGGCCGTCGTCGATCCGCTCTTGCACCTTAGGATTTCCGAGAACGCCGAAATTCGGTTCGCTGAAGTAGGCGGAAGCGGCTTTGGGCACCAGCGGCTCGATTTCCACGATGGTCTCGCGTTCTACTCTTGGATCGATGGACACTGCGCCTGCCGTGATACCCGCGCCGCAGCCGATCACCAGGACCGACCGGGGGTTTGGCGTCGTCAGAGTCGTAAGATGTCCCAGCATGCGCTGGAGCCGCATGTCGCGCGCCACGTTCGAAGCCTGGATCTTACCGGCGACGTGAAAGGTCAGGACCCCGTTTGGAAAGCTCGAAACGGCCACAGAGGAGTTCAAGCCTTCGGCCGCGTAAACGACATCGCCTTTGCCGACCCAGGTGGCCGCGTAGCGTCCGTAAGCGATGAGCACTTTCGAAACAGGTGGGACGGTGAAGAATAGGATGCCGCCGAGTAATAGTGCAGAGCTGCACCAACCCAAGTTTGACCAGCGCGGCTGGAAGGGCAGGAGAAGGAGCAGACCGGCAATGATCGATAACCCAATGAGCAGTTGTTCGGTACGCTGCGATCCCACCCATGCGACCAGGATCAGGCTCGCGCCGAGAGCTCCGACGATGGCCCCGACAGTATTGGCGGAGTAAACCCCGGCCATCAGTCTGGCGGCATCCTGCCCTTTCGATGCGGCCGCCGCAAGCGCCAGGGGGAAGCTCGCACCCCACAGCAGCGTCGGGGGCAATAGAGCCCAAAACGCGCGCGCCAGATCCAGTTCGAAGTTGAACCAGATGTTGGCGGAGATGGAAGGGTTGATCGGCCAGTAGGGCAGCGCCGCGCCCAGATTGTACGCGGTCCATGCGATCGCGCCGGCAGCCAGCCATTGGCACCAGCCTAAGGCCGTGCGCGGAGAGACGAGGATTCGACAGAGCAAAGCACCGATGCCGCTGCCGATTCCGAGGCCGACCAGAAAGACCGCGACGATGATCGCCAGAGCGTAAACCGAGGCGCCGAAGAGCAATCCCAGCATGCGCGTCCAGATGGCTTCGGCGGCCAACGCGCACAGCCCCGAGAGCGAAATGGCAACGTAAACAGTCGCTGCGCCGATCCCAGGTCCCGCGGCATGTGCTTGCGCTACGCGATCATCGGGATCGTTCTTGCGCGGAACGAGCAACGCGAGCGTTAGTGCCAGCCCGGCCATCGATAGATTGATCGCCATGGCGGTGTACGTCGCCGCGTACACGTCGTACTTGCGCAGCAAGTAGAAACCAGAGAGCAGGCATCCCAACACCGCTCCAGCGATATTCGCGCCGTAGAAGAAACCAAGCCATGAGACGTCGTGCCCCGTCCCGATCTGGCGTGCCTCGATCTGACGTGATAAAGCAGGCAGTGTCGCGCCCATCAGAAACGTCGGGGGTAGCAGACACGCGGCCGCGATGGCTCCCCGCAGCAGCAATCCTCTTAGGCCATACGCGGTCCAAGCGGTGTAGACGCCACCCGCCAACGGCATCCAGTGCAACACCAGGATTCCAAGAATGCCAATACCAAGCTCGAGCAGCGCGTACACGCGCAAAGAATTGCGCCGGGCGGACACCAGACGCGGCAGCATCAGGCTGCCGAGACACAGTCCCCCCATGAACGTGGCGAGCAGCATTGCGAGCGAGACGGTTGTCGAACCGATGGCCAGCTCCAGGAGCTGAAACCACACAACCTCGTAGATAAGCGCCGCGACCCCGCTGCCGAACGAGAGCAGGAGCAGGAGCGGGAGCGATGCCAAATGGAATTTACTTCTTCCCAGCCTGCTCTTCCCTGCGAGCGCCGACCAGGATGCCCGTCATGCCGTAGTTCCCTTCATGACAGGCGGAATCGAAGATCATGTGGCGCTCAGTGGGGGCCCTCCCCATTTCGATGACAACGGTCCAGGGCTTCGACCAGGTCTTGGGATCGTCGAAAGTGATTTCACGCCGCAAAGTATTCGCGTCAGCGCGCGTGAAGCGCTCGATCATTTTGTAGGTCTCTATGTTGGATCCGCGAAAGCCCTGCGAGAAGTTCGTGGTTTCCACCACCAGCGCGTTTCCTTCCCAATGGCCGCGCGAGTCTCCCAGGTAAAACTTCAGCTTCGCAGGAGCGTGTGGACGCCCGTCCATCAAGATGACCCGGTTGCCGCCGCCTGCGTGATCGTCCTCCATGTAGATCGCCATGGATTTCGGAGACTGCACCACTTGCATCACGGTGCCTTGAGCAAAAAGCGTATTGAGTGGAAGGAACGGCATCGGAACGCCAAGGCAGCGCGGTGATTGAGCGATGGTTTCCGGGTTGTCGTTGGCTCCTGCCCCTCCGACGCCTGTGACGCCGCCGAACAAATTCGCGGGTGCCTTTGCGCCGGGGGCCAACGGCGGAATTTTCCCATCCGGCGGATCGATGATCATCGACGTCCGCTTGCCGGTCTTCAGGACCGAGTTGAAAACCGCGTTATAGGCGCCACTCACGTCTTGGGTTTTATCCGCCGATCGGGAATTGCGCCCGGGATTCAACCCTTTCTTCTCATCTGCCGCGGCCACTTCCTGGGGGGTCAAGAATTCCTTGCCCGCATTCGCCGCGGAGCGCTCCAGAGGCACCTCCGCCAACACAAACCAAGTGCCTTGGAGGTCCGGGTCGCCCCATGGTGTGCGGGGCGTGGTTCCGGCCTTCGCGTCACCGGTTGATTTGGCGGGCGTTGCTTTCACCGCCGCCGGAGTCTGGCCGGTGATCGAAAACGCTGCCAGGCACAACAGTCCAAGAACACCCGCCAGTGCACCCCGTGCTATTCCATATCGGTGGTTCATCGCCGCCTCTCGCTCGCTGCCCGGCTATTTCTCGGTATCCACACCAGGCCGCTGTACTTCGTAAGGCGCCCCCGTTCCCGACGATCCGAGGAAGAGCTTCTGTCCATTCGGCAGCGTGAGGTCCCGGCCATTCGCCCGGTGCGACCCGTCCTTGGACTGATAGCCTTCCACTACAATCTTCTGGCCCACCTTCAGTGTGTCTCTGGTGACGCCGCGCCGCAGCAGGATGTTCGGACTCCCCGCTTCGATGGCCCAGTTCTCCACCGTGCCGTCGGGCATCTTCACGTCCACATGAATCCAACTGTGGGGATTGATAAATTCTACCTTCGTCACGGTCGCGTCGGTGAAATGCACCGGCTTGTTCGCGTCGAACTCCGCGGCAAAAGCGTGATGCGCCGACAGTGGCGGAGCGGATAATAGCAAGGCAATGCCAGCTACAACCACGGTTCCAACAGTTAACTTGGCTCGCATAGAACTGAACTCCTGATTTTTCATTTCAAAACTTTCTCTCATTTCGCGGGCGGAGGGTTCCCGGACACGTAGCGCTCATAGACCGCCTCGCCCGGCGGGATCTTGCGCGTGATGTCGACATTCATGGTCTGCCCCTCCCAATGTTTTACGAGCTGCTGTTTCCGGAGATGCCCGTATAGAGTCTCCTCCGCCATCTCGACACACCGAAAATCGGTTAGCTCGGCGTTCGGCTCCAGCCGGCGATAGAGCGGCATGCTGATCTTCCACGTACGCGTGAACACCTGCGGATCCTCAATGGTGGCTTCGTAGTGAATGACGTCTTTGCCGGCCGCAGAGTAACGCTCAGTGACGTGCAGCGCATCGCTATGAAAATTCCCGGATCGGTCGAACCAAGTGGCATCGGTGAAATTCGATGCGTTGACCACCAGTGTGTCGCCTTCCCAGCGGCCCACGGAATATCCCATATACGCCGTGTTCGGATACGCCTCCATTTTATTGAGATGGATGGTGCGCTCGGAATTCGCAAATTCGAAGACCATCATAATCTTCGTGGCGCCCTGGATAATCTGAAATGGGTGCGGCATGTACATGGCGCGCGGCACGCCAGGCTGGAAGCACTTGATCTCCGGATCACGGTCCATCCAGTGTTCCAGGTTCTCCTTCTTGCGCGCGGCCGCCCACGGCTGATAAGGAATTTCTTCGCCCTCTACAATGCCGAGACCTCCCGGAACCCACCCGACGGTGCCCAGCCCGATTACAGGCGCTGCGAGAACCACGGAGCCTGGGAGCAGACCCGGTTGTGAAACCATCGGACGTGCCTGGTGAGTTTGAAGATCCCAGTTCGCCGTGTTGTTGGCTTCCCAAATCCCGTTAAAGTCGGGTTTGCCGGCGACGCGGCCCGCGGAGTCCGCAATAGCGGCGGAGACCGTCGGCGCGTTTGGAGTGAAGAGCCAGAAAAGACCCGCTGTAACAGCGGCTGCCGACAAAGCACTGGCACAGCTCTTGCCAAAATATCGCATAGGACTTTTTATGTCGTTCCCCACACAGTATATACCGGGTTCACGCCAGCGCTGCGAACCTCGACGTGAAAACGACATAGCGAGAGGTTATAGCGTACGATGTATTTCTGTGGAGGGCGGTCTGCGAAATGCTCGAGAGTTCTAAGAACCAGCTTCTCACCGAAGTCGGCCAGGGCACCCCGATGGGCGATCTGTTGCGCCGTTACTGGATGCCGGTAGCCGCGGTGAGCGAGTTCGAAAACAAATCCATCAAGCCGGTACGTCTGCTGGGCGAAGATCTGACTCTTTATAAAGATTTGAGCGGCACGTTCGGTCTGGTGGACCGCCACTGCCCACACCGCCGCGCCGACACCTCCTATGGATTTGTCGAACAGTGCGGGCTGCGCTGCAACTATCATGGCTGGCTCTTTGAGCAGGACGGCCAATGCATCGAGCAACCTTACGAGGACGTTGCGGTGCCCGACGCTCGCTTCAAGGACAAGGTTCGGATCAAGGCGTATCCCGTGGAAACGTGGGCCGGCTTGATTTGGGCCTACCTGGGACCCCAGCCCGCTCCGCTGGTGCCCAACTGGGAGCCCTTCACGTGGAAGAACGGTTTCGTGCAGATCGTATTCGCGGACGTCCCCTGCAATTGGCTTCAATGCCAGGAAAATTCGATCGATCCGCTGCACTTCGAATGGATGCATATGAATTGGAGCGTCCGGTTGGATGAGAGACTGGGTCCCTACTCGCCGCGGCATCTGAAACTGGAGTTCGAGGAGTTCGATTACGGCTTCGTTTACCGGCGCATCCGCGAGGGCATGAGCGAGTCCGATCCCATGTGGACGGTAGGCCGCGTCTGCCTGTGGCCGAATGCGCTGTTCACCGGCGATCATTTCGAGTGGCGCGTGCCGATAGACGACGAGCACACGTTGAGCGTCACCTGGGCATTCAGCCGCGTTCCCCAAGAGAGTGAGCCTTATGTCCAGGAGCAGATCCCGGCTTGGCATGGACCTGTTTCTGATTCGGAGACTGGCGAGTTGATATCGAGCCACGTCATGAATCAGGACTTTGTCGCATGGCTGGGCCAGGGGACCATCGCGGACCGAACTCAGGAGCACCTAGGGACCAGCGACCGCGGTGTCCTGATGCTGCGCAAGCGTTTTCTGAACGATCTGGAAGCCGTGGCGAAGGGCGAGGATCCCA
>Ga0209006_10006316_pt1 | contig 10731 bp, 8 predicted proteins | sample JacPin_JW_Ref_O2_FD_188567 | JGI IMG/M metagenome (GOLD analysis project Ga0209006, IMG submission 188567) | Forest soil microbial communities from Algoma, Ontario, Canada - Jack Pine, Ontario site 1_JW_Ref_O2 (SPAdes) (version 2) | ecosystem: Environmental > Terrestrial > Soil > Boreal... | reverse complement strand
CTCGCCGTGTTGGCGATGCGCTCCTCAAGTGCCGCGAGCTCCGTACCCATCGTCGGCTGATATCCGAGCCGAGAGGGCATCTGGCCCATCAACCCCGACACTTCCGATCCAGCTTGAATGAACCTAAAGATATTATCGATGAGCAGCAAGACGTCACGATGCTCGTCGTCCCTAAAATATTCCGCCATAGTGAGCGCACAATGACCGACGCGAAAACGGCTGCCTGGTGGCTCGTTCATCTGGCCAAAGACCATCACCATGTTGGGAAGCACTCCCGCCGCCGTCATATCACGGTACAGTTCCTCGCCTTCGCGGCAGCGCTCGCCGATGCCGCAAAAGATGCTGACACCGTCGTGGTGTCCGACCATGTTGTGGATCATCTCCGTCAGCAGGACGGTTTTGCCGACGCCGGCTCCGCCGAAGAGTCCCGCTTTTCCGCCGCGCTCGAGGGGCATAAGGACGTCGATGACTTTGATGCCCGTTTCAAATAGCTCTGACTTGGTGGAACGCGTCGCGAGCGGCGGTGGCAGTCGGTGCACCGAGCGCCAGTCGACGTCGGTCAATTGCGCTCCGCGATCGATGGTCTGGCCGAACACGTTGAACATGCGCGAGCGTATGCCCTTGCCAACGGGGGCCTTGAGCGGGCCGCCGGTGTCTGCGACGGCCATCCCGCGTGCTAGGCCTTGAGTGGCCGTCAGGGCGATGCAGCGCACCCGTTGCGCGTCGAGCTGCGCCCAGACTTCAATTAGGGTTCGCCCTTGCGTGCCGACGCGCAGCAGAGAGTTTATGGGCGGTAAGCGCGACTCGAAGCGTACGTCGACAACGCTTCCACGCACCGACACGATGGTGCCGAGGCTCGCGGACGCGTATTGATCGGTCATCGCCGTTGCTAACCGGCCGTTTGGGATCGACCTCCGCGATTAGCCTAGCCGGGGCGCCGCCTTTTCATCTGTGCGGTGCAGTACAGAGTGCCAGATCTGTGTGCTAAGCTTAAGCTTTGAGCTTGCGGCGTCTGAATTCGCTCACGTCCGTGCCCCTTATGTCAGCGGGGACGCCCTTGCTGTCCGGCAATGTGCGCTATCGAACCGATAAAAGCTCAAATTAAACCCATCCTGTATGCGCCCATCTGGCTTCATCGTCCGTTATAACCTTGACGGTGAGCGAGTCTTTATCAAGCTCGCGTATTCCATTCGTTTTACATAGAGAGCCATTCATGAAACTGAGAGTTTTAACCGCAACCAGTCTTGCGATTCTCGCGCTCGCAGCGAGCGTCGCTTCTTTTGCCCATAGCAAGGCGGAGCTCGATGCAAGTGCTGACAGGGCCTTGCACCATTTCTTCGCATTGAATCCAGAGAACCGCGACCTCGCCAAAAAGGCTGCAGGGATACTGATCTTTTCACACGTAGCCAAGGGTGGTGTCGGCGTCGCCGGCGAGTATGGCCAGGGTGTCCTGCGCGTCAACCGCGCCACTTCCGGTTATTACAGCATCGCCGCGGCGTCGGTCGGCCTGACTCTCGGCTTTGCCAAGCACAGTGAAGTGATCATGTTCATGACGCAGGACTCGCTCGATAAATTCATGGCGAGCCATGGCTGGTCAATCGGTGCGGACGCGGCCGTTGCGCTGATATCGCAGGGTGCCGGCGGTCAGTACGACAGTGATGCGTTGGGCAAGCCCATCCTCGGGTTTGTTTTCGCCGAAAAGGGCTTGCTCGGAGATGCATCTCTCGAGGGTTCGAAGATCACGCAGATCAAGACCGACGACTGAGCTTGCGCGCTCGCGGGTGATGCAACGCCGCGTCGCCGCGGAGGGTCCCGGCTAGCCGAAATCCTTGTCTTTGGCTTCGGGACCCAACGCGGTGACCAGCACCAGTAACACCGCCACGCAGGCGATGAATGTGCCCATCGTTTGCGCGTAGTTGTGTTCGTTTGCCTCCGCCCATCGGGATAAGAGCGTTGGCGTGAGCGAGGAGATGAAGTTACCCGTCTGGTAGACGAGTCCCGGCAGCATCGCGCGCACGGCATTTGGAGAGAGTTCATTGAGGTGCACTGGGACGATGCCCCAGGCTCCCTGCACCATGAACTGCATGAGGAACGCTCCGAGGGCCAAAGTTGCTACTGTGCTGCTGTAGGCCCACGGATAGATCATGAGCAGCGACAGAAGCGCGGCAATCATGATCCCTTTGCGGCGCCCAATGCGCGACGACAGCGCGCCGAAAAACACGCCGCCGGCTACGGCGCCGCAGGCCATGATCGTCGTCACGATCCCGGTCTCATGTGCATTCAGGCCGCGCTGCACCTTTAAAAACGTCGGGAAGACGTCCTGGGAGCCATGGCTGAAACAGTTGAACAATGTCATGAGGAGGACGAGATACAAGGCGCGTCCCCAAAAACCCCGCATCGCCGTCAGAACGTGCCGCTCCTGTGGCGGCGCGCGCCGTGCAGTCTCCCAGACGGTTGATTCGGGTACTTTGGCACGCACATAAATCACAAGCAGTGCCGGCAGCGCGCCGATCATGAACAGTCCGCGCCAGCCGATATGATCAAAGAACAAGGCAAATACCAGCCCAGCGAGAAGTCCGCCGACGGCGTATCCCTCCTGCAGCAGGCCTGAAACGACGCCGCGCGCCTTGGCCGGGATAGACTCGAGCGCAAGGGACGCCCCGATGCCCCATTCGCCGCCCATGGCAAATCCGAACAAGAAGCGCAGGACGATGAGGGCCGCAAGGTTCGGTGAAAACGCGGTGGCAAATTCAAAGGCGCTGAAGAGCACGATGTCGAGCATGAGAATCGGGCGTCTGCCGAATTTCTCTGCAAGTCTGCCGAACAAAAAGGCACCGAGAGGCCTTGCCGCCAGAGTAAATGTCACCGCCACGAACACCTGTTCGCGTCCAACTTTGAAATCCGCGGCGATCGCGCTGACGGCAAAGGTCAGGAGAAAGAAGTCGAAGGCATCCAGAGTCCAGCCTAGGAAGCTTGCCAGTACGGTGTGGCGCTGCTGGTGATTGAGGTCGCGAAGTTCTGACAGGAATTTCATGGACGGATCCCGCAAAAAAACATTACGCGCAGATTAAGCAACCGACATGCTGCCACGGCACAAGGCCGCGACGTTATAGGCATGATAAATCAAGCAGTTAGTTGCGCCTTTGTGTTGGCTCCGGCAGCCCCTGATGCTAAAGTGGTGGATGTCGTACGCAAGCCGGCTGTTGCATTGTAAATCGTCGGTGTTTGCTGGGGTACGGCGTTCGGGCGCTGCTGCGGCTATCACCAGGGGCGGATTGAACCGGTGACCGTCAACGGATCAATTGGGCGAGCGTTCGATTGCAGTAGATCCTTTCATCAACCGGAGCTGTCGAAAATGCGTGTACCAACGAAATTACTGAGCTTGCTTCTAATGGCCGCGGCCACCGTGGCGGCTTCTGGCACCAGCTATGCTGCGGTCGTCGTCGACATCGACGTTGCGCCTCCGCCAGCGCAAGTCGAGGTCGTACCGGCGCCGCGAGCCGGATTTGTCTGGGCGCCGGGGTTCTGGCGTTGGGACGGCGGCCGCCATGTCTGGGTCGGTGGGCACTTCATGCGTGAGCGTGTCGGCTACCACTGGGCTCCCGATGCTTGGGTGCAGGTCGGCCCGCACTGGCATTACCAGAGAGGCCATTGGGAGCGTTGAACGACTAGCACGTACTCGGATGCCGGCCGACGTTTGTGCGTCGGCCGAGCATCTGACGTGCGCGTCGTTGCGAATCGGTGGCGGCGGCGCGAAGCCGCCAGGGGGGACGGCCGCGCTACGGTACCCTGCGCAGAGCATGCACACTCAAGCACCGAGCGAAGCATCGCGATGTACTGCTTCCGGACGAAGCCCCGCCACTTCGATTCGGCGCCCCGCAATCGGGATGATTCCCGGCTGATTATAGTGAGTCGCGGATAGTCGCGAGCGCGCGCCGCTGCTGTTCGCCGGCGTCGAAATTCTCAGGATTCAGCCATGTTTCGAATGCCGTGCGAATCCGCGGCCAATCCTTGTCAATGATTGAGAACCACGCCGTGTCCCGGCTGCGGCCTTTATAGACGACCGCTTGTCGGAAGATGCCCTCGAACTGAAAGCCATAGCGCTTCGCAGCCGCGCGCGATGGGGCATTCAGGCTATCGCACTTCCACTCATAGCGACGGTAGCCGAGTTCATCGAACACGTATCGCATCAAGAGATACATGGCCTCGCTGCTGGCGCGGGTGCGCTTGAGTTCAGGGGAAAAGGTGATGTAGCCGACTTCAATTACGCCGTGCACGGGTACGATCCGCATGAGTGCGGCGGTCCCTAGGGCGCGTTCACCAGGCTTATCAATAATGGCGTAGTGCAGGGGATCGCTGCTTGCGGCGTTCCTTGCAAGGTACTCACGAAACGACGCCAGACTCGTCGGGCGCTCCTGCGCGAGGTAGGTCCAGTCGCGATCGTCCGGCGCCAGCATGTACGCTTTAAAGAGAGCGGCGGCGTCGCGCTCGACATCTATTGGCGAGACGCGGCAGTAGCGACCGCTGAGCGCTACGCGTTGTGGGCCCTGGCGTTCTCTCCAACCCTGGACGGGCGGCCCGATCGGTTGGCCGTGGGCGCTTAGATGCGTGCTCACGGCCGCGACGGCGCCGCAAGGATAGCTTGCCAGTTGACGAGTGCGTTCCAGAGCATGCGCTGATCGCCGCGATTCAGGTCGCGGTGCAGAGGATTGAAATTAAACGCGACGATGTGGCCGTGGCCCACTGCAGTGTCCAGAATCGCAGGGCGGCCTATCAGGTTCGCCTCCCCCCACACCTGACCGCTGACCAGAATTGGCGCGCCGCTGCGGTCGCCCCATTCGAGCACGACGCTGCTGGTGTCGAAAGGCCCGTCCAGGCAGGTCGTGCAATAGGCCATGCGCAACCAGCGGCGCGGCACCGAGTACAGCGGGAAATTCTGCCGAAATACGTAGGTGTGGGCCGCATAGCCATAGGCGATCGGGTGGTCAGGCTGTGCAAAGGTGACTCGCAGATGTGCGCCTGGCGTGCGCGTGAGCGATTCCTGTGCAGCAGCGGCGGAAGCGATACCGCCGCCCTGCGAGCTGCGCGGCGGCCCGCCGGAATCGCGCCGTACGCCGCGGATGAGACCGCCCTCGATCGCAAGCGTCGAGCCACTGCCCAGCGTGACGAGCAGTCCGCCGTTCTCCACGAAGTGCTGCAGCTGCGCAAAGCCCTCCAAACCGATTCCGCCCGTGATGTCGTCGGACTCGGCGGGTGTACCGTGACTTGGGGTTTGCGCAGTCTTCTTGTACGGCATCGGACCCCATTCCTTGGGGATGCCGTGGATCTGCTCGGCAAGCTCCAAGTCCACATGTCCATAGAGGATGACGTCGACCTTGTCGTGCAGATTGCCAGCCCGAATATCCTCGTCACGCAGATAGATGTACGGGACATTGCGTTGATCGAGTGAGTAGCGTACCCAGCCAATCGAGTCGGTGTCGGCCCACGGCACCCAGATTCCAAGTCGCGGTGCTTTTGCGGAATGGTGCGGCACGTTCGGCACGGATGCCAATGCGGTGAAATCAAGGCCCAGGCTCGCGGCGCAATCGCGCAGCGTGTCGGCTAGGCCCGCCTGCGCGGGGATGATCCAGGATCCAGCCGGATAATCGACCTTGCGCAGGGAAAAGGAGCGCTCGGCGATCTCAATATTGAATGGCGCCAAACGATAGCGCGCTTCGAGAAGGCCCTCCTGACCGGTGTCCTTCAGAACGTAATAGCTGCCGCTGCCGATGACCCGCCCGCTAGGACGCGGTGTCTCGGTCAGATTGATGAGATCGCTCGAGCGCACGGTCGGATCGGCGCTGGCCACGGCCTGCAGATGATAGTGCGCCGGCAGTTCCCAGGAGACATCGTCGTACGGCTCGCTGCCATCCTTCGGGTATTGCTGGGGCGCAAGAAGGTCGACGGCGTAGTTGCGATACGGCTGATCGAGGCGCACTACGTAGGTTCCGGCAGGGTATGAGCCTTCTTTGAGCTTGAGCGGCGTGCGCGCGCGGCTGACTTCAATATGCTGCGACAGCAGGCGGCCGACGAGCTGCGCGACACGGGCCGGATCTCCCTGATCCTGGGGAATGATGAAAGCGTATGGCGGCGATTCGACGCCCTTGCGCCAGGAGTGATAGCTCTTCTCGTAGAAGTTGCGCAGCAGCGCGTGAGAATTCACCGCGGTGTAGTCAAGCGCGGTGAGCGCCGCGGTCTCGTTGTAGTTGACGTTGTCGCGCGCTGACCAGCGGAATTTTTCGGCCGGCGGCGGCAGAACGCGATACCACTCAGGAGTGACGTCCGCGGGGTCAAGCGTGCGCGCCATCGTTTCGGCGCTGCCGTTGCCAAAGGTTTCATAGCCGCGACCGATCGCGTTGTGATTCATCGCGACCGAGTCGAGGTAGAGATGGGCAAATGCCTCGCCGAAGTTCCACGTGGAGACTCCGGGCATGCCAAAGGCAGTGAGTGTCTCGACTTCATGAAAGCTTAGGGCCAAAAACTCGGTATAGGTGATCGGATCGATGTTGGGGTTGTAGGGCCCGGTGCCATTCCATGTCATGAGCAACGGCACCGCCTCGTGCAGGTCGTGCACGATCGTCGGATGCCATTCGTGAAACATGCGGTGGACTGCTTTGGTCGTCTCGTGAGTTTGCTGATGGGTATCGCGATTGATGTCGACGAAGGCGTATTTGGACCAGTACGGCGGCGACTGGCGCGGCAAGGTCGCGAAATCCGTCTTGCCCTTGAGAAAGCGGTAGAACCACTCAACCTGCTTGTCGCGACCGTCGGGGTTGGACACGGGATTGATTAGGACGACGAGGTTTTGCCGAATGCGCCTGATCATCGGCTGCTCCGAAGCCGCCAGGCGATAGGCGAGTTCAAGGACGGATTCAGTCGAGCCCGTCTCGTCGGAGTGGATCGCGGCGTTGAAATAGTAAATGACGCGCGAACTTGCGATGAGGCTATCGGCGGCGGCGGAGTCCGTCTTGCGCGGGTCGGCGAGCGCAGCGGTCGCCGCTTTCAGGCTTTCCAGGTGCGCGATGCCCTCTTCGTCGGCGATCGCGAGCATGACGATGTCGCGCCCCTCTTCGGAACGCCCGATGGTGAATAGCCGAACGCGCGGCGACGCGGCGGCGAGTGCACGACAGTACGCATAGGCCTTGGCCGAATCGACGAGCTCGCCCGGCGCCCCCGGGATGCGACCGAAAAATGCGCGCGGCGAGGGGACGCTGGCAGAGGCGGGCAGGTAGGAAACCCAGGGCGAACTGAAGCGCGGCTCGGTCGTGGCGTGCGCTATTTCTTCCGCAGACCCGGGTTCCGCCGTATCGGGCGCAATGGGTGACTGAGCAAGCGCGCCGGTCGATAACAGAATAAAAGAGACGACGAGAGAGCGAAGCGGCGTAAGCATGGGACTCCAAAGTGCATCGCGGTCGGTTGCGAGCACGTGCGTGCCGCGCGGCGCGAGTGTACTAGCGAGCGGGAGGCGTCGGCAAAAGCGGGCGCGCGAGAGCTGACTATCGGTGACGGACTCTTAAGCTCTCCGAGCGGCTGACTCTGAGGGGTCGCGCGCTTGCAGCCGTGATTCGGCGGATGCCTGCTAGCTGGGGTACTTCGTAAATATGGCAGCCACTGCCGACTTGATCTTGTTATCCGCAGCCGCTCCCGTCAGACCCACGACATTCTGATCCACTGACGCATGCCACAGTGGCTGCCGACTCTTGCCGTCGTAGAGGTCAACGGCGACGATCCCCTCACGATATGCGTAGGGTCCATCCCATCCCCAAGCCCCGTAGTATCCGCCGCGCCAACCCCAACCCCACCCGTAAGGATAGGGATAGCCGCCTTCGACCACGGTCTGCACGCCGATCCCGTAGCCGACCAGACAGTCGGCCTCGCCACTTGCCGGCTGAACGCCCTTCGCCGCAAGGTTTGCGGCAATCGCGCTGCGCAGGCGGCTTTCATTCACTGGATTGGCGACGCTGCGCCCGCTGCCGTTGTTATGGAAGGAGCCCGCCCAGGCAAAGGTGTGGCACTGCGAAGCGCTCGCCCCGGATGCGACATCGGAAGTCACCCGCGATGTGATGCAAGCACTCAACATAAGAACGGCCGTGCAGGCGACGCTGCAGGTGCGAAATATCTGATTGATCATGGCCTTGACCTCCAGGGAATCCCGCTGGCCGCACGCGGACAAACGCCGGCGGAATGGCATTTTAACGCACGACCGCGGGGTTCGGTTGACGCTCGGAGACGGAGTCGATTCTGTTGGAGGGCGAGGCCGAGAAGCCTTGCCGCCCTAGGTTATGCCCTACCTGCGCCGGCCCCACGGCATCAGCCGCGCATCGGTCGGAACGATCACCCACTTGTGCCATGACCGTAGGGCGCGGGCAGTGCGTGGTCCCTTTAGGATTTGGTCAGTTGGCTCTGCGCATACTCGTAGTTCGCAAGCTTGTTGAGGAAGTTATCCACGAAGTCCGGCCGCACGTTGCGAAAGTCGAGGTAGTAGGCGTGTTCCCACACGTCGAGTGTCAGCAGCGCCTTGCCTTCGCCGGTTGCCAGAGGGTTCGCGGCATTGGACGTTTTCGTTACCTTCAGTTTGCCGTCGCCCGCGAGGACGAGCCACGCCCAGCCGGAGCCAAATTCGCTGACGGCGGCCTCTTTAAACATGCTTTTGAACTTCTCGACGCTGCCAAAGTCGGTAGTGATTTTCTTCTCCAGCGCCGCCGGCATGGTGCCGCCCGACGGCGAGAGGCACGGCCAGAAGAAACTGTGATTCCAATGCTGCCCGGCGTTGTTGAACACGCTCGTCAGGGCTTTGTCGCCATGGGAGATTTTCACCAGTTCTTCCAGCGATTTGTTTTTCAGGGCGTCGTTCTTCTCCACGAGGCCATTCAACGCCGTCACATACGCCTGGTGGTGCTTGCCGTGATGCAGCTCGAGAGTCTCCTGCTTCATGCCGCGTGCGGCGAGCGCATCGGAGGCGTAGGGTAATGCGGGCAGAGTAAATTTCATTGCAAGTGTCTCCATCGCGGCAGGCGGCGGATGGCGCGATTGCAACTACTGCATACGCGGCAAAACTTACGCGTGCGTAACGGCCGCCGTTTCAAACAAAACGCGCACAGGAGCCTCCGGTTCCGAGCGGCAGGCAATCTCTTGCCTTCAGAACGCGCTCTTGACCACTCCGCCATCCACCCGCAGCGCTGCCCCCGTCGTGGCCGCCGCCAGCGGGCTTGCCACGTATGCGACGAGCGACGCGACCTCCTCGGGCGTTGCAAATCGCTTGATGAGCGAGGTCGGGCGGATGTTCTTGAAGAAGTCCCGTTCCACTTGAGCCGGCGAGACACCTTGAGTCTTGGAGAGCGAATCGACGAAATCCACGACGCCGCGCGATCGAGTCGGGCCGGGAAGGATGCTGTTCACCGTGATGCCCGTGCCGGCAACAGCCTCGGCGAGGCCGCGCGCCACGGCCAGCTGCGCGGTTTTGGTCATGCCGTAATGGATCATCTCGATCGGGATCTGAATCGCACTTTCGCTGGAGATGAAAATGATCCGACCCCAATCTCGACGCCGCATGCCGGCAAGATACAGACGCGCCAGGCGCACGCCGCTTAAAACGTTGACCTCGAAGAGCCGCCGCCAGTCTGCGTCGGGAATTTCCTCGAACGGCTTCGCCTCGAAGATCCCGAGGTTATTGACGAGAATCTCGACATCCGGAAATTCCTGCGCGACAGCTTGTGCCGCAGTTTCGGTGCTCAAGTCTCCGGCAAAGCCGCGAGCAGCTGCCGCTGCGACCGGCGCAAGCTCTGCAAGCGCAGCATCGACGCCGCGTTGGGTGCGCCCGTTGATAATCACCCTGGCGCCTTCGCGCGCAAGCGCCGCTGCGATCGCGTAGCCGATTCCCGCGGTGCTCCCCGTGACGAGAGCAACCTTGCCGGTGAGTTGCAGGTCCATGCGCGAACTATAGGCGATCGCGCCCGTCGGCAAGCGCATTCACGTCGTCGCCGGCTTGCCCCTTTGCAGTGCATACGCCGCGCTTCGACTGCGCCACAAATTCGAGCAGCGTTTGCGCCGCCGCGCCGCTGAAGCCGGCACGCGCCTGCGACAGCGCCGTACGCAGGCCCACGCCGCTTGCGAACAGCGCATGATAGAGGCGCTTCAGCTCCATGCGCTCGGGCGTGGTAAACCCCGCGCGCCGCAGGCCGACGCTGTTCAATCCGCCGAGCGTATTCTCACCCCGGCGCGCCACCGTGAACGGCGGCAGATCCTTGCTGATGGCGGAGCCCCCCTGCATCAAGGACAGCGCGCCAATGCGGCAAAACTGATGCACCACGCAGTTGCCGGAAATAAACGCGCGGTCCTGCACCGTCACATGACCCGCCAGGAGCGCGCCATTGGCGATGATGATGTGGTCGCCCAAGCGGCAGTTGTGCGCGACGTGGCAATGCGCCATGAGAAAATTGTGCGCTCCGATGACCGTGTCCTCATCCGCGCTGTTTGAGCGGTGCGCGGTGACGTGCTCACGGAAGACATTGTGGTCGCCGATGCGCAGCCGTGTGGGCGCGTTCTTGTATTTGAGATCCTGGGGCGAGTCGCCGAGCACGCAGCCCGCATGAAACACGTTGTGCGCGCCGATCGTCGTGACACCCGTCAGGTAGACGTGCGGTCCGACGATGCATTCGGGTCCTACGACGACGCTCTCGTCGATGACTGCAT
>Ga0209006_10006315_pt1 | contig 10731 bp, 10 predicted proteins | sample JacPin_JW_Ref_O2_FD_188567 | JGI IMG/M metagenome (GOLD analysis project Ga0209006, IMG submission 188567) | Forest soil microbial communities from Algoma, Ontario, Canada - Jack Pine, Ontario site 1_JW_Ref_O2 (SPAdes) (version 2) | ecosystem: Environmental > Terrestrial > Soil > Boreal... | reverse complement strand
GCAGCCGCTGGCGGCCAGCGGCGCGGCGCTGGGCGTCGGCCTCGCAGAGTTGTTGAGCCGAGCCTTAGCTCTACCGATTTCCACCGAAGACAATCCAGTCAACCTGGTCGCCGGCACGGATTGGCGCGTACTGCTGTTCGCCACGGCGGCCACGGCTCTCACCTGCATCGTTTTTGGCCTCGCTCCGGCGGTGCGCGCTTCGGGGGTGGATCCCATTAACGCGATGAAGGCCGGCGGCCGAAACTTGACCTCCAGCCGCGAACGCTTCTCTGTGCAACGCGTTCTGGTGGTGACGCAAATCTCGGTGTCACTGGTGCTGGTGGTGAGCGCTCTGTTGTTCGTCCGCAGTTTCCATAATCTGATGACGTTCAATCCCGGAATGCGCGAAGACGGGATTAACCTTGCGCGTCTGGGACTTGAGAAATCCAATGTTCCTCGCGAGCGCATTCAGGAGTTCGAGCGCGAGTTGCTGGAGGATGTGCGTGTCACGCCAGGCGTGGTGGATGCCGCCATCACGACGCAAATTCCGCTGCTGGGCGCTTCCTGGGAACATGTCGTCACCGTTGGCCCATCCGAGGGCTTGTCGAAGTTCACCTGGGTGAGTCCGGCTTATTTCGAAACCATGGGCATTCCGCTTGTCAGCGGCCGCCCTCTCCGCGTCAGCGACACAGCGTCTTCGGGGCGCGTAGCGGTGGTGAATCGAACATTCGTCCGCGTTTTCCTGCACGGCGCCAATCCCATCGGGCGATCGCTGCGCACTCATCCAGAGCCCGATTATCCGTCCACCGTTTACCAGATCGTCGGCGTGATCCCGGACACCAAGTACGACCAGTTGCGCGGAGAAACACCGCCCATGACGTTCGCGCCCCTCACGCAGTTCCCCGAGCCGCGCCCGTTTACCGCTATGCTGATTCGCTCCAATCTCCCGCCTGCGGTGGCAATCAGCTCATTAAAACGCCGCTTTACCGAAACACATCCGGAAATGATCGCGCAATTCCGTGTCTTTCAGGAACAAATCCGCGACGGAATGGTGCGCGAACGGCTGATGGCCATGTTGTCGGGATTCTTTGGATTGCTCGCCGCGCTGCTGGGAATGATCGGATTGTACGGCCTGATCTCCTATATGGTGGCGCGCCGCGGCAACGAAATCGGAATTCGCATGGCTCTGGGTGCGAATCGAAGCCAGGTGCTCGGTATGGTGATGCGCGAAGCCCTGGTTCTGCTGTCCATCGGCGTTGCCGTTGGTACCGCGCTATCGCTCGTTGCCGCACGCGGCGCGGAGTCGCTCCTGTTTGGGCTGAAACCCTATGATCCCCTCACGCTTATCGCCGCAGCCGGTCTGCTGACGGCCATTGGCGGGGCGGCCAGTTGGTTGCCCGCGCGCCGTGCATCGAAACTCGATCCCATGACCGCCTTGCGCTGTGATTGAATGAGCGTATGTCCATCCGGTCGCAGGCGGAGTTCGAGAAACTGCGGGTGATTGGACGAATCGTGCGCCAGGCGCTGGATAAAACCGCGGCTGCCGTGCGGCCCGGCATCACAACCAAAGAACTGAACGAGATCGGCGCCGGCGTGTTGGCTCAGAACGGGGCCGAGTCCGCGCCGCCCAAGGTCTACGGATTCCCCGGCGCGCTGTGTATTAGCGTCAATGAGGAAGCCATTCACGGAATTCCCGGAGAGCGCGCGATTCAATCCGGCGATCTGGTAAAGCTCGATCTGGTAGCCGAGAAGGACGGGTTTTATGCGGACGCCGCAGTCACCGTTCGCGCGGGTGAAGTGAGTGCCGCGGCCGATGCGCTGGCACGTTGCGCGGAGCGAGCATTCCAACAAGCCTTGCGATCGGCACGCGCGGGAAACCGCGTCTACGAAATTGGCCGCGTGGTTGAGCGGGAAACGCGTCGCGGCGGTTTTCAAGTGTTACGCGATCTGTGCGGCCATGGCGTGGGACGAACCATTCATGAGCCGCCGAGCATTCCCAACTATCACGATCCCCGGCTTCGAACTCGCCTGACCGAAGGCCTGGTCATTACGATCGAACCGATTATTTCCGCAGGGAGCGGGAAGAGCGCGTTGCAGCCCGATCGCTGGACCATTCGCACGGCGGATGGCAGCCTCTCCGCACATCACGAACACACCATTGTTATTACGAAGGACCAGCCGATTTTGCTGACCGCCGCCTAGAGCCGGTTCTAATCGAACGGCAGATCTTTTTGCGCGCCCGCCGAGCCTACTGCGGCCGACTTCGCCATATAGGGATATGGATTCACCGGCGTCCCGCCCATCCGCACTTCGTAATGCAGATGCGGTGACGTCACGCGGCCGCTTGCACCGGAGCGCGCAATCACGTCGCCGCGCCGCACTTCCTGGCCAGGCACTACGCCGAAAGTCGACAAATGGCCGTAGTAGGTTTGGACTCCATTGCCGTGATCAATGATGATCAACCGGCCGTAGCCGCCCTCCCAATCGGCATGGACCACGATGCCGTCGGCCGCCGCGTGCACTGCCGTTCCCATGGCCGCTTCCAGGTCCACGCCTGTGTGGATGGCGCCTTCACCGGAGAACGGATCCGTACGTCCGCCAAAGGGGCTCATCAGCCGGCCTTCTACCGGCCACAGGCTGGGGCGGACGTGGAGCTGATATTGCCGGGGATAGTTGTGATACAGGGCGGAAATCGTGGAGGTCTGCAGGAAATTGTACTGGCTGAGCGATTCGCGAAAAGTGGGCGTCAGGTTAGAAGCATTGACGGCGTCGCTGGAACTACCCGGCTTGCGCTTGAGCCCATAGGCCACCGAAACCTCTCCGGCAAAGTTCTCGAGCGTCGCCAACTGCTCGTTCTTCTGATTGGTGACGCGCTGCAACTCCTGGTATTTGGTGCGAAGCGAGTCCACTTCCTGGCGCAGCGAATTGTAATGGGCTACTTTCCAACTCATCCGCAAGTAGCTAGAAAGAAAGGCCGTCACAACCACAAAGGACAGCACCGATAAAACGAAGCCAGCGTAGATCACTTTGTGGGGTATGTGTATGCGGCGCAGACGCCCATGAAGCGAATGCGCGAGTACAACCACAAAGTACGGCTGATGTGGCATGGATCTCCTTATATTGAATCGGCACGGCCCGAAAGTTTCTACAGGGACGCGGGCGGGCCGTAGGCCGGAGAGTACCAACTAGAGTAGTAGCTCTAGTCTTAAAGGGCGAAGGCTAAGGATAATTCATGTTGCGGAGGAGTGTCAAGGTTAGAAAAAGTAGCATACATTACAATCATCGGCCTGCCGGTATGGTTGCGAAGTCTTCGCTCAATTGGTCCGATTCACCGTCCAATGTTCTCAGATTTTGCCTGGGTTCGCGGAGGTGCACCCTGATTGCTTCGGTATGAATTACGAGTCATACTCTAAAGTATGAAAATAGGAGATCGCGGCCAAGTAACCATCCCCAAGGAGATTCGGGATCGATTCGGCCTGGGGCCCGAGACAGACGTGGAATTCCAGATCGTCGGCGGCACGATTGTCTTGAAGAAGGCTCCCAAGAAGCTCGATCTGCGAAAGTGGAAGGGCCGCTGCAATGATAGTTTTGCCGATCTTGGCTATTCTTCCGTGGACAGCTTTATGGATGACCTGCGCGGGCGATGATCACTGCTATCGACACGAATGTCCTGCTCGACGTTCTTGTGCCAAATGAGAAATTCTGTGATGCGTCGGTTCTAGCGCTAGAACATGCAGCGTCCGAGGGATCGCTGGTTATTTGCGACCTGGTTTACGCTGAGCTGTGCATCCACTTCAACACGCAAGGCGAATGCGACCGCTTTCTCAGCGCGAACGAGATCCGGGTTGAGGCGCTGAACATGGAGGCCCATTTCCTGGCAAGCCGCGTGTGGCGCGCGTACCGTAAACAAGGCGGACAGCGCGCAAGGATACTGGCCGACTTCCTGATCGGCGCCCATGCACACCTGCAAGCCTCGCGCTTGCTATCGAGGGATCGCGGATTTTATAGGAAGCTGTTTCCTAAACTGAGCCTGATCGATCCCAGTGCCTGAGACGATACACTGACGATACACTTAAGACCACGATGGAGACATCACTTCATTTGTGGAGGCATTGAGCATGCATACTGTGACGGCAGTCATCGTAACGATGTTCGGCGCGGCCGCCATGTTAGCGCAACAGAAAACGCCCGCGCCTCCGCCCATCGGGGCGCCGCACGTAGCGCTGGGCGACGGTCCATTCGTGTTCGACACCGCCGAGCAGCATAAGATCCGCGTGGTGGTGGTCACCAAAGGCCTCTCGCATCCTTGGAGCCTCGCATTTCTCCCCGGCGGCAATATGTTGGTAACCGAGCGCGGCGGACGGCTCCGCATCATTCGCGATGGCGTGCTGGACCCACAACCGCTGGCTGGCGTCCCCCAGGTTCATGCGGTTCGCAACGCCGGCCTGTTCGATATCGCGCTGCACCCCAAGTTCGCCGACAACAAGCTGATCTACTTCACCTATAGCAAGCCGAGCGAAGACGGAAAAAGCGGCGCTACCACATTGGCTCGCGGAAGGCTGGATGGCGCCGGGCTCAGCGATGTGCAGGATCTATTTGTTTCCGAATGGAGCACGGTGCTGGGCGGATCGCGCATCGCCTTCGCGCGCGACGGAACCGTCTTCATGACCACCGGTGCCGCCACCGGTAACCTGGCGCAAGATCCGAATAGCGATTACGGCAAGGTGCTGCATCTCAAAGACGACGGATCCATCCCGAGCGACAATCCATTCGTCGGCCGCGCCGGATACAAACCCGAGATTTACACGCTTGGCCATCGCGATCAATTGGGGCTGGCGGTCCATCCCGAATCGGGCGACATCTATTCGAACGAAAACGGACCGAACGGCGGCGACGAAATCAACCTGATACTGCCGGGCCGGAATTATGGCTGGCCGTTGGTGAGCTATGGCCGCGCCTATGACGGCCCACGCATTTCCGAAGTTCCCACGCGCGATGGTTTCGAACAGCCGCTGGTGGTTTGGATACCGTCGATCGCGCTCTCAGGCATGACCTTCTACTCGGGCGATCGTTTTCCTGCGTGGAAAGGCAACGTGTTCGTGGGCGGCATGCGGCAAGGGGAAATTCCGGGAACCGGCCGGTTGGACCGCGTGGTTTTTAACGGCAAGATGGAAGAGCTGCGCCGCGAGTCGCTATTGACGGAATTGCACCAGCGCATTCGCGACGTGCGCCAGGGCCCGGATGGCTTGCTGTACGTGTTGACCGAGGAGGAAGACGGCGCGTTGCTGCGGATCGAACCGGCGCCGTAAACCGCTGCGCCAACTGGCCTTTAACCCTGAGCGGAGCGCTGCAGCAGCACCGAGCCGGGATGGGCCTGATAAAAATGTAACTATCGTACTACCCGCGTCCGTGGGACAATAAGATCATGGACAATGTGACATTCGAAACGCAGGACCTGCGTGTGCGCATCGCGGACAAGATCGCACGCATCGATCAACGCAAGCTGAATGGCGAACCTTGGAAGGAAATCGACCAGAGCACATTACCTATTCCGGAACAGTGGTTTAGCAGTCCGATTCGGACTTCTCCGCTGAAGGTTGCTCTGTTGGCTTTTGAGCGCGAAAATCCCGGCAACATGACTTTGCGGATCGCGCTGCGATCCTAGTCCGCGGGAATCGCTGAAGAGAGGCCGCGCTGAAATGCACGGCCCCCATAGGTTGGTGGAACCAATTACCAGCGATTGTTGCCGCGACCACGGCCGCCGCCACCACCGCCGCCTCCGAAGCTGCGTTCCGTTTTCGGACGCGCTTCGTTCACGTTGAGCGCTCGACCGTCGAGCTCTCTTCCATTCAGTTCAGCGATCGCACGATCCGCTTCCGAGTTTGCACTCATCTCGACAAATCCGAACCCTCGGGGCTGTCCGGTATCCCGGTCGGTGATAATGTTGACCCGCTCGACGGTACCGTACGCCTCGAACAGAGATCGGACCGCAGCTTCGGTAGCTCCGAAGTTGAGATTACCTACGAAAATATTCTTCATGCTTTTTCCTTTAACTTGCAAATTGGTTAATCGGGCAGGATCGGACGAGGGCGGTTGGACCGGACTAATGCGAAGATGCCAAAATAGTTGACCACTCAACTGTAGCACGGAACAAAGGGGGCGTTTTTACGGAACCGCGCGCCGGGGCCACTCCCTCACGGTCGTGGTTCAGTAAGGAAACTGTGAGCAAGCGGCCGTTGGGGGCCACTCCCTCACGGTCGTGGTTCAGTAAGGAAGCTGAGCCGCGCGCCAGCAGCACACTCGGAGACGACCGGATGTCGTGCACTGGAGAACATCGACTCGAAGATCACCGGGCGGGTGGCGCGTGAGCGAGCGGTAGTTTTCTACCTCCGGATGCCTTGCGGCGTGGCGCGGACCGCTCGTTCGAATGCCCAGCCGCGAATGTGGTTGATCTGTTCCTTCATGGTTCGCGACAGCGGTACGGTCCGAACGGCCACATTGATGAGATCCTGCTCAATCAACTCGCGTCCGGCCAGACGCGCCTTGGTGATCGCCGATACCACGCACTGTTCGATTTCGGCGCCGGTCCACCCGCCGGTGAATTGCGACAGCTCCTCGACGCGGAAGGCCGCCGGATCGATGCCGCGCCGCTTCAGATGAATCTTGAAGATCGCGATCTGTTCTTCTTCGCTCGGCAAATCGACGAAGAATACCTCGTCAAAACGCCCTTTGCGGATCATTTCAGCGGGCAGCAGATCGATACGATTGGCCGTGGCAGCGACGAACAGCCCGCGCGTTTTCTCTTGCATCCAGGTGAGGAAAAACGCGAAGATGCGTCCCTGCTCGCCGCCTGAATCGGTGGACGTGATGCCCATTTCGATTTCGTCGAACCACAGTACCGCAGGCGCCATGTCCTCCATCATCTTGCAGGCTTCCACGAACGCGCCTTCGGGCTTGCCATGCCGTCCCGAAAAAATTTCGATCATGTCCACGCGATACAGCGGAAGGTGGAATTGCGATGCGATGGCTTTCACCGAGAGGCTTTTTCCGCAGCCGGGAATACCCATCATGAGCAGCCCCTTTGGGACGATTTCGGCATCCAGGGTGTCGCGCATTTCAAACAGCTTGCTGCGCTCGATGAGCCAGGTTTTCAAGCCTTCCAGGCCACCCACGTCACCGAGCTCGGTGCCATCGGCGATAAATTCGATCACTCCGCTGCGATTCACCAGCAAACGCTTCTCTTCGAGCAAAGCCGGCAACGCCTCCCGGCCCAGACCGAGTCCCGCCGCTACCGCTCGACGCAATGCATAACGGGCTTCGTCGAGCGTCAGCCCGAGCAGCGTACGCGCCACCTGCTGCAGGATTTCGTCATCCGTAGCGGGCGATTCTTCCCGCAAAAACTCCAGCAACTCGGTCACATCCGGCGGCCGCAGCTCCAGGAACATGATGTTGCGTTCCACTTCTTCGGGAACGAAGCGGACTGGAGATGAGATGACCACGAACTTGCGCTGATCCAGGCAAGTCTCATACACATCGCGCAGCCGGCGCCGGACCTCGGACGATTCGCGCAGCGGCTCGTGAAAATCCTTCAGATGGAAGATGGCCGATCCCTGATGCGCGATGATGAAATCGAGCACTGCGCGCGGCGTTTCCGTTCCGGCCGTAGTCGCAGTTTCGCCCGCGCGATGCATCCCGTCGGTAAGGCTCCAGGTCCAGACCGGCGTTGGCACGGCGCTATGCAGGTTTTGGCTGACTTCGTTCAACACGCGCGCGACGCGCTGCTCTTCGGACGAGCGAATGTACGTCAGCGGCCGGCCCGATTCGAAGATTTCTCGAACCGTCTTGGCGGCGCGGCTTTCGACAGTCTTTCGCCCAGACCCATTTTCAGTCATCCTTTAATAAGACGATAGCATCCGGGGAAAAGACCATTTCACCGCCAGGCGATCCGGTCGAATAGGGCTCGCAGGCGCTGCCCCTTGGCTGGATTCATGGACTCCACCCAGCCAATCCGTCCGTCCAGGTGCGCGCGAAAGCGGGGATGGGCGGTCCGGTTCTGGCTCTCGGGACCCTGGCGAATGCAGTTGTTCAGCGTGGCCTTGAGGCGGTCGAAATCGGTCCGCGGCACGTTCGCGCGTTCATTCGTGACTACGCCGGCCAGGCGCTGGCGGACGCCTTGCCGCATGATGCGCGTCTTGCGATGATTTACCGTGAACCCCTCTTCCATCAAAATGGCCGCGACGTGCGTGGAGAACCGCTCGACAACGCGCTCAAACTCGGCGCCGCCCGAAAAGGCCAAGTCGTCGGCGTAGCGCGTGTATTCGGCTCCGGCCGAGGCCGCCAATCCGGTTAATCGACAATCCACGCGATAGGCGCAAACATTGGCCAGAGCCGGCGAAGTGGGAGCGCCTTGCGGCAAGTGCGGGCGAGTGTGAAGCATTCGCGCTTGCTGAAGTTGCGATTGATCGGCATCGCGCGCCGCTTCATTCCAGACAGAGCGCGGCACCGCGTTGGTGCAAATGCCTCCCAACAGATCGGCCACCGATTCGGGATAGCCCATGGTTCGGAAAATAGTTTGAATTCGCGCGCCTGTGATGGAGGGGAAGAAATCCTGCAAGTCCATCTTCAAGACGACGCGTTGGCCGAGATGAGACGCGGTGAAAGTTTTGACCGACCGTCCCGGGATGAACCCGTGAGCTGCGGAATGCGGCGGGATCTTATCGAGAATTCGCGCGAGTATCTGGCGCTGCAGCCCTTTGAGTTGGGACTTCGGCGCTTCAATTAATCGAATGGCGCTGGATTTCTTCGCCAGCACGCGATAGTGGTAATGCGCCAGGCGAGGACGCTTGTTTTTGTACGCGAGTCCTTTTAGATCGGCGAACCAGAGCAGTTCATTTGGAGTGACATTCAGCCAGCTGGCCAGCGCGCCGACAGACTCGATGGCCGGAACATCCCAGGCCGCGGCTGCCGCAACGGGCTGCATCTGCTGCGGCTCAAGAAGCCATTGTGCGATAGAAATTTCATCGAAATACTTCGACCACGCGCGTTGAAATCCCGGGTCGTTAAGAAAGAACTGGATAAGATCGCGCTGACGCGGGCGCGTTTCACCCGAAATCGATTCCACATAGCGCCGAGCCAGTGGCCGGAGCCATCGCCAGTTCCGTCCGACCGTTTTGCTTGCACGTTCGACGATTCCTTCCACCGTCATTTCGCCGGCCAGGAACGAGCGCGCTAATGCGATGAGACGCGATGGGGCGGGCATACAGAGGGACGGCGGAACTCCAACCAGTCTGACCCTGCGCGAGCGGTTCTGCGTAGAGCGCAGTGTAGCTCACGCGACGAAATCTCAGCCCTTCGCGATTCCCTGGGGTAACCCCAGAGAGGCTTACCGAACCCGAAAGCCCGGCGCCGCCAGCTTGGAGCGATCCGCCGCCCGAAGTGCATCATACCAGGGCGGGCGGGCCAGGGCAGGCGGGCCAGGGCAGGCGGGCCAGGGCAGGCGGGGCAGGACAGGCGATACAATACCGCCATGCCTGGTTTGATCAAATACGGTTTTGTCCTGTTCGGAGTTTTCGCGCTCGGAAGCGTTTATGGCGCGGGCTGCGATCGCGCGTGTCTGAAGACCACGCTCGATCAATATCTCAGTGCAGTGCTGCAGCACAACCCCGCGGCCGCGCCCCTTTCGGTGGGCTATCGCGAGACGGAAAACGCGATGGTTCGGCGGCCCGGCGGCGGGTTATGGAAAAGCGCGAAGGAGCTCGGCAAAATACAGCGCAAGTATTTCGACGCCGAGAGCGGGCAGGCGGGATATTTCGGAACGCTCGAAGAAGAGAGCGGCACCGACATCGTCACCGTGCGATTGAAAGTGGACGACCGCAAGATCAGCGAGGCCGAATGGTACGTCTCGCGCAAGGGCGACGCGGGCATCGGCGTATCGGCCGGCGCTCAGGCCAATGCCGCGTTCCACGATCCGGATTACCTGACCGCGCATCCGCCGGCGGAGCGCGTGGTTCCAAAAAGCGAGCGGCTTTCGCGCGCGGACATGGTCGCGATCACCAACAGCTACTTCGACGGCCTCACCGCGCACGACGGCACGCTGATCATCGCGCATCCGGGATGCGTTCGCCTGGAGAATGGCTTTGCGACCACGCAGCGCAAGGGCCCGAACGGGGAAATGACCGACTGCACGTCGAACGGCGCCATGGCGAATATTTTTGCCGTGACGGCGCGGCGCTATCCGATCGTGGATGAGGAAGCGGGCGTGGTGCTGGGCCTGGGACTGTTCGAGCGCAAGCCGGGCGTGGCCATGCGGCGCAATCTGTTCAGCGAATGGTTTGTGATCGAGCAGGGCAAGATCCGAGCGATCTATAGCGCGATGATGTATCCCGAGCAAGAGGCGATGGCGCCGAACTGGCCGCCCTTCGATGGGAATTGGCCGGTGGCACCGCCGCCGAGGTAATGAGGTATGGCGAAAGCCGTTGACCCACGAAATCTGCCGCAGCGCGAGGTCGCGATCCCAGGACTTAAACCCCCGGTACAAGATTTCGCACCCACGGACAGTGGCGATCCATCTGAAGTCGATCGCTTCAATGCGATGATTCGCCAGCTTCGCAATCAAAGCTTCGCCGCCCAGCCTGATTCTAGATGAACGTCCTGCTCCAGGACTGCGCCAGAACTGAGTTGATGCCGTAACTGGACATCAGGCGGACTGGAGATCGTGGCGATTCGACAGGAGGATACTTCGTCCTACCCGGC
>Ga0209006_10006314_pt1 | contig 10733 bp, 10 predicted proteins | sample JacPin_JW_Ref_O2_FD_188567 | JGI IMG/M metagenome (GOLD analysis project Ga0209006, IMG submission 188567) | Forest soil microbial communities from Algoma, Ontario, Canada - Jack Pine, Ontario site 1_JW_Ref_O2 (SPAdes) (version 2) | ecosystem: Environmental > Terrestrial > Soil > Boreal... | reverse complement strand
GCATTGAAATGAAGGCTTGCAATTGAGCTCGTTACAATGGGGAAGACCGGTAATTTTTGCGAAGTGAAAAATATCAAGTGCTTTCGTTGGCTGTCTATCTGACAGGAGATGACCCCGAGTGAAGTGCCCTTTCTGCGCCCACATTGACGACAAGGTGATCGATTCACGCGAAGGCCGCGCCGGCGACACCATCCGGCGCCGCCGCGAATGCCTCAAATGCGCGCGCCGATTCACCACCTACGAACGCATCGACGAAATTCCCTACATGGTCGCCAAGAAAGACGGCCGCAGAGAGCGCTTCGAGCGTCAAAAAATTTTGCAGGGCCTGCTCAAGGCTTGCGAGAAACGCCCGGTAGCTACACCGAAACTTGAAGCCATCGTGGACGAGATTGAAGGCGTCGTACACGAGGCCACCGAGCGTGAGCTGACTACCTCGGAAATCGGCGAGATGATCATGCGCGGCCTGAAAAAACTCGACAAGGTAGCCTACGTGCGCTTTGCATCCGTCTACATGGATTTTAAAGATGTGCAGGAATTCATGTCGGAGTTGAAGGGCTTGCTGAAAGAGCGCACCAAAAAGTAATAGCAACGCCAAACAAGTAACGACAACACAGGGGACCCATGCGGAAATCGATCATTGCAGTTGTGATTTTACTGGCGGCCAGCGGCGCCTACGTTACTGCCCAGACTCTTCGTCAAGAGAAAGTGGACCCGGAAAAAATTCGCGCCCACGTCAAGTTTCTCTCAAGCGACCTGCTCGAAGGCCGCGGCATGGGCCAGCGCGGGAGCGACATCGCCGCCGAATACATCGCCACACAATTCGCGCTCGACGGCCTGAAGCCCGCCGGCGATCAAGGCTCCTACTTCCAGGAAGTTCCCATGGTCAGCATCACCACCCTGCCAGACACAACTGCTTCGCTCGTTCCTAAAAACGGTGAGCCGCTACAACTAAAAAATCTCGACGATTTTGTCATCCACAACGAAACTCAAACAGATGTCGCGGACATTGACGCCCCCGTCGTTTTCGTCGGCTACGGAATCACTGCGCCGGAATATAAATGGGACGATTACAAAGGCGTCGACCTAAAAGGAAAAGTGGCGCTGCTTTTCGTCAATGAGCCCACCTCCGACGATCCCAAGTTTTTCAAAGGCAAAGCGCTCACCTACTACGGCCGATGGACTTATAAATATGAAGAAACCGCGCGTCACGACGCAGTCGCCACGCTGATCATTCATCGCCACGACCTGGCCAGCTACGGCTGGGAAGTCGTGCGCAATTCGAATGGCAAAGACAAATCCTATCTTCGCCTGGATGGCACCCCACATTTGCAAGGTGCCTCCTGGATTCAACTCGACGTAGCAAAAAAAATGGCCGCCATGTCTGGCATGGACATCGACAAGATGTTTCAGCAAGCCCAATCGCGCGATTTCAAACCCGTCGAATTACCAGTGCGTCTGAAAGCTCACGTCGTCAGCACCGTCCGTCCGTTTAATTCCAAAAACGTTCTCGCCATGCTTCCCGGCAGCGATCCCGCCCGTCGCGACGAAACCGTGATGTACACCGCGCACTACGATCACCTGGGCATCGACACCAGCACGACGGGCGACAATATTTACAACGGTGCGGTGGACAATGGCACCGGCTGCGGCATCATTCTGGAACTGGCGCGAGTCTGGGCGCAGGCTCAGCAGGCCCCGCCGCGATCCATTTTATTCGCCGCGGTCACCGCCGAAGAACAAGGCCTGCTCGGCTCGGAATTCCTCGGCAAGCATTTCGCAACTGCGGTTGGAAAAGTAACCTTGGATTTAAATTACGACGCCGTCGCCCCCATTGGCGATCCTGAAGAGATAGAAATCAGCGGCGCCGAGCGCACCACGTTTTACCCCCAGGTAGAAAAGACCGCTCAGAAATATGGCCTCACCATTCGCGAGGACGCACAACCGGAAGCCGGCCACTACTACCGCTCCGATCATTTCAGCCTGGCACGCGTGGGTATTCCTTCATTTTCAATCAGCGAAGGAGTGAAGTTCAAAGGCCACGACGAAGCCTGGGGCCGAGCCCAAGCCAAAGACTACGTGGAGCATCATTATCACCAGCCCAGCGATGAATACCGCTCCGAAATGGACTTCACCGGCCTCGCGAAAGTCGCGCAGTTCGGTTACGACCTGGGCCTCCAAGCCGCATCCCAACCGGCCCTAATCCAATGGCAGTCAGGCAACGAATTCGGATCCGCCAGAAAAAAAGCCCGCCAATAATTCATCAAAGTTTTGAAGTTGTTTGTTTAATCGCAACTCACCGTGAGGACCGTGCCGCTCCACCGTCGCAAATCAAAAAAAGCGGAGGGTGGGGCTTGCAGTTTCCGAGGTTTTGAATTTTCGTCGAATTAGTGGTTCTGAAGTTCCGTAGAATAATCCGCGCAGCTTGTTGCCTGATTTCCTGTCGTTACCGTACAAAAGAACTCAAGTCTGGACAACCGGATGCAATCGCAACGCCCAAATCAAAATGCCAATCGGAATTCCCACCGCCGCAATGACCATAACCAACATAATCACCAGAAACATCCAATCCCGCCCGGTGTGATGTCCCGGTTGCTCCCGCTCCCGCATCAGTAATCGATAATTCCGCCGGTTCGCCTTCCAAGCCACGTGAAAAATATCACCCGCGACCGGTATTGCTCCCACCACCGTTTCCAGCAGCACATTGGCAAGCATGCGCATCAACGTCACGGTTCGCGCGCCGCGCTGCCACGACGCAAACACAATCAAAAACGATGCGGTCCCCGCCATCGCATCGCCGATCCCCGGTATCCATCCAATCAGCGCGTCAAGTCCAAATCGAATCTTGGTCCCGGGGATTTGAAACATATCGTCCAAAAGCGACGCAATATAATCCAGGTGCTCGTCTGAGGTAAGTCTGCGTGGCATGCCCTGAACACTCTACTATGCCGCGACAGATAGCTAGCTCTACGTAAAGTTCATGCGGATTTTGCTTTAAGTTGAATGGCAACGACGGAGACCAATACTTAGAAAGAGGACTCTGAGGTAAACAGTTGAGATCGCGTTAGCCTTTCGAACATGTGACCGCAACCACTCCGTCTTCGTGCCCGTCAAATAGTCAGGAGGAAAGCCGATGCGGACCCTTCTACTCATGTTGATCTCAGCGCTTATCGGGTGCGTCGCTCAGGCGCAGAACGACGCTGCGCAGGCCGCGCAGCAGACCTCTCAACAAGCCACACAAACCGCTCAGCAAGCTTCTCAACTAGCCGCCCAGCAAGCCATGCAAGCCGCCCAACAGGCACAGTCGGCGCAAACCGCCATTCAAGACACTCCGCTGCTCCCATCGGGGCCGTCATTTACCGCGACTCCAAAATTCTCTGTGAAGCCAGGCGCCTTTTCCGCGCCTGTCACAGTTAAAATAAAAGACGCAAGTCGCGGCGCGATCATTTACTACACCACCGACGGTTGGACTCCCACTATCAATTCCACCCGGTACAAGGGCCCCATCCCTATCGATTCCAACACCACCATTCAAGCGATTGCCATCGCACCTTATTCACGACGAAGTTTTGTGGCCGCCGCTGAATACTCAATCATCAGTCCGAAGGGGTCGTCCTCACCGTCGGCGTCACCCGTTTCGCCTCTCGCGACAACCGCTCCCGCGTTAATTGCTGATGGCAAACTCCTGCTTCCTAAGGGCACTCCAGTGCGCCTTGTCTTTGCCTGTGCAGTAAACTCCCGCACCGCCGCTGTGGGAGACCAAATTTCCCTTTCACTCGCGGATGACATAACGATTGGTACTGAAATCGTTGCGAAAAAAGGTTCCTCTGCCTCTGCCACCGTGATTCAAGTAGACAAATCGGGAATCGGTGGTCTGCCTGGCGAAGTTACGTTCGAAGTGAATTCTCTCGACGCCAGCGGCGTCACGATTAAGCTGTCCGGTTCCGCAGCGAAAGAGGGCCAGGCCAAACTACCCAGTGCTGCTATTTTAATTCCGTTGGTCGGCGTCTTCGGCGCCCTTCAGCACGGCACCGATGCGGAGATCAAACCGGGTGCCACTTTTTCGGCTGCGGTCGCCGAGGATGCCCCGCTCAGAGTAGTCATCAACTAGGATTTTCTCTCAAGCCGCACCAGCCTTACGCCGACGGCGAAGCCTGAAAATATTTGGAGTCCGGAGGCGTGAGCAGGAAATAAGCCATAACCAGAAACAACACTGCATGTGCTATACACTCCGACAGCGAGTGCAATGCGCTTACCCCAACGTGAAAGCCAAGCCACCCAATCATCAACCAGCGAGCCCAATTGCGTCCCTTCAGCAGGAACACTCCACCCACGATAGCAAGTACTCGAATGAAGGAAATGAGCGCAACCCACCGGTCCAGTGGTCGTTCCGAAAGGTGATAGGCCAAACCTACTACGCCCACAACGATAAACAAGCAGCCCAGGATCGTCACCGGTATAGGACGTTTCATGGTGCCTCGGCTATAACAGCACTCTCAAGCCCGAATCATAAAATACATTTAGCGCGGCCAGACCCCCGCCGTAAACGACTTAATGGTGTGAAACCCCAACCGGTCGTAAAGCTGCACAGCCGTGCGGTTCTCCGATGTGACCGTCAACGTTAACTCCTTAAACTTTAAAGCGCGAAGCGCATCGCTCGATTTTTGCATCAACATGCGCCCAAGCCCGTGTCCCTGAAATCCCGGAACCACGCAAATTTGTGTGGTGTGTCCAACTCCCGGCGACACTTCGCTCGTCAGCACTGCGGCTACCAGCTCGTCGCTCCCCGGCTGCCGCAAAACGAATGACGCGGCCGGGACGAACTGCCCGCAACCGGGAAGCAAAATAATGTTTTTCAGAAAGCGCAGCGCCCCCGTCACGCTGCGATACTGATCATTAATCTCTCCATCCACATGATCGGCGTACGACAAATAAATTAACTTGGCGCAGGGCTCGAAGTACCGGTCATTCCAGCGATCGATCCGCAGCCCGCCGGAATTATTCGAATTTGCTTTTGCCGTTTTCTGCAAGTCCAGCAGCATGAATTGCCGGGTGTATAGGCTGAATCCCTGATCGCGCAGTGGCGTATCGATCGGTCCACTGAAAGGCATCAGCTGCGCCTCAATGCGCTCCAGGTGCGGAATGGCCCGCATGGCGAAAAGCGTCTCCTCCAGCAAGCGTTGCGCAATAACCGACTGCGGGAATTGCGCCGACACATACAGCCCGCCAATCAATCCTTTTTGTTCTTCCATCACATAAAACGAATACCCCGCGGCATTTCCATTTTCAAACGCCACGCTACCCGCCAGGGCGCGAGCCTCCAGAAACCGTTTGATTAGTTCCAGTGCCCCGCGATAATCCCAGTGCAATTCCTTGCGCCAGTGGCGAGATTCTTCTTCAAGAAGGGATTCCAGTTGCCGGACTGTAGTCTGTCGCAAATCGACAATGTTCATGGGTGAAGTGGAATGCGAACGGCCCGCCGCTCACATTCCTATGATAGCCGATTCGCCCAATGGTGCGGGAACCCTCCGGTCCCGCGTTGCTGCGATATAAATGCGACACATAACCGGCTGGCCGCGAAACTCCCGGGCGCAAGGGTGTGCTAGCATGCGAATTGTCAACTTTGTTCTATCTCTCTATTGTGAGGAACGGAAAAAACGGCGCTGTAGACGTCCGCGTGGCGCAGATTACGCATGTCCATTCTCTCTGAGCTTCGTTATCCCACACGCTGGTATACCAGGGTTCTCACCGCTGTTCTGGCGCTCGTATTTTTCGCCGTTCTCGCCACCGCGGGCGTTGCCGGTTTCCTCGTCTACCGCATCGTCAAACCAGAACGCACCAGCTCCGAAATTAATTTGCAGAGTTTCCCCGGCCGCCCCGATGCCATGCAATTCACTGTCTTGGGTCAGCAGGCCCGCGAAGGGTGGTTTTTTCCAGGGCTCCGCGGCGCGGCCACCATCATTCTTTGCCACGGTTACGGTTCCAGCCGCGCCGAGTTGCTCACTCTCGTTTCCGCCTTGCAAGACCATCAATACAATGTCTTCTTGTTTGATTTTGCCGCCCACGGCGGCAATTCCGGCACCACTACCTTCGGCTATCGCGAAGCCGACGAACTACGTTCCGCTCTCGATGCCGTAGCCGCGCGTAACGACGTGGATCCCCATAGTTTCGGCGTGTGGGGTTACAACCTCGGCGCCTACGCGGCGCTGCGCGAGGCCGAGCGTGACGCGCGCATCCGCGCATTGGTGCTCGACTCCGTCTACGATACTCCCGCGCAAATGGTGAAGATTGGCGTGGAGCGCACCGGCCTCGCCGGTTTCCCACTCATGATCCGTTCCGCGGAGTTCAGTTTCGACCTGCTAAATGCGCAGTTTCGCAAAGAGCCCCCTTTGTCCGCGCGGCTAAATGCCGTGGAAAACGTTCCAATTCTTTTTATTCAGGCGTCGGATGACCCCGAACTCGGCGCTATCTCGCGCAATATTTATCTAAAAGCCTCCGGGCCTCGTGAGCAAGCCAACATCGGTCTTGGAAATTTTGTGGCCATGAATGATGATGACAAACGCGCCTACGAAAATCGCGTCGTATCTTTTTTCCTCGCTAATCTGCCTGCCACCATGCGCAACTCACGTTAAAGCACCGGCCTCGTTAAAAGCGCGGCTTGACCACTACAACCTCCGCCTCTGGCGACTGCTTGGAAACCACCCTAATGATTCGCGCACTCTTCTCGAGCTCCGCTAGACTTTTCTCGCCCGTCACCACCACCGTCTCGCCGGCGACATTCGGACTCCACTCGGGAATTTCACGGCGTAGATAAAAATTAAGTTGGTACTGCCACGAACGCTGCAGTTTGAACGAATAAGTATTGGCCCCGCGTTCCACGCCAATCTGTCCGGCGCAACTCCGCGCGGAAAGCAGAGGATCCAGCTTACTGATCGACACATAAACCAAATTCAACAGGAACAGCACCAGCACAACACAAAACGTTAAGCCCGCGCGTGTCTGGCGTAGCAATGCGGCCCCAATGACAATCAATCCACCCACCACCGCCACAATAACGTAAAGCGATACCAACGGCCCTCGAACATGGGAGTTCGAAAAAAATATCCAACTCGGTGATACGAATAACAGCAAGCCGATCAACCCAAGAACCGATGGCCCCAACACACGTCTGGATTTCAGAGCGCGCGTGACGGCCACTGAAGTCAGAACTCCTAACGGAAGCACCGCCGGAAGAATGTAGCCGGGCAGTTTCGATTTCGATAAAGAAAAGAACACAATGGGGAAGACCCCCCACCCCGCCAGAAAGAATATTTGTGACCGTTGGCTGCTGCTTTCTGATTTGCGGGGTTCTCTAAAAGCAAACCACGCCAGCCAAAATAACCAGGGCAAAAGCGCGATGATCGTAATCGGCAAGTAATACCAAAATGGTTGAATGTGTTGAAATTCCGGTGTCAGGTAACGCTTGAAATTGTGTTCAATAATGAAAACTCGAAAGAACTCGGGATTGCGACGGGCGCACAACACGTACCAGGGAAGGCACGTCAGAAAAAATGTAGCGATCGCGATGGGATGAAACAACCGCAGCGCCTGGCGCCAATGCTTGGTTGTCGCTACCCACAAAACTATCGTCCCCCCGGCGAGAATTAACGCCGCGGGCCCCTTAGCCAGAACCGCTATACCCAGGAAAAATCCAAAAAGCGCCAAGTCGAGATAAATAGTTTTCTTCGCCCGCCGAACGACCGCTTGCACCTCGTGTGTTTCCTCAGGAAATAATTTCTCAAACGGAACCATCTCCAGCGCCATCGTCGCGCAAACCATCGCAATACTCAGCATCGCGCTGAACGGCATGTCCGTCGACGCAGCATGCGAAAAACCGATCATTCCCACCGTGGACGGCAAAAGCAGCAGCACCCACCGCGCCATCTGCCACCCGCCGAGGCGCAGCGCCAGCCACGCCAGAGCAAGCGTCGCAAGCAGTGCGCATACCGCGCTCGGCAACCGCGCGCTGGCTTCGTTCACGCCGAACAATTTGAAACACACCGCCGCCGACCAATAATAAAAAACCGGCTTTTCAAACCACGGCTTGCCGTAAAGTCGCGGCGTGACCCAGTCGCCCGTTTCCGCCATATCTCGCGCAATCCACGCGTAACGCGGCTCATCAGGCCCGATAAACCCGAAAGCCCCCAGATGACTGAAGTAGCAAACGTACAGTGTGAGAAGAATCAGCACCGCCCAGCTGAACTTGCGAAAGGATAAGTTGCGAAAGGCCATGTCGCGCAGCGACGAGTTGTACAAAGAACTATCGCGGTAAGAATCGTCGCCGGATTTTTTCGCCAAGGCTGGTGCGGTATCGTTCATTCGAAAAAGAAACTAAGAACGTGAGTCTAACATCGTGCGCAATGTCCATGGCATTGTAGCCGCGCCCGCAGGCATACTGTCGAGGCAGCGGAGGGTGTCGTCTGAAAAAGCGATGAAGGAATGGGCAGAGTACGCGGTAGTACGCGTGTTGTTAAAATTTCTGGAAGTTTTGCCACGCCAAATAGCAAGACCGTTGGCCGCTTCCACCGCGCATGTTCTCTTTCTCCTATCCTCAAAGTTACGCAAAACCGCCGAATTTAATCTCCGCCTGGCATTTCCAGATTTGACCGAAGCTCAAGGCGCCGCCGTGATTCGAAAGATGACCCGCAATCTCGGCTGGATGGCCGCCGAGTTTGCCCATTTGCCGAAATATTCAAAACAAAACATCGAAGATCTAGTCATTCTCGATGGTCATAAAAATTTTTTGCAAGGTCATCAACAAGGAAAAGGAGTCTTGTACCTAACCGGCCATATCGGCGCCTGGGAGCTCTCTTCGTTCGCCCACGCTCTATATGGCTACCCGCTCCACTACATGGCCCGCCCGCTGGACAACCGCAGACTCGATCAACTGGTCAACCGCTACCGTTCTTTAAGCGGCAATCGCCCCATATTCAAAAACGAATCCGCGCGCACCATGCTGAAAGTTTTGAAAGATGCTGGCACAGTGGGAATTCTTGCCGACCAGAACACCATGCCCGGAGAAGGCGTCTTCGTGGATTTTTTCGGCACCCCAGCCTGCACCACCACCGGACTTGCACGCGTGGCCCTGCACACCGGTGCCGCTGTGGTGCCCGGCTATGTGTATTGGGACGATCAAATCGAAAAATACCGCCTCAGATTTGAGCCGCCCGTGGAGTTAACCCGCACCGGAAACACGGACCGCGATATTCTCGAGAACACCCAGAAATTCACCAAGGTCCTCGAAGAAATTATCAGAAAATATCCCGACCAGTGGGTGTGGCTGCATGGCCGCTGGAACACCAGGCCGCCAGGCGAACCGCCGTTGTACAAATTTATTTAGTTTGTTGCGCGACACAAACGAAATTCAAAGCGTTAGCGAGGACGCATCATGAAAAAAACCGCTAAAGAATTGGCCGCGGCAGTCGGAGCCACACTCGAAGGAAATGGCGCTCTGGAGTTGAGCGCAGTCGCCTCGCCGGAACGCGCCGGTCCTCGTGATTTAATTTATGCCGACTCGGCCAAAAATGCCTCGCGCGCTCAGGCATCCGCCGCAACCTGCGTGATCGCAAGGTCAGGCCTCGAATTAGCGGGCAAAACCGTCCTACGCAGCACCAGCCCAAAGCTAGCCTTCGCCAAAGCCGCCGCTTTGCTCATGGAACGAACTCCCATTGCGACAGGTGTTCATTCCACAGCCATCGTCGCGGTCCTCGCACAAATTGCCCCCAACGTCAGCATCGGTCCTTACGCCGTGATCGGCGAAGACGTTCACATCGGCGAAGGCACGCAAATCGGCCCCCATGCCATAATCGGCGCCGGATGCTGGATCGGCAAAAATTGCAGAATTCATGCGCGCGTCACTCTATATAATGGTGTTCGCCTTGGCGACCGCGTAGAACTTCACTCCGGCGCTGTAATCGGTGCCGATGGTTTTGGATATGCGTTCGGCGAAGGACAGCATTGGAAATTCCCACAAACAGGAATTGTCGAAATCGGCGACGACGTGGAAATCGGCGCCAACACCACCATCGATCGCGGCTCCCTCGCTGACACCAGGATCGCCACCGGCGTAAAGCTGGACAACCTCGTTCACATTGGTCACAACTGCGAAATCGGCGAGCACTCCGTGGTTGCCGCTCAAGTGGGTCTTTCCGGCTCTTGCATCTTTGGCAAAAATGTTATCGTCGGCGGCCAGGCCGGCTTCGCCGAACGCTGCAAACTGGAAGACGGCGCCATCATCGGCGGCCAGACAGGAGTCCTCCCAGGTAAAATCGTTCGCAGCGGCGAGACCGTCTGGGGCACTCCCGCCCGCTCTCTGGAAAAATTCAAGGAACAGTTTGCCTGGCAAACTCGCCTCCCCGAATTAGCAGCAAGAATCAAAAACCTCGAGACCAATGTGAGAAAATAAGGCGTACCCTGTGGAGTTGAAGTCCGTGAGGCAGCCACGTTGCAATCACCAGCCGCACAACAGAAACAAAATTGGCGCCTCATCGTCGTCGGCGGCCACACTCGCAGCATCGGCAAAACCCAACTTGTCTGCGATGTGATCCACGCGTTTCCAGAAGAAAACTGGGTTGCAGGCAAGATCACTCAATACGGTCATGGCGTATGCGCAAAAAATGGTGAGAATTGCGGCTGCGCTCCAGATGAACACAGTTACGCGATTAGCTGGGAAAAAAGCGCGACAACCGGCACCGACA
>Ga0209006_10006313_pt1 | contig 10733 bp, 8 predicted proteins | sample JacPin_JW_Ref_O2_FD_188567 | JGI IMG/M metagenome (GOLD analysis project Ga0209006, IMG submission 188567) | Forest soil microbial communities from Algoma, Ontario, Canada - Jack Pine, Ontario site 1_JW_Ref_O2 (SPAdes) (version 2) | ecosystem: Environmental > Terrestrial > Soil > Boreal... | reverse complement strand
GCAAATTCTTAGGACTACAAGGCTTGAAACGTCGCGCGGCCGGGCCCGGAGAAGCCGCTCTTTGCGTTGGACGATTCATACTGGCGTTGGGGTTGATATTTTCGTATGCGTTTCACTCGAAATCGGTCGCGCTCGCCATCGGACAGCGACATCGCGATGGCGCTTTCGCGAAGACTAATCGGCCAGCCGGCCGCGATTGCGGCAGTTGTTCCGTACGTGGAAATGTACCGGGCCAAGCTAAATCCGGAAGGCCGTCCGGCCGGCATCTTCCTGCTGCTGGGGCCCACGGGAACGGGCAAAACCAAAACCGTGGAAGCGCTGGCGGATGTGTTGCACGGCAGTCCGAAGAAGCTGCTGAAAGTGGATTGCGGCGAATACCAGATGGAACACGAAGTGGCGAAATTGTTGGGAGCGCCTCCCGGATACCTGGGACATCGGGAAACGCAGCCTTTGCTGACACAGCAGAAGTTGAGCGGAGCGGCCAGCGAGGGCTGCGATTTGTCGATTCTGCTTTTCGATGAGGTGGAGAAGGCCGCGCAATCGCTATTGCGTTTACTGCTGGGAGTTTTGGACAAAGCAACGCTTCGCTTGGGCGATAGCACCCTGGTGAACTTCGAGAAGACCATCATTTTCCTGACCAGCAACCTGGGAGCGCGCGATATGAGCCGCGAACTGCGGCCGGAGTTCGGGTTCGAATCGGGGGTGGCGCGCCCAAGCGGGGAAAGCGGGGATAAACTGGCTCGCATCGGAAAAACGGCGGTGCGGAAGAACTTTTCACCGGAATTTATCAATCGGATCGATTCGGTGGTGACGTATCGCCCACTCGATTCCGCGGCCTTGGTGGCGATTCTGGACCAGCAGATCGACGAGTTGCAGGATCATATCGACCGGCGGCTGGGCGAACGGGCGTTCCGCATCGAGGTTCCTGCCAGATCGCGCAGGTTCCTGATGAAAAAGGGAACCAGTGCCGAGTATGGCGCGCGGGAACTGAAACGGGTGCTGCATCATCAGCTGATGCAGCCACTGGCAGCGATGGTGGTGAACGGCGAGATCAATCCCGGCGCCAGCGTGCGGGCAGAGGTGGGTCCGGGGAAAGCGAAGCTGGTGCTGCGGACGATAGATGACGGGGCCCTGATTCCGGCTTGCTGACGCGCGCGATACTAATCGTGTGAGCGGAACACTGTACATCGTGGCAACTCCGATCGGCAATCTGGAGGACATCACCCTGCGCGCCTTGCGCATCCTGGGGGAAGTGGATCAGATTGCGTGCGAGGATACGCGGCAGACCCGCAAGCTGCTGGACCGCCATGGCATCGCAAGGCCGCTGGTGAGCTATCACGAACACAACGAGCAGGCGCGCGCGGAACAGTTGCTGCGCGAGTTGTCGGCGGGCAAGAATATCGCGCTGGTGTCCGACGCGGGGACGCCCTTGATCGCGGATCCGGGTTACCGGCTGGTGGCGCAAGCGCGGGCGCAGGGCATAACGGTGTCGCCGATACCGGGAGCGTCGGCGCTGGTGAGCGCGCTGAGTGCATCGGGATTGCCGACCGACTCGTTTTTCTTTGGCGGTTTTCTGCCGGCCAAAAAAACTCAGCGCAGGAAGGTGCTGGAGGCGATGAAGAGCTATGCGGCCACGTTGGTTTTTTATGAAGCGCCGCACCGGATCGTGGAAGCTCTGGAGGACGTGGCGGAGGTTCTGGGCGCACGCCGCGTGACGCTGGGGCGCGAGCTGACCAAGATTCACGAAGAGTTTCTCGCCGGCCAGGCGGCGGAACTGCTGGAAGCTCTCGAGAAGCGCCCGCCACTGAAAGGCGAGATCACGCTCATGATCGGAAAGGGCGATTCTCCGGCCGCGGATACGACACCGATCGAAGCGGCGTTCGACAGGCTGCTTGAAGCCGGCGTGCCGCGCATGGAAGCAATGAAGACGGTGGCGCGCGAGCGTGGGTTGTCGAAGCGCGAGGTTTATCAGAAACTCAACGAGCGCTGACGTGCGCAGGGACGGGCTGACGCACGGGAGCGGGGCAACAACCGGCTCGGCAGACATCGTGACTGGGCGGATACTGCCCGACAGCGCGTGGCTGGCATAGGCCCAAACGTTCTTCGATCAGCTCGCGAATCATTTGCAAAAACTTGGGGTGTACGCCCACCGTGGGGGCACGCACCATGTTCACGCCGCGCTCGCGCGCGATGGCTTGCGCTTCTGTGTCAAGATCGTAGATCACCTCGATGTGATCGGATACGAACCCGATGGGCACCACGGCCACATCTGTGCCCGGTTCCATCTCGCGCAGCACATCCGCGATATCCGGTTCGAGCCACGGCTGGCTGGGCGCCCCGCTGCGGCTTTGATACACCAGCCGCCAATCGCCGATGCCTACCTGTTCCGCGACTAGCCGGCATGATTCCTGAAGCTGCTTTTGATAATCGCTGGTTTCAGCCATCCCGAGCGGAACGCTGTGCGCGGTGAACACGATCTTCGCTTGCCGCCCGGCCAGCGCTGTGCGCACCTCAGCAGCCTGCGCTTCGATGAATAGCGGGTGATTGTAGAACTTGCGCAGCTTGTGGATGTAGGGCGCGCCTTCCACCTGCGCACGCGCCCGCTCGATGTCCTCCAGATATTGGCGGCAACCCGAATACGAGCTAAAGATGGAAGTGACGAAAGCCAGAGCCTTGCGCACGCCATCGGCGCGCATTTGGCGCAACGTATCGGCGAGCAACGGATGCCAATTGCGATTGCCCCAATAGATGGGCAGCGGCAATCCGTGGCTCGCCAGTTCGGCTTTCAGCGCCGCGATCAATGCACGGTTTTGATCGTTAATCGGGCTCTTGCCATCAAAATGATGATAATGTTCCGCGACGGCGAGCATGCGTTCGCGAGGCACGTTGCGTCCGCGCAATACGTTTTCGAGAAACGGCATGACGTCGTCCGGCTTTTCCGGTCCTCCGAAAGAAAGGACCAGAACAGCGTCGTAAGCGAGATCAGGCATCCATGACTATTGTAAGGTCGAACGCAGCGCTGGCTAACGCCAGTGTCCGCGGCGATAGCGCCAGCCGCTGCCATTGCGCTCCCAACGGTCGGCCACCCAGACGGCGTGTGGACGCGGCGGCACGGCCCAACGTCCATTCACCCAAGCCCAGCGGCTTCCATTCAAGTTCCAAAAGCCATCGATCCAGACATATCCCGGACCGGGCGCGTAGCCCACGGCGCCGACGGCGTAAGGGGCCGGCGGAGGCGGAACGCTGTAAGCCACATATCCAGCCCTGTATCCGCCGCCGCATGCCACTAAGGCGGCCGAAGCTAAAAGAATCCCCGTAAGAAATGCTGATTTCATCGCAATCTCCTCATCGCGTTGGATGGGGCGAATGGTGCGATGGGTTGCAATCGTGAATGATCGATAACGTTAGGGCGGATTCATCTTTTGGGGCGCGATTACTGCGCGATCGCGACCGCAACGCTCGGGCTGCAGACTACCTTCGCGGCCGTAGGTCCGCCGCAGACGGAAACGTTCACCGAATTACCCGTCAGATCGGTGGGCAGAATCAGATCGATCTGCTGCACTCCCACAAGTCCGGGAGCCGCGCCTGCATAATAAGGCTGCGTCACAGCTTCGGAACCGATGTTAGCGGTGATCACGCCGGTGCCGGAGAGACCCGTGGCGTAGATTTGAATCACGCTGCCGGGAGCAGCCGGCTGGGTCGCGCTATTCACGCTGTTATCTTGATTGGCGATGCCATTCGCGAATATCCCCGGAGCGAACGGCGCGAGATTAACAGTGAGTGGAGCACTGGCCGTTCCATCGATCGTTGCGACGACTTGCGCCGATGTCGCCGCGCCCAAGCCGGCCGGAACGACGAGGTTAATTTGGGTGGCGTTGCTGAAAAGCACCTGCGCGGGAAGGCCGTTGAAGGTCACGGACACCGTCTGGCCTGCAAGCTGCGAACCGCCGAGCGTCGCGATGGATCCAGGCGTCAGCGGCCCCGCTGCAAATGTCGCCGCGTTCACGGCGCTTTGGATGGAAGGAGGCTGAACGGTGGGCGCCGCGATCACAAACGAAATCGCAACATTGCGGGTTCCCGCCAATGGCCCCGCATTCACCGTGAGCGTGGCCTGGTAAGTACCCGGTGTAAGCGTTCCCGGAACGGCGTCAACGCGGATGGTCCCGTTGTTCTGTCCGGACGTGGGCGACACGTTCAGCCAGCCGCTCCCGTTCATGTAGGTGACGGATGCGGTCCACTGCAAAAGCCCGCCTCCCGAATTCTGGACCTGGACGTAATTGGTTGTCGTGTTGCCTCCGGCCTGGGTGGTATAGCTCAGCGTCGATTCGGGCACCACCAGCGTGGGGAAGTATGACGCGTTGCAGTCGCCAACGATAGTGCAATCGGCCGGGGGCGTGATCTGCTGGAAGCGAGGAATAGGATCGGTGACGGTGGCCGTCTCCACAGTGGAAATGGGGCCCAGCGAAACGCTTTCGGCGGTGGTTGTGGAGGTCCCGCTGCCCGAAGGCGCGAGCACCAGGAACGTCGGAAATTGAGCACTCTCCTGGATGGAATCGTTGGCGTCCACCACTTCATAGACGGCAATGCCAGAGCCGTTGGTAAGCGTCACCGCACTCATGGAATCCAAGGTCACCGTACCGGAGCCCGAAAGGCCGGGCAAATAGGCCGGAGTTCCGCCCGCGCCATTGGCATTAGTGTTCGGCACAAACGAAAGCAGCAACGATGAGATGGGCCCCGGCGTATACTTTCCACCCGAGGCGGTTACGCCAAGATCGCCACCGGCGGTAGCCTGCGTCGCGTCCGAACCAGCTACGACGGTGGGAACGTATATGGTGGCGCCTGGAGGGAAGCCCGAGTATTGAACGAAGATGCGAGTTCCGGTATCGGCATTCGCGCTTTGCGAGTCCGATTTCGGCGCGAAGGCGTCGGCGAACCCTTCTGTCACGCGGGTGGAGTTGAAAGCCGAGCCGCGGGCGAGGAAACTGGCGAAGCTCGCAGGGTTTTGCGGCGCAGGCGATCCCGCTTGGGTGCAAACAAGTTGGCCGGAGAAGGCAACGTAGAGACCATGCTCTGGCTCTCCCACAACCAGTTGGTCGACGGGAATTGAAAACTCGGTGCTGGGATTTAGTCCGATGGATACCTGCATCGATTGACCGGGGTTGAAATCTAATTGGTTAGCGGCGCCGCGCAAGCCGGCGATTTGGAGAGTAACTGAACCCGAAGCGGACAACGTGAAAGTAGCGCCATTAAAAACCAGGGTTCCGGGCCCCAGAAGCGAGGCGGGCGAGGCGATGGCTTGGGGTCCGGCGCCGTTGTCGGCGGTAAATGTGATCCCCGTCAGTGTGTTCGAAGCAACGGACGTAATTCTATTCGTGATGTTAACGTTCAGAAATATGTATAAATCCACGTTTAGAGTGGAACTCGGCGCGCCGCCGGAACAGGTGAATACCAGGTTGTTGGTCAGTTCGGTGATGCCTTCTCCGCGGACGATGGGCGGAGCGGCCGAAGGAGTGCAGGTTAAAGGGGCAGCGTGCGCTAATGAGGACACTCCTGCAACGCTGAGGAGTAAAATAGGAAAGAATTGGCGAAACATGGGGAAATACCTTGGTTGCAGCTTATCAGAGGAATTCCGCATTGTATATGCCCCGTTACAATAAATTGAGTAATTCTAACGTTCCCGTAACCCGAGTCGCCTTTGTAAGAGCGCAAAAGGTTGGAGAAGCTGCGAGAATGTTTAAGGAAGCTGGAGTGGCGCATTGAGCGCTGCGGTGAGATAGAGTGAGCCAACCCCTTATCGACACTTACGGCCGGGTACACGACAATCTGCGGATTAGCGTGACGGATCGGTGCAATATCCGATGCTTCTACTGCATGCCGGAAGAAGACGTGAAATATGCGCCGCGCGAGGAAATTCTCACGTTTGAGGAGATCGAGCGGTTCGTACACGTCGCAGTGTCGATGGGCGTCACTAAGATTCGCGTGACGGGTGGCGAGCCGCTGGTGCGCAAAGATCTGCCGGTGCTGATTGCGAAGCTGTGCGCCATTCCGGGCGTCCGCGACGTCGCTCTCACAACCAACGGCGTGCTGCTAGAACGGCATGCACAAGCTTTGTACGACGCCGGGCTGCGGCGTCTGAATGTTCATCTGGACACTTTAGATCGCGAGCGCTTCCTCAAGATCACTCGCCGCGACGATTTGTGCAAGGTGCTGCAAGGCATTGAGACCGCGCAGCGCGTGGGCTTTGGGCCAATTAAGATTAACGCGGTTGCGGTGAAGAATCTGGTGGAACCGGATATCGTTCCCCTGGCGCGCTATGGCCGCGAGCAAGGGATCGACGTCCGGTTTATCGAGTTTATGCCGCTGGATTCGCAAGGGCTGTGGGCGCGCGAGAACGTGTTGTCGGCGGACGAAATCATCGAGACGCTTTCCCGCGAAATTTCGCCGCTGATGGAGATTCCCGGTCGCGACCCGCGCGCTCCGGCCACCGAGTATCGCTACGCGGACGGCGTGGGCAGCGTTGGATTCATCGCCTCTGTCACGCGCCCGTTTTGCCTGAACTGCAATCGCATTCGGCTTACCAGCGATGGCAAGCTGCGGTATTGTTTGTTTGCGATCGAAGAAACCGACGTTCGGGCCTTGCTGCGCAATGGCGCGCCGGATGCGGAGATCGCCGCCACCATTCGCGGAACAGTCCACAAAAAATGGCTGGGGCACGAAATTAATTCTTCGAAGTTTATTGCTCCGCCCCGCCCCATGTACGCCATCGGTGGTTAGTGTCCCGTGAGCGCCGAATCGTTTGATTTACTCGAAGCGACGGTAGCCACCGGCGGCGCAACTTCGGCTCTGGATTTGCTGGCGCGAAAATTCATCGCCGAAAAACAATATCCACAGTTGTTTGAGACGCGCCTGATGCAGAAGCGTCTGGAACTCGGTCTGCCTTTGATCCAGCTCGGCGCCATTGAGGATCTTCCAGAGCCGGAGCGCACCAGCTACGAGACTGGCGTGAGGCAAGCTGCCCGGGAAACCGGCGCACTGTTCCTACACGACGGCGATATACAACACGCGTGGCCGTATTTTCGGGCCATCGGCGACCGGGAAACCATTGCATCCGCGATTGAGGACGCAGAACCGGATGGGCAGATCGACGTTTTGATCGATATCGCACTCGGCGAGCGGGTGCATCCACGGAAAGGATTAGAGCTGGTCATCGCGCACCACGGCATCTGCCGGGCGATCACTTACTTCGAGCAATTTCCCAATCTCGAAGATCGCGAGGCCTGCCTCATCCTGCTGGTTCGCACGCTGCATGCCGAGTTAGTCGCCAGCTTGAAGAGCGCAATCGCGTGCCAGGAAAGCCAACCCCCAACTGCCAACAGCGTTTCCCAACTGATCGCCGGGCGCGATTGGCTGTTCGGCGAGTTCGACGCCTATATCGACACGTCGCACGCCATCAACGTGATTCGATTCGCTATGGATTTGCAGGAGAACGAGGCCATCCGCCTGGCGCTGGAACTGTGCGAATATGGGGCGCACTTGTCTCCGCAATTCAAGATGCGCGGCGAACCTCCGTTTGAAAATATTTATCGCGACTACGCCATTTATCTGCGCGCCTTGCTCGGGGAGGATTTAGACGGCGCGATCGCACACTTCAAAGATAAGACGCTAGCTCAAGACGATCCGATGCGGTCAATTCAATCGGCGCAGGTGCTGGTTGGATTGTTGGTACGCCACGATCGCTACCGGGAAGCCGCCGAAATTTCACTGGAATATCTGAGCGGTATTGCCCCGCATGAGCTCGCTGGCCCCACGCTGTTTCAGCTCTGCCAACTGGCGGGCGATTCCGGTCTACTGATGACTTTAGCGCGCGAACGCGGCGACTTACTCAGTTTCGCGGCCGGCGCCATTGAATCTAACGGTTACTGTACACCCAAACAGGGTTAGGAGCGTCACAAGGACATGCGTGGTGGAGACTTTATTTCAGGCTGGGGCAAGATTCTGCGCGGCAAACTGCCTCTGTTATCCATTGAGATCACGAGCGAGTGTCCGTTGAGTTGTCCTGGTTGCTACGCGTACGGCGACCGGCACCTAGGCGGCGGAGTTACGCTGACGCAGTTATCGGATACGCGCGGCGAAACGCTGGTGCAGGGCATTTTGAGGCTGGTGGAGCAGCACGATCCGATGCAATTGAGCTTAGTGGGCGGGGAGCCCATGATGCGTCATCGCGAGTTGAGTAAATTGCTTCCGATCCTCAGCGCGCGCGGAATTTACACCATGGTTGTTACCAGCGGAGTAATTCCCATACCGGCTGAATGGACGTCACTACCGCGGGTTACTATCGCGATTTCTGTGGACGGATTGCCGGAGCATCATGACGAGCGGCGCAAGCCCGCCACTTACGAACGGATTCTGCGCAACATCGCGGGGCGGCGAGTGTATATACATTGGACGGCCGTGCGCGCGCACGTCCTGGATATGAGCTACGCCGAGCGCTACCTGGAGTTCTGGAGCGCGCGCGAGGAAGTTCATCGCATCTGGATGAGCGTGTATACGCCCCAGCGCGGGGAGCAGAGCGCGGAGCGGCTCACCATGGAAGATCGCGTCCGGTTGGCGGAAGCGATTCCGGAGTTAGCTAGGAAATACCCCAAGTTTTTGATCAAGAACGGGATGGCGCGAGCGATATTGAGTCCGCCGTCGAGCCCGCAGGAATGCTCCTTCGCGCGTGTGTCGGCCAACTACACGGCCGACCTGCGGACGCGCGTCACGCCGTGCGTGTTCGGGGGCGATCCGGACTGCTCGGAATGCGGGTGCGCAATCAGCTCTGCGCTGCACTGGATCATGAATGAGAAGGCCGGTCCTATAGCGGGGCGGCATTTGCTGGATGCGTCATTGCGGATTGGCGCGGCAGTGGCGGGAATGAAGAAGGCCAGTTAAGAGTGTCCGCAGGAGTGCGGACACGGCACGCTAGAGAGCGTGCGCCACTTAATTTTATGGCACCATTGTGGCGCACGCACTCCTGCGTGCCGCGTTCACACTCATGTGAACGCTGGCTGTTAGCTCAGCCCACTAGTCGTCGTCGGAGGCTAGCTTCGCCAATACCGAGAAATCCTCTAGCGTCGTTGTATCGCCCTTCACTTCTCCGTTAGTTGCCAGTTCGCGCAGGAGGCGGCGCATTATTTTTCCGCTGCGCGTCTTCGGTAGCGAATCGGTGAAGCGGATATCGTCGGGCTTGGCGATAGGGCCGATTTCTTTGGCCACCCACTGGCGCAAGAGGTTTTTGTTCTCCTCGCTAGGCAACTGTCCGCCCTTTAAGGTAACGAAGGCGGAAACGGCCTGGCCTTTCACGTCGTCGGGACGCCCCACCACCGCCGCTTCGGCCACCATGGGATTCGCCACCAAGGCCGATTCGATCTCCATGGTGCTTAGCCGGTGTCCAGCCACGTTCAACACATCGTCCACGCGGCCCATCAGCCAGAAATAGCCGTCGGCATCGATGCGCGCGCCATCGCCGGCGAAATACATGCCGGGAATCTGCGACCAGTATTGCTCCTGGTAGCGCTCCGGATCGCCATAAATGGTCCGCAACATGGAGGGCCATGGTTGTTTTATCACCAGAAACCCGCCGGCGCCGGGAGGCACGCTGACGCCTTCGCGAGTCACCACGTCGGCGATCACTCCGGGCAGCGGCAGCGTGGCTGAACCGGGCTTGGTCGCGATGGCGCCGGGCAGAGGTGAAATCATCGTGGCGCCGGTCTCGGTTTGCCACCACGTATCGATAATCGGGCAGCGCCCGCCGCCGATCACTTCGCGATACCACATCCAGGCTTCGGGATTGATGGGCTCCCCAACGCTGCCGAGCAGACGCAGCGAAGTGAGGTCGTGCTTGCGAGGCCATTGCTCGCCCAGCCGCATGAACGCGCGAATGGAAGTGGGCGCTGTATAGAAGATGCTGACTTTATATTTCTGGATGATGCGCCAGAAGCGATCGGGCTCCGGCCAGGTGGGGCCGCCTTCATAGATCACCACGCTCGCGCCGTTCTGCAGCATGCCGTAAACCACGTAAGTGTGGCCGGTCACCCAGCCGATGTCGGCCGAGCACCAGAACGTGTCTTCATCACGTAAATCGAAAATCCATTTGGCCGTGATATAGGCGCCGACTGAGTAGCCACCGGTGGTGTGAAGAATGCCTTTGGGTTTCCCTGTGGTGCCGGACGTGTAGAGGAGATAGAGCGGATGCTCGGCATCCAGCGGCTCAGCCGGACAAACGTCGGACGCGTTCTCCATCAGCTCATGCCACCAATGGTCCCGGCCCGGCTGCATGGTGACATTGCTGCCGGTGCGCCGATAGACCATCACGTTTTTCACCGTGGCGCAGTGCGGCAGCGCCTGGTCCACGGCTTCCTTCAACTTCACCTCGGTACCGCGTCGAAAAGCGCCGTCTTGCGTAATCACCGCCGACGCTCCGCAATCGTTGATGCGATCGATAAGCGCTTGCGCGGAAAATCCGCCGAACACCACGGTGTGCGCGGCCCCGATGCGCGCGCAGGCCAGCATTGCGATGGGCAACTCGGGCACCATGCCCATGTAGATGGCGACGCGGTCGCCTTTCTTAACGCCCAGCGACTTCAGTACGTTCGCGCAGCGGCAAACGTCGCGCAGCAGTTGCTGATAGGTGAGGGTCCGCGAATCGCCCGGCTCGCCTTCCCACTGAATGGCGGCTTTATTCTTGCGCCAGG
>Ga0209006_10006312_pt1 | contig 10736 bp, 13 predicted proteins | sample JacPin_JW_Ref_O2_FD_188567 | JGI IMG/M metagenome (GOLD analysis project Ga0209006, IMG submission 188567) | Forest soil microbial communities from Algoma, Ontario, Canada - Jack Pine, Ontario site 1_JW_Ref_O2 (SPAdes) (version 2) | ecosystem: Environmental > Terrestrial > Soil > Boreal... | reverse complement strand
CGACGAAGCAATCCAGACGAGGCTAACAGAGCTCAGTCTGGATTGCTTCGTCGCTGCGCTCCCTCGCAATGACGGTAGCTATCGCTTAGCTCCGTTCATCGTGCTCACCACCAACGCGCCCAAACACCCGAGCACCAGCACGACGCCAGCCACCGGGGGCGCGTGCAACCCAAACGCCGCCACGGCCGCCACCACGACCACGCCAAGCACCGTCAGCGCCAGCCCCTGGTCGTCGACGAACAGCCCGAGAATTTCAGCCGCGATCACCTTCATTGCAAAACCTCTCGCATACCGCTCCGCACGATCCGGACCAGGACCAGCGCCGCGGCGAGGAACAACACGATCAACGCGGGAATGGCGAGATCGTCGCCCGGCCAGGCGACGCCGAGACCCTCGCCGGTCCAGAAAACGCCAAACGCCGACAGCATCACGCCGACGCAGAATTTCAGCGCGTTTTCCGGCACGCGCGACAGCGGCTGGCGGATCGCGACGCCTGCCATGAGCACGATGACGCAAGCCGCCAGTGCGCCAAGGCTCGCGGGCACGATGAGGCCACGCCCGGCGCCGACGGCGATGACGATGAACACGACTTCGAGGCCCTCAAGGACGACAGCCTTGCCGGCGGTCAGCCCGGCCAGCCAATCGAGGCGATTGTCATGCGGCGAGCCTTGCGCGTGCAAGCGGCTTTGCTCCCTCGCGAAGGCGCCCGCCTCGTCGTGCAAAGCGATGGCGCCGGCGGCGCGCAATATCGCCTTGCGCAGCCAGCGCAGGCCGAACAGCATGAGGAGAACGCCGATCGTCAGTTGCAGGAGATAGAGCGGCGTCTCGCCGATCGCCGAGCCAAAGATCAAGACCAGAACGACGAGCAGCGCAAAGCCCGCGACGGCGCCGAGCAAGGCGGGTCGCGGCCCGCGCACGGTGGCGACGGCGAGCACGATGGTGAAGGCTTCGACGACTTCGACCAGCGAAGCGAGGAAGGACGCCGTGACGGCGGGGCCGATCGTCGTCCAGGCGATCATCGATGAGCCTTCAGAAACGCGGCAAGGATCTCCGCGGTCTTGTCCGGGAATTGATCGACGAAAAAATGGCCGCCCGGCAGCGAGGCCTGCTCGACCGCCGCGCAGCGCTTGCGCCACTGCGCGGGAATGTCGAACAATTTCGCCATCTGGCCGGCGGCCCCATAGAAGACCAGGGTTGGACAGGCCACCTTGCGGTCGATATCGGCGCCGTCATGGTCGAGGTCGATAGTCGCGGCGGCGCGATAGTCCGAGCACGAGCCATGGATCATCGCCGGATCGCGCCAGCAGCGGCGATAGTCGGCGAGCGCCTCCGCGTCGAAATCGGCGAGCCTGGCCGCGCCCCAACCGACGAGACAGGTCTCGTAAAAGAAATCCGGATCGGCGCCGATCATCCGCTCGGGAAAAGGCGCCGGCTGCGACAGGAAATACCAATGCCAATAGGCGCCCGCGACCTTTCTGTTGGTCTCCATGAACATCGCGTAGGTCGGCACGATATCCATCACGGTGAGCGTCCGCACCGCATCGGGATGATCGAGCGCCATGCGATGGCCAGTGCGCCCGCCGCGATCATGGCCGACCATGTGAAAGCGTTCGAAGCCGAGGCTGCGCATCAGTCCGAGCTGATCGGCCGCCATGGCGCGGAACGAATAATTCGAGCGATCGGGCAGGCATGCCGGCTTGGCGGAATCGCCATAGCCGCGCAGATCGGCGCAAACGACGGTGAAATCTGTCGCCAGATGCGCGCCGACACGGCGCCACATCGCCTTGTTCTGCGGGAAGCCGTGCAGCAGCAAAAGCGGCGGGCCGGCGCCGCCGCGGATGTAGGAGATGTCGGCGCCGCCGATGGAAGCGATGCCGTGCTCGAAGCCTTCAAACATGATCGCTTCCTATCCCCGTCGGATACGCCTCAGTTCAAGCATAGAGCCGGCGCCTCTTCCAGAGCCGACGCCGCATATCTGCCCAGACATTATGCGATGTCGGCGGAATAGGCCCGCCCGCGGCGACACCGCTTCGTTGTTCGCATGGAGGCGATTATGCGCGAGAGGAATTTGAACTCAAGGATCGTCCTTTGGACGACCGCCGAAGTCGGCGAACCTTCGGGTCGTCCTTGACTTCAAATTCCTCTCGCGCTCCGCTCCGCCATGCAAATAATGAAGAACTCCGCCTACTATCGTCTGCATGGCGACGAACGCGTCGATCCTCTTCTATCGGCGTGCCCGTCGGGATACAATCATTTCATCTACCTTGCGCCGCCATCCGTTGACAGTGAGGCTCCGTGACCGACATCGAGAAGCCGAACCCACGCACGCTGGCCGGAAAATGCTTCTGCGGCGCCGTTCAATATGCGGTCGCCGATTCCTTCCGCTACGCCATGAATTGTCGTCATTGCTCAAATTGCCGGCGCATGACCGGCTCGGCGTTCAAGCCCTTCGCCGGCATCGAGCGGGAGCGGTTCGACCTCACCAGAGGCGACGACAGTTTGCTGATTTTCGGCGAGGCGAACGGCCATGACGCGCATTGCAGGACGTGCGGCTCGCTCCTCTATTCGCTGGTGCGCGAGGGCGCCTATGTCCAAGTCGCGATGGGAACGCTGGTCGACGATCCGGCCATCCGTCCGACCTGCCATATTTTCGTCGGGTCGAAGGCGCCCTGGTTCGCCATAGCCGACGATTTGCCGCGATTTGAGGGACACGCAATCGCGCCGGGCGACAGATAGATGAGCGAACATCAGACCCCGCCGCCCGAGCAATGGCCGAAGGGCGCCATTTTCACGCTCGGCCATTCCACCCTGCCGATCGCGCGTTTCCTCGAGCTGTTGCAGACCTATGCCGTCGAACGCCTCGTCGACATTCGCACCATTCCGCGTTCGCGCCATAATCCGCAGTTCAACAGCGACATCCTCGCCGACAGCCTCAATGCCGTTGAGATCGATTATCTCCACATGCGGACGCTCGGAGGCCTGCGCCACGCGCGCAAGGATTCTCCCAATGGCGGCTGGCGCAATGACAGCTTCCGCGGCTATGCCGATTACATGCAGACGGAAGCATTCAGCAAAGCGCTCGAGACGCTGATCGCGCTCGGCCGCGACAAACGCACGGCGATCATGTGCGCCGAATCCCTGCCCTGGCGCTGCCATCGCTCGCTGGTTGCCGATGCGCTTGAAGTGCACGGCCTGCCGGCGGTCGAGATCCTGTCGGAGAGCAATTGGCGGATGCATCCGCTTACGCCTTTCGCCAGGGTGGAGGGACTGCAGATCACCTATCCGCCAGAGCAAGCGACCTTGCCGCTATGAGTCGCGACAGCCTGCCGCGATTGCTCAAGGACATCCGCGCCTGCGTGAATTGCGCCGCCGTGCTGCCATGCGGCCCGCACCCTGTGGTGCAGGCGCATCGATCGGCGCGGCTGCGCATCGTCGGCCAGGCGCCTGGGCGCAAAGTGCATGAGACCGGCATTCCGTGGAACGACGCCTCCGGCGCACGCTTGCGCGGATGGCTGGGGATGGAGCCGGAGCCATTCTACGATTCCCGCCGGGTCGCACTGATCGGCATGGGCTTTTGCTATCCCGGCAAAGGCCCCTCCGGCGACAATCCGCCCCGCCCGGAATGCGCGCCGCGCTGGCATGAGAAGCTCAACGCGCATCTGCCCAATATCGCGCTAACGCTGCTCGTCGGGCAATACGCGCAAGCCTATTATCTCGGCGCGCGGCGCAAACCGACGCTCGGCGACACCGTGAGAGCGTGGCGGGAATATCTGCCGTCGGGCTACCTGCCGCTGGTGCATCCCTCGCCGCGCAACCAAGGGTGGCTGGCGCGCAACCCATGGTTCGATGGGGAGCTGGTGGCGGAGCTGAGGGACATAGTTCGAGGATTGGGGCTGTAGCACGTGAGGGGGACGATCGCCTCCGCCGTCATCGCGAGGTCAGGCGAATGACTCATTAGCCTTGGCGAAGCGACGAAGCGATCCAGGCTAAGCTACACGCACCCCCATTGCGCTCCGCGCCCATTGGAGGGCACGCCACCGTCTCGGAATGCCAGCCTTGACGGGGCGCTTGCAGCCCAGTCTGGCCGCATCTTCTTCTGCAGCAGCAGTGCGCCGTAGAGCCGCGCCTTGGCGGTCGATATCGCTTGGTCTCCGTTAAAAACCGCGAGGCGCGGCGACGCCAAGGCGCCGCCGCGCCGGCTTCTCAGATATGCGCCTCCTCGAATGCGCGCGCCCACATCGCGCAGAGGCCGGAGCGGACGATGTCGTCGAGGGTGAATTCGATCACCGGCACCGGCAGCGCGCGCGTTTCAATCAGGCGCAGCACGGCGCGCAGCCCGGAGGCTTCGCCGAGGTCGCATTGGCTGATGTCGCCATTGACGACCATCGTGCAATCCTCGCCGATGCGGGTGAGAAACGTCTTGATCTCGGCGGGCGTGGTGTTCTGCGCTTCGTCGAGCAGGACGAAGGCGTTTTTCCAGGAGCGGCCGCGCATCACTTCGAACGGCACCATTTCGATGTCGCCCTTCTTGACCGCGATTTCATAAGCGGCCTGGCCGATACGCTCCTTGATCGCCTCGACGATCGGCGCCGCCCAGGGCGCGAATTTCTCTTCGAGGGAGCCGGGGAAGAAGCCGAGCGAGCGGCCGCAGGGCACATTGGGGCGGGTGAGGATGATCTTGCCGATGCGGCGCTTGCGATAGAGATCGGCGGCGTAAGTGGCGGCGATCCAGGTCTTGCCGGTGCCGGCCGGCCCCAGCACGATGACCTGGGGGGAGGTGCGGAGGGCGTCGAGATAATCAGCTTGGGTTGGGGTAAGAGCCTTGATGGGGGGAAGAGCGCGTTCCGTTTCGAATTTGTCGGGCCGATGCAGTTCGATGATCTCAGCCGTTGCGAATGAACGGCCGTTCCGGCGTTTCTGTTTTTCGAAGCGCTTGCTCAAGGGCAAATTCCTTCTGACAGGCCGACGCGTGATTAAACGCCGGCGCCCCGCGTCGAAGGGCCCCGGCGGTCGATTTTTGATTTTTGGAGAGCATGGCGGAGCGCGACGGACGATGAGGCGGCTTGGCGCGAAACTCAAAACCAGAGTCCGGCAACACGCTCATCGAAACTCGATCTCCGCGTCGTTGTGCAAGCTATTTGTGCTTGATTCTTATGACAGTTTCAAGGTGCGAAAAATTTTCCGCAAGAGCCGCCGCGATCACATTTCGTTAAGCTGTGGTCTTGATAATTGAGCGCTTCCGACGGGCCTGAGAGGCGCCAGCGTGGAACCATCACCCCTCCAGCGTCAGCACGATCTTGCCGATATGGCCCGAGCTTTCCATGCGCGAATGGGCGGCCGCCGCCTCATTGAGCGGATAGGTTGAATCGATCACCGGCCTGCAACGCCCGGACGCCAACAGCGGCCAGACCCTGTCGTGAAGCGCGTGGGCGATGATGGCCTTTTCCGCCGGCGAACGCGGCCGCAGTGTCGAGCCGGTGTGGACGAGGCGCTTGACCATCAGCGGGCGCAGATCGAGCGTCGCCTTCGGTCCGTTCAGGAAGGCGATCTGCACGATGCGGCCGCCGACCGCCGCCGCCGCATAATTGCGCGCGACATAATCGCCGCCGACCATGTCGAGGATGACATCGGCGCCGCGCCCTTCGGTGGCGGCAAGCGTCGCTTCGACAAAATCCGTGGTGCGATAATCGATGGCGAAATCGGCGCCGAGCCGCTTGCAGGCTGCCGTCTTGGCGTCCGACCCCGCCGTCGCGATCACTCTGGCGCCGAAAGCCTTGGCGAGCGCAATCACGGTGGTGCCGATGCCTGATGTACCGCCGTGCACGAGCAGGGTCTCGCCCGCCTTGAGGCCGCCGCGATCGAACACATTGGTCCAGACGGTGAAGAACGTCTCGGGGATCGCGCCCGCCTCGACCATCGAAAGGCCGGCAGGAATCGGCAAGGAATTGCTTTCGTGCGCCGCGCAATATTGCGCATAGCCCCCGCCGGGAACCAGCGCCAGAACCTTGTCGCCGAGGGCAAAGCGATTCGCCCCGGCGCCGAGCGCGACCACCTTCCCGGCGACTTCGAGGCCCAGAATGTCGGATGCGCCTGGCGGTGGCGGATAGAGCCCCTGGCGCTGCAACGTGTCGGGACGGTTGATGCCGGCCGCGGCGACCGCGATCAGAACCTCGTTATCGCGCGGCGAAGGGCGCGGCCTTCGCACGACATGCAGCATTTCGGGGCCGCCGGGCCTGGCCGCAACGACGACATTCATCATTTCGGGCAGATCGGACAAGGCCGCCTCCTTTTCCCTACGTCAGGCGTCGATCAGCGCGCCAGCGGGCTGACGGTGACGCCATCCTCGGCCGGCGCGGCGCGAAATTCCGGCAATTCCTCGGCCCGCGCACAGGACGCTACGATAGAGGGATAACGCGTCTTGTCGACGATATCGGCGAGATAGGCCTGCGTGAAGGCGAAGGCCGTCGCCAGAGAAATGTCGGCGAGCGTCAGCCGATCCTCGAACAGCCAGCCGCGGCCGCCGTTGATTTCAACCTCCAGCGCATCGAGCGCGGCCGACAATTGCCCGCGCACCCGCGAGGACCACGGCTCGTGCTGCTTTTCGGCCGGGCGCAGCATCCGCTCATAATGAAACTGCACCGATTTTTCGCAGACGACCAGCGACAGGCCGATCAGCCTTGTCGCACGCAGCCGCGCCTTGGGCGCGCGCGGCAGGAGAGCCGGCGCCTGGGGCGCCAGCGTCGCCGCATAATCGATGATCAGCGTCGAATCGACCAGCACCGTGCCGTCGTCGGCGACCAGCGTCGGCGCCTTCAGAAGCGGACTGACCGCGGTGAATTCATCGATATGGCGGAACAGCGAAATCGGCCGGTGCTCGAAAGGCAGGCCAAGCCGCATCAGCGCGATCGCGACGCGGCGCACATAGGGGGAATCAAGCATTCCGATGAGTTGCATGGCCAGTCCTGTAGGAGATCGCTTGTGTGTTGAAACAAGCGCCGCGGCCGAATATTCCTTATATTGACCCGGGCGGGCAAGCGGGAGCGTTCGATGGCCGGATTTGACGAGGAAAGCGTGTTTGGCGCGCCGCGCAAGGCGCCCGCCGTCCATGAAATCGGCCAGCCGCTCGATCTGCTTTCGGCGCCCGAATTGGCCGAGCGCATCGAAAGCCTCAAACAGGAGATCGTCCGGCTCGAAGTCGCCATCAAAGCGCGCGAGGCGACCAAACAGGCGGCGAGCGCCTTTTTCAAGAGCTGACGCGTCGGGAGAGCCTGACTTTCCGTGAGCCGGGGGGTCAGCGCCGCCGAGACCCCATCAGGCGGCGGTCATTCCGCCGGGCGGCCTCCCCGATGCGGAACAGCGGACCGCCTTGCTGGCTTTCGTGCGCGACCGGGTCAAATCCCAAAAACTGTAGCGATCCGGGACTCCCGTCCCAGGGCCGTTGTGCGCAATTGAAGCGCGCGGCGAATTATTTCACGGCGGCAGTCGTGACTTTAAGACTGTGTTAACGATTACCGATTATGAATCAATTCAATCCTTCTCTTTGGATTCTGAATGGCTTCTGTCCATTCTGTTCGACGCCTCCCGTTTTCCAACTTAAAGGCCGCCTCCGGGCGGCTTTTTTTTATTTGCATGTTTTCGTTTAAGATCGCGTTAACCTTATCAAAAGGTAAATTGGCAAGCTCGCCTTGAAGGCGTTAATCTTGCGTGGGCTGGCGCGTCGCCCGCCCCGCTGGCTTTCAGGCGGTTCGGGATCGGTCGACGAGGCTGAGAACAAGAGAGTTCATTATGGCGCGCCAATTCGACGGTTCCCCGATCGGGTCTTCGACGCTCGATTCCTGGCGACCGACCACGATTTCCTTTGTTCAAAGGCTGACGACCTCCGAGAGCTTCAAGTCTCTGTTCAGGGAGGGCATGGCGCTGGTCGAGGAATCGGCCAGCTATCTCGATGGCGAAGGAAGGGACCAAGCCAGGCAATTGCGCCGCGCCGTCGCGATCGCCTACGCCAGCGAGAGCATGCGTCTGACGACGCGCCTGATGCAACTGGCGTCCTGGCTGTTGCTCCAGCGCGCCGTCAACGAGGGGGAAATGACGCCGACGCAGGCCGCCTCAGAAAAACACCGGGTTCGGCTGGCGCGTCAGGAAGTCGCCTGTGCGCCCGAATTGTTCGACGAACTGCCAAAACGCCTGCGCGACCTCACGCTCAAATCCATGCGTCTGCAGGCGCGGATCGTCCATCTCGATCAGTCGCTGTCCGCGACGCGCAGCCACGAAATTGAGCCGGCGCCAAGCCCGATCGCCAGCCAGGTCGAACGGCTGCGCATGGCTTTTGCGGCGCATTAGGCGCTGCAAAAAGCAGAAATGCTGAGCGGCGCCGCGGTTCGGCGTCCGGCGCTTGCGCTGGCTCACGTTTTGGCCTCATTGCTCGGCCAGAACCTGCGCTGAGACTGATCCAAAATCATGGCTGACGCCCAAGCAAGCAAACTATATCTGCTGACGCCGCCATTGCGGGCGGCCGATCTGGACGATTTCGCCTCGACGCTCGCCGCCGGGCTCGACGGCGGCGATGTCGCCTGCGTGCTCGCGCGCATTGCGCCGGGCGCGGAAGGCGACGCCAAGAAAATCATCGCGCGGCTTGTCGAGATCGCGGCCAAAGGCGGCGCGGCGCTGCTCGTCGACAATGATGCGCGGCTCGCCGCCCGGGTCGGCGCGGACGGCGCGCATATGACCGGCGGCCCGGCGGAGCTGAATGACGCGCTGGCCAGCCTCAAGCCCGAACGCATCGTCGGCGCCGGCAGGCTGCGCACGCGCGACGACGCCATGAATGCGGGAGAGGCTGGAGTCGATTACGTGATGTTCGGCGAGCCCCGGCGCGACGGCTTCACGCCGCCGGCCGACGAAACGGTGGAGCGCGTGGAATGGTGGGCCGAAATATTCGAGCCGCCCTGCGTCGGTTACGCCGCCGCACTTGCCGATATCGCCCCGCTCGCCGACGCCGGCGCCGATTTTATCGCGCTCGCCGACGCCATCTGGGGCGCGCCGGCGCCGCTGGAGGCGCTGGCCGAGGCGCGTTCGATTCTCGTGCGCCGACCGGGCTGATTTCATGTCGTCGCCGCATCTTCGCCGATGGCTTTTTGTCGCCGCGTTGGTCGCCGCCAGCCCGGCCGCCGCGCAATTTTCGATCGATGGCATCGTCAAGCCGCCAGACACGGGCGCCCGCCCAGCGCCCCCGCAAACGCCGTCGTCAGGGCCGCCGCCCGATCTGGCCTTTGGCGCTTACCAGCGCGGGCTTTATGCGACCGCGCTCAAAGAGGCGATGAAGCGGCTCGAGTCCAATCCGAAGGACGGCCCGGCGATGACGCTGATCGCCGAAATCTACAAGGACGGCGTCAGCGTCAAGCGCGACCCCGCCGAAGCGGCGCGCTGGTATCGCCTCGCCGCCGATGCGGGCGATCGCCAGGCGACCTTCGCGCTCGCCGTGATGCTGCTGACCGGCGCGCCCGGCGTCGAGAAAGATCGCGTCGCCGCGAAGGGGCTCTTCGAAAAAGCGGCGGCGCGAGGCCATGCCGGCGCGCTCTATAATCTCGGCGTCATGGCGATTGAGGGCGATGGCGCATCGGGATCTGACTTCGCCAAGGCGGCCGATCTGTTTCGCCGTTCGGCGGAAGCCGGTGACGACGACGGCGCCTATTCCTATGGCGTATTGTTGCGCGACGGACGCGGCGTTCCCCTTGACATCACCGCCGCCGCGCATTGGCTGAAGCGCGCCGCCGATGGCGGCATCATCGCCGGCGAGGTCGAATATGCGATCATGTTGTTCAATGGCGTGGGGATCGCCAAGGACGAGGCCGGCGCCGCCAAGCTGTTTTTGAAGGCGGCGGCCAAGAACAATCCGATCGCGCAAAATCGGCTCGCCCATCTCTACGCGACCGGTCGCGGCGTTCCCAAGGATCCGGTGAAGGCGGCGGCCTGGAATCGCTTCGCCAAAACCGCCGGCATAGACGACGCGGAGCTAGACGCCTTGACGGCCGGTCTTTCGGCCGAGCAGATGGCCAAAGTCGAACAGGCGGTGCGCTTGCAGGCGCAGTTCTGAGATAGGCCGATCGCTGCGCCGCGGCGGCGGCTGACGCATAAAGGCGCGGCCGCGGGTTGTGCACTTTTTGAAAGCGATCAAGCGCTCTCAAGGACTTGGGATGCAGATATGTCGCACTCCGGGCTTCGCGCCAGGCGCGCGGCGCAAGGGCGATCCGACAGGCTCGCGGTGGTCGAAACCGCTTCTGAAAGATTTGGATTTCCAAATTTCTTCCAAATATTTCCAAGCCTTTGCCAGCTCTTCCAAAATTCCTATTCCAAATATGCTAGAAATATCACACGGTTAATTACAAAAAGTTGGAACTCGATCTTATAACACCTCGCCTCGGGCAAGCTTTGAAAAACTTTCTCTCCAATCACGCCATTGGAATTACCGACGCGGCAGCGACAGACAGCATGCAACGGAAACGCAGTAGTGTCCAGAAAATGTTTCTGCAAAACAGAACACCAGGGACCGAAGCGCGGCAATTGTGCAGGTTCAATTTCGTTGATCGGGCCTCCAATAGGAAGGACGTTCAGGATGCGAGACAACAGCTTCGGCAGGTTTATCGCCCCTACCGACTTCGCTATTGAGCCATTGTTCGCATGGAGGAAATTCTTTCACCGCTGAGACCTTTGTCAATGACGACCGCGAAAGCGGTCGCCGC
>Ga0209006_10006308_pt1 | contig 10740 bp, 8 predicted proteins | sample JacPin_JW_Ref_O2_FD_188567 | JGI IMG/M metagenome (GOLD analysis project Ga0209006, IMG submission 188567) | Forest soil microbial communities from Algoma, Ontario, Canada - Jack Pine, Ontario site 1_JW_Ref_O2 (SPAdes) (version 2) | ecosystem: Environmental > Terrestrial > Soil > Boreal... | reverse complement strand
CGCGGGATTGAGAGGCGAATGTGGCATGATGGTTTTGCCGAGAAAGATCGGGGCCACGACTTCGCATCGACGGCGCAGCCGGTAGTGGAGCAAGCGATAGGAGAAAGAATTGACGGCTCACCGCTGCCGCCTCCCGCAAACAGCAAGCAGGTTGCCGGAGCAAAAGGCGGGAAGAGAGGCGGGCAGCTAGGGCAAAGGCTCTAACAGCGGAGCAGAAACGTCAGATAGCAGTGAAAGCTGCTCGGGCACGGTGGAAGAAGCCGAAGGCCGACTGAGTTGATGTTCTTTTATCAGGCCATCAGCCAGTCCCCGTAAGATCACATAGGGTGCCATCAGCGGCTTGAGGAACCTATATCGCCTACCATCCCTTTCGAGTATCGGCCCCTTTCTGGATTCGCAAAAGTCTTTTAGATGTTGTGCGAACTGCTGAATCTTAGGAGCATTAGGGATGATTGACTTAAGCGGGGCGACCACATCTTTCGCATAAAAGAAGCCTTTCTCATCCTTCGGTGCAAGGGCGCACGCCAATAAAACGGGCTTGAAGTATATTCCGCGCGCAGCGGTCGTTGCTTTGGTGTAAAGGGTCAGGCTGGTCGCCAGTTGCCCGTCGACGGATTCCTTAATGCCTGCTTCCAAGTCCTGCATCGTGATATTCGTTCTTCCTTCGCGAGCAGCACTCAGAGCAGACTCTCGCGCGAGCAAGTGGGTGTACGAGGGAAGCCCTTGCGCTAAATCAGCCATTCTGTCTCTGGCCTCCGCTTGAATCTTCATCGAGTCACATGCTGCCAGTCCGTTATCTACAATCTCTAATAGTTCCGGTTTAGACATTCTTGGCATTGGAACTTGCTTAATCGCCCGTTCGATGGACGGATGTTCTCCAATGAGGTTATCTACCGAGTCGGCCACGCCCACAAGGATGAGCGTCGTTCTAATCGCATTGTCTGAAAGTGTCTTAATGGTGTCCGCCATCTTTACGCGAATTGATTGATCTTCAATTCGATCAACTTCATCAATGATGACAATGGTTTGATAATCAATAAGTTGGAACACTTCGCGGATATTTTCGGAGTTCGGATTCGCGGGCAGCGCCTCATCGAGGGTTGCTGGCGTTCCGTCGGACTGTTCAAACTCAAACTGCCTAAAAATTGTTCGCCATATATCTTCAAAACTCATTGCCTCTGCGCTATTCAACATCGCCCGATGCAAGCCCGACGCTTCATCGAAAGCCATCACCAGGAAATCGAGAATCGTTCGAGCCAGAGATGTCTTGCCGACGCCCCGTTCGCCGAACAATACAGCATGAGAGCCTTTCTGAAATGTGGCGCTCATTAGTTTTTCTATCTGTTGGTGGCGACCAGCGAAAAGGCTACGCCCATCGATTGGGCGATTAGGTGTAAAAGCAAGATTGATCTGCGCCATGAGGCGATATCTGAACATCTGCTGCTCGGGCGCATTACTCATGGCGTAATTTTACGATTTATCCCGTACTTTTGCCATACTATCTCGTACTTTTATTACGCCCGCTATGCCTTCGCCTTGAACGAGGGCTCTTATGCCCGGCCGCGGAACTGGATGATGTGGCGGCGGTCGCGTTTGGAAGGGCGTCCGGCGGGGAGCTGTTCGAATTGCTGGAGCGCTTTGCGCTCGGCGGCGACTTTCTGGCGGAGTTCGCGGCTGGCTTCAGTTTCGCGGTAGAGAGTTTGCGCGATGGAGGCCGGTCCGCGGGTCTCGCTGAGAAGCAGGACTTCGATGTGGAAGTCGCCGCCATCGTTGGTGACGCGCAACATGTCTGCGATGCGGACCTCGCGGGCCGGCTTGGCGGGCTGGCCGTTCGATTGGATGCGGCCGAGTTCGCAGGCGCGCGCGGCCAGGGACCGGGTCTTGAAGAATCGGGCGGCCCAGAGCCATTTGTCGATGCGGATGGAAGTCATGGGTCGGTCTTTCCTTGTCTCCTCAATTTATCTCCGAAGGAAATTCGGACGCGGCGTGGCAGCGAAGCAGTACGCCCGAGATCCCTCACTCCGCCTTAGAAACAGCTCCGTTCGGGATGACGCCGGTGGGAATGACCTAACCCGTCGAGGTTCGGAATGCTGATCGGCACACGACCAAGGGGGCTGAAGCCCTCAGCGATCTTAGACGCTTACGCGGCCCCTGAAAGGGCCGCTCTTCCACAGTAGTCCGCACGACGGTCCGCAGGATCGGGACGCTGCCTCGCCTGAGCCACTATCACGAACAGTCTGCCGCGGCCTACGCCGCTATCGCCAGATTGCTGTTCCAGGAATCGGCGACGATCAGCCAGGTTCCCAGGCGGCGCCAGACTTTCAGGTACTTCCCGCGATCTGCAACGGTTGTGCCATTGCTTTGGTGACGGGCCACGGAGTAGCGTCCTACTTCCATTGCCATATCGCCGGAGCTTTCCACGCGCAGGGTTTCCAAGCGCAGATCTTCGTATCCGGCATCGGCTAACTGGCGAAAAAGGCGCTCTGTTTCCTTGGGTCCGTGGGAGGGTTCGTAGTTGGGAGCCATGACAACCCCGTCGGCGGCGTACATGGCTGCCACCTGATCAAAGTTTCCGGTGTTGTACGAAGTCACAAGGTCTTGCGTCAATTCCCGAATCTGACTCTGGACGTCCATGAAAGGACGGGAGTCCGCGAGGGAGCTCGAGTAATTCCGGTACATCTACAACCTCCTGGGGGAAGGCAACCGGCGAACTCACAGTGAGCGAAGGGAAGTTCACCGACCAGCGCGACACCGATTCTAACGCAAAACCAAGGTGTGGAAACAAAAGTTTTTTCGAGCGGCGAGCTTATTTTGGGAGGAGATTCCAGGGACCGTGAATTTTGTTGCAACAGCCTGATTTTCAGGCTTCGGCACGTGAAATTCTATGCGACGACTTTATAAGGGCGCATCATTTCGTTGTCTTCGTGTTCGAGGACGTGGCAGTGCCAGACGTAGCGGAATTCGTCGCCGGGCTTGGCTTGCGTTCCTGCGGGAAGATCGAAGCGGGCGATCACGCGGGTGACGTAGCCGCCGTAGGTTTTGACTGTATCTTTCCAGGCGGGGCGTTCGTTCGATTCCGGGGCCATGGGGATGCCGACGAATTTCATCTGGCCGGTGGTCGCGTAGGTTTTTACGTCGAAGGGCTGGCGGTTGACGACCTGGAACTGGACGAGGTGAAGGTGCATGGGATGCACGTCACCGGTGGCATTGGCGAAGGACCAGATTTCTGTGGTTCCGGCCTTGGGGTCTTCGGTGATGGGATCGTCCCAGTGCGCTTTGCCGAGCATGCCCATCATGGTGTAACCGTCGGAGGGGCGATCCATTTCGGTGAGGGCGAGGATTCTTTCGCGGACGGCGTGGGCGGGATCGAGGGGCGTGAAGGGAACCAGCGTGTCGGGGACCGTACTCGTGTCTTTGCCGGAAAGCGGCTTGGTGACTTTGAAGAGCATGACCTCGGCGGGAACGATTTCGCCGCCGCGCGCGTAGGGAGCGGGGGCGTTGTTCGTCATGGCGAGATTCATTCCCTTGCAGTCGGAAAAATCGATGACCAGGTCGAAGCGTTCGCCGGGAGAGAAGATCAGGTAATGCAGGTGAACTGGCGCGGGTAGCAGGCCGCCATCGGTGCCGATCTGGATGAATGGCGGAGCGTCCACGGGGCGTCCATTCGGCTTGCCAGAGGCATCGGCGGGCACCAGCGTGAGGTGATAGAAGCGAGAGTTCGAGCCGTTGACCAAGCGGAAGCGATATTTGCGCGGTTCGACTTCAAGGTAGGGTGTGGCCTTGCCGTTGACGCAAATGCTTTCGCCGAAGAATTCCTGCATCCACATGGGATGAGTGCCGTTCTTCGCCGGAGGATACGAGAGCGAACCGTCGGCGTTGAAGGTGCGGTCCTGGATTAGCAGCGGGATTTCATACTGTCCACCGGGAAGGTTCAGGCTGTCTTCTTCATCGTCGCGAATCAGATAGAGACCAGCGAGGCCCGCATAGACATTGAGGCGCGTGATGCCGAGAGCGTGATCGTGATACCAGAGCGTAGTCGCGGGCTGGGAGTTGGGGAAATGGCTGGGATCGGCGGGATGGACGGTGCCAGCGCGGCCGTCGGAGGTGACCCAGGCGTCGGGATAGCCGTCGCTCTCAGGTAGGACTTGCGCGCCGTGTACGTGAGTGACGGTGCGGACTTCGGGAACGCCAGCTTCTGAGCCGTGGATGGTTGGGTCGATAGAAAGGAAATGTTTAGTGGGAAGCTGGTTCAGCCACTTCACGGAAATTGGCTGGTCTCTGCGGACTTCAAAGGTTGGGCCGGGCCACATGGCGTTGTATCCCCACATGGTGGCGGCAGGAAGATCGCGGTGGGCTTTGTGCTGGAAAGGGACCATGCGGATGGGGATGACTTTGTTCGCGTAGTCCGAGGTGCGGATCACGGGAGGAATGGGCAGAGGATCGACGTAGGTGGCGAGGGCGGACCCTTGTGCAGCTTGCTGCGGAGTTGCTGCGGCAGCAGCCGCCAAAGAAATCGCTGCCGGATGTAATAGCCGACTGCCCCCCGCGCATAGGCAGGCGCGAAGCCAGTCGCGTCGATTGATGGCCACGAACGTTCTCCCTACTGTTTTGCTCTCTACCCATTGAACTAGTCCGTGGCGGGCGGCGGGTTAATGTCGTGTTAAAAAGCATCGGCCTATTTGGATTCGAAAAAAAATGAAAAACATTTTTCGTTAAATTATTGAATTACTTGGAGTTAGCTCATTTTGATCTGGCATACGGCTCGCAAATTCTTTAGCGCAAAGGACTTATTCGTAAATTCTTTAGCGCAAAGGAGTTAGCTCGCGCTGATTTGCCATGCCTTCAGCCGCCATTATCTTGGCTGTCGCGATGATGAACGAAGGCGGCTGTGGAAGGCTGTGATGGGTGTCACATTTGGATGTAGGAAAAGAATTCTGTTCGTCGCTGGTTCTCGGTTGCTGCGCCCACCAAGTCTACTCGGTGGCCTCGAAATCAGCGTTCCGGAAGGCCGCCCGCCGCTGCCTGGTCCGTGAAAACCGCGGTTATGTCTGTCTTTCCGGTGCTTGATCTTCCCTTGTACCCGTCTATACCGGCCCGCGCTTGGCCAGCCTCAGCGGACGGGCCAATTCAGGGACATTACATTTTTCTCACATCTTGATTCCTTATATAGCCAGACTCCGTGATTTCCTGCGATGCTGCTAAGCGCTTCGACCACGGTCGCGTTGCTCAGAGTAACGATGTCCTGCGGCGTCTCCGCCTGCCGTGGCCCCGCAAAGCCTAGATCGGGTCCGTATTCTACTAAGTGGAGGCTTCGTGCTTTATCGCTCACCTCTGGGGCGTCGAGTAGTTCGGCTGAACTTTTCGCGAGGGCTTGCTTGCGAGAAAAGTGGAACTCCCGAACGGCCACCGTCAGCAGCGCAGGGGGGGAAGGGGTGTTGTAGACGAAGAGTTGCTCCCCAAGTTGAAGCCAGTGGATCTCGTGACCAGTCGATGCAAGCCTTCTCATAGCTTCCTCGAGATCTCCGTCGAATTTGGGGAATTCTTCCGATGGCTCCTGGCATTGCCCGTTGACTATCGCTATGCCTCCATGCACGCTCGCCCTGCTAAAGAGGGTCAGCACATGCTCGGCAATGGTGGCCGACTCCGCAGGAGTCGACAAATGTCGCCTCAAGGCAGAATCTTTTGTAGTCTCTTGCGCTAGTGTCGGCAGAACAGCAAGCGCGACGATGGCCACTATCGCGTGTGCTCGACGAGTTCTGATGGACATTCCCTGCCTCCCTAAGGCGTAATGATCGTCACATTAACGGTTGCCGTCCCCGAATAATTTCCCCGCGCGATGCTGTTCACCATGCTCAGGGGATAACTGGTGCTCCCAATTTGAACGGTGAGAGCTTGGTTGAAACTCTCGTGATCGTTCGTTCCAGGGCAGGACGGCGCCTTCGTGCCAAAGAACTGCGTATCACCTAGCAAGGTCTGGGCGTAGACGATCGGATTACTCTCGTTCGGCGGCTGCGTCAGGCCGGGAACGCTTGTACTATAGTTGCTGAATATTTCGAGTAAGTTATAGTTACCCTGGATAGGTTGCGCTGGGCTCTCTTGGTCAACGAGCTGGTACCCGATATTTCGGTACATGCCACATTCCCCTGATAATAGAACGTTTCCATAAATGTCAAGGACGTTGCCATTTGTTATGGTCGTAAGGGGGCCGAGGCCCGCCGTACCATAGCCGGCGTCCCGAATCAGCGTCTTCGGTATTTGGACGTAGAAGTTTTTTGAATTGCTTGGCTGTCCTCCCACCGTCACCGTGACCGCCTGGTTTCCTCCGGCGGAGGTGGAATTTGTAGGGGTGAAGGTGGCGGTTATTTGCGTGGATGAGGTTACGCTCACGCTCGACACGGAGATATTCGAACCGGCGTTAACGGTTGCGCCTGCGGCGAAGTTAGTTCCGGTTACGGTTACGTTGCTTGTGGCTGCGCCAACTAAGCCTTGGGCCGGGCTTATGCCCGTGATGGTGGGCGGCTGCACCTGAACCGGCTGCTGGGGACTGAAAATCTGCGCCGGACAAGCAGGTGGATGCGCCCATTGCAGCTTCGTAAAATTGCTCCCAGTGGCCTTGCCTACGGACACGGTGTGCAGCATGCTGGTGGGCAGCGTGGCGACGGCGGTGTCGGAGCTGGACCAGTCATAGCCCGAACCCGTAACGTCGTCGACAGTCCCTGAGCAGGTGTCGTTGGCATGAACGAAGTCCTGGTTGTCGATGTCCGGCGGACCGTCGAAGGAGCCGGGGTCGAAAGCGACGCCGTCGTATCCGCAGCACGATCCGCAGCCGTAGGCGGCGTGGCCATACGTCTTATCGATCACCAGCTTGCCCTCATAGAGCTGGCCCAAGGTCGCGTGGTCCAGATCGCGCAATTCATAAGAACCCGTCATGGTATCCAGCGGCAAGACGTGGCCATCGGAGTCTGGGACTTGATCGTGCACGAGATGTCCAACGTCAAGCCACAATTGCTGGCTGGGTAACAGCATCTTTTTCATCCTGTACTTGCTCGTTCCCCCATTGTAGAAGAGCGTGACCTCTGCGGTAGTGGCTTCCGCACCTCCGTTTCCCGTGGTGATGAGGGTGTTGTGCGTGGGATCGACGTGCCACATGCCGCCAGCCCACAACCGGCTGAGGTTCTCGGAAAATGGCGTCTGTAGCCCGTAGCGATGGTCTTTGTCGTAGCTTACGGCAACTGCGACCAAATCGGCCGCCCGGCCCGTGTAGGCGAGCTTCAATGTGGCCCAGTTCGCATCAGCGGGTATTTGACCAGCTTGCTGATAGTTCGCGAGATTGACGGTTCTTATCTCGCCGGGAGACAGCGTCAAATCTGGAAGAGCAAATGTTCCTGAATTCTGGTTCCGCCACTCAACGGTGGCGGACACCAGCGTAGAGGCGGAGGCCGCGTTCCGCAGCAGAATGCGAGGAAGCAGTTGTGTCCCGCTGGGAAATCCCAATCCTTGGTCCGGCTGACTCAATGCCATCATGGGAGCACGCAGGACGCGGCTTCTGGACTGGTCATCCGGATCGCGGTCAAAGAGTTTCATGATCGCAGCCAGGCCCGTGACTTCGTCGAAAACAATCTGCGTGGCGGAAATCAATTCCTTTCCGGCAGCGACAGCGTGAGGCCGCCCACTGCGCCGATGCTGGAGGGTCCAAGCACCTCTCTCATGTCGATGCGCTTTGTCTGGCCGGGGCCAAGGCTTACCGCTATGGGGCGATGAGAGGCCGAAGCCGAAGAAAGCGCCAAAGTGCCGACGACGGTTTTCTTCAGCGGATTGCTGAGGATCAAATAGTCGGCGGAACTGACAGCCGGGAGCCACCACATTCCTTCGATGCCGCCAGAGGTGTAGCTCGATCCTGCGGCTTGACCGTCAAAGTGAAAATCGATCGGCTCACCTTCACGGCGAACGATAGTTGCGCCAAAGAGATTATCTGGATAGAGTCCGTCGAAACGAAACACCACCGATCCGAAGGGCCCGAGCTGACTGAGAGTTCGGTTTGCGGCTGTGACTGCGGTGCGCAAGTCTAGGGCGATGACATGTTGCGGAGCGATGGTGACCGGAGCGAGGGGCGTTTCCTGCCCCGTGCTTGCCCTGATCACAGGCGTCACTGTGAGGTCGTGATGGATCACGTTGTTGCGCATTTCCAGCGTGGTGCTCCAGCCTGGCTCCAGGGTCCAGTATGCCGCGGAAACTTCCTGCGGAGAGGGATTCCACTTCGCCGGGCCGAGCACTTTTGGGTTCGGTGGGTGCAGAGGCGGAGCGCTTTGAGCTCCGAGGAGGCTGGAACAGAGCAAGATAAAAGACGTGGCTGAAATGGCGCGGTAAGACGAGGAGAACATGGCGACAACCCCCCTGAAAGATCTTGTATCCCCGGGGTCGGCCCAATTAATAAGAGGAGATCACAATACACTATTTGCATCAGCGGGCAACAGAAAAGTTGTTTTGCTGAATGGCGAAGCTAATGGCCGTCCGAAGTAAGAAGCATCCCTACGTTAAGCGCCTTCTGTCCCGGGCGTCATATGACGACGTACACGAAGTGATCGCGCGGGGGAAGCAATTGAAAGGCTGGCGGTGGGAGAAAACGATCGCTCTCATCGAGTTAAAAAATCCGCATTGGCTGGATCTCGCCAGCGAATGGTATCCGTGGATGTAGGGATGCTTCGACTCCATGTAGCCATCGCTTTGCGAACGGCTACATTCCGCTCAGCATGACAGTCGCACTGAATGAAAGGGCCAGCCGGAGGACGTATCCTTATCCTTGGCTGGCCCTTTTTGTCGCGGCGTTGCAGGAACTACTTGGTGCTGCCGCCGAAGCTAAACGCATCGAACAAGTCGTCGATGGCCGGTGAGTTCAGCGGTACGTACGGGTTGCTGGCCGAAACTTTCGGGTTTGGCAGGTTGTCGCGGCTGCGGCCGGTGAGAGGCGAGAGGCCGAAATTCCGCTCGATAAACTTGGTGATGGAGACGTGGTCGCCATAGCTGTGGTTGACGATGCCTCCGGTGGAATACGGCGAAACGATGAGCAGCGGGATGCGGGTGCCGTCGCCGAAGAAGTCGACGGGCTGGATGTAACCCGAATCATAGTAGCCGCCGCCTTCGTCCTCGGTGATGAAGATGGCCGTCGAAGCCCACAGGCTGGGGTTGGCTTGCACAGCATCGACGATGTTCTTGGTGAAGCCTTCAAACACTTCGAGCTTCGACGACGCTGGATGGCCGTCGGAGGGCCAGCCGGGCTTGATGATGGAAACGGCTGGCAGGTTCCCGGATGCTACATCCTGGTAAAAGTTCTTGGTGTCCTGGAGGTGCGCCGTACGCTGAGCGGCGTTAGTCATGATTTTGGTTTCGTAGTTGAAGGGGTTGCAGATATTGCAATAGGTGTTAAACGAGCTGCTGGGATTGGAGACAAAATAATTCCAGCCGTCTCCGTAGTACTTCCAGGAAACGTTTTTCTCCGACAGCGCGTCGCCAATGCTCTTTACGGAGGTTCCGGGGAGGGTGAACGGATTCGACGCCGAAAGCGAAGATGTTCCGTCACCATTAAAGCCGGGGTTGTAGTTGTTCAGAATGTAGTAGTGTCCGGCTTGGCAGTTGGCTTCAACCGGGCGCGCGAGTGATCCCAAGTAATTCACGATGGGAGCAACGCCGGGCTGGCTCAGGTCGGAGCATTCCACGTAGCTGCCGCCGCCGCTGCCATTGGCGCCGCCATAACCGTCGGAATCGTACCAGTTGTTGGTGCCGGGTTGCGGGTTCGGATCTTCGATCTGATTCGCCGGCGGGACCAATGCTTTGCCTTTGCCATCGCTGTACCAGATCGAATCGGCGAAGCCGAACTCGATGTGGTTGGCCATGGTGCCGCCCATCACGGATTGGTGAAAGTTATCGCTCAGGGTGTACTGCCGGGCCAACGAGGTCAGGTAGGGCACGTCGCCTTGCTGGACGTTGAAGAACTCCATCGAGGTCGAACCCTCACCGGTGGAAAGGTAGCTGGTGGGCGGAGTGGTGAAGCCGCTGGAACCATCGCTGCCTGCGCCAATCGTGACTTCAACCCAGGGGAACAGATCGTTCTGGCAACCGCTAGGATTGGCCTTGGTGGCCAGCGCGGCGTTGCAATCGGTCTGCTGCCACATCTGGAAGAAGCGGTGTACCGGGCTGTTGGCGTAATCGTTGTAATTAATGGAAGGAGTGAGCTGGAATTCGCCCTCGGGCAGATTGAACACATCGGGAAGGCGCGTGTCGGGCACCACGTAGGGAGCCAGGCCGGTTCCGCCGATGGTCAGGTCAAGGTAATAGCCAGGGGCCAGCATTCCGGGCTCATACGTATAGGCTACAGGCACAGTAGGAAAGTAGGGATCGGTTGGGCCGCCTGCGACTACGGGAGGAATGTTGGTGTAGAGGGTTTTCTCAGAAGGGCTGATGGCAAAGGTCGTAGTGTCGACGGCATTGTACTGCGCAGAGAGAGCGTAGTTGGGGCCGGGAGTTCCATCCGCTTTGATAATTCCTTTGGAGAGCAGATTGGAAACCGTCTGCCCTGACTTGGGAACATAGGTGGCGAAGACGTGGTCAAAGCTGCGGTTTTCTCCGATGATGACGATGACGTGCTGGATGGGAGAGGCGGTGGTGGGCTGATCTTCATTTTGAGCGGCTACCGGCATGGGGGACGAAAGGTTCGCGGTGAGAGCCACGAGACTTGCGCCAACC
>Ga0209006_10006307_pt1 | contig 10741 bp, 9 predicted proteins | sample JacPin_JW_Ref_O2_FD_188567 | JGI IMG/M metagenome (GOLD analysis project Ga0209006, IMG submission 188567) | Forest soil microbial communities from Algoma, Ontario, Canada - Jack Pine, Ontario site 1_JW_Ref_O2 (SPAdes) (version 2) | ecosystem: Environmental > Terrestrial > Soil > Boreal... | reverse complement strand
TGGGTTCGATGATGAGCTTGCTGGCCACCAGCGCGGCCGGAAGCGCCGGATTGAGCGCCACCGAGATCGTCAACGTGTGGCAGTTTATCGGCTGAGTAATAGATGACTTCATCGGGAGTCAGGCGGGGCGCGGCGTAAGGACGCAGGCGGTCGATCTGCCGCGGAAGTGCCGTGATAACGAACAGCAGGAAAGCTTCGAGCAAAAAAGAAGCGATCAAACCACGGTAAGGAAAAATTCCAGTTGCAGCTTCGCCAGCCAGGCGTGGACCAGAGCGCGCGAATGCAGGCCGAATTGAGGTGACGAAATCATCCCAGCGGGAAGACCACTCGACCAACAGTTTGGGAGCGTCATTCAGCTGAATGATTCTGATTTCGTCGACTTGGAGAGTTTCGATCACAGCAAATTATGATCCGGCGCATGCCAATGGCGGAGGGAAAGCTGCTAGCCAGACTCCTTTATTCGGATTTCAATACTATCGCCCAGTGCAGTTCCCGTTCCGGCCACGGTGTGGCTGGGTAATTCCAGAACTGAGGTTGCCTGCATGCGGACTGGGGAGAAACGCCAGGGCTGGAGGTTGTGCTCAACGTGCACCACCGTCCCTGCGCGGTCTAGATAGACTACGTCAATTGGGAATCGCATAGCAAGAGTGTGGACGCCGCGGCAGGGCTTAATCCAGAGGCCCCGGCCGTTACGGAAGTCATCAGCGGAAACTCCGAGCAGGCCGCGCAGCCTGGTTAAGTGAGTCTGAGCGACGGCAAGGTCAGTCGCGAGATAGATCTGGCGGGTTTGGTTGAAGGCTTGACCGTATGAGATTAATGCCGGCATGAAAGTCCCGCGTTCGGCTGCGACTAGGATTTGTTGACTTTATTTGTTGACCAGGGAATGGTATGCCTGAATCAGCGCAGGACCAATGGTGACGAGGAGGAACGGAACCAGAATAAACAGGACGAGCGGAGGGACCATCTTGATGGTGGTCTTGGCGGCTTGCTCCTCAGCGCGCTGGCGGCGGGCGGTACGTAAAGAATCGGAGTGAACGCGCAAGGCCTGGGCGACGCTGGTGCCGAAGCGATCGGTCTGGATGAGAGTGCCGACGAGAGACTTGATATCGTCCACGCCGGTGCGCTCAAAGAGGTTGCGCAGAGCCTCGACGCGCGGCTTGCCTGCGCGCATCTCGAGATTGACGAGGTGAAACTCATCGCTTAAGTCGGGATGCGCATGGTAGAGGTCTTTGCCGACTCGCATCAGCGCCTGGTCCAAGGCCAACCCGGCTTCGACGCAGATTACGGTGAGATCGAGAGCGTCGGGCAGAGCGATGCGGATGCGCTGCTGGCGTGCACTAATCATCCGCTTCAAATAGAAACGAGGAAGGAAGAAACCGAACGCGGGAACGCAGACCAACAAAGGCATGCTGGTGAAGCCGGAAACGGCGACTACACTTGCCAAGCCTACGAACCCCAGTAGCAGACGGGCGCCGAAATAATAGTTTACGTGCCGCGACTCGCGAAGTCCTGCCTGGATGAGCCATGCGCGAGTGCGGTTCACATCGGAGGGCGAAAGTGGAATCGCTTTGCCGATGGGATCTAGGGCCTGCTCCAAACGCTCCTTGACGTTCCGAACTGGAGTTTCGGGAGCTTGCGCCGCCTGTCCACCGAGCGCACGCAACCGAGCGCCGAGCACAGAGGTAGGCGTCGCTGCCGCGGCGCCGAACGCAAACACCACCAGCACGACGGTCACAAACACGACGATGGTGAGAACCATTACCGGCATCTTTATACCTGGATCATAGCGATCAAACTTGGATCTTAATGATCTTCCGGATCACAAAATACCCCATGGTTTGCAAGAGAATACTCGCTACCAGCAAGGTGTGCCCGATGGGATCATAAAAGAGGGGTCGCACAAACTCAGGGCTGAACATCCAAAGAACCGTCAGGACGGTCGGCGGCATGCCCATGAGAAGCACCATGGTGAGACGGCCTTGGGCGGTATGAACCCGGACCTGGCGCTGAAGCTTGAAACGCTCGCGGATCACGGTGGAAAGATTACCGAGAATTTCGGCAATGTTGCCGCCGGTTTCGCGTTGCAGCATGACTGCGGTGACAAAGAACTTGACATCGACCAGGGGCACGCGCTCGGTAAGATTGGTTAACGCGTCCCGGACGGGCATGCCGAACTTTTGCTCTTCGAAAAGCTGGCGAAACTCTCCGGCCAGAGGTTCGGAGACCTCATTGGAAATCATTTCGAGAGCGGTGGTGAAAGCGTGTCCAGCGCGGACGGCGCGGGCTAAAGTATCGATGGCCTCGGGGAAAAGTTCTTCGATTTTTTCAAAACGCTTTTGCCGGCGATAAGAGACGAATGAGTAGGGAAGGAAAGCCCCGATGAGCAAGCCCGCCCACGCGACTGCTGGATTTCCACTCCAGATAAGGGCGGCGAATCCGGCCAGACCGCCGCACAGCAGGCATATCACGAGAAAATTCCCGGCACGCATTTTCATTCCCGCCTGCAGCAAAGCTTCCTGCATGGCGGAAACCCGCGCTGAGCGGCGCAGCAGCGTGTCAAGAGCGGGTATCTGGCTGAGTTGCTCATCGCGCAGAAGAGGAGCTTCTTCGTCGAGTTCGTGTTCCGGAGCTTCCGGAGCTTTCTGCGCGGTTGCTAGACGATCTTTGATCAGGCGCGCTTGAGCACTGCGCTGGTCGATCAGAGACGCGCCGGCGAAGGTTGCCAGGGCGACGACGGCGAACACGAGAATCGCGATAAGCAGTGCGGACATAAACAATAAGGGTTGAGCGGTCACCATCCGGAACAGATTCTCAGACTTCCGTCTTCGACTCAAAGAGCGCGGCTCGCAAGCGAGCCCCGTAGGTAGCCAGGCGCTCGGAAAAATGGGGACGCACACCGGTGGCGCGGAAGGTGCCGCGGACTTTGCCGGCCTCATCGATGCCACGGCGGTCGAACACGAAAATGTCCTGCATGGTAATGATGTCGCCTTCCATCCCGGTGACCTCGGAAATGGAAATCACTTTGCGTGTGCCGTCGGACAAGCGGGCGACTTGCACGACGCCGTGAATGGCGGAAGAAATCTGATGGCGTACAGCGCGTTCGGGAATATTCAGGTTCGCCATCGAAACCATGTTCTCGACGCGGCCCAGCGCGTCACGAACGGAGTTCGCGTGGACCGTGGTGAGCGAGCCATCGTGGCCGGTGTTCATGGCCTGCAACATGTCGAAAGCTTCTTCGCCGCGGACCTCACCCACCACGATGCGGTCGGGCCGCATACGCAAGCTGTTGATGACCAACTGGCGCTGGCGTACGGCGCCTTTGCCTTCGATATTTGGCGGCCGGGTTTCCAGGCGGACCACATGTTCCTGTTTAAGCTGCAATTCGGCGGCGTCTTCAATGGTGACGATGCGCTCGACGTTGGGAATGTAGCCGGAAAGCACATTCAACAAGGTGGTCTTGCCAGCGCCGGTGCCGCCTGAGATTAAAAGGTTCAATCGCCCCTTCACCATGGTCGAGAGCAGTTCCAGCATGGCCTCGGTCAAGGTGTGGTTTTCGATCATGTTGCGCGCGGTGACGGGGTCGCGTCCGAAGCGGCGAATGGAGAGGCAAGCGCCATCAAGGGCGAGAGGCGGAATAATCGCGTTCACGCGGGAACCATCGGCTAGACGCGCGTCGACCATGGGGGAGGATTCATCGACGCGGCGGCCCACACGGGAAACAATGCGCTCGATGATCTGCATCAAGTGCGTGTTGTCCTTGAAAGTCAAGCCAGTCAATTCCAATTTGCCGGCGCGCTCGACGTAGACCTTATCGAAGCGGTTCACCAGGATGTCAGAGATCGTGTGATCTTTGAGCAGGGGTTCCAGAGGACCGAGGCCAAAGATTTCGTCGAGGATCTCGCGCGCTAAACGTTCGCGCTCGGCAAAACTGAGAGGCACCACCTCGGCATTGACCGAGTTGCGAATGAGGACAAGAACTTCGTCACGGGCGCTGTCTCCGGTCTTGCGGCCTAACTTCTCCAGATCAAGCCGATCGAGGATCTTGCGGTGCAGGTCGGCCTTGACCTGTTGGTACTCGCTGCGCTCGAAGGTCTGTAGGTTAGCCATAAAGTCTTATACCGTCTTGAACAGCGACCAAGCGGCACGTTTCACGTCGACATCGTCGCGAGTCAACTCATTCGCCAGTCCGGAAAAACAACGCGCAATCTCGGTGTGACTTTGCTCCATGACGGGCGTGCCCCGGTCAATAGCGGAAGAGATCGCGAAAAATTGATTGGGAACGCGCCACAGCAATTTTACGCCAGCCGCGTTTTCAGCGTCGGCCTCGCTGAATCCGGGGACCTTGCGGAAGCGGTTAAGAATGAGGCGCAAGCGCTCCCGATTGCCGGTTTCTCCCAGATATTGTTGCACACGAGCGGCGCTCCACAGCGAAGCCACGTCGGTGCAGGCCACCAGCAGCACGCACTCCGACAAATTTGAAACCAAACGGCTGGCGGCATCGAGACGTGACGAATTGTCCACCACCACGTACCGGTAGTGTGTGACTAGCATATCGAACAAGCGAACAAATTCCGCAGTCGAAGGCTCCATGGGAACCGGGGCGTTGGCACCCGCCAGTAACTGCAGACCGCCGCTGTGCCGCGTCATAAAACTTTCCAGCAGGGAACTATCCATACGGTGAAGGTTGCGAGTAGCGTCGGCCAGGGTGAATAGAGGCTTCAGGTTCAGATGCAAAGCGGTGTGCCCCAAGGGCGCCAGATCCACCAAAGCGGTATGACCATGAGCCGCCTGCAGCGCCAGGGCAAGATTGACGGCTACGGTGGTTGCCCCGCTTCCACCTTTGGCATTGACCACGGAAAATACTTTGCCGCGCGGACCTTCCTTCTGCACTCGGCGCTGCGCCGACGTGAGACGGACAAAGGCCTCAAGAAGATCGGTGGTGGTGGTCGGACGCTCGATGAACTCGCGCGCTCCTGCACGCATGGCGCTGACGATGACTTGCGGCTGATCCAAGGTTCCAATAGCAAACACGGCGGATTCGGGCAACTCCTGGTGCAGAAGTTCAATGGCGCGCATGGCCGCCGGCAAGCTGTCTGCGGGGATGTCAACTAACAGCACGTCGGGATTGGCCGCTCGTACCTTTCGGGCAACGGGATCGGAAGCTGCCACTGGAAACGCGGAGCAGCTATGGACGGTGCGCGCTACACTGGTGCCATCCACCAACACCTGGAGCATGGTGCGCTGTTCACTGTCTGTGGCCACAATAACGACTGAAAGTTCGGCCATAGTAACGCCTTTGAACTCCGCTGATCCTACCGCGCCTTGTGGTTGATTACCAGCCCGATTCTGGGCCGCGGGATTACTTCTGCGCAGGTTTTTTACCGTCGAACTTGTTGTCATCGATGAAGGGCTGGGGATTCTTGGGCAGCGCCGGAGGCTCTGTATCCGGCGAAATGCGATGCACCGTGCACAGGACCATCAGCTCGGAATTGCTTTTCTGGGCGTTCTTGCTCTTGAAGAAATTGCCGAGAATCGGAATGTCGCCCAGACCGGGAATCTTGTTCCAGATATCAGTGACGCGATTGTCAATCAAGCCGGCGATTACAAAACTCTGTCCATCCCGCAGTTCAAATTCGGTTTCCGCTTTGCGCGTACTCAAAGCGGGGACGGTGAAGCCGGAAATGGTAAGCGCATTTGCGAAGTCGAGAGCGCTGACCTCGGGGGCCACCGTGAGATGAATATTGCCGTTTGGCATGATCACCGGCGTGAAGTCGAGCTTAACGCCGAACTCTTTAAATGAAATGGTGACAGCCGTGAAACCCTGGCCTGGCTGCACGATAGGAAACGGAAATTGCCCGCCCGCGAGAAAGCTGGCTTTCTTGCCATTCACGGCGATGAGATTGGGCTCGGCGAGAATCTGCAGAAGATTCTTGGTCTGCAGCGCTTCAATCACCGCTCCGAAGTGAATGTCGGGACGAAACAGAAATAGGTTCAAAACATTGCTGATTGTTTGATTGGATTGCACGGGGGTAGTTTGACCCTGCGTCTGAGAAATGGTCTGGGAGCCGAAGCCGCCGAACTGACCAGTGCCGGTGGTTCCGACAAAATTGCCGGCGCCCGTGGAAAAAAAATTCGATCCGAGTTGTGTCAGAGCTGTGCGGTCCACCTCGGCGAACTTTACTTCCAGCAGCACTTCCTGAGCACCGACCGGTCCGAAGGTGAGCACGTTCACAACATTCTTGGAATAGGCCGCTGCCAGCTCGCCGGCACGCTTGGCGACGTCTTCGGTAGTAACGTGGCCGGAGAGGACAATCGCGGCCCGCGACGGGGTGACGGAAATCTGTTCTTCGGGGAAAACGCGGCGCTCTTCCTCCGCAGCGGCGCTGACGTCAACATCCACACGAAGGTCGAAACTGCGGGATCGCTCCAACTCATCCCAAATGAGCAGCGAGACCTCGCCCGGCGAACGGCCGTGGACGAGAATCTGGGTGGGGGTGATCACGGTCGCGTAGGCGACGCTGGGATCAGTCACCGAGATCCGCTTCAGTCGCTCAGTGGTATTTATGAGCAGAGACTTGTCCACCATCACACGCAGCGGGGCTGCGCCTTGCGGCTGAGCCGACTGCGGTGGAAGCGTGGTCTGGTTGGTCGCTGGCGCCGATGCGTCCTGCGGCGCGGTTCCGGAAGCGTTTGCGAGATGCCCTTCCGATATTTTGGGCGCAGTCGAACGGGCCCCGGCACGAACTGCCAGTGCCAACGACAGGGCGATCACTGCGAAACGTATCGTGCAAGCCTTCATCTTGTGATTCCTCTCCAAATGAGGAAACCTGCGATCAAATGCGCGAGGCCGAGATCTCCCGGGCTATTTGGGTTGTTCAGAGCTTTCTTCCGGAAACTTAACCACATCAGGCTTTTTATCACCCTGGTAAACCTCCACGCTGAGAACTGAAGGCGAGGGCGGCGGCGGCTCCGCTTTGTGTTTTACGGGGCGGACGGCAGCGCGCGGAGGTGGGGATGGAGTTCCGCCTTTGTACAGACCCTTGGCATTTGCCGCTTCTACGCCCTCCTGGTGGGTATCGAGCGGGTTTCGCAGAGCGAGTTGAATTTTTCCTTCCGTACTGGCGAGGGTCAAGCGTTCCGCATCCTCCGGTGAGGCTAGAAGAGTGATGACTGGGGTGTTCTGCGCTTCGCCGGCGGCATTGCGCTCCAGGGTGTGGCCAGCGGCGATTACGGCCACATTCTGCAACACCGTGGTGGTTTGTGACTCGGTGCTGCCATTGGGGGTGCCGGTAAGGAGAACATCGACCCGCGTGCCAGGACCGACGAAACCAGCGACAGAAACTACATCGTTCACCCTCACCGAAACGGCGCGCATCCCGGGAGGAATAAGAGAAGGCAGACCAGATCCGGCATTCTCAGGAGCCAGTTTGGTGGGAAGAATGAATTCGCCTTTGGAGATGGGAATAATCACACCTCGGCCCAACACCTGTGACCTTTTGCTATAAGCGCCTGCGGGCAGACCAGAGGTGGGAAACTTCGCGGTGCGCGCGTCGTGCTCTTCTATTCTGGCACCCACTTGGATGTCATCGGCGGCGACGATTACGTCTGATCCGGCCTCGGTGTTCGAAGCGCTTCTGCCTTGCAGGTTTTTGTAGACGAGGAGACTGACAAAGGCACCCAGCGCCAAAGCCAGAACTCCTATCATCAACAAACGGGTACGGTTCATAAAACTCCATCAAAGAGGACTTTTATTCTTGAATCCGAAAAAAAGAGTAGCCCCAGTTTCCAGGTAACGAAGAAACTTCGCTGAATTGAATTGCTACTGGATCGAACTGGCGACGCTAGAGAAGACATTGTTTGCATTAGTTCCGATCAATTTGACCGTGCCCACGACGATCACGAGGATCACCGCCAGCATGACAGCATACTCCGCTATATCCTGGCCTTGTTCCTCGTGCCAGAATCGCAAAAGATGATTCATGGTTCCGCTCCTCCTGTACAAACATTCAAATCTCCCAGACCCCAATACAGCCGGGCGATCGTCCCCTCGCGGACGGAGGCTCATGTCTAGCTCGCTTCAGGGAGATTTACGCCCCACCATAATAACCCGTAGGACGCTCTGAAAGGCTATTTTCTTGCGCCGCCGGCTATAATGACCAACTTCCAACTTAGCCCTCCCTACCCTCCGTCTCGAACTTAGGTGTGAATAGCGCGGGCACAGGGTACAATCGCGATCGATCGTGGCGACCCCGGAAAAACAATTTGCCCTCGCTGGGGGGCTCAAAAGGCGTCGGCTGGCACAGATTCTTATCGCCGCGATGTTCTGGTCGAACCTGCTTTTGTTCTTCCATTTCCGGGAAGACATCTCCCGCGGGTATCCGGATTTCACCATCTTTTACACCGCCGCCAAGATGCTGCGCCAGGGACTCTCGCACCAGCTCTATAACAGCCAACTTCAATGGAAGGTGCAAGAGACGTTTACAGGGAATATCCCATTCCGCGGACCCTTACCTTATAACCATCCGCCCTTCGAAGCCCTAATTTTTCTGCCGCTGACTTGGTTGTCGTATCAGCAGGCATTTGTGGCCTGGGATCTGTTCAGCATTCTCATTCTTTTCGGCGTTGCCCGAGTGTTGCGCCGATCGGTCGAAACGCTAGGCTCCATCCCAGAATGGAAGTTGGCGACCTGGTCGATCGCGTTTTTCCCGGTCTTCGCTTGTCTGTTGGAAGGGCAGGACTCAATCCTGATGTTGCTGTGCTACGCACTGGGGTTTTATGCCTTGAAAAGAAATGCGGATGTGCTTGCTGGTTGCTGGTTAGCCCTCGCTGCATTCAAGTTTCAGTTCGTCATTCCAATTGTCCTGCTGTTTGTCATTTGGAAGCGAAGGGGGGTGGCAATCGGATTTCTAGGAGTCGCGACTGTGCTTGCACTTATTTCCCTCGCGCTGGTAGGACTGAGAAGCTTTTTTCAGTACCCAGGATATGTGCTCCGGATCGCGAACTCGCCACCCCTTAGCGGGGTACCTGCTGACCTGCTGCCGAACCTGCATGGGTTGGTGATGGGCTGGCATGGTCCCTTGTCAGGAGCCCTTGGCAAAGCAATTGCGGCGTTAGGTACGATGACTCTGTTTGTGCTCGCAGGGAAGAGGGGATGGACGTTTCGGCATTCAGGGAAACTTGAACTGCAATTTTCCCTGGCCGTTGTGACCGCCGTCCTGGTCGCATGGCAGACCAATACGCACGATCTGAGCCTGATGGTTTTACCGCTGGCTTTGGATGCCGATTATCGGCTTCGTAACTTGGACGAAGAAGCTTCTGCGAGATACCTTCTGCCGAATGCCGTTTTACCCTTGCTCATCAGTCCGGCATGGATCGTGGTCTGGTTCGTGTTCTACAAGGTGAATCTAATGGCAATCCCGCTGCTCTGGTGGATTTGGACGATGGGCAGGGAATCGGCTGCAGAGGATCGGTAACGGGCCAGGGTTTCATGGTTTTTTTTATTCATCCGCCAAGCTGGCGCACTGCTCTGGCATTTCACATTTCGAGGGGACCCTATCCGCCGGACGTGATTCCTGTCATTATTCTTGAACGCGGCCTGCAGAACTGGACTTAGCATGAGGTCGCACTCGCCATGGCCCTGAATTCTGTCCGATCTTCGCAAAGCTCGAGTTCCGGCGTATTTCCCGCGCTGGTGCTGGTGCAGGGCAATGAGCAAAAAAATATTGTTCTCAACCGGACTCCGTTCAGTGTGGGGCGGAAAGTAGACAAGGATCTGGTGATTGCCGATCCGCGGGTGTCGCGCGACCACGCGCAGATTGTGCTGGAAGCGGAAGGATTCTTCCTGGTTGACCAGGGCAGCAAGCATGGCACTTTTATTAACGGCGAACGGATTGCGCGGCAGAGGCTGGAGAGCAATGACCGCTTGGAGTTTGGGGCGCGCGATTCCACGTACGCCATCTTTAACCCGGCGCACGGCAGCAGTTCGAATACGGCTCGTCAGTTTCTCGACCAACTTTCGGGAATCCAGATTTCACAAGAGGCGAACGATCTCGAGAAATTAACCTTGTTTCTGGAAGCGGCGCGTAAGTTGAATACCGCCGGCGTAGTCGACGAAATTTTGATGACCATGCTGGAGGTCACGCTGCGCCTGACGCGCGCTGAACGAGGCTACGTTTTTCTGAAGGACGACGAGGGAAAGCTGCGACTGGCGGCGGGACGCAACAGCAAAGGCGAGCCGCTACTTGACGACAAGACGATATCGCACTCGGCGCTGGAAGAATCGCTGCGCTCGAACTCGGAGTTTCTGCTCACCGACACGGGCAGTTCGATGGATGCGGCGGCGCGGCAAAGCATTGTGGCTTACGATTTGCGCACAGTGGTTTGCATTCCGCTGCGCAAGCGGCAACTGCAATCTGCTCGCGAACAGCAGACGCCGGTGCCCGGCGTGCCATCGTCGGAAGTGACGGGAGTTCTTTATGTGGACTCGCGCTTCGCCTCGCGCGAGTTTTCCGGCGTGGGGCACGATGTGCTGCGGGCCATTGCGACCGAGGCCGCCTCGCTGATCGAGAATGCACGGCTGGTGCAGGCGGAAGAGGAGTCGCGCCGGTATCAGCAGGAACTGACGATTGCCGCCGGCATCCAGCAGCGACTGATGGAAGTGAAAATTCCCGAAGTGCCTTTTGCAAGATTGCGAGGAAAAAATCTTTCCTGCAAGGAAATCGGCGGCGACTTTTTCGATGCC
>Ga0209006_10006306_pt1 | contig 10742 bp, 8 predicted proteins | sample JacPin_JW_Ref_O2_FD_188567 | JGI IMG/M metagenome (GOLD analysis project Ga0209006, IMG submission 188567) | Forest soil microbial communities from Algoma, Ontario, Canada - Jack Pine, Ontario site 1_JW_Ref_O2 (SPAdes) (version 2) | ecosystem: Environmental > Terrestrial > Soil > Boreal... | reverse complement strand
CCAGACCGAGTTTCTCGAGTTCTCATCTGAAGCCAATACAACAACTCGACCTCAACGGATTGCACGTGCTCGACGGAGCCATGGCCACAGAACTGGAGCGCAAAGGCTTCGACCTGAATGGTCCTTTATGGTCCGCGCACGTCCTCGAAAGCACGCCCAAGGCCATTTCTGCAGTGCATCGCGAGTATCTCGAGGCAGGTGCCGATTGCCTCCTGACCGCCAGCTACCAGGTCTCCGCTGAGGGTTTTGAAAAGATTGGGCGCAGTCCGCAGGATGCGGCCAGGGACGCAGCACATGCGTTGCGCGCATCCGTGACCATTGCAGAAGAAGTCAGGAAAGAGTACCAAGCCGAGTCACCGCGCAGAATTTGGATCGCAGCTTCACTCGGAAGCTACGGTGCGATGCTGCATAACGGAGCGGAATACCATGGTAACTACCATTGCTCCTTCGAGAAACTCGCCGCCTTTCACAGCCGGCGCATCGCAGTGATGGCCGAGACCAATGCCGACTTGCTGGCATTCGAAAGCATCCCCTCTCTCGAAGAGGCCAGGGCCATTCTCGCCGCACTCCACTCGCATCCCGATCTGCCGGTCTACCTCAGCTTCACCTGTCGCGATGGAATCCATGTTTCGCACGGAGAGACACTGCAGGCCTGCGGAGAATTACTGGATAAGCAGACCCAGGTCGTCGCCATAGGCGTCAATTGCACCGCTCCCGAGTTGATCAATAGCCTGGTCGGAGAACTCGCCCCGGTCACTGGTAAACCCATCATCGTTTATCCCAACTCCGGTGAGCAGTGGGATGCGGTGCATCAATGCTGGCATGGCGATGGTCAGATACAGCAGTTCGGCGAACTCGCCCGGCGGTGGCGCAGCGCCGGCGCCCGATGGATCGGCGGCTGTTGCCGAACCGGCCCCGAACACGTTCGCGCCGTAGCCAATCTCTTCCGCCAGGCTCTTCCCGTGGAATCACAAAAATAGTGATCTTGAAGAAAATGCTCTAAGCTGTTCTGCGTGCGAAAACTACTCTTCTCGCTGCTATTCGCCGCTTCCGCCTTCGCTCAGTCAAACACCAAAACTACGGCCCCCCAACCCACGGGAGTGGATCACGAAGTTCTGTCGCAAATCCCGCAACGGATGAAGTCCTTCGTCGATAAGCAAACCGTTGCCGGAGCCGTGACGCTTGTTTCCCACGGCGCCGACATCGTTGAGTTTGACGCCACCGGCATGGCCGATATCGAGGCCGGCCATCCCATGCGGAAAGACTCCATCTTCCAGATCATGTCGATGACCAAGCCGGTCACCGCTATCGGGATCATGATGCTGGCCGAACAAGGCAAGCTCGCCCTGCGTGACCCGGTCGAACAGTACCTGCCGGAATTCCACGACGTGCATGTGGCCACCACGACCAACCCGGATGCTGACCGTCTCAAGGTGCCCAACCACGCGCTCACGATCCGCGACCTGCTTACCCACACCGCGGGTATTCAGGACTACCCCGGGCCGCCCGCCATCCGCGACTACGCCCAAACCATGAGCGTGCCCCTGGATGAGGTAGTCCGGCAACTGGCCAAACAGCCGCTGCTGTTTCAGCCCGGCACGCAATGGAGCTACTCCAGTCCCGGCATCGAGATCCTCGGCCGCATCATCGAAGTGGTTTCGGGCGAAAAATACGTAGACTTCATCACCGGGCACATTCTTCAGCCCCTGGGGATGAAAGACAGCTTCTTCTTCCCACCGTCCGACAAGATCGCGCGCATTGCCATGGTCTACACATCCAAAGACGGAAAACTGGTGCGGGCTCCGGCGACCATCCTGGGTGGAGACCCTGCCAAGTACCGCCAGGGCGCCGTTTTCCCCGCGCCGGGCTTTGGATTGTACTCGACCGCGGAAGACCTGCTGCACCTCTATCGCATGATGTTGAACGACGGGGTGTATGAGGGCCATCGCTATTTGTCGCCCTTTTCTGTCCACCTCATGACCGAGCCCCAGACCACAGGAATCCAGCCGGTGGGATGGATGCGCGGCTCGGATTATGGCCTTGCCTGGGAAGTGGTGACCGATCCATTGGGTGAACTGGCCGGGCACACCATAGGTACCTATGGACACGGCGGCGCCTTCGGCACCCAGGGTTGGATCGACCCTAACAATGATCTGATCTCTATCTTGTTGATTCAGAACTCAGGCGAGGGAGCGGAGAGCATGACCAGAATCTTTCTCAACATGGCGGAATCCAGTATCAGTAAGTAGCCCATCGTTACATTCCTGCAACATGCGACAATAGAACTACCCCATGAAACCTGAGTCTCTCTCCCTGGACCTGGAATCAGTCTCTATAACGCCGGAACTTCTGGCCCAGCACAGCATTACACCCGAAGAATATCAACGCATCGTCGCCGCCCTGGGCCGGCCTCCCGGGCTCACCGAGCTCGGTATTTACAGCGTAATGTGGAGCGAACATTGCTCTTATAAGTCCTCCCGCGTCCATCTTAAGCGGCTACCTACCCGCAGCGAACGAGTGGTGCAGGGGCCGGGAGAGAACGCCGGCATTATTGACGTTGGTGACGGCTGGGCCTGCGCTTTTAAGATCGAGTCCCACAACCATCCCTCGTTCATTGAGCCTTTTCAGGGCGCCGCCACCGGGGTGGGGGGCATCCTGCGCGACATCTTTACCATGGGCGCGAGACCGCTTGCGGTAATGGACTCACTCCGGTTCGGGCCCATCCATGAAGAGGACCTCGGTCCCGGCAAGGCTTCCCGTGCCATCATCCACAAAAATCACTCCTTACTCGAAGGCGTGGTCAGCGGCATCGCCGCCTATGGCAATTGCTTCGGGGTTCCCAATCTGGGCGGGGAAACTCGATTTGAATCTTGCTATTCCGGCAACCCGCTGGTAAACGCCTTCGCCCTGGGCCTGGTGAGACGCGACGAGATCTTTTACGCCAAGGCGTCCGGCATCGGCAATCCGGTGATCTACGTGGGCGCCAAGACGGGACGCGACGGCATCCACGGCGCCACCATGGCGAGCGAGGAGTTCCGGGAGGGTGCGGAGCAGAAGCGGCCCAACGTCCAGGTGGGCGACCCCTTCATGGAAAAGCTCTTGCTCGAGGCCTGCATCGAAGCGATGTGCACTGGTGCAGTGGTGGGCATCCAGGATATGGGGGCTGCGGGCCTCACCTGCTCCACCTGCGAGATGGGCGCCCGCGGGGGCGTGGGCCTCGAAGTGGAACTGGACGACGTGCCCCAGCGCGAGACAGGCATGTCCGCTTACGAAATCATGCTCAGCGAGAGCCAGGAACGAATGCTACTGGTGGCCGATAAGGGCCGCGAAGACGAAGTCATCCGCGTCTTCGACAAGTGGGGTTTGGACGCGGTTATCGTCGGCAAGGTAATTCCCGAACCCAGGCTGCGCATATTGCACCACGGCCAGTTGGTCGCAGATATTCCCAATCAGTCCCTCACCGACGATGCACCGCTTTATCACCGGCCAGTAGGGGAGTGGAAGGCGCCCGTCAGCCTCAGTCCGCCCGCGCAAGTCCTGGATCGCCTGACTTTCTTTGAAGAGACCCTGAGCCGCGCCACGGAGTCGGCCACGAACTACGCCGACGAATTACGCGCCCTCCTGGCCTCCTCGAATATTTGCTCCAAGAATTGGATTCACGAGCAATACGACTCCATGGTGCAGACCAATACGGTGGAGGGCCCTGGGGGCGAGGCCGGCGTCATGCGCATCAAGGGAACGAGCCGCGGACTGGCCATGGCGCTTGATGGCAATGAACGCTGGTGCTACTTGGACCCCAAACTGGGAGCCTCGCACGCCGTCGCCGAGGCTGCGCGCAAGGTCGCCTGCACCGGCGCCACTCCTGTAGCAGCCACCAACTGCCTCAATTTTGGCAACCCGGAAAAGCCGGAGATTATGGCCCAGCTCTCGCTGGCTATCGACGGCATCTCCGAGGCTTGCCTTGCACTGGGCACCCCCATCACTGGAGGCAATGTCTCGCTTTATAACGAGACCCGTGGGCAGGGCATTTATCCCACTCCGGTGATTGGAGTGGTGGGCATCCTCGATCAGGTAAGCAAAGCAGTGGGGGCAGACTTTCTCGAAGCCGGCGACGCAATTTTGCTCATTGCGCCGGCATCGGTCCCTCCGCTCGAAGAGCGCATGCAGGAATTTGGCTCCTCGGAGTACGCGCGAAGAGTTCTCAACGCCCTCTGGGGTACGCCACCCTCCCTGGACTTGCAGGTGGAGTCAGGACTGCACCGCTGCATGGCCGATTTGGCCCAGCACGGCCTGATTCATTCCGCGCGCGATATATCTGATGGGGGCATAGCCGTGGCCTTGGCGGAGGGAAGCTTTTGTCATGGCATCGGGGTGCGCGTCAACCTCTTAAAGGCGCCTGACCTGCCTGCGGAATGGGATCTCTTCGGAGAAACCGCCAGCCAGTGCATCGTTACTTGTCCCAAAGCATCAGTGCCTCAGATCGAAAAGCTGGTTCGCCAACAGCCCGGGCTCATGGTGGCCCTGCTGGGAGAAACCGTGACTGATCTGTTTGAGCTCGCAGTCGACGGTCGCGTGTTGATCCGGGAGAAAGTTTCGGGTCTGCGCAACGTCTGGTCGACTGCGCTGGCAGCGCAGTTGCGCAACGATCCGCCAATAGGAAATTAGGGCCATGGAAAATCTGGATAAATTGAGGGAAGAGTGTGGCGTCGTCGCGGTGCATGGTCACCCTGATGCAGCGCGGCAGGCCTATCTCGCCCTCTATGCACTACAGCATCGCGGCCAGGAGTCAGCCGGTATCGCCACCGCCGACTACACCAACCTCTTCAATATCAAGGGAATGGGTTTGGTGGCCGACATTTTCACCGACGATGTGCTGGGCAAATTGCCCGGCGACTTGGCCATTGGCCACACTCGCTATTCGACCACCGGCGATTCTGCGTTGCTAAACGCTCAGCCCATCCGGGTTGACTCGACCCGCGGCCTGATTGCTATCGCCCACAATGGCAACCTGGTTGACCTGGGCACACTGCGCACTCGTTTGGAGCGCGAGGGCGCTTATTTCCAGACCACCAGCGACTCCGAAATCATCGTGCAGTTGATCGCCCACTCCCATGCCGGCAGTCTCATCGAGGCTATCGGCGACTCGTTACGTCAGGTGACGGGCGCCTTCTCCATCGTCATGATGACCCGGGACCGCATCTTTGCCGCCCGTGACCCGTACGGCTTTCGCCCTCTTTCGATGGGCCGCATCCACAATCCGGATGGGCCGGACACAGTGGTGTTTGCCTCAGAGACCTGTGCGTTTGATTTGCTGCGCGCTAAATACGAGCGAGACGTGCGTCCCGGCGAAGTGGTGATGGTGACCCGCGAGGGCGTGACCTCGGTACAATATGCAACCGGTGTACGGCAGGCGAGCTGCATCTTCGAGCACGTCTATTTTGCCCGGCCGGACAGCCGCATTTTCGGCCGCTGGGTACAGGCCAGCCGCGAGCAAATGGGCCGTCGCCTTGCTATCGAATCGCCCGTCGATGCGGACTTAGTCGTACCGGTACCAGACTCCGGCGTCACCGCGGCCCTGGGATATGCAGCACAGAGTGGAATCCCTTTCAACTTCGGTCTCATCCGCAACCACTATGTGGGGCGCACGTTCATTGAGCCGGAGCAACGCGTGCGCGATTTTGGGGTGAAGCTCAAGCTGAATCCGGTGCGCAATTTGCTTGAGGGCAAACGCATTATTCTGATCGACGACTCCATCATCCGCGGCACCACCAGCCGCAAGATTGTCCGCATGGTGCGCTCTGCCGGAGCCAAGGAAGTTCATTTACGTATCAGTTGTCCGCCAACCATCTCCCCCTGCTACTACGGAGTAGACACTCCGAATAAGAGCGAGTTGATTGCCGCCAACGGTTCGGTCGAGGACATTCGACAATACATCGAAGCAGACTCCCTCAGCTATCTGTCTCTCGAAGGATTGGAGAAGGCTTGCGATGGGGGCGAAGGCAATCACTACTGCACCGCCTGCTACACCGGTGAATATCCAACGCAGTGGGTCGATGTTTCTCAGATCCTGCCGGCAACCACCGCTGTCGGCGGCTGAGTTTCGGCTTCTTTCCCCCAGAACCTACTCGGATTTGGCAGAGGGAGTGGATGCAGCCGGAGCGCTCTCCGTCTTCGGTGCTGCTGCCTTATCTCCGGAACCAGCCGAACTGCTGTCAGAACCGCTCCCGCCATCACTCTTGCTCGAAGCAGGAGGTTTCGCCCCATAGTCCGTCGAATAAAAGCCCGAGCCTTTAAAATGCGCCGCCGGCGCTGAGATCAAGCGTTCGACTTCGCCCTGGCAGACAGGGCATTCTTTCGCATCCTCGGCAGAGTAGGTCTGAATTCGTTCAAATCGGTGTCCGCACTTTTTACATTTGTATTCGTATAGCGGCATCCGCGCTCCTTCAACTCTTCTTCACTCGGTGGCTGCAGGTGCAGGCTGGCGATCGGCCAGTTCGATCAGGCGAACCTGGGTAATGGCCTCGGTGGCTTCCAACGCATTCAGCACTGCAGGCGTGACGCGGCCATCTATCTGCACCACCGCGAGCGCGTTGTGTTGCCCCGCGCGATGGCTTCGCCCCAGGGCGAAGTTCGCAATATTCATCTTATGCTCGCCTAAAATCGTGCCGATACGCCCAATCACGCCGGGCACATCAAGATTGCGGATGAACAGCAGCGTCCCGTTCAGGGGCGCTTCGATATCGATGCCATCGCAGGAGAGCAACCGAGGCGAGCTGCCGTGCAGAACCGTGGCACTCGCGGTCGTATCTCCGGCGGCGGTATGCAGGCTCAGCTTGAGCACCGTTCCCGCCCCTCCTGATCCCTCTTCTTTCTTTTCCTCGTGGACCCGGATACCGCGCTCCGCCGCCACCGAAAGAGCATTGATACGGTTGACCGCGTCGGAGTGAATCAGCACTCCCTGGATGGCTGCGTTACGCACCAACTCCGTCTTGCCTTGCGCCAGTCTCCCGCTATAGGAAATATGAATGCTTTCCAGGTTGCCCGCGGCCAGTGGAGAAAGAAAGGCGCCCAGCCGCTGGGCCATCAGGATGTACGGCGAAAGTTCCTGATATTCCTCATACGTCATAGAGGGCAGGTTGACCGCGTTCTGCACTACCCCCAGCTTGAGGTACTCCTTCACCTGCATGGCAATCTGGATGCCGACCGCCTCCTGCGCTTCTCCCGTAGAACCGGCGATGTGCGGGGTCAGGATGACATTATCCAGGCCGAAGTAGGGCGAATCCTTCAGCGGTTCCTGGCTGAACACATCGAGCGCGGCTCCGGCAACCTGGCCGGATTTCAATCCTTCGACCAGTGCTGCATCGTCGATCAGCTCGCCCCGGGCGCAGTTGACGATGCGCACGTTCTTCTTCATCGTGGCCAAAGTTTTGCCGTTGATAATTCCCGCGGTCTGCGGAGTTAGGCCGACGTGCAGCGTCAGAAAGTCGGCGCTGCGAAATAACTCATCGACCGAGCACAGGCGCACGCCGTTTTCCCGCGCTACCGCCGGGGCAACGAAAGGATCATGGCCGAGCAGTTCCATCCCGAACGTCTTGGCCCGCCGCGCTACTTCGAGCCCCACTCGTCCCAAACCGAGGATGCCTAGTTGCTTACCGCGTAGCTCGGAGCCCTGCAGCGACTTTTTCTCCCATTTGCCGGCGTGCAGCAGGGAATTCGCTCGTGGCAATTGGCGCGCCAGAGCCAGCATCAATCCGATGGTTAATTCGGCCACGGCAATGGCGTTGGCGCCGGGCGTATTCATCACCACGATCCCTCGCCGTGTCGCCGCATCGGCGTCGATGTTGTCCACACCTACGCCGGCACGTCCAATCACCCGTACCTTGGGAGCCGACTGTAGCAGCGCTTCATCCACCTGTACGGCGGAGCGAACGACCAGTGCATCGGCGTCCTTCAATTCCGCCGCCAGCCCATTCTTTATCTGATCGTGCGTCACCACTTGCCAACCGGCCTCGCCCGCAAACACAGCAAGGGTTGCGGGCGAGACTTTCTCTGCCAATACGATCTTCATCGTTCTCCTAAGGGGTTCTAGCGCGTGGGAAGGGAAGCACCTGCCATGGCCAAGTCTCGCTTTGCCGCCTCATCGGGCGCTCGTGAAGCGAAAACTTCCTGCGCGGCGATCAGCGCTTTACCAAAGGCAAATCCAGGGAGCTCGAGTGCATGCGCTACTTGTTCCAGAGCGCCGACCAGGGCGATGGTATCCATGTAGTCGAAAAACCCCAGGTGCGCAATGCGGAAGATCTGTCCCTTCATCTCGCCCTGTCCGTTGGTGATGACCGCGGCAAAGCGGCTCTTCAGCTCTTTCACGAAGGCGCCGGAATCCATGCCCGGGGGAGGCAGAACAGCGGTCGCTGCGGCAGCCGGAGCGTCTGGAGCGAACAGCTTCAAACCCAGCGCTTCCACCGCAGCGCGGGTCATCGCCGCGCATGTTTCCGCGTTCTCTACCAGCTTGTCCCGGCCTTGTGCCAGATCGCCGTCGGCCTGACCGGCGATGTAGTCCAACGCTGCGCCCAATGCGGCGATCAGCGACACCGCGGGGGTGTAAGCGGATTCCCCTTTGGCCGCATTCTTTCTCTCTTTGCGCAGATCGAAGTAGTAGCGCGGGTTGAGGCTGATTTCCATCTGATCCCACGCGCGATCGCTGACCGCAAGATAAGACAGGCCTGGTGGGATCATGACTGCCTTCTGCGATCCGCCGATCAGCACGTCAACACCCCAGGTATCCATATCGATATGCGTGGTTCCCAGACCGGTGATGGCGTCCACCACCAGTACCGCATTCTTGCCGCTCTGCTTCAAGATTTCGGCCACGCGGCGTACGTCATGCCGCACCGCGGTCGAAGTTTCCGTTGCCTGCATGAACACGGCGCGTGTCTCAGTCTTGAGGGCTTTGCGTACTTCTTCCAGATTGAAGGTTTCTCCGTAGGGCGCGCTGACCACATCCACTTCGCACCCGAACGCCTTGGCCAGGCTCACCCAGCGCTCGCCGAACTTGCCTGCCGAAAGCACCAGCACCCGATCTCCGGGTGAGGTCAGGTTCGAGACGGATGCTTCCATTGCTCCGGTTCCCGAGGAGGAGAGCAGGATGACATCGTTCTTGGTACCCACAAAGGTTTTCAGATCGCGCAGCACCTTGGTGTACAGAGCGCGAAATTCCGGGGTGCGGTGGTGTATATCGGCTGCAGCCATCGCGAACTGGGCAGCAGGCAGAAGCGGCGTCGGGCCGGGAGTAAATAAGCGCGTCTTACGGATCATGCCTCTATTGTAATAAAGTCGGCGTATGAGCCTGGTTGAGAAGATTCACGAAGACATGGTGAGCGCCATGAAGCAGCGGTCGGTGGATCGCTTATCCACTCTGCGCATGGTGAAGTCCGCATTGAAGAATAAGGAGATAGAGCAGCGTTCCCCGGTGACCGACGCTCAGGCACTCCAGGTATTGACCACCCTGATCAAGCAACGCAGAGACTCGATCGAACAATTCACCAAGGGAAACCGGCCGGAGTTAGCCGAAAAAGAAGCCGCAGAGATCGTGGTGATCGAGGAATACATGCCCAAAGCGGCCGGTGACGACGAGCTGCGCCAGCTGGTCAATTCAACCGTGGCCGAGCTAAGAAGCCAGGGAACTCCGCTCGGGCCGAAGGATATGGGCACGGTGATGAAGGCAGTGCAAGCTCGCATTCAATCCAGCGGCCTGCGAGCCGATGGCCGCGTAGTCAGCGAAATGGTGAAGGCCGCCCTCGCAACCTAAAGTTGCTGCGTCTTTTAGCACTGAGTGGGTTTCCTTCCGGGTCCGCGCAAATCACTCCGGAATTACCTTGACGAAAATTCCGTCAGGCAAGTCTCCACCCAGAACATGCACGACCCCGCCCTTTACGAAGCCGCGAAACATGGCCGCCTTGGGCGTAGGAGGTGCGGCGGCCGCCGGACTGGCAGCTGGAGCCCTGCCCATGCCGCGGTCCATGGCCAGGTTCGCCAGCCGGTCGGCATGCCGATTCTTATCCCGCAGAACATGCTCGATCCGGAATCGCTCCAACTGAAGAGTGCGCCGGCGCGCTTCCTCGAACAGGGGGCGGAGATCAGGGCTGTTTACCCGATATTGCCCCTTCATCTGCTTCACCATCAGTTCCGAATCGGAAACAACCCGTAACTTCTTGTGGCCCTTTGTTACGGCAAACTCGAGCGCAGCCAGAAGGCCGGAGTACTCGGCAAAGTTATTGGTACGCTTGCCTAGGTATTCGCTCAATTCCGCGAGAACGCCCCCAGTCGCGTCCTGAATATATACGCCAAAGCCGGCCGGGCCGGGATTACCGCGAGACCCGCCATCGCAATAGGCGACAATCTCGCCCGGGTCCATGGATAGAGGAAGCATAGGCCGAGTCTATCGAAAATTGCTCACCAAGAGCTTGCTGATTCGTCTACGTAGCAAGCGGTTAAGTGTAGGAGTGACCATGTCGGCGGACGCGCTTCCCTTTGCATCGCAAAAACTTGTCAAGGCTGGGGGCACTGCCTGGGGCTCCAAGCGAACGGTACAATCGTCGTCAGGCATGGCAAGCGAAGCATGGGGCCGGGCGACCGAGACCGAGCTGATTCGCGAAGCGCAAAAAGGTTCACGGTCCGCCTTTGAAGCCTTGGTGCGCCAATATGACCAAGCGGTTTTGCGCTTGGCGCTACGCTTGACGGGCTCC
>Ga0209006_10006305_pt1 | contig 10742 bp, 9 predicted proteins | sample JacPin_JW_Ref_O2_FD_188567 | JGI IMG/M metagenome (GOLD analysis project Ga0209006, IMG submission 188567) | Forest soil microbial communities from Algoma, Ontario, Canada - Jack Pine, Ontario site 1_JW_Ref_O2 (SPAdes) (version 2) | ecosystem: Environmental > Terrestrial > Soil > Boreal... | reverse complement strand
GAGGCACAATGCCTTGGTCGATAAGTTCTTTATAAATTTTGACGGTCGAATCGTACAGTCCGAGTTCGATGATCGACAGATACGAACTCGTCGGCTCGAGATAATCGCTGAAGCGCAGTCCGGCGACTTTCAGCTCGGCCTGATTCAGATCGGCAAATGACTCGCGGAAATGAATCAGCATCAAGTCGCCCTTGTGGCCAAGCAGCGAAAACAGACCCGATTGTCCGGCCGTGCCTTGCTCCATGGCGGAGAGAGCCGTCGAAGCCTCAGCAAGAATGGCGGACTTCTCCGTCTGCTGCAGCGCGCGCCACGCGGGCCAGCGCAACCGCATCATCTGATGCAGCACGCTGTAACCTTCCACGGTGAGCGGTACGGCCGGAATTTCAGTAGAAACTTCAGGGTGGGGATGGTGAGCAGTCGTCATGATCTCGTCTCGGCTTTATCCTAAGCAACTCGCTATTGTACGCGGCCTGGCCGAGACGGCGCATCGGCCGCGGATATCGTGCATGAGGCGGGTCTCGTAAATCCTGTCATTCCGAACCGGGCCGAAGGCGCGGTGAGGAACCTGCTTTTCGATGGCTGATCACTCACACGAAAAGTCGCACGCGACCTTCTCTACGTTATCCTAAGTTCTCATGACAAGCACCTTCCTCAAAATCAGCCTTCTTTTGCTCGCCCTTCCCCTCGCCGCGCAAGAGAGGCGGCTTTGGGTTCTGCGCCCGTCCGGCGAGATGGTGGAATATGATCTGGCAACCTTCACTGCGAAGCAGACGATCAAGTTGCCAGCGGATGCGGCGCAGTCCCCTCAAAGTATCTCGGTGAACCATCTCGGGCACATGTTATTTTCCACTCCACCCCCGCTGCCTTTGGCCGAGACCGACGTCGATTCTCCGCCCAAGGTTTGGTTCTGGAACGGACACGCGGCAACCACGCTCGATCTCGGCACCAGGCGTGAGATCTCTGGCGCCGGATCGAATCAGGCGGTCAACGAATCAGCGGCCGCCGTCTACCTCTCGGCCGACGGTGCGCATCTCGACTGGTTTGCCAACCAGGCGCGGAGGCTGGAACGCGATGACGTGGATCTCTCGACCGCAACGACCTGGAAAGCCTGGCGCACCGATCTGACAGGCGCGTCGCGTGAGGATCTTACGTCCACCAAATTTCCGGATTGCCGCTGTCCAACCGGAACCTGCGAAGAATCCTGTCCTTACGGCCAAGTCTGGACGCCCGGCGACGGGATCGGCAAAGTATTTTTGATGTCGCAGTTTGTCGCCGGAAAGACCACTCCCATCTACAAAGAAAGTTCACGATGTCAGCAAGACGGATCGAAGTGGACTTGCACCGCTCTGTCCTCGCCTCTGCGTCGCGTGCTGGACGCCGACTCCGAAGCCAACGTCATCGTGGAGGCCATCCCCGATACCGGCTGTTGCGGATGGTCGAATCAGTCGGACGATCAGACTCTGGTCCGCGCGAACGGAAAACCTCTGACCGTGTTCGATGAACTCGCGACTTACAAAAACTCTGATTACGACGTGAGTTTTTACACTGCGAATGCGCGTCTGTCGCCATCGCTTGCATCCATCGCTATGACCATTACTTCGACCGCCGAAGCCAACAAACCGATTCAGTTAGCTGAGGAAGGACAAGCCAACCCCGAAGAGTCAAAAGCAATTCGCAAGGCTCTCGCCGAGTTGCCGGCGGTCGAAGTCAAGAGCATCGACGCTAAGAGCGCGACAGAGTCGCCGGCGCAGCTTGCATTCGTGCCTCACGCCACGCTTGTGGGATGGATCAACGAAAAAGAAATCCTGATGGTCGAAGACCACATGCTCGTGGTATTCAACGTCGCCAAGGGTGTTCGACGCAGGTCGGCGGTGCGTGTCGAAGATGCGGCGCACGTGTTTCTGAGATAACGATTCGAGCTTCCGTGCTTAGCCGTGTACCGGCTTGCGCTGGCCCAGTCTATAGATGGTCCAGCCAACCAGATTCGCTCCCAGCACGACCACGGCGATCTTCATCGAATACTTCCAAACGCTGCTCACTTCAACCACTGGCAGCACCGACAACAAAACAAACAGCAGCGTGACCGCGAAACCACCGGTCGCTCCCACGCGCAGCCACATACCAGGCCGGATCCTTTTCTCTTTCGCTGCGAACAGCGGGATGGCAAACATCACCAGATAAGAGAATCCGTAAAACGTCCACGCCCAAATCTGCAGCAGGACAAACGCTTCTTGATTCTTCGCGCCGATGAGCACAGCCGTGCTGGCCGCAAGCGCCACGCCTCCCATGAACAAAATCGAATTCACGGGCGTGCGATATTTCGCGTGCAGCACCGAGAACCACTCCGGCAACAGGTGGTCCCAGCCTGCGACCAGAGGCAGTCGCGTGTTGGTCGAAAAATACAGAGTGTAGCTGCAAAGGTAATTAAGCAGCAGCAACAACACGGCGATCGACACCAACGGCCGGGCGAAACCAAAGGCGCCGAATCCTGCGCTCAGCGCCTGCGGAATCGGCCCGATGACATCAACGGCGTCGGGAGAAACAAAAGCCAGAATCGCGCTGGTCCCGAAAATATAGAGCAGCGCAATCAGGGGCGCGGTAAAGAGAATGGAGCGAGCCAGGTTCCGTCCCGGACTTCGCGACTCACCGGCGAAAATCGCGATGAGTTCAAATCCCGATAGCGCTCCGAATGTCATCTTGCTGAAGACACTCAGGCTGAAAAGAGTGAACGCCGGCAGCGCCAGCGGCAACGGATCGTAGTGAGGAAGACTGCCGCGGCGCACATGAAAAAACGGCAGCGCGATCATCACGGCCAGAATCACGACCGTGAAAAGGCTGCCGGCATTGCTGACCCATTTCCCCACACTGAGCCCGAGCCGCGCAATAAGCATCATGCCGGCGATCAGCGCGACCGACGACGCGACGAGCAGGAGTTGGTTCGACCCAATCCAGTCGGCCTTCGGCCCGAATGCGTATGCGATGTAAGTTGTCGCCACCAGAGCGATCTGCGAGACCTGCACCGTGGTGTTGAGCCACATGTTCCACGCCACCTGAAATCCCACGCGGTCGCCGAATGCAAGACGCGCCCACTCGTAAAGCCCGCCTTCCAGAGGCATCAACCGGTTGAGATGCGAGACGACCAGAGCCTGCGGAACGAAGAACGACACAATCGCCAGCAGCCAGAGAACGACGTGAGCCCGGCCCGCCTTGACGGCCGTGCCAAAGAATTCCGGCACAATCACGATCAAAATCTGCGCCAGCGCGAGGTCGGCGATGCCGAGTTCTTTGCGTAGAACCCGGCTCTGCGGCTGTACAGCCTCTAAGCTCGACGGCTGGTTTGTCGGAACCCGGTTCGTCGGAATGGAAGTCATTTGCAGTGAATCTGAGTTGCCCTTGCGTGGTTTTATTTCTTGTCTTCGTTTTTACGGTCAGCCGGCTTCAACAACAAATCCTGATAATCAAAACTAAAATCGGCCAAAGGAGAAACCGCAGCCATCCGTGCACTTTCGATCGTCCCATCCGGATTCAGCGAGAACGTCACGAACGCATCTTCGATCGTGCGAACCCGCCAGTGCGCCTTGAATGTGTCGTGCTGCCAGTGTTGCAGATCGCCAATCATCGTTGGCGAGTGATCAAAGCTCATGACCAGGCCGCCGTTTTCCATGCGAATCGTAATAGGTCCATACCACGCGTCGGCGTAGGCACCCGCGTATCTTTCGAGCGGAAGCGAAGGCTTGGAATCGGCAGCGCGACCCCCTTCGGCTTTCCGCATCGTTTCGGCGGCTTCTTTCTCTTCGGTGTCGCTCACCGACTTGAACGCGGCGATCCAATCGGTAGCCGGCAGGCCAAAATAAGAATCCAGCACGTGATACAGGATCGAATCGAACGCTCCGTCCTCTTCAGCATTCGTCAGAACCACGACGCCTAGATTCTCTTCCGGCACCAGCATGACTCGGGAAACAAATCCGCCCACGCCGCCGGTGTGGCCAACCAGTTTGCGCCCGTGATAGTCGCGCAGCGCCCATCCGAGCGCGTAGTCGGCGAATTTTGGTTTCAATCCGGCAAGAGGCGCCGAATATTGTCCGATCGGCAAAATTGTTTGCGGAGACCACATTTCATTCGATCGCTGCTCGCTGAACAGTCGTCCGTCATGATCGGTGAACTTGCCGCGATTCAACTGCAGTTGGACCCACTTCGCCATATCGGCGGCGCAGGAATTGATCGAGCCGGCCGGCCCCGCATTGTCGAGCACGCCGAACGGGATGACCTGTAACTTTCCATCTACGCGCGAGTGCGGGAAGGCGTAGTCGTCTCCGGGCTTGAAAAGGGCATTGCTCACGTTCGAGTGATTCATTCCGAGCGGAGAGAAAATGCGCTGCCGGAGGTAGTCATCCCACGACGTACCGGTTACGGCCGGAATGATTTGGCCCGCCGTCATGTACAGCAGATTGTCGTAAGCGTAATGACTGCGAAAGCTCGACGCAGGCTTCATGAAGCGCAGTTTGTAGATGACATCTTCGCGCGTGTAGGTCGTGTGCGGCCAAAACAGAAGATCGCCTTCCCCCAGCCCCATTCCGCTGCGATGCGTCAACAGGTCGCGGATCGTCATCTCGTGCGAAACATAAGGGTCGTACATCACGAAGCCCGGAAGTCGCTGGTAGACCGGATCGTCCCATGCAAGCTTGCCGTCATCGATCAGCGTCGCCAGAGCCGCAGTGGTGAATGCCTTGGTGCTCGATCCGATGCCGAACATGGTGAACTCGTCGACCGCGGTCGAATCACCAAGTTTCCGCACACCGTAGCCTTTCGCCACAACAACCTTGCCGTCTTTGACGATGGCGACGGCCATTCCCGGAACATCAAATGTTTTCATCGATGCCGAGACATAGGCATCGAGATCGGCGGGCGCCATCGCTTGTGCCGAAAGTCGCTGCGCGCACACCACTCCGACCAGAGTCACAGTGGCCAGACAGCAGATCACCGGTTTCGAAAAATGATGACGTCCAAAATGCATGGATGCTCCTCGAACGCGAGACACCGAATCACGACGCGGAGATTAGAACACAGAAGGCGGGATTTCCGAGAGCGGAGGCGGCAGGCCGATTATGAGTCGAGAATCGGGCGATGAGAGTCGAGCGACCTGGTCGTCACGCGACTCCTACCGCTCGCCAGAGTTCAGTTCATGCGATTGGAAACGACAGCACTGACGTAGTCCAACAAATGTTCCAGACTCACTTCGGAGTCCAGTAACAATTCCACGTCTGACGGGGTCAATCCCAGTCTGGCCGCGGCCTGCTCCAGCTCAAATTCTGGATAGTTCGGTATCGATTCCAGTTCCGATTGCATAGCATGCTCCTCGTTTTTTCCTCGTGGATAGAAAGCTGGTTGAGGTGAAAAAAGGGGCAGGGAACAGAGCCGCTGAATTTCCCCCCGAAATCCAGCATCGCCTCACCTGCCCCGATGCCTCGCATAATGCGAAGCAACCTTGGGCGCAGCAGGGCGAAAGCTAGCAACGAATGGATCGAAGCAGGATGGGAATAAAGTTAGGGTCGGGATCAGCGCTCAAGCCCCCCGGCTCATGCAATCGCCGGAGCGTTCGGTCAGCGCGCGTTGATTGAAACAGGGATGCTACGACAACGGCAGCCGGCGCAGCGTTGGCTTGAGCATGCACCAGCACGGGTGCCGTCCCACGATGAAAGGCAGTGTCGGGCAGGTCAACGTCGGGCAGCACGACGATCAGCAGCATGACCAGAGTCAGGCTGCCGAGAATGAAAAGCGTCGACGCTTTGACGTTCCACCGCGACATATTCGTCATCCTTTGTGACAGAGTTCAGGACGGAAGTCAATCTCAAAACAGCGAAGAAATCATTGGTGCGCAAGTGGTTGCGATCATTCGTATCACGGCGTTTGCGGGCTCGTAAGCAGACGTGCAAAAGGCTGCACTTTCACGCTAAATTAGAGCCATGATTTCGCGCGATTTCATCTTCTGGGAAGTAGACGTGCAAGCCGACTTCATGTTGCCGGGAGGAAACCTCTACGTGCCCGGAGCTGAGAAACTGCTGCCCAACATTAAGCGCCTCACCGACGCCGCGCGTCAGCGGCGCGTCTTTCTCGTTTCTCATGGATGCTTTCACACGCCCGACGATCCTGAGTTCGAGATTTTCCCGCCGCACTGCGTGAAGGGAACACCCGGAGCCGATTTGGTTCCCGAAGCTCTCACCCAAAGCGTGGTGCGAATCCCTAACGTTGCAAACGCGCAACTCCCCGAAGACCTCACGCAGTATCAGCAAGTTCTGCTGGAAAAGCAGGCGTTGAACATCTTTGAAAGCCGCCACGCCGACGCCCTCGTGCAGAAACTGGGCGATCACGCTGAGTTCGTGGTCTTTGGAGTGGTCACCGAGTACTGCGTGAGTCTTGCGGTGAAGGGATTGCTCGAGCGTAATAGGCGAGTCGCAATTGTGGAGGATGCGATCGAAACTCTGAAACAGGAAGACGGCCGAAAGACGATTGCCGATCTTCAGGCTTTAGGCGCACGGATCACAACCACCGACCAGGCTCTCAGCGCACTCGGCAACTGAGAGCCCGGCGCAAGCGGTCTAGTGATGGTCTTCGTGATTGTGGCGCCAGGTCCAATACTCTTTCTGCTCGTCTTTGTTGATGTGGCGGAAGTCGCGGTGCGGATCGCGGTGCGTCTCGACCGACCAGCGGTTGTAGTAGACGACTTCGTCGTTATTCCACACGTGATAGTCAGTGTAGTAGGGATCATAAACGCGATAGGCGTGATGTTCGCAGGCGATTCCAGCCACAGACGACGCCAGCGCCACTGCCAGAAGCGACGAACTTAAAATGCGAGATCCAACACTCATATTTTTCTCCTTGCACTTCCTGCGATAAACAAACACGACACAGCAATCTTAGTTGCTCACAATGGTGCAAGCGGTTGCAAAGTCATTAATATGTCTTCACAGAGCGCGAAGCCGGGCCGGAACGGGACTGACGTTTCCTTGCGACTACAATTTCGTTTTGTTTCGAATGCTTTTCAACTGACACGTCCTTGTAATAGACTAACCTGTCTTTCGCCGAAGGAGATTGTCCGTTGCAAGATCCCCTGCGCACCCTGTTGGATTTGCCGGAGCCCGAAAAAATTGAGCGCGGATTGCAGCACACGCCTCATGAAATCTGGCAACAACCCGCGACCTGGAGCAAAACCTACGAGCGCTGCGGCGCTCTGCAGTCGGCCTCGAACGAGCTTTTAAAAGACGCCGGGATCGGCCGCGGCTCGACTGCTTCGCCGACCGTCTATCTGGTCGGGGCCGGCACGTCTGACTACACCGGCCGCGCGCTGGCGCCCTTGCTTCGGCATCGATGGGGATGCGACGTGTGGGCCGTTCCCAGCACGACACTTCTGACCGATTTCGATGACTTTCACCTGGCTGGGCGCGAATATCTCTGGATTTCGTTTTCCCGCTCCGGTGACAGTCCCGAGGGCGTGGCGCTTCTGCAGCGCGCTCTCGATCAGAAACGCAACATCCGCCACCTTGTCATTACCTGCAACCAGCAGGGGCAAATGGCGCAGATCTGCGCCCGCAATCAGGGACGTGCGCTGGCCGTGATTCTCGATGACGCAGTAAACGATCGCGGACTGGCGATGACGAGTTCATTCAGCAACATGATTCTCGCGGGCCAGTGCATCGCTCATCTTTCTGACTTCGCGCAGTTCGGGGAAAGCGTCGCGCAGATATCCGACGTTGGTTCGAAATTTCTTCCCGTCGCAGCCGAGGCTGCCGCCGCCATCACGCTGCTCGGATGCACGCGCGCCTGCTTTGTCGGCTCTGGAGCCTTGCGCGCGGTGGCCGACGAATCGTCGCTGAAGGTGGTCGAACTGAGCGCGGGCAAAGTTACAACCCTGGCGGAATCCCCACTCGGGCTGCGCCACGGACCGCTGTCGAGCGTCGATTCCCAGACCCTGTTCGTAGCGTTTCTATCAAGCGAGCCCCGGCGCCGCGGCTACGAAGTTGATCTGCTGCGTGAAATCGATCGCAAGCATCTCGGACGGGTAAAAGCGGTGGTCACGACGCAGGGATTCGATGACCTCGATTCGCTCGCCGACTATGCACTGACGCTCGAATGCGGCAAGGACTTTCCCGATCCCTATCGCCCCGTGCTCGATGTAATGTTCGGTCAGGTAGTCGGATTGTTCGGCTCGATGCGCAGCGGTCTCAAGCCCGACCAGCCCAGCCCCAACGGCACAATCACGCGCGTAGTCTCGCCGATCAAACTGTATTCGTAGTGTTTCTCCGTCGAAACTGAAAGCTGACGGCTGAGAGCTGACGGCTGTTTTATGTGAAGCTGACTTCCGTATAAGTTCCGTAAACTTCGCGGAGCGCTTCGGAAATTTCCCCTACTGTCGCATAAGCGCGCACGGCAGCCACAATGAACGGCATGGTGTTCGCCGAAGAAATATCTCCGTTCGATCCCACGGTTGGTTCCTGGGCCGCAGCTTTCTTCAGGGCGTCGAGCGCCCGGTCCACTTCCTCATTCGAACGGCGAGCGCGCAACGCTTTCAGCTTCGCGGTCTGCTGTCGGGCGACGCTCTCATCGATGTAGAGAGTGTGCGGCGGTTCTTCCTCAATCACAAAATCATTCACGCCGACGATGATCTTCTCTTTGGCTTCAACCGCGCGCTGATATTGATACGAGGCTTCGGCGATTTCTTTCTGCGGATAGCCGCGTTCGATAGCCTTCACCATGCCGCCCATCGCATCCATCTTCGAAAAATAATCGAACGCGCCATTTTCCATCTGCAGAGTCAGATTCTCGACGAAGTACGACCCTCCCAGCGGATCGACCGTCTGCGTCACTCCCGACTCATACGCAATGATCTGCTGCGTGCGCAACGCAATGCGCGCCGCTTCCTCGGTCGGCAAGGCGAGTGCTTCGTCGTAAGAATCTGTATGCAGCGACTGCGTCCCTCCCAGCACGGCGGCCAGTGCCTGCAACGCCACGCGCGCAATATTGTTCCTCGGTTGCTGCGCCGGCAGCGAGACGCCCGCCGTCTGCGTATGAAAGCGCATCAGCCAGTTGCGCGGATTCTTGGCGCCAAAGCGCTCTTTCATCACCTTGTACCAGATCTTGCGCGCAGCCCGGTATTTCGCGATCTCTTCGAAGAAGTCGTTGTGGGCGTTAAAGAAAAAGCTTAGCCGCGAAGCAAACTCATCCACGTCGAGTCCGCGCCGCTGCGCCCACTCCACATACTCCATACCGTCATAAAGTGTGAACGCGAGTTCCTGCAGGGCGGTCGAACCCGCTTCGCGAATGTGATATCCGCTGATCGAAATCGTGTTGAAGCGCGGCGTGAATTTCGATCCGAACTCAAACGTGTCGATCACCAGCCGCATCGACGGCGCGGGTGGATAGATATATTCCTTCTGCGCGATGTATTCCTTCAGAATGTCATTCTGCAGCGTGCCCGAAATCTTTTTCCAGTCCGCGCCCTGTTTTTCCGCGACCACCAGGTACATGGCCCATAACGCCGATGCAGGCGAATTGATGGTCATCGATACAGTCGTCTTTTCCAGATCGATGCCGCTCAGCAAAATCTCCATATCCTCGAGCGAATCAATCGCCACGCCGCACTTGCCGACCTCGCCTTCGCTTGCGCTGTGGTCGGAGTCGTATCCCATCAGCGTCGGCATGTCGAAGGCGACCGAAAGCCCGCTGCCGCCATGCTCCAGCAAATATTTGTAGCGCTGGTTGGTCTCCTCGGGCGACGCGAACCCGGAAAATTGCCGCATCGTATACATCTTGCCGCGAAACCCGGTGGCGTGAATGCCGCGCGTATAGGGCGGTTGGCCCGGATAGTTCAGATATTGTTCTTCATTCCAGTCTGCGGGCAGATCGGCTTGCGTATACAGGCGCCGGATCGGCAGTCCGGAGATTGTCGTGAAGCGGGCGCGTCCGTGCTCGTCAAGATTTACGCCCGTAGGCGAGCCAATCGGCCGCTCGGGACTTTTCTCCAGCGCAGGCGCGAGAGTCTTCTCCGCCCAATTCTTTTCCGCATCCGACGGATGACGCTTCTCGAACACGTCCGCCACAGGATTCTCTGCGACTTGTGGCTGGCTCGATGCTTTCGACGGCTTCTTTTCCATGCGGCCCTCAATACTTACTCTGATGATAGGGAAGGCGGTCGTCGCGGGCAAGGTTACGAAACAGGCTCAAAACGACCGGTCGGTTTGAGATTCAGGGCGTGAAGGCTGGTCATTCTAAGCGGAGCGGTTCCGTGCGTCCTACTGCTTCCGCGAAAGCTCCCAGGCCTTCGAATACTTCCACGAAACGTAAACCGCGTGATAAAGGTGCAGCAACAACCCTTCGCGGCCGTCGAGGAATCCCAGACGAAAAAAATAGTTGTAGGTGAATGTCGCCAGCGGACGCACGACGATATCGAGAAAGCTGAAACTGCGATGTCCCTTGGCAACTGCCAACTCCGCGCCCAGAGACGAATAGCGATTCATGTGTCCGATATAAAGCGTGAGCGTCGGATACGTGTAGTGCACCATCGCATTCTTGAACTGGCGCGTGCGCTGCGGCACATCGGGCTTGAGTTCGCAACGGTCATGCGGATCGTGGCCGGTGACAAATCCTTGCCCGCGCCGAAACAGGCGCAGCTTCGGGTCTGGATAAAAACCTCCGCGACGCATCCAGCGCCCGAGAAAAAGATTCTTGCGCGGCAGCCAATAGCCGCT
>Ga0209006_10006304_pt1 | contig 10743 bp, 15 predicted proteins | sample JacPin_JW_Ref_O2_FD_188567 | JGI IMG/M metagenome (GOLD analysis project Ga0209006, IMG submission 188567) | Forest soil microbial communities from Algoma, Ontario, Canada - Jack Pine, Ontario site 1_JW_Ref_O2 (SPAdes) (version 2) | ecosystem: Environmental > Terrestrial > Soil > Boreal... | reverse complement strand
TGGAAAAACAGTATGGTAGCGGGCTTTGCCACACACGTGGCCCTACACGCCTTATAAACATATTGGATTGGGTTGCCTTGACCACGAGCAGCAAAGAGATCTCAACAAAAAGCGGTACAGCGAGAACATCGAATCTTTGACAAGTACCAAATCTCGAACGTTCGAACACTCATCCTTTTTATTTTCTTTTTCAAAATATCCTACTTTATTCGGCAGGACCGGTCTTAACATTCACTCCTTTTTTTTATATTCAACATTCAACAAAAATGGCAGCCGTTAACTTGCAAATCATGAACGACTTTCTACCTCACTCTAGATCAAACTCTGTCTCTTCAACTTCAACTCATTCTTCAAACTCTCGTCCTCATTCCGCCTCAGGTCTCGTAGCCCGATCTGCGGAGGATCTCTATCGTGCCTCATATTTAGCTCATCATAATTTACAGGGTGATCACGTATGTCTTTTCTTTTCTCTACCTCTCACTCACTCACTCAATCCCCACAAAGTCCCCTCCTAATCATAATCTCGCAAATCCAGCTCTAAAGTCTCATCTTCGTCCAAGTCATATCCGTGCTCGCGCTGCCGCTTCTCCTTATCCTCGAGATGCCGATAGCGTTCACTCCTCTTCCAGCGAAACAGAAGATATCACAATGTTCCTCACAAATCCTTCACCACAAGAATACCACTCTATGTATGGCCCACCTCAGTCAATCGTTCCAAATCCAGAGGCCATTCATGCAGCTGGCGCCTTTGGAAGGATGACCCTCAGTCCTGACCATCACGCCCTCGAGAAATTGGCTGCAAATGTCAGGGCAGCTACCACTACTAGTGCTTCTGACAGAGCAAAGCAAATTTTTGTACAAGCATGGTAATGTCACCCCTCCCCCCTTTCTTACATCCTTTCGTTCTATCTAAATGGTTGCTCTCTAGGTTGGGCGCCAATTACGGTCCTTATCCTGATGGAAATGTACCTCGCCAGGGCTTGTACTTCTCTTATCGTCGAGTTTGTGATCAATATGGTATACCCCACATCAACACAGCCACGTTAGGGAAAGCCATCAGACTTTGTTTTCCCACCATCAAAACCAGGCGCCTGGGCGTCCGCGGGAACAGCAAATATCATTGTAAGCTTGTTTTCCCTTCCCAATCACACTTGATATCAATCATTCCTAGATTGTGGTATACGTCCGGCAACCTCTGCCGAAGCGGAGTGGCTTCAGGAATACATTCACAAATCCAATAATAATGCCGCTCAACCGTCCGTCAATGCCGCCCGTCTAGCCCAAGAGCAATCTGAAGCTTCCAATGGCAGAGGTGAAGAGCGTTCAGACGAGGATGAGGATGAAGATTCCGAAGGTGCCAATTCTGCCATGGGATCGAAACGAAACTCGTTAACTCTCGCAGGCGATATGAAAAACTCCGTTATGTTCACTCCCGATCTCAGCGACAAGACCCCCACCGCAGCCAATTTACTTTCTCAGGCACAAGCTGCTCAAAGGTCCGAAAATACCTTCCCACCTCAAGCTTCCATTCGTCGGCACGTGCAGCAGGAACCTGCACTCAGCGTCACATCGCACTCTCCCCCCTCAGCCTCAGTTGACTCTGTGCCGTATTTGGCATCCCAGCAGCCTGTGTCCGTTCGCCACTTCTCTCACTTCCCTTCCATCGACGATGCCGTTGGCTCCAATTCCACATCCCCTCACGCCATCGCCGCTCGCGAAGTTTGGGGGTGGTTCCAAGATCATCTTGATGCCTTGCTTGAAAGTGTCAGATCTTTTCGCTTCGATCAGTTCGAGATGCACCTCCGAACGTTCTGGTCTGGCTTGGGTGGCAGTCATCGCGAGGTAGTTCATGCTCCTGCTATAGCTGGCTTGATGGCCAAAGCAGATGCCATCGTTTATGATGTAAATTTTCTCCCCGTCTTCGCTCAGTTTGGTATATTGGTATATTAATGTTCATCCTTCAGGAAATTTTGGAAATTTTACGTTCCCAAATGCTGTCAGCCATACCTCAAGCGTCTTTGGCGAGCCTCCGTCAGTTGGCCAACAAGATGGAGAAGATCCTTCTAGTCGCATTAGAAAATTACGGCAACACGTTTGTTGAACCGAAAGTAGAACTGGGCGCCCGTTTTGGCCATCTTGTTCGTAAGTGCCATCCCTGTCCCTCAGTCCGATACGTTGCCTCATAAAAAAAAACCCCTCGATTTAGTGCGATTCCTTGACATTTATCAAGTTACGCAAGCATTGAACACCGTCTTGACGAACCAGAAGCAATTATCTGATATGCGTCGCTCTTGGCAGAAAATTGATTTCGAATCCGTTCGGAACCAGTCCGCCTTGGTGTGCAACTGTCGTCATGAAGATCTCGTACAATTGTTAGAAGTCGAGTTCGTGGCCATGTTGGAGAACCTCGCGAAGAGTAACGAACCCGTTAGAGAAGTAATGACCTGGGCCGATAAATGCTGTGAAAGATTGATGGGTGGCGGCCGCGCTGGACATAGCGGTCCCGAGGAGAGAAGCACGATGAGCTCGAGGAGCGTCTTGATTCGCTGGGGATACGTGACCAGTCAAGTTATGAGAGACTTGGTGTGTCCAGAAACCCGATATTCCGTCCTTGCACACACTAACTACGTACCTATAGACGATTCGAAGCGACCCAGCCTTTGGGGCCTTTCAAATCTTGAAGTTATTTTTAGAGTATGTCCTTCGAAGCCCTCCCGGTTCCTGATCTGACCATCATTCTGTAGTGACTGGATCGCCGTGAACGTCCTGAGGACTGTCGCGCTCTCGACCAATTCTGTGGCAGCTTCCGTGGAACCTGTTATGCAACAACAATTCTTCACCCTGTCTCCCATGGCGGGTCAGGAAACTTTCAACTCAATGGACGTACGCCCGCCTCATGTGATGGCTCATACCCCGACGACATCCAGTATGCTTGCTGCGTTACAAAATGACCCCTTCCCATCGGGTTCGCTTGTGTCTCCTTCCCCAGCTTTCAGCTCGGACGCATACGGGCCTTTGTCTTACATGGACACATCCTCATCCCAGGATGATTCGTTACCGGCGGTTCATTCATCAGGTTTGCCGTTCCCAGACTTTTCGAGTTCCGCCAACTCGTTCGACGTAGGCGCATTCACCCCTCAGGACTTGAGCATGACGGCTGGCACTCCCGCTCCTAACGAATCCGACCACGATACTGAACCAGTCAAGAGTGAAGCGTAGGCGACGGACTTCAAAACGTTGGCCCTGGGACGATGGAATGGATGCTATATAACGATCTAATAATTCTTGCAGGCCTTATCAACGCTGTCTTTTGGTTTTTGTCTTACTACTTATTTTATGTTCCCTTCCTTCCCTTTTACTCATCGCTTTCGCTCACACTCTTTCCTGTATTTGCAAGTTTCCCTTTGTACCGATTTCTTACTTGAAATATAAGAATTCAACCACTTGTCCGTAGCTCCATTATTTATATAAACAAAATCTTCCACTTGTCATATGCTCTCCTCACCGATGATTATCTGTTCCGCAGCTCTGTCATCATCCTTTACATCAGGAACGAGGTATCCTTCGGCCTTGTTGTCATTCCTTGTACCATTAACGAGGCGTCTGACGTTAGCTTCTGCCTTTGAGACATTTTCAGCGGTAACACGGCTTTGGTTGGCCTCGAACCAAGCTTTCTTCGTCTTGAGGTCTTCAATAACACGAGGAACATCTGCACTCGATGTTGGCGCGGGAATGGAAAGCGCGAGAAGGCCCGAAAGCGTCGGCAGTGAGACATTGAGCTGGGTGCTTGCCGGAGAATCTGATGAATCACCACCACCACCAGCTTTGTTTGTAAATCCTTTCTTTCCCTTCCCTTTCCCCTTTCCGACAAAGTAGGCATCCTCTTCTTCTCCTTTCTTCTTCCGCGCCACAAACCCGTCCCCGGGGCCCGAGTCGACTTTCCTCAGCTCAAGCTTGGGTACGCCAGCCACGTCGGCTTTCGCAGATAGTGGTACGGACGAACTCCCGGTGCTCTTCCCTGAGAAGAAGTCGATGAGCGTTTGGCAATCTTCGATCTCCAATTGGTATGCGGGCAAAGCGGCCTCCTCGAGAAGACGCTCTGCAGTTTCCCGTTTCTTCTCAGCCTCTTCAGCAGCGCGCTGGGCACGAATCTTTTCTGCACGCCTCACTCGATCTTCGTTGACTTTGGCCCAATAACGGTCTACTGCATCACGGTGGTTTTGGAATGATTGGCGTTTTTGGTTGAAGAGCGAGTTTAGTTGCTCTTGCAAGGAGTCACGCTCTTCGATGATTTTCGAACGGCCGGCATAGGCTTCGTCGCCTTCTTTTTTGAGCTCATCGAGTTCGGCTTTGACAGCTTCGAATCGTTCGGAAATGGCCTTGGACTGTGGATCGTCGAGTTGCTTTCGCAGTTCGTCTGCAGCCGCCCGATCGGCATCAATAGATCCTTGGTCCGTTTGGAAACCTTCCATAATTCGACGAGTTCGCTTGCATTGACTAATCTCCTGGAGAGCCCTCTTTTCTTCGACGAGCGTCATGTTGCCGGACTCGACTCTCTTCTCCAAATTCCTATAATGAGATATATAGGTTTTTAAGTTCTAGCCATGTCAATTGGGTAAGGGACACCACGCACGCCATGTAGTTGTCCACCTCGGCTACTGTTTTGAAGTTCGTTTTCGACTTGGCGGCTTGAAGGTCTTTTGACTGTTTAGTTCATCTAGGTCAATAAGTCTTTTTCTTTTTTTTTAGCCAGAAGAAGCTGCTTACCTTCTTTTGAATGTTTTCTTGGATAGCCTGGAGTTGAGAGAAGATTTTGCCCCGAGAGGCCTTGCTTTCCGATTGCTGGGCACGCATGAGGTCTAGTTCCGCGCGAAGGGCTGTAACCCTCTCATTTCCTGAGCCTGGTTTTGATGCCAGCGAAATTCTCTCTTTGACAGAGGCCTTGTGCAAGCCAGTTGTTGGTCACGACTAATGTGTAGAGTGGAAGAAAAAAAAGCTCACTAGCTTAGCTTGGAGAGCTTCGATCTCTGATTTAATTTTTTCTTGTTCAGCATCATAAGCTGCCTTGTCTGGTTTGCCGCTTGCCGTGGGCTCTTCCACGTTTTGATTGGCATTAGGGATGGGAGTCGTTGATCCACTGGTGGACTGGGTATTTTTTGAACTCTTTCCTTTAGCAGTCCCGTTAGAGGTTGGCTTGGATGGTGGGGGCATGGTGGTGGTCAAGAGAACGAAAAGTCTTGAATTAGCTTCACACGTTGATCTGGTCAAAACTAGGATTATTTGTACCGAAGCTCGCACGCTGGCAAAAAAAATCTAATAAATGATTTTCGAGTCCAATTTCTCAATCCCTTTACAACACTGGTCGTAAAGTTCGCGATAATCTTCAACTTCTTTACCGTCCGTTTCTGGTTTGCTTTTTGTCTTTCTTTTCCAGTCCGGACATAGCATGACACAGCTCGTCGGTCGTTTTGTCGAACTGGCGTGTCCGAGTTCTTCTTTTGAGGGCACGAAAACGTATGGAATGTGTGCTTCCTCGCTCAAGACCGGTATATGAGAGATGATATCGATAGGGTTGATGTCTGCCGCGAGAACCAACAGACTTTGGGGGGGATCGGTTCGTCAGACGAGATCACGCACGAAGAACAATAGGTCACCCCACCCTTTTTCACCCTTTCGGATTGCTTTCACGACTTCTTTCACGCCTCGTTTTACTTGCCGGGCTTTGGAAGCTGCCAAAAGGTATTAAAAAAAATGTAGGATTGAGAGATTAAATAAGCGACTAGTACCCTTCTTTACGGCCTTATGGATCCTCTTGAGGAGCTTTTTCTCTGCTAGAGGGCGCGCTATAGGTGACAGATCCTCTATAGGTATTGAAATTTCTTCCGCTGCAGTGTCGGAAGGAGACATGGATGACTGAGTTTGTAGTTGTTAAAACTCCGCTGCTAATCCCCCCCGCAAAGTTTACTTTTTTCTGGGTCAAAGCTATGAGTATTTGATACAGTAGGAAAAAAGTAATTTCAGCTCGAGTATTTGGAATGTAACGTGGTGGTGGAAGTCGAAGTCGAAAATGATGCAGCAGAAGTACATTTGGCCCGTGTCGCGGTCACGCGACCCAGCTTGTTGTTTGAGCCAAGAGGAATAATGACAGACTCCAAGCGAAAGATCGTACCTCTCAAGGGTTCCAAATCAAAACCAGTGAGTTGCTTTTTTCTTCGTGCTCGACTTCATGAAGTTACTTTATTCAATGGTTTTGTTCAGTTGAATCCCGGCCAGAGAACCATCTTGGAACTCTTTCCAACGAAAACGAGATTGGATGTACCCGGACCTGAAGCAGACAAGTTAGCGGATGGCCAGGAAACCGAAACCAACGAGGATGTTCTCCAACCATCAGCCGCTAGTAGTCCTTCTACTTTTCCGTCTTCAACAGCGGTTTCAACCAGTTGCGTTATTTATCACATACACAAACGGTTTCATAACTCTGATTTACGGTGGGGTCATAGCCATACCCCCCAAACTATATCCCATATTTGATAAACCTCATAGACCCATACCTACAGCAACAAGCGAGGTGATAGAGATAGTAGATGGGATGCCCATAGCTGAAGCGCGAATTCCTGCCCCCAGTGAAGGCGGTAGCTGTTACAACCCCATTGTCCTCGGCACCTCTCCTGTGCGACCAAATCATCACCCGAAAGGGAAACCCAAAACACGTACACGTCCAAAGGAAACCAACACGACGGCGTCTTTTCCAACGAACGAATCACAACATATCCGAGGTCCACAAAGCTCATTTTCATCTCCTGCCCTCACATTTTCGCGCCGAGCTGGTACTAGACCAGTCCGTTCGGAAGATCCATCACCAGAGGGTGCTCTACATCGTTTCCTCCCATCTGACGATATGGAATGTCTGCAAAGATGCTGCGTTTCAAGAACAACGTGTTCACGAGACTGCTATGTGGACACGATTCCGGAAGACCATCGATCCCATGCTGCTGTTGCTCGACTGCTAGAATACACGCCATCACCGAATGCCCCACCGATTCAAAAAGTGTGGACCGACAAGTGGCGTCCTACCAGTGCCGAGCAAATTCTGGGGAACGAAAAACAGGCGATATACTTGCGAGATTGGTTACGTGCACTTGAATTGCAGCTTGAAAGTGACGCTCCACCTACGGCATCCGTGAAAGGGAAAGTCGGAGGGACGAAAAGGCCACGAATATTACGCGCCGTGGAAAAGAAGAGAAAGAAAGTGAGAGCGGGGTCAGACGATGATTGGATAGTATACAGTTCCGAGGAAGAATATTCCAGCAGCGAGTCCGAGTTCGATCGATCATTGGATGACGACGCGGAATGGGTTGAAACATCGCGTCGGCACTTAACTCAAGGAACGAACGAGAACGAAGTTGGGACGAGTCCATCGAACGACTTCAAAGACATGCTGACGAATACGATCCTTCTCACTGGTCCTCACGGGAGCGGTAAAACTGCAGCGGTTTACGCGTGCGCAAAAGAGCTGAATTGGGAAGTATTCGAGGTGTACCCGGGTATTGGAAAACGAAACTCTTCGAGCCTGGAAAATATGATCGGAGAAGTGGGGAAGAATCATTTGGTTCGGCAAACCGGTCACGGAACGGAAATTTTCGGATTTGTGACGACAGCGGACGTCAAGACGTGCTCGGAGTCATCTCGAGGTGTCCGGCAATCGATGGTACTACTGGAAGAAGTGGACATACTGTATAAAGAAGACACACATTTTTGGCCAACGGTAATCAAGATCATCAAGGACTGCAAAAGGCCGGTTATTATGACGTGTACGACAGTGGACCTGATACCGATGGACGATCTTCCACTGCAAACTGAGCTGGTATTTGAAGCATGCCCAGTTCCATTGGGAGTTTCGTATCTGCAAGGGGTATGCTTTGCCGAAGATTACCTGATGAAACGAGAAGACCTATTTGGAATATATGAAGGGTTGGATTTACGAGGAGCTATGAACCAGGTTCATTTCATTTCATTCAAGACAGGATGGGATATGAAAGGAGAAGAAAGTAGTGAAGAAGGTATGATGGACTGGGAAAGTAAGAAGGATGGATGGGAAATGATGATACAGGAGAGTAACCTGATTTCATACATGGACAGTAAGGTGAGTGTGTATGTGTTCTGACTATACTATACTAACTATGGTACAGGTTATGATGATGGAGACAAGGTCAATAGATGATGAGATGATTGGATACAAAGAATTAAAAGTGGATATAATCACGTGATTAAAGAGTAATTTAACTTTAATAGGATATAAGTTTAGATATTACATAATCGAACTACACCTTGAATGCATTCACCCATTGCACCTTTGGCACCACTCGAATATTTACAAAATCAAAGGAGAGGTTCAATCACTGACCCTTCACTTCATGCTGCTCCAACTACATCTTTCACTTTTGGTGATGCAAGAAAATTATTACGTTCACCTTCACCTCCTTTTGATTATTCTATGAGAAGGCATTCTATTGCAGTCGATTCAACTCATGGAACAAAAAGAAAAATATCCTCTGATCCATCTATATTCACTACACTTAACGAAGATATCGATCCTCAATTATCAGGTCCAGGTGTTCCAAGTATCGCTGATTCAGATGCACCACCACCACCCAAACGTAGGGGTTCAGCGGTCGATACTCAACGAATCGCTCAATTGAGTTTATACGACGGTCGAAACACTCCTTCAGATTCTCGTGCTGGCACTTCACAGTGGTGGTCAAACGATAGACGAGACTCGACGTCATCTATATTTCCTAACACTACTTTCACTACCTCGGCCTTTTCCGCCGAATCGCCTCATGGTCGTCCACCTTCCAGCATCGCTGCTTTCGCGTGGCCTGCTCCCAATAACCATCCACCCGAACAGGCAGTCCTCGACGCTGCTCTCCAAAACGATACCGAAAGTCCTCGTCAATTCGACCCTCATCTATCCATGATCCCAAATATCCCTTTTCCTCCCGACAGACGCATGTCCAATCCAGATACCGTCACACCATCAGCCCAATCCAGAGTATTACGTTCCAGATCACGTCCTCCTTCACGTCAACTACGCACCAATCCAAGTCCAACAGGCCAATCATCCGCCTCAGGCAGTCATCATACCAATCATGACGACTCTGCTTCCATACCATCCCCAACTAGCCCCGGAAAGTCAAAAGATCAAGTCGCCACTCCTTATTCACGTTCACCAGAACTCAGAGTCTCTCATAAACTCGCAGAGCGGAAAAGGCGGAAGGAGATGAAAGATTTGTTCGATGAGTTGCGAGATCAATTGCCAGCTGATAGAGGCATGAAGGCCAGCAAATGGGAAATTCTCAGCAAAGGTAAACAAAATTATCTTCTCTTTGTTTTTTCTCATCCTCATAACACAAGCTATCGACTTCCTCGCTCAATTAAAGCAAAGCCATCAGGATATGGTTAGAGAGATCGAGATGTTGAGACACGAATTGGATAATGTTCGACAAGGAGGACTTCCTTCCTTCTCAGCTGGACCTCCTCCTCCTCACCCCGTCGTCTACACTCAAGGCACCGTCGTTTCCAACCAGTACACAACCCAACCACTACCGCAGCAGCACCGTGCACCTTCTCGACCTTCATCATCGCAAAATATGTTCCCACCCGAGGGTCGACCTGCTAGTGACCAAGCAGTAGAGAATGGAAATCGTACTGAACCAACCTAGTTGTACTTTTTTGTTTTTTTCTGTGTTTTCCTATGATGATGTTACGTGACCGTGATGTTACGTGGCCGTGTGAACTTTTTAACCTCTCCCTCAACTTCAACCTACAACAATGAAGACCGTCCCTTTAGCTTCCCTCCTCTTTCACCCAAAGAAAAAGAAAATCGTGAGGGAGCCACCTCCATCGTTCGACCTGAACACCCCACCCGCCACTCCACCGCAACCTGAACCCGAGGAAGATCTTCTCAATTTGCCTGATGGTCCCTTTCAAGAGTTCAGACTAATGTCATCAGCCCTCAACGGTTGGAAATACGATGTCATGAAGTTCGAATCGCGCAAACCCATCGATATTTCCACCTGGCAGACTCCCATAAAGCTGAATAGAAAGGAGCCACACAGAGAAGACTCCACGAACAATCTCCCTCCACAAGCCGTAGGACCTATGCTGGGCCCGGATGGCAAACCCGTTATCGGTGTCGATGGGAGGGTCGTCATGGTTGACGCGGAAGGCCGGCCCATTCACTCTTATGACAATGGGAGTCCCACGAGAGACGTGAAAGGGAAGGGAGTGGCGAACAACTCGCGAAAGAAGTTTCAAAAGAAGACGCGTCAGGTCTTTCTAGTTCCAGAAGAAACGCGACAATTGAAGAAAGAGGAGAGGTATCCCTGGGTCATGGAAGATTCGTCACGCAAAGAAATATGGGTCGGCAAATTGGACGATCTCTCCAAATCCGAAACCCATGCGTTCTTTATGCCCGCTGCCAATGACGTTTTCAAGTTTGTCCCCGCACATCGATGGTACAAGTTCCAGAAGAAGCCCAATTATCATATCCCAAGCCTGGAAGAGGCTGAATCCATTGTATGTCCTCTTACTCAAAATATATCAAAAAAGAAACTTAATAAAACAAATAATAATGAAAAAAGATGGCCATGTATCAGAAAAATAAAGACCCAGAGCGTTGGCTTCTCCACAATCGTAACGGCAGGGCGCCATCCGCTGCCACGTCCGCCATTTTCAAGGCCG
>Ga0209006_10006303_pt1 | contig 10745 bp, 8 predicted proteins | sample JacPin_JW_Ref_O2_FD_188567 | JGI IMG/M metagenome (GOLD analysis project Ga0209006, IMG submission 188567) | Forest soil microbial communities from Algoma, Ontario, Canada - Jack Pine, Ontario site 1_JW_Ref_O2 (SPAdes) (version 2) | ecosystem: Environmental > Terrestrial > Soil > Boreal... | reverse complement strand
GCCAATGCATATGTTGTCGCGAGCATCGTCGCTGGATTGCTTTTGGTCGTCGCGATTTATCGTCGCGAGATCAGCAATGGGTCGCGGCAGATGTCCGCTTCGCTGGGACTTTGGGCGGAGCCCAGGGCTAACTTGACTCCGGGAGTGACCATCCCGCGAACAAGGGCCCAAATCTGCGGGGCCCGAGCCGACACACTCACTCCTGACGTGCCGGTTTCGTTACAACGGAAAGTCCTGGCTCTGTACGGCGTCAGCGCGACCTCTTCGGACGCCTACGAGGTAGATTATCTGATCACTCCGGAGCTGGGCGGGGCGACCGACGCTCGCAACCTGTGGCCCGAGCCCTACTACGACACGACCTGGAACGCCCACGTGAAAGATCAGTTAGAGGACCGGCTGCACCAGATGGTTTGCCGCGGCGATATCGATCTGGCCACCGCTCAGCAGGACATTTCGAAAGACTGGATCGCCGCCTACAGGAAGTACTTTCACACCAACCAGCCGGTGGCCGCCACGAACGCGTCTCACCGCCTTTAGCCTGTCTCTATTCAGCCTGACTCTGTTTAGCCTGGCTCTAATTTAACCTCACTCTGGACTTGCGTACTTTTTACAAAGTACAGACATGCTCTTGACAATTTAACCAGGTGAATGGGGCACCTTTTAGCGAGGTCCCATTCTTGACCGATTTTTTCGCGGGTCAAGTGGCAGATGGGACCAAAAGCTTCATGCCCTCCGTCACCGGGAGGGTTTGGGGGAAAACAGGCGCTCGTACCGCAGGGGGTGCGAGCGCCGTTTTATTTCTGTGGGACGGGGCTCGCTGAGGTTGCGGGGCAGGAAAAGCCTTTAGCCGCAAAGAGCGCAAAGAAAATCCGCAAAGGACGCTAAGCAAATCTTCTTATGTATTTGCTTTTCTTTGCGCTCTTCGCGGATTTTCTTTGCGCTCTTTGCCGTTACGAGCTTTTGATCGCGACTCTGGCGAAAGCCAGGGAGCCAGCGGCAACTGTTACAATTTCTGTCATCGGTCAGGAAAGCAGATTCTTCTTCGATCCGGCTGAGCCAACCAGCGCCATGAAATGTCCCTTTTGCGGTTTTGCCAACGACAAAGTCGTAGACTCGCGCGAGAGCAAGGAAGCGGACGCGATCCGTCGGCGACGCGAGTGCCTGAAGTGCAGTAAACGCTTTACTACCTACGAGCGCATTGATGAAATTCCATACATGGTGGTTAAGAAGGATGGCCGGCGGGAGAAATTTGACCGTCAGAAAGTGCTCAACGGATTACTGCGCGCATGCGAAAAGCGTCCGGTGCCGATGGGCAAGCTGGAGCAGATCGTGAATGAAACGGAGTCGTTCGTCATCGAGTCCGCGGAGCGCGAGCGGAAGACCAGCGAACTGGGCGAGCTGATCATGAACCGCCTGCGCCGCTACGACAAAGTCGCGTACGTGCGATTCGCGTCGGTCTATCTGGATTTCAAGGACGTCAAAGAATTCATGAATGAGTTGAAGGATCTGGTGAAGGCGAAGGCGCAGTAGGCGGGTTTTCTCGCAGGACAATTCTTTCAAGGAACTTTATGGGCCATAAAGTAACGCTGATTCCCGGCGACGGGATTGGGCCGGAGGTCACTCAGGCGACGGTGCGCATCCTGGAGGCCACCGGGGTGACGTTTGATTGGGAAACGTTTGCCGTCGGCGCCGAGGCCTACGAAAAGTTTGGAGAATACATTCCCAAGGAAGTCATCGAATCGATCGAGCGCACGCACGTGGGACTCAAGGGGCCGGTGACGACGCCGGTGGGCGGCGGCTTCTCCAGCATTAACGTCGCGCTGCGGCAGAAGTTTGAGTTATATGCGAATTTCCGGCCGATCCGGAATCTGCCGCACATTCCGACGCGGTATCCCGATGTGGACTTGATCATCGTCCGCGAGAACACCGAGAGTCTTTACTCGGGACTGGAGCATGAAGTCGTTCCAGGTGTGGTCGAGAGCCTGAAAATCATTACGGAAAAAGCTTCGACCCGCATCGCGAAGTTTGCGTTTGAGTACGCACGCAAGAACCAGCGCAAGAAGATTCACGCCATCCACAAAGCGAACATCATGAAGTTGTCCGACGGGCTTTTCCTGCGCTGCTGCCGCACGGTGGCCAAGGGGTATCCCGAAATCACTTATGGCGAGCACATTGTCGATAACACCTGCATGCAGTTGGTGATGAATCCTTACCAGTACGACATGCTGGTGATGGAAAACCTGTACGGCGACATTATTTCTGATCTCTGTGCGGCGTTCGTGGGCGGCCTGGGTTTCGTGCCCAGCGCGAACCTGGGCGATCACTGCGCGATTTTTGAGGCGGTACACGGATCGGCTCCCGATATTGCGGGAAAGAACATTGCCAATCCCACGGCTTTGTTGCGATCGGCGCTGTTGATGCTGCGCCATCTTGACGAGCATGCGGCCTCGACGCAGATTCGCAATGCGCTGGAGCGGGTGTATCGTCATCCAAAGAAACTGACGCGCGATATCGGCGGCGAAGCCGGCACAATGCAGTTTGCCGATGCAGTGATTGAAGAGATGGAAAAGGGCGACGACGCGCAAACTCAGCCCTGAGCGATTCGCGCGTCCGTTTTTTCGAAACACGCCACGAAATTTCGAATTTCTCCGGAAACTCTGCGAGGGTTCTCCGCGTTCTCTGCGGTCAAAGGCTGTTGCTCTTGCGGGTAGATTAAGAGACTTTGAGCGCTGATGGCAGAGAAAAGCCGCAGAGTTCGCGGAGACATCCAGCTGATCAGTTACCACTTTCATTCTTCCATTGACTCGCGCGCGGCAATGGGAGTACATTCGCCCGTTCTGGAGTTTCTGGGGAATGACGCGGACAACACGGCGTGTGGGGATAGTTCTATTTCAGCTCGGTGGACCCGACACGCTGGAAGCCATAGAACCTTTTCTTTACAATCTCTTTTGCGATCCCGACATTATTGACTTCCCTTTTGCCCGCATCGGGCGCAAACCCCTGGCTAAGCTGATTTCCACCACGCGGGCCCGCAAAGTACAACATCATTATGCAACCATTGGCGGAGGCTCGCCCATCCGCCGGCATACCGAACAGCAGGCACGAGCGCTGGAAATCGAATTGCGGGATCAGGGTATCGGCGCACACTGTTTTGTGGCGATGCGCTATTGGCATCCCTTTACCCAGGAAGCAATCGAGCAGTTGCGGGCGGCCAAGTGTGACGAAGTGGTGTTGCTGCCCTTGTATCCGCAGTTCTCGTCGACCACGACCGGGTCGAGCCTGAACGAATGGCGGCGGCTGTTCCGCGACGATGTCCGGGAACATTCCGTGGAGACTTTTTATCGGAATACGACCTATCTGGATGCTGTGGCGGAGAGAATCAACGAGGCACTTTCGAGATTCACCGCGCCTGAGCGGCCGGAAATTCTCTTCAGCGCACACAGCGTTCCCATGTCGGTGATTGAGAAGGGTGACCCTTACCAGCGGCAGATTGAGGAAACGGTGCGGTTGCTGATGGAACGCGGAGCGTGGGGAAATCCTCACCGTCTTTGTTATCAGAGTAAAGTCGGTGCAAGCAAGTGGCTGCAGCCTTCACTGCGACAGACGCTGCAATCCCTTGCGCAAGAGCAGGTGCGCGAGGTATGCGTGGTGCCGGTGGCATTCGTGTCCGATCATGTGGAGACATTGGGCGAGATCGATCACGAAGCGCGGGAGCAGGCGCAAAAGCTCGGGTTCACGCAGTTTGAGATGAGCGCGGGACTGAACGACTCGCCGAAGTTCATTCAGGCCTTAGGAGAGATCGTGCAGGACGCCCTGGGCCAGCCCGTCCGTTCACTGTCTCCGGTTCACCAGATTGAGACACAGTTGGCGGCCCCGGAGTTCGCGGCGGCTGCTGGTTTGGATTAGAACGACAGATTATCCAAAGATAGCGGTAGAGGAGGAATCTCATGACTGAGCCGGAGGCCGGCAAGGTCAATCCGAGTCCGGAAGTGGCGAAACCGGCAGCGCCCACAGTTGCGCCACCTGCGGCAAAGCCTGCTACGGATGCGACCAAGTACGTCGGTACGCCCGCGGTAGGAACATCGAAAGCCGCGGCGGCGGCGGGAGTAGCGGGAACAGCTCCGTCGACGGAGATCGACGGGCGGCGGCGGCGGTTCGTTTGGGTAATGGTGACCGGATTTCTGGCAGCGTGGTCTCTCGCTTTCTTTCGGTTCTTTCTGCCTCGCACTTTGTTCGAACCGAATACCGTATTCAAGATCGGCTATCCCTCTGAATTTGCCCTGGGGGTCGACACTAAGTTTCAGCAGAAGTTTCGTATCTGGGTAGACCGCACGCCAGACCGGCTCTTCGTGATTTATGCACGCTGCACGCATCTGGGGTGCACTCCCGATTGGAAGCCAAGCGAGAACAAATTCAAGTGCCCGTGCCATGGCAGCGGATACGACAGCGAAGGGATCAACTTCGAAGGTCCTGCGCCACGTCCCATGGATCGAGCGCACGTTGAGTTGGCGCCTGACGGACAGGTCATTGTGGATACTTCGCGGTTATATCAGTGGCCGAAGGGCCAGCCGAGCAAGTTCAATGATCCCGGAGCATTTTTGACGGGAGTGTAAGCGGAAGAAAAAGCAGGTTTCTCGCCGGGCTCGCGCCCGGTTCGGAATGACAAAGAGTTGTTGAGCAGCGATTTTTCGTCTCGTACTGACAGGAGTCGATGCGCTTCATAGCGTTTTTCTAGACCAGGAATCCTATGGCTGACGAAAATAATCCGAACGGCGGCAGCGGTAACGGCAAGAATGGGAAGGTTGGGCTGGTCGAGCGGGTCACGACCGGCGTTAAGGAGGACATTCACGCCCTCAAGACCGAAATCCCCGCCAAGGCGAAGGAACAGATCGAGGGGCTGAAGGATCCGACCAAGACCCAGGTCTATACCTCGATCTTCCGGCACAAGCACGACGACACACCGCGGAACCGGGCGCTGGGCGTGCTTTCCAACGTTTTCCTGCACCTGCATCCAGCGAAGATCAACCGCGATGCGGTGCGCTACAGCTATACCTGGGGCATGGGCGGGATCACGTTTTACCTGTTCCTTATCCTGACTTATACCGGCGTGCTGCTGATGTTCTATTACCACCCGAGCAAAGTCCAGGCGTTTCGCGACGTGCTTTATCTGGAGCACGACGTTCCGTTCGGGAAGATTCTGCGCAACATGCATCGATGGGCGGCTCACCTGATGGTGATTGGCGTCTGGCTGCACATGTTCCGCGTCTTTCTCACGGGCTCGTACAAGAAGCCGCGCGAGTTCAACTGGAATATTGGCGTCCTGCTGCTGGTGTTTACGCTGCTGCTTTCCTTCACCGGATATCTGCTGCCTGACGATCAGCTTGGGTTCTGGGCGGTGACCGTAGGCACGAATATGGCGCGCGCGACTCCGTTGCTGGGGCATGAAGGCCCGTTCGGATCGATGCTGGGCATGACCCCGTATAACGATGTGCGATTTGGATTACTCGGCGGTTCGATCGTCGATGCCAACGCTTTGTTGAGGTCTTATATCTGGCACTGCATCGGGATTCCGATCGTGGCTTCGGTGCTGATGATCGTGCACTTCTGGCGGGTAAGAAAAGACGGTGGAATTTCGGGTCCGGCTCCGGTGATGCTGGAGGCGGAGGCCGATAAGCCGCGCAGAGGTCCGAAGGCGGCGGGAGAGTAAGGATTTGTGCGGGGACAGCCGCCCTCGGCTGTCCGGTCGAGTGAAGCTCGACGGCCGCACCGAACCGCCGGGCTTTGCCCGGCCCGACAGCCGAGGGCGGCTGTTGCCACATGGTCGTTGGAGACTCTATGGATTGGCGACAACTTTGGGAGATTTGTTCCGCACCCGACAATGTTCCTATCGTCGGCCTGATTCCACTGCTGGGCTTCTACATTTACCTGGCGGTGAAGCAGGCGCGCGCCAACGATCAACTTATCGAGCAACTGGAAGGCGATCCCGCGCTGGCCAAAACCCATCATCGCAAAACCTGGCCATTTAAGCCGGGCTGGGCCAAGGAAGTACACGTCTGGCCTTTCTTGCTGCGGGTCGAATTTCTCGCCGCCATCATCGTGACCATTATTCTGATGATCTGGTCGATTACGCTGAATGCTCCGCTGGAGGAGCCGGCCAATCCCAACCTGACCATGAACCCGGCGAAGGCGCCGTGGTATTTCCTCGGCTTGCAGGAGATGCTCGTCTATTTCGATCCGTGGATCGCGGGCGTAGTCATGCCGACCATGATCATCGTCGGTCTGATGGTGATTCCATATATTGATACGAATCCGCTGGGCAGCGGCTACTACACCTGGAAGCAGCGCAGGTTTTCTATCTCCACTTTTCTCTTCGGCTTTGTCATTCTGTGGGTCGCGATGATCATCATTGGTACGTTTATTCGCGGCCCTGGTTGGCAGTGGTTCTGGCCGGGGCAGACATGGGACCACAATCGATTGATCTACGAGGTGAACCGCGACCTGCCGGATCTTTTCGGCATCGTGTCGAATATGGGCAAAGCCATCTTCGGCGCGATTGTGGTCGGTGGATTCTATGTGATCGGCGGGGGCGCAGTGTACTCGCTGTTCCGGCGAAAAATGCCGAAGGATTTCCAGCGGATGAGTCTGCTGCAGTTTTCACTGATGGCGTTCCTGTGGCTGACCATGATTGCGCTCCCCCTGAAGATGGGGTTGCGGCTGCTGTGGCACATCAAGTATGTGTGGATCACGCCCTGGTTTAACGTTTAGGAACAATGCACGCTTATTGATCAGGAGAGCGGACGAGAAGGAACAGGTTCCTCGATTCGCTCGGAATGACAAGACATTCAGACGAAACAAAGACTTCGGAGGAAGCGGTGCCAGAGAAACCCATCCCCGAGCAAGACCCGATTACCGGCAAGTCGTACGCGATCCATTACCTGATCTTTACGGTGATTCTCATTGCCACGCTGTTCTGGGCATTGTGGGATGAAGCGTGGGGACAGCGGCCATGGAAGGCCTTACAGGATCAATGGAAGGATCGCTACAGCGTGTTTCTGAACACGGCGCGGTCAAAGTCGGCTACCTCGGAGAAAGAGGTCGAGCAGAATGCAGATTACGCCGCATTGAAGCAGGCCTATGACAAAACTCTTCAGGATTCCAAAACACAGGCTGAAGAAGCACGCAAAGCTGTAGACGAAGTGACCGCCCGGCTGCTCGCCGTGCAGAGCGTGTTCACCGATCGTCGCGCCTACGTGAACGCTCTCAGCTATGAGATTGAAACCAGTAGTGGCTCTTCGAAAACCAGCAAGCAGAAGGAACTGGCCGATTACAAGAAGGAAACAGCGACAGTCACGTTTCCCGATGGAAGCAAGAAACAATTCGACTTCCCGCAACTGGAGGAAACGTACAACCAAATTCGCGACGAACGCACCAAGAAAAGCCTTGAGCTGGGTGACGTGCTGAAGCCGGTGACCGCGGCTAAGGCGAAAGTGGATGAGTACATCTCCGACCATATGGTCGACCTGACGCCGCTGCAGATCGATGGCTTGAAGAAGAAGGCGGCGGATTGGGATCCGAAGATCGTCCAGATCAACGTCGCCGACGCCAACATTGTCGACCGCTGTGAATCCTGCCATCTGAACTCCCGCGAGCCGTTGAAAATCACGACCGCGTCCATGATGGCGAAGGGCGAGAAGAAACCGGATGAATATGCCAATGCTCTGGTAAGCCATACCGAGCCCGAGTTGTTGCAGATTCACGATCCAGACAAATTCGGGTGCTCACCCTGCCATCAGGGTAACGGCCGCGCCACCACGAGCGTCGAAAAGGCTCACGGAAACTACGAGCACTGGTTGTGGCCGTTGTTTCCCAAAGAAAATGCGCAGGCGGGCTGCCAGAACTGCCACGCCGCCGATATGGTGCTAGCCAGCGGCGACGTCCAATGGCGCACGATCAACGACGGCAAGGACCTGTACCGGCAACGCGGTTGCATGGGCTGTCATCGTTATGAGGGATACGACAAAGAGCCAGAAGACCTGAACTCGATCGGTCAGCAGATCAAGCAGATCGAGACCCAGAAAAAAGATAACGTAAAGCAAACCGCTTACCTGATGAAGCAGGCTGACGCGACGGAATCGAACGACGAAGCCAACCAGCTGAATACCAAGGCGACCGACCTGAAGGTGGCAAACAGCAAGCTGGACGGGCGTTTGCAGCAGCTCGATTACCAGTCGCACAGCCTGATGCAGGATCAGAAGAAGGTCGGCCCGAACTTGAAGGATGTGCGGCTGAAGCTGAACAAGAATTGGATTCCGGTATGGCTGAAGAAGCCATCCGATTTCCGGCCGACGACGAAGATGCCGAACTTTCGCCTGACCGATCATCAGATTCAGGCGATCTCGGCGTATATCTGGCAGTCTGGATTCAAAGACGAACTGCCGAAGCACAAGCCTGGGAACGCCGCTCACGGAAAAGAACTGTTCGAGACGCGAGGATGTCTCGCCTGCCACTCCATTGGAGAAGGCGATCAGATTCAGGGTGGAACCTTCGCTGCAAACCTGACCCGCGTGGGCGAAAAGGCGAACTACGACTACCTGGTGCGCTGGATTCACAACGCACGCCAACGAACGCGACCCTATTGCCCGTACGAGAAAAAAGACATCGGTCCCGAGGATTATGCGAAGAAGGGACTTCCCTACCAGTTTGATCTCGACCACAGCCGCTGCCCGAACGACGGCCATGAACTGCAAGTACAGAACATGACGGTGATGCCCAGCCTGCGGCTGGCTCCAGAGGATGCGGAAGATATTGCGACGTATCTCATGACTCAGAAGAAGCAGGAACCGTCATCGTATGCGGATGCCTCGTTCATGGACGATCCTTCGTTGAAGGCCGAGGGAGAAAAGTGGGTCCGGCATTTCGGCTGCTCCGGCTGCCACGAGATTTCCGGCTTCGAAGACGAAGGCCGCATCGGCACCGAACTAACCTACGAAGGGAGCAAGCCGATCGAGCGCCTCGACTTTGCGCTGTTTACCACGGTCGCGGAGCGCGGCGGTGATGGAGCGGAGCCGATTACCGATAAGGAAGATCTCGCGCGTCTGCCGGATGGTCCCGCGAAGGATCCCTGGTACAACCAGAAGGGCTTCTTCGAGCACAAGTTGGCTGAGCCGAACGTATACGACAAGGGCAAGATCAAGGGCGAACTGGAAGCCTCCCGCATGCCCAACCTGCACCTCACCAAGGAGCAGGTGCTCGATCTCACCACATTCCTCATGGGAAGCGAAGAGACTTCCCTGCCCGCGAGCTACCAGTACAAGCCGGGCGATGCGCGGCACGACATCCAAGAGGGCTGGTGGGTGATCAAGAAATATAACTGCATGGGATGCCACCAGTTCATCCCCGGCCAGCAGACAATTCTGATGGGAATGAAGCAGTATCAGGACATTCAGGAGCAGTTGCCGCCGAAGTTACTGACTGAGGGCGCGCGCGTCGATCCGGAGTGGCTGCGGAAGTTCCTGTCGAATCCATCGCTGACCACGACTGACACGAACCGAAACGGCGTCCGACCATACCTGAAAGTTCGCATGCCGACGTTCTCTTTCTCCGACAACGAACTGAGAAAATTGGTGCGGTTCTTCCAGGCTCTGTCGCAGCAGCCTCTGCCCTACATCCCGGAGGAAGTACCGACACTAACTGCCAAAGAGACGGACATGGCGCGAAGCTTGTTTTCGAGTACAGCGGCGCCATGCCTCAAGTGCCACACTACGGGCGATCCCACGCACGACAAAATCGCAACTGCTCCCAACTTTTTGCTGGCAAAGGAGCGTCTAAAGCCTGATTGGGTGGAGCGATGGATTACCGATCCGGCGGCAATCAGTCCGGGGACTTCGATGCCATCTGGCTTGTTCAAGCCGGAGGGTGACCGATATGTGTTTGCGGGGCCAACGCCGCCGACATTTAACGGATTTGAGGGCGACCATCGTAAGTTGCTGACCGACTATATCTTCCAGCTGACGCCGGAAGAGCAGCGGCGGGTTGCTTCGTCGATGCCGCGCGCCAAGGCGGCCGTGCAGCGTTCCAGCCCGCATAAGCAGGCTGCGGTGGAGTCCCACACCGCGGTCAGTGGCGGTTCGCGGTAGAATGACGGCTTTGGCAACGTGGTCTGTATTTTGTTAGCTATTCACGGCGCGGGCGAGGACGCACGCGCGACAGCCGGCGGGACGCCGGCGCTACAGTTCTAAAGAAAGGGCGACATTATGAATATGAATAAGAAACTCGCAGCTACGATGGCCGGCACGCTGGCGTTGTCTGGATTGATTCTGCTGGCGGCTTGCAACAAGAATACCGAACAATCCACCAATAAGGCGGAGGAACCGGCTCAGCCCGCCGCCGCGGTGACACCCATTGATCCCGCGACCGTCGCGACAGTCAGCGGCAAAGTGACACTCGAGGGCATGGCTCCCAAGGTTTCGAAGATTGATATGAGCCAGGACCCGGGCTGCAAGGGCGCGAATGAGGCCGAGGTCAGGGACCGGTTTCGCGCTGATCCGTGGGCCGCGGCGGGCCTGCTGCAGATCGCCTCGGTGGAGTCCTGGGCGCTGTGGCTCGACGGGCGCCAGCCCTAAGAGTTCTCTGCCGTGCCATGAAGGGCCGATGCCGTGCAGGATGGGAAGGTGCTTGATGATGCACGGCTCGCCGGACTTTGTGTCCGGCTGCTCGGGGAGCGGCCGGACGCCGTCCTGTTCCGG
>Ga0209006_10006301_pt1 | contig 10747 bp, 8 predicted proteins | sample JacPin_JW_Ref_O2_FD_188567 | JGI IMG/M metagenome (GOLD analysis project Ga0209006, IMG submission 188567) | Forest soil microbial communities from Algoma, Ontario, Canada - Jack Pine, Ontario site 1_JW_Ref_O2 (SPAdes) (version 2) | ecosystem: Environmental > Terrestrial > Soil > Boreal... | reverse complement strand
CGGTGATGCAATACCTGAAGCGCAAGTACAACTTGCTCGTCGGTGAACGCACCGCTGAACAAATTAAAATGGAGATTGGCTCGGCGTACCCGCTTGAAAAGCCTTTAACGATGGAAGTGAAAGGGCGCAATCTTATTGAGGGCGTGCCCCGCACCGTGACGATCGATGACAGCGAAATTCGCGAAGCTTTGTCTGAATGCGTGGCTACCATTTTGAATGCGGTGCGCGTGGCGTTGGAGCGTACCCCGCCGGAACTTTCCGCGGACATCAGCGACCGCGGCATCGTACTTACCGGAGGCGGCGCGCTGCTTAAGAATCTTGATAAGCGCATTCGCGAAGAAACCGGCTTGCCCGTTTCCATTGCTGATGACCCGCTGGCATCCGTGGTGTTGGGCACGGGAAAAATGTTGAGCGATTTCCGCCTGTTGCGGCAGGTGTGCATCGATTGAGAATTCATCAGGCCGGCACTTTCCGTGAGCGCATAAAAGGATTCTGCTACCGAAAGACCGATGGGCCAGCCGTCTCTTGAAGGAAAATTTGCAATCTTGATCTTTCGAAAGCAACAAGGAATGTTGATCAGCTAAAGCACATGCCCGGCATACCTTCTCGTCACAAATCGATCTTTCTGCTCACCGGCGTGGTGTTGCTGCAAGTTTTGTTGTTGGCGTTGCAGATCAAGCGCGACTCGGAAGGCCGCTTGATTCGGGTGTGGACCGTCGGCGCCTTCTCTCCGTTTGAGCGAGCCGGCAATCACGGTATCGGGCACTTGCGTGAGACGTGGCGCCACTACTTCGCGTTGCAAAACGCCTCGCGCGAAAATGAACAGCTTCGCCGGGAAAACGACGAACTCAAGATGCAGGTCAATCAACTGCAAAGCAAAGCGATTGAGGCGGACCGCCTGGCGTTGCTGCTGAACTTTCACAAATCCCACGAGAACGTACCGATGCTCAACGCGCGCGTGATCGCTACCAGCGCGGGAACCGCCAGCGCCACGATTATGCTGGACCGCGGCTCGAAGGATCACATCAAGAAAAATATGGGCGTCATCACGCCGGAAGGCGTGGTCGGTAAAGTCGTGGAAGTCTACGACAACACTTCCGAAGTGCTCTTGCTCACCGATAAAGACAGTGGCGTGGGCGCCATGCTCAGCAACTCTCGCAAGCAAAGTCCAGTTGGCGGCGCTGGTGAACCGTTGTTGCTCATGAAGTATGTCGCTAACGACGACACAGTGAACGTCGGTGAACGGGTAGTGACCAGTGGCATGGACAAAATTTTTCCGCGCGATCTTCCCATCGGAACCATCACGGAGATTAAACCGGGCAATCCTTTTAAGAGCATTCGCATCCGCCCCTCCGCCGATCTGGAGCGGCTGGAAGAAGTGATTGTTCTGCTGACTCTTCAGCCGCTGCAAATGAATCAGGAAACGGAAACTGCAAAGCCGGTTGCAAGTGTCGCGACTAAGTCAGCCGGAGAAACGGCGAAGCCTTCCGCGAGCGCCGCAAGTAAGCCGGCAGGGGAAGCCGCAAAGTCGCCGACTAGCGGAGCTGCCGCCAAAGCTGCTCCGGCAACAGTCTCTCCCGTACCAGTTCCAGTCTCTGACAACGCAGCGGCCGCGGTGAAACCGGAATGAACGACGCCTTCGACATTCGCAACATGGAGTCGCACATCGAGGTGCACAAGTTCCGTGGCGGAGCCATCGTGGGCGCCACGCTACTGGCCCTGATGTTTCAGGCTTTCGTGCCGGTTTATTTTGCGAAAGCCGCGATGATTGATTTGCCTTTGCTGATCACCATTTATTTTGGCTTGAGCCGCCGCAATCCCTCCACCGGTCTGCTGCTTGGCATGGTCATCGGGCTGCTTCAGGACAGTCTCAGTGGCCCCACGGTGCCGCTCGGTCTGTACGGCATCGCCAAAACCGTCATCGGTTATCTGGCGTCTTCCATTGGCGCACGTCTGGACACCGAGCACCCCGCTGCGCGGTTTGCGCTCACGATTATCTTCTTCGGTTTGCACCAAGGTATCGTGCTTTTGACGCGACGTATTCTTCTGGCGCAATCCAGTGTGTGGTTCACCATGCATCTCGCCGTAGCCGCGGTGGTCAACGCCATTGTGGCCGTGTTTCTCTTCGCGCTGCTCGATCACCTTCGCAAATCCTGAGCTTCGAACAGCCAATAAGCAGCCAATTTGACGGTTGCGCCCTGGCGGCTATATGGGCGAAAATTGATGTTCTGGCCGCGCTTCGATGGTCTTCGAGAGCGCAAGCGGGTGCCTCCACATAAGTGCATTATTAGAAGGACAAACCATGACGCAAACAGTTGGTGAATTAAATCCGCCGGTTCGGTTGATGCTGACGCCAGGACCGTCTTCTGTAGATCCGCGGGTGTATCGTGCGATGGCCACTCCGCTAGTGGGGCACCTCGATCCATGGTTTAAGACCTGCATGGACGAAACGCAACTGCTGCTGCGGCAGATTTTTCAAACGGAAAATAGATTGACGATGCCGCTATCGGCGTCGGGGTCTGGTGGCATCGAAGCGTCCGTGCTCAACACACTGGAAGAAGGCGATGAAGGCATTGTGGCGGTGAACGGGCTTTTTTCGGACCGCATGTACGAGATTGCACAACGCACCAGTGCGAAAATCACCAAAGTTGAGGCTCCTTACGGGAACACCGTGGATGCCGAGGATGTGCGCCGTGCGGGTAAGGGCAGAAAAATTAAAATTATTGGACTGGCGCAAGGCGAGACTTCATCGGGCGTTTTGACGCAGCTTGCGGACTTTCGAAAAGTGGCGGACGAATTGGGCGCGCTGCTGGTGGTGGACACCGTGGCATCGTTGGCGGCTGTGCCGCTGCACGTGGATAACGAACGCGTGGATATCTGCTTTAGCGGAACGCAAAAAGCGATCAGCGCGCCACCGGGTATGTCGCCCATCACCGTGAGCGCCCGCGGCGAAGAAGTGTTGCGCACACGAAAAACGAAAGTGCAAAGCTGGTATTTCGATTTGACCACCGCGATGAATTATTGGGGCAAGGAGCGACTGTATCATCACACGCCCCCGATCAGCCTGATTTATGCTTTGCGGGAAGCTATGCGCATTGTGATGCAGGAGGGCCTGGCGGTGAGATGGGAGCGGCATCGCACCAATCAGCTGGCTCTTATCGCTGGGTTGGAAGCCATGGGGCTTGAGCTGCTGGTGAAAAATCCGGCGGAGAGATTGCCAACGGTGACGGCGGTAATGATCCCCAAGGGAATCGATGACGCTCGGGTACGCAACCAGCTGCTGGATGAATTCAACATTGAGATAGCAGGCGGTTTGGGTCCGTTGAAGGGTAAAATCTGGCGCGTCGGCCTGATGGGATACTGCAGCCAGAAGAATAATGTGCTGCTTTTTCTGGCGGCACTAGAAAAAATAATGCTGGAACTTGGGTTGCGGGTTCCCGAAGGCGCGGGAGTTGCAGCGGCTATCCGTAATTACACGCAGGTGGAAACCGCGTCGGCTGCGTCGCGGTAAAGGCCGACCAATGCGCAGTTCTGAGTACGAGAGATCGAGTAAATAGCAGAATCACGGAAATTTTGGAGAACGCGTGACCACACGTCCAGTATTAGCGAATGCCGGCGCCATGAAAGAATTTGTGGGCGCCTTCGAAGTGACTTCCAAGTTGACCGGGCACGCCTATGAATGCCGGTTTTCGTACTTGTGGAACGGCATCGCCACGCGGCACAGCGACACCATCGATACGAAATTTTTCGTCGATGGCGAGGTGGTGATGGTGGGCCTGGCGCATACCGCGTTTGTAAAATTTCGCGAGCGCAGTGGCCGCGATTTGACGGATCGCGAGGCCAGCTTTATCGCCGCGGATTACTTGAGAGAGCGCCTGGAAGAGGAAGATGTCCGGCCGGTGTACGATGTGACGCACGAGGATGTTCTGCGATTGATAGAGCAGGTCGGCATCAAGTAACCAATTCCCCTCAAATTGCGGCAGAATAGACCGCGCATGAAGACTTTTCCACCCACGCTGACCACCACAAGCGATCGCCTCACCAACGTACTTTCGTACGGGGCGTTGTTGCTGCTCGGCTATGTGGTATATCTGATCTTCGAGCCGTTTCTGGTGCCCCTGACGTGGTCGGCGGTGCTGGCGATCTTTTTCTATCCGGTGCATGAACGGTTGGCGAGGCGGCTGAAGCCGAACTACGCGGCGATGATGAGCACCGTTGGCGTGACGGTGTTACTCATCGCGCCGACATTGGTGGTGCTGTCGTACACGGCGAAACAGGCTATTGATGCCACTGCAAGACTTCAGACCGCGCTTATGAATCCGGAACGGGAACTGCCCGCCGAATTGGTAGCACGGGTGCGGGCGGAACTCCCCGAAGCATGGCAATCGACCGATTTTTCCGAGCCGTTGCGGCAGGCGGCCGAGAGGGTGGCGACCTTTCTGGCCGGCAAATTCGGAGCACTAGTTAAAAATCTGGTGAGTTTTTTTATCGCGCTGTTCATTCTGGTATTCGCCTTGTTTTTTATGTTTCGCGACGGCGAAGACGTAGTGCGCGCTATAAAACATTTATTTCCATTCGACCGCACCATACAGGAAGAAATGTTCGTGGAGTCCAAGGAGCTGATCTTCGCGAGCGTGGCGGTAGGGCTGCTGATAGCGGGCATCCAGGGATTTTTGGGCGGGACGGCGTTTGCGATCACCGGCCTGCACTCGCCGGTATTTTGGGGAGTGGTCATCGCCTTTTTCTCGCTGGTGCCGGTGGTGGGCTCGGCGCTGATCTGGCTGCCGACTGCGCTGTGGCTGGGATTCAGCGGACATTGGGGAAAAGCGCTCACTATTATGGTCATTTGCGGCGCGGTGGCGGGCATTGCCGACAACATCGTGCGGCCGCTATTATTGCGTAACCGCACACACCTCAATGAGCTGCTTCTGTTTATTGGCGTGCTCGGAGGACTTTCCGTATTTGGGCTGCTGGGTCTGGTGGTTGGGCCGGCGATTGTGGCTGCCGCGATGGGTGTATTTCGCGTTCATATGATGCACCGCGAAGATTTGGCAGCTTCGCGAAGTAATGAACTGGTGCTTCCACGAGTTGAGAACTCGTAACCGAGTACTGAATCAAAAATCCGAAAGGCGTTCAGCCTGGGTGTCGGTATGTTAGAGTACCCCGCTCGATGACTTCCAAGGACATCAAAACCGTGCCGGTGCATGAGGAATTGCCGCCCGCCAAATTACGGTGGCGATGCGAGCTGTCGCGAATTCCATTTGAAACCACGGCGCAGGCGGAATTGCGCGAAGGCTTCATCGGTCAGGAGCGCGCGCTACGGGCGCTAAAAATGGGCGTGGAGCTGTCCGCACCCGGTTACAACGTGTTTGTCTGCGGGTTGGCGGGAACCAGCCGCGGCGGAACCATCGCCAGCATGATCGAGAAGTTGCACCCGCGAACCAAGAAATCGCTGGACCGCTGCTATGTGAATAATTTTAAAATCGCGGACCGCCCGCGACTGCTGTCGCTGGCACGCGGACAAGCCAACGGATTCAAGAAGGACATGCAAGCGGGCATCGATTTTTTGCGGCGGCGCATTCCGCAGGTCTTCGAAGGCGAACCTTTTCAGCGGCAAAAGGGAAGAATCGTAGAGCGTTTTACGGTCCGTGAAAAAGAGCTGATGGACGATTTCACGCGCCGGATTGCGCGCGAACAATTTGCGCTTGGACACATGCAAGTGGGCGCCGTAGCGCTGCCGGAAATTTTCCCGGTGCTGGAAGGGCAGATGGTGCCCATTGAAGATATTTCCAAGATGGTGCACGAAGGAAAACTAGAATCTCCCGTAGCTGAGGTCATTGAGCGGAAATACGAGCAATTCCGGCAGGAATTTACGGTGGTGTACCGGAAGACCCTCACGCTCTCGCGCGAATTGGCCAGCGAGCTGAGCTATCTCGAGCAGGAAGCTGCCTCGGTTTTGGTTGACGGGGCCATCGAAGAGTTGAAAGAAAAATACCCAGGCGCGGGAGTGGCCGAGTATTTGGAAGAAGTGCGGCATCACTTGCTGGATAATCTGGGGCCATTCAAGGAGCGCGAAGGGGAAAGCGAAACGGAAGCCGGCGCCGAGCCCCCGGACGGTTTACCGAAGTTGCCGGGATTGTCGGAACGCGACCCGTTTCGTGTTTACGGTGTAAACGTGATTCTGGCGCACGGGGATGAAGATACTTCGCCGGTAATTTTTGAAACGACGCCAACGTACGCGAATTTGTTCGGCACGATTCAACGCGCTTATGACGCGCGCGGGGGTTGGACCAGTGACTTCATGGATTTACGGGGTGGCTCATTGCTGCGCGCGGACGGCGGGTTTTTGATTATGTATTCGTTGGAGGCGCTCTCCGAGACGGGCGTGTGGCGCGCTTTGAAACGCACGCTGAATCACAGCCGGTTGGAAATTCAGCCGCTGGAAATGTTTTATCCCTTTGGGGGCAGCGCGCTGAAACCGGAAGCGGTACAACTCGACGTGAAAGTAATTTTGATCGGGGATCGCGAGTTGTACGAAGTGCTGTATCAGTACGAAGAGGATTTTCGCAAAATTTTCAAGGTGCGTGTGGAGTTCGACGAAGAAATGCATATGAGCGATGGAGTTATCGCGGAATATGCCGGCCGGCTGCGCGCTCTGTGTGAAAAAGAAAATTTATTTCCGTTCGACCGCGGGGCCTTCGCGGCGATGCTGGAATACGGAGTACGCCAAGCCGGACGGCGCAATAAAGTTACCGCGCGATTTGTGGATATGGCGGATCTGGCCCGCGAGGCGCACTATGCAGCAATGGCGGCCGGAGAGGCGGTGGTCCGGGCGGCGCATGTGCGAAGTGCGCTGGCTTCCAAGGTGGAGCGGCATAATCTGATCGAGACGCGCGTGCGCGAAATGATCGAAGAAGGCACGTTGCTGGTCGATGTGGCCGGCGAACGTGTAGGGCAGGTGAATGGACTAAGCGTGTTGGAAATTGGCGGGTATTCGTTTGGGAAGCCGGTGCGCATTACCGCTTCGGCGGCCTTGGGAAAAGCGGGGCTCATCAATATTGAGCGGGAAGCGAACCTCAGCGGGCGGTTTCACGATAAAGGTGTACACATTATTTCTGGATTTCTGCGTACTCGCTTTGCGCAAGACTCGCCGCTTTCGTTGGCAGCGAGCATTTGTTTCGAACAGTCATACTCAGGCGTGGATGGCGACAGTGCTAGTTCCACGGAGGTGTATGCGCTGCTGTCGGCGCTCTCTAGCTTGCCGCTGCGGCAAGACATAGCGGTGACCGGATCGATGAATCAACAAGGCGACATTCAAGCGATCGGCGGAGTGAACGAAAAAATTGAAGGATATTTCGGCGTGTGCCGCATTCAGGGACTGACCGGCAGCCAGGGCGTGATGATTCCGGCATCGAACGTTGAAGATCTTATGCTGCGCGAAGATATTTTGGATGCTGTAGCGGCCGGCAAATTCCACATTTGGCCGGTAGGAAAAGTCGAGCAGGGCATAGAAATTTTGACCGGAAGGGCTGCAGGCACGCGCGATGATAAAGGGAAATTCGACGATGGCACGGTTTTCGCCCTGGTGGACGAAAGACTGCGTGCCATGGCTAACACGATGAAGGATTATCTGTAGTTTTTCACGGTGTTGCCGGCGTGGGCGCGACATATGCGCGGCGACAATCCACACGATAGGCTGGCGCACCGGCAGACTGGCCTGACTCAGTGGTTACCCGGACTTCCAATGAATGGATGGTTCCGTCGTGGGCTGGCGGGATGAACGCCAGGCTGAACTCATGGCGAACGATTTGCGCGATGTGCGCAAACACGGCTGGAAGTTCGTTTGAATTGGCGGGGAAATAGGCCTGCCCGCCGGTTGTTTGCGCAATCTGCCGGAGAAGCATGTCCGCTTCGGCGAATTGTTCCGAAGTGAAGGCCACCTTGGGCGACGGCGCTTTCTTTTTGGTTGTTGCAGGCGGCCGGTTTCGCAAATCGCCAGTCAGCGAGACGGCCAGGATTCGCACGTCGGTGGTCTGCAAGCGGTTCAGTAAATCCTGAATCTGCTTTATGGAAGAAGTGTCCACGCCGGTCGAAAGCAAAACGATCGTTTTTTTGCCAGGTACAGAGGTTAGCCAGTCCAAGACTTTTGACAGGCTCGCGGATAAATTCAAAGAGCCGAAGCCCAGGTTGAAACCGAGATCGTCGAACGCAGCAGCGACGGATTGCTTGTTGGTGGTGAAGTCGACCAGTCCCTGCGGGGCGTCGGCATACTTAACGACGGCAACGCGATCGTCGGGCGACAAACCGCTCAAGAACTGCTGAGCGGCTCGGAGATGGCTGCCTTCGAGAAGATATACCGCGGGACCAGCTTCGATGAGCACGAGAGCCTGTGCGGGCTCCTCCACATTCAGGAAATCGGTGATCGGTTGTTCCACTCCATTGTCGAAGATATGAAAATTTTCTCGCTGAAGGCCTTCGGCGAATTTGCCGGAAGGATCAGTTACCAGCACTCCGACGTTAACGCGATCAACGCTGACGCGGATGGGTTCCGACTGTTGGACGGCGGCCGGTGCCGGTGAGGTTGGCAATTCCTGCGAGAGCACTCGCTGGGAAAGTAGCAAGCTTGAAAAAACTAAAATGCAAAGAACGGCAAGAAGTTTTCGGCGAAGCAAAATCATTCCGCCGTTTTATTCAATCCACTCGTCGAAATGCAATCCTTGGGCATCCTTCCAGGAAGCGCTGGAAGCCACGTGAAGATGACGAGCGAAGACTTCTGGGTTTACATCCAGCATCCACGATGGTGTTGGTGTAGCGGCGGCATTGCCGGCACCGGGCGAGCGTTTTGCTGCCGGGGTCTTGTTAGCTTCAGCGACTACACGAGCTTTGAGGGCCGGCCAATCCACCTTGCGAAAATCAAAGTAGCCCAGCCCATTGATGGTGGTAGGGAACTGCGCGCGAGCGGTTTGAAATCCGGGAGCGCCGGCGAGGCCTGCACTGGCGCTTTGAGGGTGCTTTGCCAACGCCTCGCGAACGGCTTCCAGGCGCGAACCGACTACAAGATAATCTGAGGTCACGGCCAGGTGATAAAAATCCCACTGTGCGGTGCCCGCAGAGCTGGATGAGCCACCCGCAGAAATTTTCATGAAAGTGGTTTCGCCTTCAGCACGTTCGGAGGCGATTTTATCGCTGAACAACGTGTGAATCAGTTTCAGGGTGCCGGGCTTGTCACGAATGCCGACCAAATAGATTTGTTTGTTGTTGTCGAGGGATGGGCTGGTCTGCAAAGACGCGAATTCGCCGGTAAACATCGCCAGAGCGCTGCCGATGGACTGGCCCAGCTTGGCCTGCGCCATCATCTCGAACATGTTGACATTGCTCTGCTGCCCCGGAGGGAAAATGGACGCAGCAATCCGTTTGACGATGTCATACAACCCGGCCAGATTAATTTGCGTATCGGAGTAAGAAACAGCGTCGGCAGGTACCAAGTTTAATGCCGCGGGCACTGCCGAGCCCTTATCCCAAATGTCAAACAAAGAACCCGGACCAGTATCTCCAAGCGCGACCGCTTGTATACGCGTCTTAGTGCCTTCCATCAAGACACGGCCGCAAACCGAATGAATGGCCTCGAGCTTCAACGCCTCAATCATCGGACTTACGCGAAAGCCGCCAGCCGCGGCGTCGGGCACAAGATTTTTCAAGTCCGGGACACGGAGGAAAAATTCGACCTGTCCCGAACCGAGAACAGAATGGGCTTCTTTGTAGGCCGGGGAATCCGCGAGAGCCGCGGAGGAAGACGTTTTCCCCGCAAGGCGGCCGAGAATTTCTTCCAGCACAGCGGGCTCGTTAGCGCTCACCGCATATTTGCCATGTTCGACCCAGTAGGTTGCACCGGTTTTGCGCTGCACTTTCAGGACCGGGACACCGGCGATAGTCATCTGCGAGAGTTGGGGAGCTTCTTTTTCACTGGAACGCAAACTCAGAACCGCTTTGGAGAGAATGGCCTCTTTTCCGGCGCGATCGTAAACGAAGAAGATTCCGTTCCAGGGTTTTGCGCTTGCTGACGAATCATTGGAGGCCTCAGGCCGCTTCTTTTGAGGGTCGCTTAGATAGCCGAGAACAAAAGCGTTTTCCGCGAGAGTGGCATATTCTTCAATTTGTTGACGTGTCAGGCGGTTCTCGGGTGACTTCTCCTCGGAACTTTTGAGTATCGCGTTGGTCACCGAAGAACGCACCGGTGCGAATCCGGGATCATCCCAAAGCGCGGCGATAGAATTTGTCCTTCTGAGCTCGGCGCTCGGTTGACCACGCCATACGAAGTAAAACGTGGTGTTGGCGGGCATCTGCGTTGGCTCAAGCGGCGCCTGCGCGGAAGCGACACTTGCGACCGAAAGAAAAATCGTGGCGGCTAGCAGCCAGTAACGTTTCTGCATGACTTTCATGAGGGCTCCCAAGCTGATGCTAAATAGTAACCGCGAGGCCGATGCAAAGCCCTAAAAACCAAAAGCCCTGCGTCGCGAGTATTACTACGCGAAGCAGGGCTTCAAGATAACAACGCCGTGAGGCTTACGGTTTAGCGGTTGCGGAAGCGGGCGTGGCTGCGGGAGTGGCGGAAGGTGCGCCACCAGTGTCCTTGGGCGTAGAGAGATAGCCCTTGATTTGATTCTTGCCCACGTCGAACACCACTATTTCGTAGGGAGCCATTCGGGTGGCGCCACGCATGTAAAACTGGACCGGCTCTCCAGCGGTT
>Ga0209006_10006299_pt1 | contig 10750 bp, 10 predicted proteins | sample JacPin_JW_Ref_O2_FD_188567 | JGI IMG/M metagenome (GOLD analysis project Ga0209006, IMG submission 188567) | Forest soil microbial communities from Algoma, Ontario, Canada - Jack Pine, Ontario site 1_JW_Ref_O2 (SPAdes) (version 2) | ecosystem: Environmental > Terrestrial > Soil > Boreal... | reverse complement strand
CACCGCCACCCACTCGCCGCGGCTCAGCAGTGAATCGGACACTCTGGCATCGATGAGCCGTCCCGGCTCGTTGCCGGTGACGGTCCAGCCCGCGGCGCGCATGATATTCAGTACCGCTCCGTAATTTGTGAGGGCGTCCGAGCGCGTTGTGAAGCGCACGTAGCGCAGATCGTTCAATTGCGCCCGCAGCAGGATGGCCCCTAGGCCGGCGGTCACGAGCAATCCAAATATTCCGGCGCCCGCGATGGCTTCCGGATTGTGTACCTTGACCAGAAAGATCGATGTAAATATCAGCGCCGTACACAGGGCGGCGAGATAGCCGAAGAACAACGCCGGCGCGAAATAGATCAGGCGGTCGAGCCTGGGTAGCTGCAGCCGGTCGAGGCCCGTGCTGTCAATCGTCGAATTCACGCAGTGGCTCTCAAATTCATGTTGACTGCCAGACTATGCCAATACTTGCGTTCCGTCACCCGTAACTGGTTCAAAAAAAGGAGTGCGCGGCAGGTCGGGCTCCCGCATTCCCTGACTAGATCCACAATCTTGAAGCGCAGCCGCCGCATTGCGAATGTCGTCCAGCCTTCACGGGCACCTGCGGCTGCGGCTCTCAAGTGAAAACTGCCGGCGGCTCCCCTCGGCGAGTAACGCGGCGCTTGGATGCTTTCACCGTCGCGATGCGCGCGGCAACGAGCCGGCTATTCGCAACATGAGGCGGTCGCCGCGAGCTGCGCGCCCGCGGAATGACTCGTCACTGTCTCGCCCGCGATTAACTGGCCTCGAAGTGAGACGCGCTTCCTGCCCAAGCCGGCATCCGGCGGGCAACCTAGTGCGCGGTAGGCTGAGGTTCATATGTCAAGTCCAATTCGGACACGCCGGTTGGTTTGGCAAAGGGCCACCGTGCTGCCAGGGCTTTTAGTTCTGAGCGCGGCCGCGCACGCTGCCATGCCGGACTGGGCCTCGCACGTCACCCCGAGGCTGCTTGCCGTATGGAGCGAGGCCGAGGCGGGGCGAGCTGAAAAAACCGCGCAAAGAGGTGCAGGGCCCGAAGCCGGCGAGCCGCCATTGCAGGCTCGGTTCGACTCACAAGGGCGCCTCCAGATCGCCGTGCACTACGACTGCACATTGCAGTCTCCGCTGCGCGCCTTGAATGCCGCCGGCCTTGCGGTGGGTGCTGCGGTGCACGTCCCTCCTCTGTGCAGCGTCGAGGGATGGTTGCGCACCACGGCTATTCCCGATGTCGCGTCGCTGCACGGTGTACGCACGGTTGACCTGCCCGTGTACTCGCGGATCATCAAGCCAGTCATGCGTACGGTCCCGCGAGCGCAGGCGAGCGTCGACACGGCCATCGACGGCAACGCCGTAGCCATCACGCACGCTGCCGAATTCATCGCAACGACCGCAAAGAACGGTGCGGGTGTCACCATCGGGATCATGTCGGACGATGTGACAAGTCTCGCCATCATCCAGTCGCGCGGCGAGCTGCCCCAGCACATCGCGGTGCTCACACCCGGTGGCCAGTCGAGCCCCGCTCTGCCTGCAACCGATGAGGGCACGATGCTGCTCGAGGAATCGCATGCCGTGGCACCCGGGGCCACACTCCTATTCTGTGCCCCGCAAACCGACGGCGAGTACGTGAGCTGTCTTTCCGCGCTCATCGGCGCCGGAGCGACCGTCGTGGCGGACGATCTTGAGTACCCGGGCGAGGATGTGATGTCGACCGAGAGCTCGCTCGCGCAAGGGGTCAGCGCCGTGCTGGCGCAAAATCCAAACGTCCTGCTTTTCTCGGCCGGCGGCAATGAGAATGAGAGCTACTGGCAGGGGCCGTACACGCCGCGACAGCTGCCAACGCCCTTGACCTGCAGTGTCAATGGCCAGGCGGATGCGTACGCGCAATCCTTTAATGGCTCGCTTCACGAGGATTTGACGCTCTACGATACGCTGCGTGCGCCGATCTATTTGCAATGGGCGGATCCTTTCGGTCAAAGCATCAGTAATTTTGATCTCTACGTCATGGATCAAAACGAGCAGGTGCTCAAGTGCATTCCCGGCGCAGCCAGTCGCGACGTCTTCGACATCGACGCCGACCCCAAGTTGGCACGCGGCAGATTCCACTTGGTCATCGGCACTCCGAATACGGAGTTCGCCGACAAGTTTCTGAAGCTCTTCGTGTACGGTGATGGTGCGGCGGTGCTGGGGAGCACAGCGCCTGGCGGCATCGGTTCGCCGCAGAAGTTGCTGTCACGCGTTGCCACGATAGGCGCCGTGTACGGTGCCGACGGCGTTGGAGATCTCATCGAGCCCTACAGTGCGACCGGACCCGTCGAGCTGGAATTTCCGACGCCCCAGAGCCTGCAGGCACCGGCGCTCGTGGCACCTGATGCTGTGAATGTCGACGCAGCGGGCACCTACTTTACGACGGGCCCGGCGCAGTTGTTCTACGGTACGTCTGCGGCCACCCCCAACGCCGCTGCCATCGCTGCACTCCTGCGCGCGGCGTTCCCGACCCTGAGTGCAGCACGCATCTTGAGCGCCTTGCAAAGTGGCGCCGTGGCGCTGAGCGAGACGACGCCCAATGGAGTATTTGGCTACGGTCGAGTGGATGCGCTGGGCGCGCTGCAGAGTCTGCCTTCCCCGGCCATGAGCATCGCCAAGAGCATCTCCATCACGGGCGGCAGTTCGGGACAGTTACCGGCCACGCTCAGCGGCACGGGCAGGCTCATCCTTTCGGGCAAGAGTGATAACGCCGCACTCGTGCCATTTGGAGCCTCCGCCGCGGCGCAGTTCGAACCCGCCTCCTGCGGCAGCTCAACGAACTCGTGCAGTGTTTTGATAACGCCCATTCTTGGAGCCGTGGGCACGGCCCATCTCAGCTTTGTCGCCGTCGACGGCGCCGGACGTTCTGCCTCTGCAAGCCTTACAGTGACCGTGACGAAGCCTGCGCCACCGACGGTGCGAGTCACATCCGGGGGCAATCAGAGCCTACAGTCGGGGAGCACAGCACCGACTGCGACAGTTGCGCTCAGCGGTGCGAAGGAGCTCACCTTGAGCATCTCGAGTAGCAATGCTGCGCTGCTGCCGGCGTCGGCGGCGATACTGAGCAACGGATGCGGCGCGAGCTCGATGACCTGCATCTTGAGCATGAAACCGATCGCGGGGCAGTCCGGGCAGGCCACGCTGACGGTGACAGCGGTGGATGCCTATGGCCAGTCATCCCACGGCACGCTCGCCCTGAGTATCACCCCTGCCCCAAGCGGCGGCGGCGGTGGCGGTGGCGCATTGGATTGCTGGTCTCTACTCATCCTTGGGATGTGGTTCGCAGGTTCCAGGGGTGCAGCCTGCGGCGCAACTCGTCGCCTCGCAAAGGACCTAAGTCCCGCGAGAACCGCACGCCGCTAGCGTACCGGCATGCCAGCGGCCTCGATCGAACGCAGGCGCGTCCGATCGCTACGGAGCGCGCGTCGCCGTGCGGGCGTCGGTCTCGGAAATAATGACTTCCACGCGCCGGTTCATCTGTCGCCCGGTCTCGCTGCCGTTATCGGCTACCGGCGAGCTCTTGCCAAGCCCGCGGGTCTGGATTCTGTCGCCCGAGATTCCCATGCCGGTCAGGGCATCGCGCACCGAACCGGCGCGGCGCTCAGAAAGACCCTGGTTGTAGTCATCGGTTCCGACACTGTCGGTATAGCCTTCAATCGTCACGCTGCGCTGCGGATACTCGTGAAGAAATGCCGATAGCTTCTCGAGCGAATGACGCGCACCCGACTTAAGATCCGCGCGACCGGTTGCGAACAGGACGTCGCCCAGGGTGATTACGAAACCGCGATCGGTCTTCTTCGCCTGCAGGTCGGCCAACGCGCTCTCGAGCTCCTGGGCTCGCTGTTGCGCCGCTGCGTTTTGCTGCGCACTCGCCTGCGCGTTGGCGTTGGCGGCATCCGCTTCCATCGACTTGGTCTCGGCACGGTCGTTAGCGCGCACCACCTGTTGCTCGCGGGCCGAGAGCAGCACGGCGTTGCGCCGGTTTTGTGCGTCGGCAATCGCTTTCTCGGACATCGAATACTCGGCGCCGCGCTGCGCGGCGAGCCCGAACCGTTCAGCGATGTAAGCCTCGTGCTCGACATCCGCCGTGGGCTTGCCCGCCTTGATCATGGCGTCGCCCTGATTGAGGGCAGCAACCGCCGTTGCAAGATCCGCGCGCGATTCCCCTGCGACATTGGGATTCGACTGCGCGATTGCGACCACGCCGCGTGCGTGCTCCAACATATCGTTGTGCTGTGGCGGTGTCGCGCACGCGCCCAGGATGACAGACGCGAAGATTGCAACCGCTGCGGTGGCAGCCATACGTTTGGATGATGACTTCATACGAGACTCTCCGAAAAAGACGCTGGGCAAGTTCATGGCGTGTTCGTGCGGCTGGCTTCGTCTTGCAGCGTCATGATGCTTTTGTCCACGTCCGCAGCAGCCTTCGCGGATTTCGCACTCTGTGCCGAGATCTGCGCCAGGTGCGCATCAGCGTAGGATTCCTCGACGAGCCGCGTCGCTTGCTCGTTGTTTCCCTTGGCGCTCGCGGCTTCCGCCAGTTCCATCTTCGCCATGCTGGCATTGAGGTATTCGGTGGAGTACTCGCGCGCCCCTGCGCGCTGAGCTTGTTCGATGGCCGCTTTCGCCTTGGTCATTTCAGTGGTGGGCGGCGGGGGAGTCGTCGCACAGGCGCTCAGAATCAGGGTCGCGCCAAAAAAGACCGCGCTGGCGGCATGAATGGATTTCATAGGACCTCCGGTGAATGCCTGGAGGCTATGCGCAATGCACCCAAACGGTCTGTGCGCAGGCGTACACAGCAGCGGCGACGCAAGCCGGCCCGGGCGGCGGTGCGGCCCTGCAAAACGACTGTTGGCGCTGTTTGTGCGCTACGGCACTGTAGGGACCCTTTTGAGAGTCGGCGCCCTCCGCCAGGCCGTAGGGCGGACCGTACGTGCGTTAGCGAACATATGACCGGCAGCAAAGTGGCGTATGCTTCGTGCCTTAGTGTCGTCAGGCCGCTGCGCCGGGATACGAAATGACGCCCGGACCATATAGCCCTTTTCAGAATCACATTCTGGGTGCTTTGAAAGAAGATGCGCGCGATCGGATCTTCCCGGATCTACAACTCGTGCCCATGCCCCTGGGCCGCGTGCTGTACGAATCCGGCGATCCCCTGCTCCACGTCTATTTCCCCGTTGACTCGATCGTCTCGCTGCTCTACGTCATGGAGAACGGCGCATCGGCGGAAATCTCGGTCGTGGGCAACGAGGGCCTCATCGGCATCGCTCTCTTCATGGGCGGTGAAACCACTCCCAGCCGCGCGATCGTCCAAAGCGCCGGGTACGCGTACCGTCTGCCCGCGCGGCGGCTAAAGACCGAATTCAGCCGGCACGGCGAGCTGCAGCTGTTGCTGCTGCGTTATACCCAAGCGTTGATCACTCAGATGTCCCAGACGGCGGTATGCAACAGACATCATTCGGTTGATCAGCAGTTGTGCCGGTGGCTTCTCCTGTCGCTCGACCGCTTGCCCTCCAACCAATTGGTCATGACGCAGGAGCTCATCGCCAACATGCTGGGCGTGCGGCGTGAGGGTGTGACGGACGCCGCCGGCAAGCTGCAGAAGCTTGGTGTGATTCAGTATGCTCGCGGTCAGATCACGGTCCTCGACCGACCGCATCTTGAGACGCTGTCATGCGAGTGCTACGGGGTCGTCAAAAGAGAAACTGATCGTCTGCTGCCCCAGATGCACGTGCCTGACGCGGAGGCGAACGCGTCTAGCGTCCACACGGGCTAAAGCCAACCGGGCACGGCCCGCGGCCTAAATTGTCGGTCCGGGGTTGCGGCCGCCGGCGGCATAATAGGGCGATGCCCGTTCACCGCAACCCCACAGAGAATCTGCGCGGAATCGCCGCCATGCTGTCGGCGGTATGCATGTTCGCGGTGATGGATGCGTCAATGAAGCGTCTATCGCAGAGCTACGGGCCTTTCGAGCTCTCGTGCCTGCGATGCGCATCCTCGATCGCCTTTCTGATTCTGCCCATCGCCTGGACAGGATCCTGGCAGTCCTTGCGGCCGGCGAATCCCCTGCTGCATGTCTTCCGCGCACTGCTCGGTATCGTCATGCTGACTTCCTTCGTGTATGCGGTGCACCGCCTGTCGATGGCGGAGACATACTCATTGTTTCTGTGCGCGCCGCTCGTCATGACCGCGCTCTCGGTACCCCTCCTCGGCGAACACGTACCCCTGCGACGCTGGATCACCATTGCGGTGGGCCTCGGCGGCGTGCTCGTCATGCTGAGGCCAGGCTCAAATGGCTTCGTGTCAATCGCAGCTGCGGCAGCGGCGACGGCTGCCTGCTGTTATGCCCTGAGCGCCGTCTTGGTACGCACCTTGGGACGTTCGAATTCGAGTGCGGCCATGGTCGTGTGGTTCTTATTGCTGGCCGGCATCGGCGAGGGGATCCTGGCGGCGCCCGAATGGCGGCGAGTCGCCTCGGACGACTGGGTGTGGCTGGCTGCCGTGGGGATCAGCGGGGCGCTCGGGCAGTATTGGGTGACGGAAGCATTCCGCCGTGCTCCGCCTTCAGTCGTCGCGCCGTTTGAATATTCATCAATTCTCTGGGCATTCGGGATCGACTGGTTTTTTTGGTCAGTGCTCCCCAGCGTCGTTGTCGTCGGCGGCGCCACGATAGTCATCGCCTGCGGATTGTTCATCATCTGGGATGAGCGTCGCTTGGCGACGCTCGCCGAAACCGCCGCAGCAAGTCCGCCGCCGTAGCGACGAGGCGCGGGAACTTTGCAGCCAGCCCCCGCGTTAAGCTTGGGGTTGCGTATCAACTCTGATTTTGCGGCTTTACTTAAGGATGCAGCTATGAAGGTTCTAGCGTGTTTGTTGATTGCGGTGATCCCGGTGCTCTCAGGTTGTATCAGCAGCAGCAGCCCCCCGGCGCCTGCGAAGACAACGACCGTGGTCGTGCCCTCGGATTCCAAGACGACGGTGATCTGCCAGGACGGATCGAACCCGCCCTGCTAATCAGCGCCAATCATTCGATCAATTCTGATCGTGCGCCAATCCAGGCGCTTGAAGAGACGCCATGGCAGGCGCTCGCACAACGCGGGCGCTGAAAGCTGTCATGGTGCCCTCAATGCGCTGAGTCTGAGACCAAAGCTGCCAGGCGAATACAACGCCGCGACTGTGTACGGGTAATTCCGCCGCCCGCAGTACTTCGGCAGCCCAGGTATTGCAGGTGTGCACCGCCGAATATTCGGGCGCCGCAGCAAAAAATAGACTGCCCTCATAAGGCCCGTCGCGATAGAACACCGGCACAGCGTTCTCTTGCAGCAACGAATCCCACACGAACGTCTGCGCCGCCCGCGCCTCGTCAGCGCTGACCGTCAATCGAATCACGTGCTCATCCCCAAATGCCTGCTCGGGCGTCGCGGCGAGCATCGTCACCAGCACCACTCCGGCACCGGGCCAGAGCGCAGCCAAGAGGCCGGGGAAGTTCTTGTTCTTCGCGACAAGATAATGCCGGTCGCCGAAGCCAAAAAATACGTACTGCGAGCGCGCCAATTGTGGGCTCAGGGAGGCAAGGGGTACTTGGATATCAAGCGTTCGGAAACCGATGTCGATGTGCCAGCCGCGCCGCGCCACGAAGATTGTCGTGCGCGAGGCCGCATCAGCGGACCGAGCTCGCACCGCACGTTGCGGCATGCTGCTACAGGCCGGTAACAGCAGGAGGAGAAACGGCAACAAGGCGTACCGATGCCCAGGTCGCGACGCGAATTCCATGCCAAATGCTAGCACGGGGGCAATCCGCGCCCGCGCGCTGTTCTTGAACCAGTGCATCTCACCGACTAGGGTTTTGCAACAGGCAATTCCTCACCATTTTTTGAATAGCCCGGTGGTACGTAGAAATTCAAAGTCCGGCTCGACCCATTCCGCTGACGCGCGCTCTGTGCTCGCGGACAAGTCCCTTCTGTAATCGGCATCGTCCTACAGCCAAGTGCGGCAAATCGGATTGCTCGCGCAGTGCCTGTCATTCATCCTCGTGCCATCACCTACGGCATGACTATGGCCAAACGCTGGAACAACTTCCGAATTGGCGATGAAGAGGCTAAACGCCGGCTCATCGCAGACATTGCCTATCTTGCCGCTGAGCGCCGCGGCTTTTCGCCAGGATACGAGATCGACGACTGGTTGCAGGCAGAACAGGAAGTCGAGGCGTCAATGGAAGCGCCTGCGCCGTCGGCAGCAGATATGGACGCCAAAACGGGCACATGAATTGTGCAGGTCAGCTACGCGTCGAGGAGATTTCTATGAGCAGCAAACGAACACTTGCGACTCTTCTTGTTCTGATGGCAAGCGCGGCAACGGCATACGCAGGCGCCGGGCCTGGCGGAAGCGGCGGGACGGGCGGCGCAGCCAGTGGCGCTGCGGCACCCGGTGGCGTCTCTGCCCCTGGCGTGACGACGCCAGGCAATGGTGGAGTCATCACAACTCCGGGCGCGCCGGTGAATCCGGCAACTCCCGGAATCCCCGATCCGTCTAACCCGGCGAACCCCGGCAGTCCGGCCAACCCGACGAGTCCCCAGAACCCAGCCAATCCTGAGAACCCGGCTAACCCCATGAATCCGGCGAACCCTGCGAATCCCAATAATCCAGGCAATCCGCCGAACTCCTGATTTGCAGGGAATTCAGTGCCAATGCGCAGCTCGAGTGTAGCGGCACCGCCGGTTCAAGCTCGCACATCGCGCGGACCGCCATCGAGGGAAGATCAGCCGGCAGCGCGCTCTGAACGAGTGCGATGAGCGACTTCGCTGATGCGCCACCAAGGCGGCAGCAGATTTCGCACGTCAGCGCGGGCGAAACGATCGTCGATCAGATAGAGCACGCCACGATCCGACGGCGCGCGGATGACGCGTCCCGCGGCCTGAATCACCTTTTGCACACCCGGATATAGATACGTGTATTCATAGCCGCTGCCAAACATGGCATTCAGCCGCCGCTCCATCTCTGCGTTGACGGCATCGGCGGGCGGCAGGCCGAGAGTTGCGATGAATGCTCCGATGAGCCGCGAGCCCGGCAGATCAATGCCCTCAGCAAATGCGCCACCGAGAACTGCAAAGCCGACCCCTCGACCATCGACAACGAAACGCGCGAGAAAGAGGTCGCGTTGCGGCTCCGCCATCTGGGGTTCCTGCGTCCAGATCGGAACGGTGGGGTAGCGAGCCGCAAGCTGCGCGGCCACGCCGTTCAGATACTCAAAGCTGCTGAAGAAGGCGAGATAGTTCCCCGGTTGCGCTCTGTACTGTTCCGCGATCAGATCCGCGATCGGCCGGAGCGAGCGGCCGCGGTCCCGATAACGGGTGGAGATGGACGGGACAATTTTTACGGTGAGTTGCGCAGAGTCAAACGGCGAGGCGACATCGAGCCTGCCGGTTCCTGCCTGCAAGCCGAGTACATCCAGGTAGAATTCATAGGGCGCAAGCGTCGCCGAAAAAAGTATCGTCGCGTGCGCCGCCGCAAAGCGTGGCGCCAGAAACCGTCGCGGCAGGATATTGCGCAGGCATAGAACCGATCGCGCCTGCGAACGCTGCGGCAGGTCGCGGTCAATGCTCTTCGTGATCTCAAATAATGTGCAGTCGTCGAATACCCCTGCGAGGCGACAGAAACGTACTACATCAAAAAAGACCTCCTGCAACTCATCCCCGCGACGCGGCGGGTGTTTGGTCCAATACTCCGTCAGTGCAGCGACGAACTTCTGCAGTGCGGTCAGGAGGTCAGCCGGTAGGCTGTCATAGATGCGGTAGCGCTCGCCCTGCGCTCCGATGAGCTGTTGCCAAAAACCATCGACGGCGGCAAACGTCCTTGCGAGTTCGGCCGGGGCGCCGCGTCGTGCAGCGCCGAAAGCGCGACTGTCGAGCGCGACCGTATACATTTTGCGAGCGCGCTCGAGAAGATTATGGGCTTCATCCACTTGCACGCAGATGCGCCACCCTTCTGCCACAGTCCAGCCGTGCAGTGCCGCACTGAGATCGAAGTAGTAGTTGTAATCGCCCACGATCACGTCGCTCCAGCGGGCGAGCTCCTGGCCGAGGTAGTACGGGCAGAGCCCATGCTTCAGCGCAAGCTCACGTACGCTGCGCCCATCGAACATCTCAAGATTCATCGCCTCAGCGCGCGCAAGCGGCAGGCGGTCGTAGAAGCCGCGAGCGAGCGGGCAGCTGGCGCCATCGCAGGTGTTGCCGGGGAATTCGCAGGCCTTGTTGCGCGCTACCAGCTCCAAAACCCTGAGCGGCAAAGACGCATGCGCAGCTTTGATCTTGCGCAGAGCATCGAGCGCCAGTCGCCGGCCCGAAGTTTTCGCCACAAGATAGAAAAGTTTATCGAGCCGCGTTGACGGCATGGCTTTCAACGCCGGAAACAGCGCCCCCAGGGTCTTACCGCTCCCGGTCGGCGCTTGCGCCAGAAGAGCGCGGCCTTCCTGGACGCTGCGGTAAACGGCCTGCGCGAGTTGCCTTTGACAGGCGTGCAAGGCGGGATGCGGGAAGCGCAGCACCTCTAGAGCTTGATCGCGAGATGCGCGATGAGCGCTCTCAGATCTGGCCCAATCAAGAAAGCTCTGGCAATGCTGTTCGAAGTGCTTCTGTAACGCGCGCGCCGATTGCACTTCGACGAAAACCGTCTCCTTCTCGTCTGCAATGTTGAAGTACACGAGCGCCAGACGAATCTCGCT
>Ga0209006_10006298_pt1 | contig 10750 bp, 9 predicted proteins | sample JacPin_JW_Ref_O2_FD_188567 | JGI IMG/M metagenome (GOLD analysis project Ga0209006, IMG submission 188567) | Forest soil microbial communities from Algoma, Ontario, Canada - Jack Pine, Ontario site 1_JW_Ref_O2 (SPAdes) (version 2) | ecosystem: Environmental > Terrestrial > Soil > Boreal... | reverse complement strand
GGACTGTCGTCACTCGCGGAATGCCGGCGGCGCGGGCAATTCCTTCCAGATCAGTGCCCGTGCTGGTTGCGGTTGGAAAACCGCCAACGGAGAGCAGGCTTTCGTTATCGAAAACAAGGTGGATCATTTTTTTCGGACGGTAGCGAGCCATGGTAGTGAGACTGCCAAGGTTCATCAGCAGCGAACCGTCACCGTCGATCACAATCACTCTCTGTTCGGGCATGCAAAGTGCGAGTCCCAAGCCTGTTGATGAAGCGAGGCCCATGGCGTGCTGGAGGTAAAAGAAATTGGAACGGTGTCCGAGAGACTGCAACTCAGCGGCGACTGCTCCCATGATGGTTACGACGAGACAGGTCTCCAGTTCTGGATAAATGGAACGGAGGCAATCGATGCGAAGCATCACTGCTCCTCCCACATCAGGTCGCGGGTCAAGAGAAGTGCGACGGGCTGCAAACTGCTTTCGGCGAGGGTTTGCGCCTGCCGGATGCGCTTCTTGACGGTGTCCACGGTATCGAGAAAAATGTACGGAATCCCTAAAGCACGCAAGAGCGGTTCGGTGACATTCCCACCCTGCGTTTGCCAGGGGTCACGCTCGCCCACGGTGCCGCGGTAGCTGATGAGCATCAACAGAGGAATCTTATAGAGATGCGCGAAAGAGACAATGCCATTGATAGATGCGAGAAAACCATGGTTCTGCATTAGCATGGCCGACTTGACCCCGGCAAAGTGCGCTCCGGCTGAGACGCCGACGCCTTCTTCCTCCTTTGCCAGTCGCACTAAAATCATCTCTGGGTCGTCGTCCGCCGAGCGAATGAGATGCACCAACCAGGTCTCAGGCAGGGCGGAAACGAGGCGAATGTCGCATTCTTTCAACGCATCGTAGATCAGCCTGGAGTTGGTCACGGATACGGGCATAGGTTCGCTTTCGAGTTGACGAAGGTTGCAGCGGAGTATAGGTTTGGCGATGCTCGTTTTGCAAGACTTCGAACCGACTTTTCACATTATCATCATTTATCCAGGAGTAAGGTTTGCCAGCTAACTCTCATATTGTTCTCAACTCCGACTTTGCGCCCGCATCGAAGGTTACGTTCCCCATTGAAGCCGTTCGCGCCGCGTTTCCTGCGTTGACGCGCCCGCGCGGGTTCGTTTTTTTTGACAATGCCGCTGGCGCGCAGGTTCCGCACATGGTGCTGGAGGCGGTAAATCATCATCTGCTCGAAAACAATGTGCAGCGCGGCGGGCGCTACGCGAAAAGCCGCGAGGTAGATGCGATGGTTGCGCGCGCCAGAGAAAGTGTCGGCGATCTAGTGAACGCGCGCGATTCCAGCGAAATTGCATTTGGCATGAATGCGACTTCTTTCATCCGGTTGGTGAGTCTCGCAATCGGGCAAACGCTGGGCGAGCGAAACGAAATTGTCGTAACCGACATCGACCACGAAGCAAACGTCGCTACCTGGCTGGCGTTAGCACGGAACGGGGCAAGGTTTTGCTGGTGGAAGATGCGGGAAGACGGGACCCTGCACGTTGACGACCTCACTCCCCTTCTGTCAAGCAGGACGCGGCTTGTGGCGTGCACGCTGACTTCGAATGCGCTGGGCTCGATCGTAGATGTCGCTGCGGCCGCAAAAGCGGCGCACGCTGCCGGGGCTGAGATTTTTCTTGATGCCGTGCACTACGGCCCTCACGGACTGATCGACGTGCAGGCGTTCGATTGCGACTATCTAGTGTGTTCCGGGTACAAGATCTTCGCTCCACACATGGGATTTCTCTGGGGACGCCGCGAGTTGCTGCAAAAGCTCCCGACGTTCCGCGAAGAGTTTATTCCCGACGAACCACCTGGGAAGATTGAAGCGGGGACTTTTATTTACGAGAACGTGGCCGGCATGGATGCGGCGGTGCACTACCTGGAAGACCTAGGACGACGCGCGAACGGAAGTGACGCAGCGGTATCGCGGCGGACAGCGCTGCAATATGCGCTCGCGTCGATCCGGGAATACGAGGAGACGCTTTCGCTGGAGATGTTGCAAGTCCTGAACGATTGCGGGGCCGTTGTCTATGGCGTCGCGGACAAGAGGCGTATCCGCGAACGAGTGCCAACACTATGCTTCAGTCTTCCGAACGTGGCTCCAGCAAAGGTCACCGAGGAACTCTCGAAACGGAACATCGGTATTCGCGATGGCCATATGTATACGCCGCGGCTAATGAAACGGTTGGGATTGGTCAACGAAAGCGGCGTGGTCCGGGCGTCATTGGTGCACTACAATACGCTCGAAGAGGTTCGCAGATTCGGAAGCGCGCTGGCTGAGATAAAGAACTCCTGACCGACCTTCTCAAGAAAAATACGAATTTTATGGTCCCTGATCCTGCCAGCGTTGGCAGTTATGACTGACCCGGAACGTTCCCCGACCCAAGCATTGGCCGGTGAATCGCCAGCACTGGAAGTGGAAGGTCTTCACCGTCGCCTGGGCCAACGGCAACTCACCATGATGGCCATTGGCGGCGCCATCGGTGTTGGCCTATTTTTGGGAAGCAGTGTAACCATTCGCCTGGCCGGACCTGCCGTCATTCTTTCCTATCTACTGGGTGCGGCAATTGCACTCATCATGTCTTATGCTCTGGCCGAGATGGCGGTCGTGCATCCCGTCGCCGGCGCCTTCGGAGTTTACGCGGAGAAGTATCTCAATCCCTGGGCAGGTTTTTCGGTACGGGCTACATACGGGGTCGCCCAGATTATCGCCATCGGGGCGGAAGTCACGGCTGCGGGGATTTACATCTCCTTTTGGCTGCCGAATGTTCCGCAATGGATTTGGGTCGTATTGGTTTCGGCGGCGTTGGTAGCACTCAACTCCATGCAGGTCAACCGCCTCGGCGAATTTGAATATTGGTTTGCAATGATCAAGGTAAGTGCCATCATCGCATTCATCCTAGTGGGACTGGCTTTGATCTTTGGCATTGGGTCGCGGAGCGCGATCGGACTGGCCAATCTCACTCAGCACGGAGGATTTTTCCCGGCGGGATGGAAAGGAGTCTGGCTCTCGCTCACCATCACCGTGACCAGTTACATGGGGGTGGAGATTATCGCGGTCACTGCGGGAGAGGCCGAGCGCCCCGAGGTTACGATTCCGCATGCCATGCGGAGCATCGTTTGGCGGCTGATTTTGTTTTATGTATTGGCCATCGCGATTATGGTAACGATGGTTCCGTGGAACCAGACTGCTGGTTCGTCCGCGCTTTCTGGCAGTCCTTTCGTGACCGCATTCGCAGCCGCACATATCCCCTTCGCAGCGGCGATCATGAACTTTGTGGTGCTCACCGCGGCGTTGTCGAGTGTGAATACGAACCTTTATCTTTCAACACGAATGCTCTTCTCTCTTGGCCGGGGAGGCTATGCGCCGGAATGGATGGGCAGGGTGAGCCGCAACGGCGTGCCGCATCGCGCACTGCTGGCCTCAACCACCGGGATTATCGCCGCAATTCTGCTGGCCGTCTTTGCTCCCAAGAACGCGTTCCTTATGCTTTATGGAACCGCGGTTGCCGGAATGCTATTCGTGTGGCTCGTGATTCTGAACACGCATCTTCGTTTTCGGAGAGCCATCACGCGTGAGCGATTGCAGAGCTTGCCCATGCGAATGTGGGCTCATCCGTTGTTTACCGTGGCCGGCATTCTGCTGCTTCTTGCGATCTCGGTTACTACTTTTTTTGTGGATGGACTGCAGTGGTCAATTCCTGCATTCGCCGTTTTCCTGGGTATTATTTCGTTGTTGTACTTGCGAGGGAGGCGGCGCACCCAGAAAAACCTTGACCTACAAAGGACCTGAAGAAACTCGCCGCAAGCAAGGAGGACGCGCGATGGTCGAAGCCAGCGAAGAAGTTTACTCTTCGCTCCGCGGGCGATTTAAGGGTGAGTTGTTGCGCCCTGGTGATGGCGCTTACGATGACGCCCGTGTCGTCTGGAATGGCATGTTCGCCCGCACACCCGGATTGATTGCGCGGTGCGCACATGTGGCGGACGTGCAAGACGCAATCCAGGTGGCTGCGGCGGCGGGCATTATTACAGCAATCCGTTGTGGAGGACATAGCCTTGCTGGCTTTAGCACCTGCGACGGCGGATTGGTAATTGACTTGTCGAGAATGCGTAAGGTTACTGTCGATGCCGCGACGCTACGGGCAAAAGTTTCCGGTGGCTGTTTGTTAGGGTCGATCGATACCGCAACTCAAAAAGCCGGACTCGTATTTCCCGCCGGCGTAGTCTCTCACACCGGCGCTTCCGGATTGATCCTGGGCGGAGGAACTGGATGGCTCACGCGGCGATTCGGGTTGTCCTGCGACAACGTGGAAGGCTTCTCCCTGGTAGCATCCGATGGTTCGGTGGTGTACGCCAACGCGAAAGAAAATCCGGATTTATTTTGGGCGTTGCGCGGGGGCGGCGGCAACTTCGGAGTGGTGACGGAGTTCGAAGTGAAACTGCATCCGCTTACGTCGGTTGTGCTGGCGGAGGGGTTGACTCCCGAATCTGATATTCGCCGGCTTCTTGAGTGCTGGAGAGACTTCATGGGCGATGCACCTCTCGACTTGAAGTGGAATGTCGACCTGCGGTTGGCTTCGCATGCAAAGAAAGTGCCCGAGCAACTTCGCGGGCGCCCGGTGGCTGGCAGTTCGCTGATCTGGACGGGCGATCCAGAGGCCGGCCGATTGCATTTGCAGCGCGCTCTTTCCCTTTGCCATCCGGAGTCAGTGAGCAACAGGATTGTGGCGTTCTTAGATTTACAAACTATGGCCGATTCCGATTTTCCGCACGGACGGCGCTATTACACGAAGTCGGGATATTTCACCTATCTCGATGACAGCACAATCGATCGCATGGTGGAGGCCGTCGGCACAATTCCATCTTCCGACACACAAATTGAACTTGCGTACTTAGGGGGAGCTGCGTGCCGAATGGGCGCGGATGAAACTGCATTCGGTGACCGGAGCGATCCTTTCATCATGAATCTATTGGCGAACTGGATGGACGCATCCGCCGACTCCGGCAACATTTCCTGGGTTCGCGGGCTTTTCAACAAGCTTCGGCCGGCAATGAAGCCCGGCGTCTACGTCAATTTTATGAGCGGCGATGAGCAGGACCGTGTGCCCGAGGCGTATCACGCACGTTGGGAGCGCATGACCACGGTTAAGTCGCACTATGATCCAAATAATTTCTTTCGGCTGAATCAGAATGTTTTACCGCGGAAAGTGGCCGGAACGAGGCTATAGGCGAACTAGAACTTGCGGTGCAATGAGAATACTGCTCTCAAGCTTGCCTCTTAGCGAAACCACGCGGACTAGTTAATCCTGTTCGCCCAGAGTTTGGACGTAGGTTTTGCCGTATGGATAGAAGAGTTCCTTGCGGCCTTGCTGCCATGCCGCCCTAAGTTCCAGCGTAGTGATGTCCCAGTCCGGCCGACATTTCTTTGTAACCGCACGTAGATCCTGGCGAAGATCTTCCACCGTAGGCCGGCCCAGAAACCAGTAGCCGTTATAGATCTTGTAAACGACAAGAGCCGGCTCGAGCACAATTACGTGTGGAATCATGGGATTGTTGACCGGGTCCGTGTATTCCGCGATGTCGAGATCTTTTTGCACGACACGTCCTGCGTCGGAGAGGAAAGGCCAGTGGGCGCCGACTCCGGTGCGATATTCATTCGTCTGGGAGATGTTGTCGGTGCTGATCGTGACCAACCGGCAATAGGCGACCTCAAGCTCACGATGGAGCTGAACCAGCCCTTCGGCCTGACGGCGGTCCTTGGGGCAGAAACCGCCGCGGCTGAGCACGAGAACCATGGGATGTTGTCCCTGGAGTTCAGAGAGCTTGCGGCGTTTTGCGGTTTGGTCGGAAAGTTCGTAGTCGGGGAAGATCGCTCCGGGAACAATGTCAGCTCGCATGGAAAAACCTCAACGGTTTGGATGCGCGTCGCGGGGTAAGGTCTCAATGTTAGTGACGATGCTTTGGTAGAGTCCTTCAGCTGGCGCGCCGAGACCCAACGTCTCGACGTGATCCGACAAACTCCTGGACCAATCCGGAGATCTCATCGGCCGCCGTGTCCAAGGCGAAATGACCGCCGTCGACGATGTGGACTTCGGCGTTTGGCACGTCCTTGCGGTAGCGCTCCGGCTCGCCAGAGTCGAACGAGAGTTCGTACTTACCCCAGATCACCAGCAGCCGGGGTTGCTTCTCGCGCATCCACGCCTGCCACTTTGAGTAGGCGTCGACGTTAGTTCGATAGTCGTAGAACAGGTCGCTTTGAATTTCGGCTTGCCCAGGCTGGTTGAGAAAATAGAATTCGTCGGTCCAGAGGCCGGGGTCGTAGCGCTCGAGGTTCGGATCGTTTCCCACATGGCGCGTACGTGTCGTCGCGAACGAGAGCAGATTCGTGCGTAGCGCGTTTTCGTTGGCCGCGCGGTTGGCCCAAAAGGCCCGCCGTGTTTTCCAGTTTTCTCCCAGGCCTTCGTTGTGGGCTACAGCGTCCTGGACGATCAGAGCTTCGATGCGCTCTGGATGATCCAAAGCCATCCGAAAACCTACGGGCCCACCATAATCCTGCATGTAAAGCGTATAGTGCGAAAGGCCGAGAGCCGCCGTGAAATGATTCATGATCTCGGCGTAGTGGTCGAATGTATACGCGAATTTCTTTGGGTCCGGCCAATCGCTGTGTCCGAAGCCCGGATAATCGGGCGCGATCAGGTGATAGCGATCAGAAAGGCGCGCGAAAAGAGGCTCAAACATTCGGGACGACGATGGCAACCCGTGGAGCAGGAGAATCGTCGGCGCGTCCTTCGGGCCAGCCTCTCTATAGAAGATAGAGAGGCCATCGATCTGTGTGGTGCGATAAAGAATCGAATACTTCATAGGATGTTCCTTTCGTCGCTCCTGGGGCTGGACCGGCAATACAACCAATGCGAGCATCATAGAAATGGCCAATGCTCTGTAGAAAACCTGCAAGCGTCCAGTGCAACGGAGCAGTTTCAAGGGCGCATTGTTCGGCTCCGTCACGTTAGCGTGCAACCTGCGCTCGTAAACCTTTACTGCATCCCTCGACCGTCGCGGTCGTTCTCTGCGCTTCACATTTCCGTCCTACCCCGTCGCCCGGATGACGACCACCCGCGCCTAGGCGGCCACCGGCTGCGCGAATCGCGCCTTGTGCGGTGTACCAACATAGGGGAACGAAGTGAGCAGGTCCTTGTGAGGCCCAACGTTATCTCCCGCCACCTTTCCATTGGTAAGAATCGGAAGAAAGACATCGATAGCATCGTCGGTAAGAGTGCGGCCATTGGCCGGATAGGACGCCGGCTGGCCGGGCTCATAAGGGAGGATATCCGGCAGCAGAATCGCTGCCGCTCGCTTTGCTTCCTCCGGCTTATAGCCACCCGTGTGTTCCAGCGAGTGCGCGAAGGCAGCGATGAAACGGGTATCGTCGGCCGGCTGCCCAGCCTGGTAGGCGGCTTTCTCATCGCCGGGCAGGAAAACAGATTGCGAGGCCAGGGCGCCGCGGTCTGCTTGAACCCATTTGCCGCTCGCGCCGTCCACGGTGCGATGCCAGAGGCCAATCTTGCCAGAGCCCAGGGCAGAATTGGGTACTTCCAGCACGATACTGCAGACATCCTTGTCGGCGAAGAAATCGTCACCGGTGAACTGCAGATTGTTTAGCGCGCCCATGGTGTCGAAGAAGAAGGGATCGCTGCGCCAACCGGCAAAGAAGCGATGGTCTCCAGCCTCCGTCACGTGCGCCTCCAGTGCGGTCGAGACCGATGCTCCTTCGATGATAATTTGTCCGTCGTCACCTGTGCCGGCGGCCTGCCCGCCGTCAACCCGGCGCACGGTTGCGGTCTGCGCTCCGCCTTTATCTGAAGTGAAGCGCACTCGGTACGCGATATCGGCAACGAGATCCCCGTCAGTGTCAATCTTGAGTTCATAAATCGCCTCGGGGGCGAAGGGTTCGTCGGTCGTAGGTCCGGCCGGGTTCACACCTACAGATGGGTGGACGTTCATAATCAAGATCGACTTGCCGGGATCCCCAGGCTTGGGGAAGGCATACAGGTCTGTAAAATCGAGGCGAGCGTCCCCGTGAGGAAAACCAAAATCCGGACCTGAGTAATGGTGCGACATAAATTACTTTCTCCTTCGTTGTTCCAGCTGAGGTGCAAGCCTGATTGGCTCCTCGATCGCATCGTTGGCGACTTTACATGGTTAGAACGACTCGGAATTCGGCCTTGCCGCTCATCATTCTCGCGAACGCTTCGGCGGCATTTTCGAGCGGATAGGTTTCAATCATGGGACGCACGCCGCTGAGCTCCGCGAAGCGCAGCGTGTCCTCCGAATCTGCCGGGGTTCCCGCAGCCCAACCCTGAATCGTTTTACTCCCGGCAATGAGTTGTATGGGCGTCACCTCGATCGGATCAAGTGTCGCACCGATCACCATGAGCTTGCCGTTTGGTCCCAGACCGTTGATCAGCTCGGACATCGCTTTCGAACTCGGCGCTGTCGCCAGGATTACGCGCGCCCCGCCCAGTTTCTGCAATGCCTCGGCCGCGTTCGTCGATGCGCTGTCGACGTATACGCTGGCTCCCAGTTTCTTTGCCAGGGAGGCGTTTTCAGGCCCGCGCCCGATCGCCACGACTTTATAGCCAAACTTTTGTGCGAATTGAATCCCAAGGTGACCCAGACCGCCTATACCCTGCACTGCGACCAGGTCGCCGGGGAGCGCCCCGCTGTGCCGCAGCGAATTGTAGGTGGTAATTCCAGCACAAAGCAGCGGTGCTGCGTCGACGTCATTCAGGCTGTCCGGGATCGCCACCAGCGCTTCCACGGGGGCTACCATATATTGCTGGTATCCGCCGTCATAGCTGATGCCTGGAATCTTCAGGTTTTGGCAATTGCGAAAATCTCCGCGTCGGCACTCGCGACAAGTGTTGTCCTGGCCGCCATGCCAACCGACACCGACTCGCTGCCCCTGAGTCCACGCGGAAACACCGGCGCCCAGTTCATCGACGATGCCCGCGACTTCGTGCCCTGGTATGCGAGGATACTGGATTCCCGGCCATAAGCCTTCTTTCGTGAGCACATCGCTGTGGCAAACGCCGCAAGCCTGGACCTTGATTCGCACGTGTCCTGCACCCGGCTCAGGAATCTCGCGCTCGACGATTTCGAAATCTGCTCCGGGTTTTGAGATTTGCGCCGCCTTCATTTGCGACACCCTCATCGGTACTATTCTGCTCGTTGCCATAAATCCTCCTTATGACTTGTCGCTTTCCCTGGAACGTGTGTATTAATGTGAAGATCGGGGCCGACTATTGCCCCTCGCGCTTACGTTTGTACCTCGAAAATGAGTTCCAGTTCTACAGGGGTGCCGAGCGGTAGGCTTGCGACACCGTACACCAGGCGGCAGGGGTTCTTATCTTTTCCGAAAACGTCTTGCAATAGTTCCGACGCACCGTCGGCGATCTTGGGCTGATCGGGAACGTCTCCTGACGTGGCTATCGAAACGCCGAGCCGGACGACCCGCGAAATCCTGTCCAGCGATCCTAAACGTTGCTGCGCGACGGAGAGGGCGTTCAGCGCAGCAAGCCGTGCCGCCTTGCGACCGGTTTCGATATCGAGTTCCGCGCCTACGCGTCCAGTAAATTTCGCCGCGCGGCCTTCGGTGGGGAGCATCCCGGTGAGAAAGAGCAGATTGCCGGTCTGCACCGCTTCGGCATAGGTGCCGAAGGGCTGCGGCGGCGCCGGGAGCGTGATGCCAAGTTGTTTTAACCGCTGCTCCGCCCGGGCAAGTTGCACTTTGGAATCTGCACTCATTTCTCCCTCTCTTGCTCCATTCTCTCACTCCAGGGTTGGAACAGTGTTCGGCGCGTTTGGCGTGGGAAGACGGCGCCCACCTTGTGGGAGCCGCCGTCTTCCCCGTTTAGCGCAGCGACCGGAACGCTGCCCGGAGCTCTTGACTGAAGAGTTCCGGCTGTTCCCACGCGGCGAAGTGGCCGCCCTTCGGGAGTCGGTTGTAGTAAATCAGTTTGGGATAGGCTTTCTCGGTCCAGGTCCTCGGGGCTTGATAGATCTCGTCTGGAAAGGCGCTCACCGCAACCGGGATCTGAACACCTCTCGGATCGAAAAAGCCACCCTTGTATTCCCAATAGAGACGAGCCGAAGAGACCGCCGTATTGGTCAACCAGTAGAGCGTGATGTTGTCGAGGATGTCATCTCGTGTCAGGCCCTCGGTCTGCCCGTCGAAAACGCGTGCGATGAGCGCCTGACTGCTCGCGTCGTGATCAAGGATCCACCCTGCCAGACCGATCGGCGAATCGGCGATTCCGTATAGCGTCTGGGGGCGGTTCGCCATCTCGATAGCGTAGCCCAGGCCGTGCTTATAGAAGAGGTCGAGTTGGTCCCAGGCGCCCTTCTCGTCGGCTGAGAGGCCGTTCGGCGGCGCTTGGCCAAACTGGAGCGCCTTCGCAACGGCTGCCGGGACGGTCGCCGGCATGTTGGTATGGATGGCGATCAATTCCGGCGAGCCCTGAAGCGCCATCAACTCCGTAACAGAGTTACCCCAATCGCCACCTTGGGCCACAAATCGCGTGTATCCGAGGCGGTTCATCAGTACGATCCAGGCGCGCGCGATGCGGGTGGGATCCCAGCCGGTCTTGGCGGGCTTGCCTGAAAACCCGTAGCCCGGCAGCGAAGGGATGACCACATCAAACGCGTCTTCCGCCTTTCCGCCGTAGG
>Ga0209006_10006297_pt1 | contig 10753 bp, 7 predicted proteins | sample JacPin_JW_Ref_O2_FD_188567 | JGI IMG/M metagenome (GOLD analysis project Ga0209006, IMG submission 188567) | Forest soil microbial communities from Algoma, Ontario, Canada - Jack Pine, Ontario site 1_JW_Ref_O2 (SPAdes) (version 2) | ecosystem: Environmental > Terrestrial > Soil > Boreal... | reverse complement strand
CGCGCCGATCGTTCGTTCAACCAGGCGGATTTCGCCGCCATGGGCGCGCACCAGCTCGGCGGCGATGGCAAGCCCGAGACCCGTGCCGCCCGATCGGGTCGAGCCCTGGAAGGCTTCGAACAGATGCGCCTGCGCTTTGTCGGAAAAACCCGGCCCGGTGTCGGATACCTCGATCACGACCACGGCGCCCTCGCGGCGGCCGGTGATGCGGATCTGGTCGCGGCCCGGGTCGCGGGCGGCGCGGCTTTCCAACGCCTGCACGGCATTGCGCGTCAGGTTGAGCAGGGTGCGAAACAGCTGATCGTAATCGGCTTCGACCACAAGCCCGCGCTCGACCGCGCCGATCCAGCGGATGGGTGTGTCGGGGCCGAGCTCAAGCGTCTCCTGCACCTCGGCGACCAACGGCTCAAGCAGGATCGGCTTTCGCTCCGGCGGCGGCTCCTGCAGGCGGCCATAGGATAATGTCGACTGGCAGTAAGCGATGGCGCGCTCAAGCGCGTGCATCAGCTTTGGTGCAAAGCGCTGCACGTTCGGATCGGGCAACGTGAGCAGGCGATCGGAGAACAGCTGCGCCGAGCCGAGGAGGTTGCGCAGATCGTGATTGATCTTGGAGACGGCGAGACCGAGCGCGGCCAGCCGGTTCTTTTGCTGCAGCGTCGACGCCAGCTCTGCTTGCATGGTCGCGAGCTCGCGCTCGGCGATGCCGATCTCGTCGGCCCGTCCCGACGGCACGATGATGCGGTCGGCATTCTCCGGGTCGGCGCGGAACGCCATCATGTTGGCGGTGACCCGGCGCATCGGCCGCACGAACAGATAATTCAACGTCAGATAGACCAGCGCCGCGGTGATGCCGGAAATGAGCAGCGAGATCAGCAACAGGTCTACCGAATAGCGCAGCATGGCTTTGCGCAACGGCGGCTCGTCCAAGATGATCTCGATATAGTCGCCGCCCATGGGCGCCGGACCGACGACGCGCATCACGTCTTTCTTGTTGCTGAGCATCACCTTGAAGGCGTCGACGATCGAATCGAAGGCGTAGACGTTGCGCATGTCGAAGTCGTCGGCGATCGGCGGCGGCGCGTCGCCGACCGCAAGCATTCGCCGCTGCGTGCCCCTTTTCATGGCGACTGCGCGGGCGCCGATGCTGTCGAGAATTTGCTTGGCCAGGCTGTCGGGCACCATTCCGTTCGGCGCGGCATCGAGAACGAGCGCGGCGGTGTAGGCGCTGGCGAGCCGGTCGTTGAGCCACATCAAACGGTAAAGCGCGATCGAAGGCACATAGATGAGCACTTCCGCGATCATCACGAACAGGATCGTGAAGACGAGGAGTTTTCCGGAGAGCCCAAGGCGCGGCGCGCGAACCGGTTGCGGCCGCGCAGCTAATCCATCGCTCATCGGCAAAAGCCTTCGCCGCGTAAAAAACGACGCAGCGGGCCTATGATGCGACGCGTGCCCGGTTCCGTCAAACCTCGGGTGAGCAGGAAATTGCGGCACGTTTTCCCACCCCGATTTGGGTCCGGGCCGGGAACGAAGACGCCGGCGAGGCGCTTGCGCCGCCTCTGGCGCCTTACGGGCAGTTAACCCAAACGTCGCGGAAGCGTCTTCACAGCCCCGGGTGACGCGGAAATTTTGGCGTCGGAGTCTCGGTCCTGTCACACATATTCTATACCTCCGCCGGAAGGCCGTCGTGGGTCGCTGGCGCGGCGTCGCATTGACGAGCCGGGAGGGGTCCCGTATAAGCCGCGCCAATCGTGCGCCCGCGCTGAAATTTTGTGTCTGACCGAGAAGCTGCAAGCGGATGCGGGTCTGGCTTGCAGCGGAGAAAATCCCGTGAAACGAACCTACCAACCGAGCAAATTGGTGCGCAAGCGCCGGCACGGTTTCCGCTCGCGCATGGCGACGACGGGCGGCCGGAAGGTCGTCGCGGCACGGCGCACGCGCGGGCGCAAGCGTCTCAGTGCGTGAGCAGGACACCCGTTCTGCCGTTGTCGAGCGGCTCACGCGCCGCAGCGATTTTCGAGCCGCGGCGAAAGGCATACGCTCTTCCGGCCGCGCCTTCGTGCTCCAGGCGTTGAGGCGTGCCGAGGACGGCGCGATCCGCGTCGGGTTCACCGTGTCGCGACAAGTGGGTAACGCCGTGGAGCGTAACCGCGTGCGGCGCCGATTGCGGGAGATCGTCAGACTTTCGGCGGCTGCCGGGGCGGCCCAATTGCGCCCCGGCCACGACTATGTGCTGATCGGCCGGCGGGCCGCGCTCGCCGCCCCGTTCGGCGAGATGATGCAGGAACTCGATGCGGCGCTTAACCGGCTTCATGCGGCAGGCAGCGGGGGAACTGGTGGCGCCCGCCGCGACGCCCTACATGAAGCGGGTTCGCCGTCACGGCCGCCGAAACCGCGGCGGGGCCGCAGAAAGCCGCCAAACTCGCCCGAACTCCCGCCGCAAGAGCGCTGAATGATCGAGCACAAGAACACCATCCTTGCCATCGTGCTGTCGCTCATCGTGGTGGTCGGCTGGCAATTTTTCGTCGGCTATCCGCAAGTGGACAAGCAGCGCCGCGATGCGGAGCTCAAGCAACAACAGCAAACGCAGTTGCAGCCGCAGGGCCAGCCGGGCACGGGGCAGCCGGGCGGGGCTACGGGGCCGCAGACGGGCACTCCGGCGGTTCCGGGTGGTCCCGCCGCCTCCACCCAGCCCGCGGCGAATACCCGCGAGGCGCTGATCGCGGCTGCGCCGCGCGTCGCCATCGACACGCCGCGGCTCAAAGGCAGCATCGATCTGAAAGGCGCGCGCCTCGACAATCTCTCGCTCGAGCAATATCGGGAGACCGTCGATCCCAATTCGCCGCCGATCGTGCTGTTCTCGCCCTCAGGATCGCCGGAAGCTTATTACGCGGAGTTCGGCTGGGTGCCGGCGGCAGGCACGACCGAAAAGATGCCGGGGCCGGACACGGTATGGACGCAGCAGGGCACCGGCGCGCTCGGCGTCGGCCGTCCCGTCACGCTGACCTATGACAATGGCGCGGGATTGGTTTTCCGCCGCACCATCGCGGTCGACGACCATTATCTGTTCACGCTCAAAGACGAGGTCCAGAACAAGGGCAGCGCTCCCGCCACGATGTTTCCTTATGCGCTGATCTCGCGTCACGGCACGCCCAAGGTGCAGGGCTATTACATCCTCCATGAAGGCTTTATCGGCGTCATGGGCGATCAGGGTGAGCAGTCGGAAACCTACAAAAAGATGGAGGAAAAAAAGGAGGCGCACTGGGACGTCGTCAACGCCTGGCTCGGCTTCACCGACAAATACTGGGCGGCGGCGTTGTTGCCCGATATCGACGCCAAGGTGCACGCGCGTTTCTCGTCCGGCGAAGCCGACGGCCAGAAGACCTACCAGACCGATTATCTGCTCGAACCGCAGACCGTCGCGCCCGGCGCGACCACCTCGGTCAATGCGCGGCTATTTGCCGGCGCCAAGGAAGTGTCGGTGGTCGGCATCAATTTCCCGCTCGCCGCCGCCGGCGGCTACAACCAGGCGCTCAACCTCAACCATTTCGATCTGCTGATCGATTGGGGCTGGTTCTATTTCCTGACCAAGCCGATGTTCCTCGCCATCGACTTCTTCTTTCATCTGGTCGGCAATTTCGGCATCGCCATCCTGATCGTCACGGTGCTGGTCAAGATCCTGTTCTTCCCGCTCGCCAACAAATCCTACGCCTCGATGGCGAAGATGAAGGCGGTGCAGCCGGAAATGACCATGATCCGCGAGCGCTATGCCGACGACAAGATGAAGCAGCAGCAAGCGATGATGGAGCTGTACAAGAAGGAGAAGATCAATCCGATCGCCGGCTGCCTGCCGATCGCGATTCAGATTCCGGTGTTCTTCTCGCTCTACAAGGTGCTGTTCATCACCATCGAGATGCGGCACGCGCCGTTCTACGGCTGGATCAAGGACCTGTCGGCGCAGGACCCGACCAACATTTTCACGCTTTTCGGGCTGATCCCGTTCGATCCGACCGTGCTGCCGCTCGTCGGCAGCTACCTGCATCTCGGCATTTGGCCGCTGATCATGGGCGTCACCATGTGGGTGCAGATGAAGCTCAACCCGCCGCCGCCGGATCCGACGCAGCAGATGATCTTCAACTGGATGCCGCTGATCTTCACCTTTATGCTGGGGAGTTTCCCGGCCGGGCTGGTGATCTATTGGGCCTGGAACAATTCGCTTTCGGTGGCGCAGCAGAGCGTGATCATGCATAGGAACGGCGCCAAGATCGAGCTGTTCGACAATCTCAAGCGCACCTTCTTCAAGCCCAAGCCGAAGCAACCGGCGGAGTGAAGCAAATCGTTTTTCCTTCCCTTTGCAGGGAGGACGAAATTGCTCAGCGGCCAACGCGGACCAGCGCCTTGCCGAAATTTTTTCCCTGCAACAGGCCCATGAAAGCGGCCGGCGCGTTCTCAAGGCCTTCGGTCACATCCTCGCGATAGCGAATGCGGCCGTCGGCAATGCCCGCGGATACCGTCTTCAAGAAATCGGCATAGTGCTCGGCGACGAATTCGGTGTTGATGAAGCCGCGTAAGGTGAGGCTCTTGGTCAGCACCTCGCGCATGGTCGCAGGCAGGAGATTCGGACCGGCGGCCTGGCCGGCCGCACTATATTGCGAGATCAATCCGCAGACCGGCACGCGGGCATAGGTATTGAGCAATGGCAGCACCGCCTGCCACACCGCGCCGCCGACATTCTCGAAATAGACGTCGATGCCCTTCGGGCACCCGGCTGCGAGCTTGGCGGGAAGATCGGGCGCCCGATGATCGATGCAAGCATCGAAGCGCAGCTCGTCGACGGCGTAGCGGCATTTGTCGGCGCCGCCGGCGATGCCGACGGCGCGAGCGCCCGCCATCTTGGCGAGCTGTCCGACCAATGAGCCGACCGGGCCGCTCGCGGCCGCAACGACCACGGTCTCGCCGGCTTTAGGTTTGCCGAGCACGTACAAGCCCGAATAAGCGGTGAAGCCCGGCATACCGAGCACGCCCAAGCCGGTCGTGATCGGCGCAAGCTTCGGGTCGAGCTTGCGCGGCGCCGGTCCCTGCCACGCGGCATGGGTGCGCCAGCCGGTGTGCGCGAGCACGATGTCGCCGGGCGCATAGCCTTGGCGATCGGAGGCGACGACCTCGCACACGCTCTCGCCGGTCATGACTTCGCCGACGCCGACCGATCGCGCGTAGGATTTCCGATCGTCCATGCGGCCGCGCATGTATGGGTCGAGCGAAAGATAGAGCACCCGCAGCAGCAAACCGCCGGGCGGCAGCGGCGGCATCGCGACTTCCTCCAAACGGAAGTTCTCGGCCGTCGGCGGTCCATTCGGCCGCGACGCCAAAACGATCTGCCTCACGACTGGCTCGCTCATGATTCTCTCCCGGTGGCGCGATGAGCTAGCTTACCGCAGTGCGCGGCAGATAGCATGAAATGGCGGGAGAGATTTTACGCGGCGCGGACGCGGGTGAAGAAGGTTGCGACCTTCGTCTCCAGGTCGTTGGCGCGCGCCGACAGGCGATCCGTCCAGCTGGTGATGTCGCCCACCGCCACGACGCCGCGGGTGACGGCCTCATCGACCGAGTTGATCTCGACGGAGGCGCGCGCCGTATGGCCGGCGGCGTTGTGGATGCTCTCGGCGATCCCGCGCGTCGTCATGCTCTGCTGCTGCACCGCCGACGCGATGCTGGTCGACACGGTGGTCAGCTTGCCGATGGTGCGCGCGATCGCGGAGATTTCCTCGACCGATCGCTTGGTGGCTTCCTGGATGGCGGCGACCTGCTGCGAGATATCGCCGGTGGCCCGCGAGGTTTGATTGGCCAGCGTCTTGACCTCGGCGGCGACCACGGCAAAGCCCTTGCCAGCTTCGCCGGCGCGCGCCGCTTCGATCGTGGCGTTGAGGGCCAGAAGATTGGTTTGCGCGGCGATGGCGGAAATGGTGCCGACCACGGAGCCGATGCGCTCGGCGGCGTCATTGAGCGAACCGATTACGCTCTGGGTCCGTTCGGTGTCGGCGACGGCAGATTGCGCCATGCCGAGCCCGCTGGTCGCCTGCTGGCCGATCTCCTGGATCGACCCGGAGAGCTCTCCGGTCGCCGTGACCGTGGCGTCCATGCGCTGCGCGGTTTCGGCTGACGCCGACGAGGCCGAAGCCATACGGCTCAGCGTGTCCTCGGCCACCTGCCGCAGCATCGTCCCGGTCATGGCCAGCGAGGCCGAAGCTTCCTTGATGGCCTCGATGATTTCGCCGATGGCGCCGTCGAAATCGGCGATGGCCGCGTCGATCTCGCCGCGCCTGGCGCGCGCCGCCTGTTCCGCCGCTTGCCGGTGCAACGTCATGGCATTGGCGACGTCGAAGCTGATGACTTGCGATACGGTCTTGCCGCGCTCAGCGAGCTTGGCCGACGAAAAGCGGTGGGCGCGCGCCAGCGCGTCGAGCGCCGCTCGCAGCACGCTATTCCCGGCGGAACTGCGAATGCGGGCGTCAAGCCCAATCGCGGCTTCCTGCTCCACGGTGTGCCGGCAGGATTCGGCGTAGCGATGGTCGAGGCTTCCGCCCAGCAAAGCTTGGAAATGCGCCAGCTCCAGTTTCGTGATCGACTCTCGGTGCTGTGCGACCCGCTTTCCGATGTTGGGCAGACCTATAATGCCCTCAATGACATCGTCGATCGCCGCGCTGATCGTCGGCGCAATGATAGGCCAGGTCGCGGCCAGAACGGACCGGACGCGATCGTCGATCTTGTAGAACGAACGTCGCGTCTCAAATTCCGGAACTGAGTCGGTGGGCGCCATCGCTGCAAATCAAATCGCGGAGCAGCGGGGATGTTGGCCGACAATGGTTGCTTGAGTGTGAACCGGATTGAAGGCGCAGGGGAAATACAAACGGGAGGCCGAAGCCTCCCGCTGTTTGCAGTGCGATAGGCGCGTTTTAGCTCAGCTCTTGCCGACGACGTCGACCGAGACGTGGGCGAGGCCGTCCATGCCAAGCGCGCGAGCGCCCGCCGGTGTCAGATCGATGATGCGCCCGCTGACAAACGGCCCGCGATCATTGATGCGCACCACGACCGAGCGGCCGGTCTGATGGTTGGTGACCCGCACTTTGGTGCCGAACGGCAGGGTGCGATGCGCGGCGGTCAAGCCTGTCGCGTGGGCATATTCGCCGTTGGCGGTGCGCTCCCCAGAATAAACAGAGGCAATTCCTTCTTGGGCCGATGCGGTCATCGGTAAAACCACAGTCGATGCGAGTAAAACGGAAGAAAGCACAAGCTTAGTCAGGCTAGTGAAAGCCATGATCTACCTTTTCAGTTGTTGAAACGCATGGTGAATCGGTTCAATCAAATTTGAACCGAATGGTCTCGTGACCGGATATTGTGGAAATTGTGCGGCGCGCCGCTCGCGAATTGTTCCAACACGAGCTGGTTATCGGGAACTTTTCTGGGAAATACTTTGTGACGATGCGTGAAGAGGCGCTTTTTGCCTGGAAATACAGGGCCTACGGCGCACAAAAACCCTCATGACCGGGTGGAACCCGGCCATGAGGGTTCAAATCCATTCGACTGCACCCGCCGCCGATATCTTGCTAAACAGTTAACGGGAACCCGGCCGCCGGCGGGTTCCGGCGCCTGGTTCCGGCAAATCAGAGGCGGTTATTCGGCTGCGACGGCGGTCGGCAGCACGTGATTCCTGAATTGATCGCGGAGCTCGGTCTTCAGGATCTTGCCGGTCGCCGTGTGCGGGATGGCGCTGACGAACACCACGTCGTCGGGCATCCACCACTTGGCGATCTTGCCCTCCAGGAAGCCCAGCAGCTCTTCCTTGGTTGCCGATTGTCCCTCCTTGAGCACGACGACCAGGAGCGGCCGCTCGTCCCATTTGGGGTGGTGCACGCCGATCACCGCCGCCTCCGCCACTTTGGGGTGGCCGACCGCGATGTTTTCCAGGTCGATCGAGGAAATCCACTCGCCGCCGGATTTGATCACGTCCTTGGACCGGTCGGTGATCTGCATGTAGCCGTGACGGTCCATGGTGCCGACGTCGCCGGTGTCGAAGAAGCCGTTGTCGTCGATCACCTCGGCGCCTTCTTTGAAATAGCCCCGCGCGACGGCGAAGCCGCGCACCTTGATGCGGCCGAAGGTCTTGCCGTCCCAGGGCGCCGGCTTATCGGCGTCGTCGGTGATTTTCATCTCGACGCCGAACGGGGTGTAGCCTTGCTTCTGTTTCACATCCAAGAGCGCGTCGCCCTTGAGTTCGGCGAGTTGCGGCTTGATCGAACCGACGGTGCCGAGCGGGCTCATCTCGGTCATGCCCCAGGCGTGGAACACCTGAACGCCGTAATCCTCCTCGAAGGTCTTGATCATGGCGCGTGGGCACGCCGAGCCGCCGATGACGACGCGTTCGAGATAGGGAAGCGTGCCGCCGGTCTTTTCCAGATGCTGCAGGAGCAACAGCCACACGGTCGGCACGGCGCCGGTGCAGGTGACCTTGTATTCGTTGAGCAGCTCATAGACCGAGGCGCCGTCAAGCTTGGCGCCCGGCATGACCAAAGCCGCGCCGGTCATCGGCGAGGAGAAGGCGAGCCCCCAGCTGTTGGCGTGGAACATCGGCACGATCGGCAGCACGGTATCGCGCGAGGACAGGCCGATAGCGTCCGGCTGCAGCGACAACATGGTGTGCAGCACGTTCGAGCGGTGCGAATAGACCACGCCCTTGGGATTGCCGGTGGTGCCGGACGTGTAACACATGCCGGCGGCAGTATTCTCATCGAAGTCCTTCCAGGCGAAATCGCCGTCGGCTTCAGCCAGCCACTCCTCGTAGGCGATGGCGTTGCGCAGCGGCGTTGCCGGCATGTGCGCGGCATCGGTGAAAACGATGTAGCGCTCGATAGTCGGCAGCTTGTCGGCGATCTTCTCCAGCAGCGGCAGGAAGGTGAGATCGGTCATCAGCACGCGATCCTCCGCGTGATTGACGATCCAGGCGATCTGTTCGGGAAACAGCCGCGGATTGATGGTGTGATAAATGGCGCCGATACCAAGAATGCCGTACCAGCTTTCCAGATGCCGCCAGGTGTTCCAGCCCAGCGTCGCGACGCGATCGCCGAGCCTGATGCCGTCACGGTCGAGCCGTTGCGCCACCCGCATGGCGCGAGCGCGGATTTCGGCATAATTGGTGTGGTGGATCGGCCCTTCGATCGAGCGCGTGATCACCGCCCGATCGCCGTGATTGGTCGCAGCGTGATCGATGATGCGATGGCACAGGAGCGGCCAGTCCTGCATAAGCCCGAGCATGGAATTTCCTCCTGGAAGTGCTGCTCTATTTTGTTCTTGCTTCGTTGCGGCCGCAGCCAGGCGGCTACGGTTGCCCGCCCAATGTAGCCCCCAGCCGTGGCGATGAAAATGCCGGAATGTCGGCGATGCGGCGAACGCGCGTGGGCCCTTGTGCGCTGGCGCGCTGGCCGCTTGGAACATTGGCGCTTGGAACATCGGCGCTTAAAACACTGGCGCTCACAGCGCTAGCGTTTAAAACCATGTCTTCGTGTCTTTAGCTCTCCACCGCTGGCGAACGGGACCGCCATTGCGCCGGGAGTCTATCGCGTGAAGGCTCTCGTCCTCGTCGCCATGCTCGTCTGCGGCACCGGGCTCGCGATGGCGGAAGACGCCGCCCCGCGGCCGGCGAAAGCAATTAAGGCCGGGCGTACCTTGCCGCTTCGGCTCGTCCCGGTGCGTTCGACGCCGACACCGCCATCGCCGGTGCCGCCGAGCGCCGTTCCGGAGCAGTTTTCGCCGCCGCAGGAAGCTTACGCGTCGTTCCCCGACCGCCCCGGCGCCGCCGCGACGGCGGGCCCGTCGACGCCCTCCGCCTGCCAGTTGCGCTTGGCGAAGTTAGCGGTATTCAAGCCGCTCCCGGCGCTCATCGGGGCCGGGGAATGCGGGGCGGTCGATGCGGTCATCGTCGACGGCGTGATCCTGCCGGACCGGGCGAAGGTCGTGGTGTCGCCGCCGGCGACGCTGCGCTGCACGATGGCGGAAGCGGTCGCCATCTGGGTGCGCGAGGACATAGCGCCGGCAGTGCTCAAGCTCGGCGCGCCGTTGCGCGGTCTCGACAACTTCGATTCCTACGAATGCCGCACGCGCAACCGGGTGGCCGGCGCCACGCTGAGCGAACACGGCCGCGCCAACGCGTTGGACGTGCGCGCATTCAAGCTCGCCAACGGCACCGTGATCGGGCTGACCGAAGTGAATGTCGCCAAGGACTGGCGCGAGGGCATCCGCGCCACCGCCTGCGCGCGTTTCTCCACGGTGCTCGGCCCGGGCTCCGACGGCTATCACGAGGAGCATATCCATCTGGACCTTGCCGAGCGCCGCAATGGTTTCAAGCTGTGCGAATGGGCGGTCCGCGAACCCGCGCCCCCTGCGCAAGCCATGGCGAAGGATGCGAGACCGGGCGACGCCGCAAAGACAGCCGACGACGCTGCGCCGGCCGGCGACGAAGAAGCGGCGATACCGCTCGACATGGTGCCGTTGCCGCGTCGGCGCCCGATGGCGGCGAACGCGACGCAATACCGAACAGGCAGGAAATCCGAGAGCAATTAGATTAGAAAGGAGCCGGCGAATAAAAAGGCACCCGGCACAATTGCGAAGCCTGTTCTCTCGCGAATCCAACCGTTAGCGAAGGATATTCATGCCGCTCAGTAATCTCGCAACCCGCGATGTCGAAACGCTGGTGCATCCG
>Ga0209006_10006296_pt1 | contig 10754 bp, 10 predicted proteins | sample JacPin_JW_Ref_O2_FD_188567 | JGI IMG/M metagenome (GOLD analysis project Ga0209006, IMG submission 188567) | Forest soil microbial communities from Algoma, Ontario, Canada - Jack Pine, Ontario site 1_JW_Ref_O2 (SPAdes) (version 2) | ecosystem: Environmental > Terrestrial > Soil > Boreal... | reverse complement strand
GATCTCCGCGTGATTAACAGAATCCGAGACCATCTTGCCGTCCTTGAGCCGGATCACCCGCTCCGCCGAGGAGATCGTATCCGGGCGATGGGCGACGATGATGCGGGTCAGCGACAGCTCCATTACCTCGCCCGCTTTCACCTCTTCACCCTCGCTCACCTGCTGGTGCAATACGACACCTGGCTGCGGCGCATAGATGCGCGCCAGACCCGCATCCGACACTAGCTGTCCGGTCACGGTGCTTCGTTCCGTGTAGCTGCCGAAAGTCAGCAGGAGAATGAGGGCGCCCGAGATGGCGACAGAGACCGCCGTAAGTACTGTGAATGAGAGCGGCGCGACCAGCAGAATCGATCCCAAGGTACTGATTTGAACGCCCCTGACCGCCTCATCTCGAAAAAGACGCGTCGAACGGTCGGCCATCAGCGATCATCCCGATTTTTCACTGGTTACCGATCGAGGTTAGCATCGCGTACCCACGCGCTCAATACAGTCATTCAAATGTTCAAGAAACCCTAATCTGTACCTGATCTGTAAAGCCGCTCCCGTTACGGGAGAATCTTCTGGCCCAACTGATCAGTCGTGGTGCTGCATCTCGACTTCACATCGAAAAACGAAAGAAGTCCTTTATGAATAGTCCCGAGATTCAATTTCCGTGGCCCGCTCGATGACGGTTGCAGCGTCCGCCTGTCGACCCTCTCGTTCCATGACATTAGCCGCAGCCCTGAGCTGACTGACTGTTTTCTCTCGCAACCTTTCGCGCATCGGCGCAGCCCAGCGAGCGTCTGCGTCTCCCGATAAGAATTCGCCGGAATAGAGATCCGACAGTTCCTTCGACCGGCGCGCCGCGGCCTCTGGGTCATCCGCGTCATGGGCGACGGCTGTTTGCATGAGTTTCTGCTCGAGAGCCCAGACATCCACAAACACATGCCGCGCATTCAAGCTCACATGGCCTGCCTGACGCTCGATAGCCTCCTCACCAATCAGCTTTCGCAACCGGTGCAGGGCAACGGCGAGGGCTTGCACCGGATCCTCCGCGCGCGGCCACAGAGCGATCGCCAGCGGCCTCTCACGCACGTTGCGTCCGCCCGACGCTATGATCCCCTTCAGGAGCTCCAGCGGCTTTTTGGGCGTCTTTCCCGCAAACTGGAGGAGCTCGCCGTCACGCACTATCGAGAAATGCCCCATCGCAAAAATCTTCACGGGGAAAGGCCAATGGCGCAGCGTCGCGGTGTCCGCGACGGGCTCGAGATTGCGCAAGCGAATCAACTTCGCAGCGTATTCGTGCTCGATGCCTCGGTGCACCGCAAATGCGCAGAGTTCGGACATCTTGGGCGCTATCCAGCTCGGATAAAACGTAAAATCATGTACGCGACCGTACTGAAACGCTTCGCTCAATCTCGTTGCGCACTCGCTTTCGCTGCCGTTACGCAGCGCATCCCATGCGCGCGCCAAATGGCAGATGAACTGCAGCATGGCGTTGTCCGCTTCATGGGCCCAGCGCTCGGCAGCGTCGATGTGCGCCCTCGCCCCGCGGGACTCGCCAAGTGGAGTTAGGCATTCCGCCAAGGATGCTCGGATGACTCCGACCGCATGTCGCGCGTCGGCTTTGATGGCGATGGTGAGCGCCTCTTCGAGCAGTATGCAGGCGCTCGAGTAGTCCCTTCGTCGCTGCTTCAACCACGAATCGTAATACAAATGAAGGGACACATTCACCGAGCGCCCCGGCGTGAGCGTTAGGCGAAGCCGTTCGGTGTATTCGGCAGCTCCGCGCACGTCGTCCTGAATCTGACAAATCGCAGCCCCGCAGGAAAGGAAAAAGCCGTCAAATAGCCTAATGCCCACGCGCTCGCTAAACGCCAGCGCGCGCTGCACCCAGTCCATGGACCCCGAAAGGTCTCCGACCATCCATTGGCTGCAAAGAATCCAGTGAAACTGGAGACGGACGAACGGATCCAGGGACTCCGAGCTTGCATACTGCCGCACGTCGGCGAGAAACGGGCGCAACTGGCCGGCGTTTCCCTTCCAGAAGTAGTACAGCCCGAGACAAGCGATGATTGGGCCTCGCGCGCGCAGATCGAGCTTGGAGTTCCACATCGCCCACGCTCGCTCCACCCACGCACCGATGTCGTGTCGGCTGCCCCGCGCAAAACCGAGCAGCATCAACGCCGCGTAGACTACCCGCACGTCGACGTCCGGCCATTGGCTTGATGGACTCTCGCGCTGCAGCGAATCCATCTCCTCAAACCATGCATCCACCGGCGTGAAATCATCCCACTCGTAATAATAGGATTCGATGATGGCCGCCCATGCGCAGTACCGTCCCAGCATATCGCCACCGCTCTTGAATAGCGCGTACGCCCGCTCCCAATGAGTGCGAGCTTCTTTGAGGTCAGCGGCCAGGCGGCAGGTGCCGAGCCAGTAGGAGATCCACGCGTGGCTCTGCAAAATGGAGGTCGGCAGGTCCCGCAGCCATGTCTCCAGCGTCTCCAATCGGCCTTGCTGCGCAAGGACTGGGGCTTGCGCGAGAACGAGCCGCATGAGGCCATCTTGGTCCTTGCTCTCTATCATCAGCGCCGCTGCATCTTCATACTCCCCCAGCTCGCAGAGCAGGGCCGCCGCGCGGGTCTGCAGCGCCAGGAGTTCCTCTGGGGAGCAGGTCCGTGTTAGCCGCTCGCGCAGAAATGCTCTGAAGAGCGGGTGAAACTGATAAACCGGCTCATTCGTTGTGAGTCGAGTCGTGAAATAGTTGCGGCGCTCGAGATTCTCCAGGGTCGCCGCCGCCGTGTCATCGCCAGTCAGCGCGATGGCGCTCGCCGGCGCGATCTGAGGCAGAAGCGAGGTCTTGAGCAACAGATCCCGAACCGCGGATGGCGATCGCTCGAACAGCTCGCTCGCGAAATACTGAAACAGTATATCGCGGGCCTTTCGTGGAACACCCTCGCTCGACGGGCCGCCCGTCCGGAGATGTGTGAGTAGCAATATCCAACCCGCCATCCAACCCTGAACACGCCCATGCAGCAGATCCAGGCGCTTCTGGTCGACATGCCGCCCAATCTGCAGCCGCGCGATGGCGCGCGCCTCGGTCCGAGTCAGTTTCAGGCTCTCGGCATCGAGCACACACAGGGAGCGCTGCAATTCCAATCGTGCCAACCCCGGCGGCGGACCGACGCGACTCAAGAAGATCACCTGTACGCCGTCAGGAATCTCCGCCAATGCGGATTCGAGTAGCTTCTGAGTGATGCAATGTTCGGGCAAGTCCTGGAAATTGTCGAACACCAACGCCGCAGGCGGTCGCATTTGTGCGTACAGGCGCTCGAAGAAGTTCTTCGTGAACGCCGCCAGGCCGGCAAGGTATTCCGGAGTCAGTAACGACAGCCTGTGCTTGCGTCGCGGCGCCACGTTGCCGAGCGCCTCGCGCAAGTAATAGAAGAGTGCAGCCGGATCGCTGTCACGGACGTCCAGTTGATACCACAGTAACTGGATGGACCGTGCGTTCAGGTAGCTGACGGCAAGGGTAGTTTTGCCTGCTCCGGCGGGCCCGGAGATCCAGATCACCGGCCGCTGGCGGAGCTTATCGAGGGACTTAAAGAGTCGCGTGCGCGCGTAGGACTTCAACGACCGCGGGGCGGAAATCTTGGCAGGCGCCAAGGAGGGTCGTCTTGAGTGCATCTAGGTTCATTCACATAGTGGCCATCATGAAACGCACCTAATCCATCCGCGATTAGGGGTAATGCTTAGAGGCGAGCTTGGCGGCCAAAGCCGACTCTTGTCAAGCATCACCCAATGATCGCCGACAAGTGCCGATTTTGGCGTTAAGAGCTTTAAGAATCACAACTTGCGAACAACTTCTAAGTTACCGCCGGATATCCGCACGAGTACGAGCGCCAGCATGTCGCATGCCGTGGAGTAGCATTGTTCGATCATGAAACGGGCGACAAATCCGCTCATCCCCGAAGTCTCTTCGATGATGTTCGCACGACAAGCACATCTCGGAGGCGCTTGCCGGTGACGACGACTGTCGCGTGTGCCGGCGTCAATCCGTACCTGATCTGTGATCGGGACTGCGGTATACCCTTGAGGGAGGCCGCCAGATCACGGGAGTGGCCGAATTTATCCTCTGGGCAAGAGAGACGCCCAAAATGAAACATAGGCACAAATCAAAGAGCACGTAGGGGTGAAACTCATGAGATCCAAGATTTCGACCGGCATTGCGTTTCTGTTGGCCGTTTTTGTCCTCACTGCGCCGGTTCAAGCGAGAAACACCGTCTATGTAACCGCGGACAATCTTGCGGGTACGAACCTGTTCGGGACGCTGAACCTCGAGACCGGCAAGTTCACCCAGATCGCGCAGACGACCCCTTTGTTTTACGCCTTAAGCGCCGGCCCCGAAGGGCGCATGTATGGCGCTGACCTCGACACCGGAAGTATTTTCACGATCAGCGACCATGGCGTGACCAGACCTTATGGAACAATAACGGCTCCCGGCTACCAGTTCAGTGGGTATGGCTTCTTCGGCCTGGCGTATCAGCGCTGGGAAGACAAACTCTTCGCCCTTAACGTTGATCCCACGCACGTCTCTCTCTATCGGATCGGCAATCGCGCCCGGACGCAGACGGACATTGGAGTCATTGAAGGTCCTAACACGGGAATTTACTTCAGTGGCAGCCTCGCCATCGGACCACACGGGAAATTTTATTTTAATTTCGTACCGCCCAGCGGGCCGCAGCTCTACGTGATTGATCAGTTCACTGGCGCCCCGACTCCGATCGGGAGCGGCTTGGGCACTGATGTTCTTGCGCTATTCTCCGACGGTACCAAGCTCTTCGGAATCGATACCGATACGACCTCGCAGATCGGTATCTACGTCATTGACATTGAGACGGGTATCGCCAGTCCCACCGGAGTAACCGTGACGGGGCTTCCCAGCACCAATGACTTCTACATTGATACGGCCATGTTTTCCAGCTCGGAGCACGAAAGGTGCGATTAAATCCGGTGGGGAATTTCAACGGCTAGACGTCATCAAGCGCTACCGATGCGTGGCGTGTTTGACTCACGCCCGTGGCCGCCCTCAGCGCAGACGCGCCCTCCGGGTGTTCACCGTTCCCAGCGTGCGCAGGCGCGTGAACCCGTACTCCGTCCCTGTTGGTGTAAGAGCCACATCCGACAAATTGCGATTCGCTCGGCGCGGCCGGCGGTGCGTTTGCATGAACGGGGACAACCAAGGCTACCGAGAGGATGATTCTTGCGAGAGTTTTCATGTTGACCTTCCTGGTCTTTATCAATGCGGAGACACCTCAACCATTCCACTCGGCGAATGCCAGCAACGCCGCATCGGGCAACTCGTCGGCGTACAACCTTTTAGCAAACGCAAGGCGGCGGTCTCGGCAGGACTGACTTCCACAAAACTCCCGCAGTCTCGTGGTGCCCTTCTTCGAGTCTGTCTTTTCACCAGGAGTCTCGTGCTTTATAGCTTTAAACATGAGCGTCGTAGAGGTCGTGTGCCTCACTGGGCGTAAATTACTTCTACCGTCGTAAGAGCGACCGGCCTGCTGGGGAAGTGATCCGTCCTTGCCTTTCAGTTTTTTACATCTGCGGTGCCAGGTGATGCGCACACTGGTTATATGATGTCTTGACATCATTGTTAATGATGCTATGATGCCCGCATATCTTGTTTGGCCCTGGAGATTCCCTCATGCGAACGACCCTGTCGATCGATGACGATGTGCTGGAAAAGGCCAAGGCGGCAGCGGCCAAGCGGCGCCTCCCCTTCCGCACCGTCATCAACGAGGCCTTGCGCGCGGGATTGAAGACCCTCGCCACCCCGCCACAAGCAGCTCCCTATCGCACCCACGCACATAAGCTGGGACTCAAGGCGGGGCGAAATCTCGACAACATTCAAGAACTCTTGGCGCAGGTCGAAGGTGAGGATGCGCGGTGATCCTCGTCGATGCGAATCTCGTCTTGTACGCGGAAGATGCGCTGAGTCCACAGCACGAGGCCGCGCGCACCTGGTGGGATACGCAGCTGTCGGGTGCCTCCCCGGTGTGCCTGTCCTGGGGCGTGTTGTGTGCGTTCATTCGCATCAGCACCAATTCCCGCGTCTACGAGCGACCGCTCGATCTAGATCAAGCGGTGAGCCGCGTGCAGAGCTGGCTCGATCAACCGTGCGTACGGTTGGTCCATCCCACCGAGCGCCACTGGACGGTGTTGCAAGCACTGCTTAAGGAGGGACAGGCGCTCGGGAACCTCGTCACTGATGCGCACCTCGCGGCGCTCGCCCTCCAGCACGGCTGCACGCTCATGTCGACCGATGGTGACTTTGCGAGATTTCCCAAGCTCAAGTGGAGCAATCCGCTGAAGTGAGCTTCGGCGCAGAGCCGTGCCTGAGGGCGGCATTCGCTAGAGCATCTATTTGCCGCGGGGAGCGCCATAGTCGACCATAGGAGACGAAGAGCTTCGCCTTCTTCAGCACCTTCACCCGGTCTCGATGCTCAATGCTGGCGCATCTCTCCCGCGGCTTCGTAGACTGCGGCAAAGATCTTGACCAGCGCCGCTTCAACTGAATCCGCATCGTCGGCATCGAGCGTGGTGGAGGCGGCGATGTCCTCGAAGATCGCGTCGGAGCCGGCATCGTTCGGAAGAGCGAGAACGAAGCCACTCACGTTAACCATACCGAAATCGACGTGGATCTTGGACCCATGGCCGAAGTATGAGCGCGCGTTCGTCAAGTATTGCAGTAAAGATTTTCTGAGCCTCGTCTCCAAAGCGGGGATCGGTATGAAGTTTCGGTGCGGCGGTCGCGGTCTAAGCATGTACCCGTTTGTCCCCCAGACCTCACCGGTCTTAAACACCTGAGTCGTCGAAAGCAGCGCGTTCGTTTCCGCTTCCCACTCGTACGCGATGTGTCCGAATCTGTTTCGGTGATTGCTCCAACCCGTAAGCGTTCCACACAGCGGCTCGATGGAAACCTTATCGTACTCAGTCAGCACCTTGGTCGAGAGTGGCGCTCAGGTTGAGGCGAACTCGTTGATCTAGAAGGGAACATTTGTAGCGGGGGCATGATTCGGAATTATAACTACGGGAATCTCCATGAGATTCTCTTTGACCCCGCTGCAAGCCGTTCCCGCTAGCCTGGGTGACAGGCTATAGCCTTTAATTTTTGGTTTATTGACAAGATATAACTACTCATTTATAGTGCTATTGAATAGCCATAGCTACTCGGAAAACGCCATGCTACGTTCCTTGCCCTTACAGCAGCTAGATAAGACGCTCAACCCTTGGCGCTCTCTGCCACGCTCTCGGCCGAGTGGCGGCTGGCTTCGCGCGGTACGACAGGCATTGGGCATGACCACGCGCCAGCTGGCCAAGGCCGTGGGGGTCACCCAAGCCGCGGTCGTGGACGCCGAGCGAACCGAAGCCAAAGGCGATATCACCCTCACGACATTGCAACGATACGCCACGGCGCTCGGTTGCGAGTTGACCTATGCACTTGTACCCAAACGTCCGCTTCAGGAAGTGGTGGAGGAGCGGGCTGAGCGACTCGCGCGCGACGAAGTCTCGCGCGTGAGGCATTCCATGGCACTGGAAGCTCAGTCAACCGGTCGTGAGCACTTGGAGCGCGAGATTGCGGAGCTGCGTCGGAAGCTCATGGAAGGCAAACGCTCGCGGCTATGGCAATGAGATTTGAGTATGCGCCTGGCGCCACGCCCATTCACCTGGACGAGGCCAAAGGGCTCATCCCAGCTCACCTCACATTGCAGCGTGAGCTCAACGAGTACGAAGAAGCAAACATTCTCGAGGCGACCGAATGGGTATTCGCGCGCCGCCGCGGCGACCCACTGGATGAGCGCTTCATTCACGTCGTGCACGGCCGCATGTTCAATCAGACTTGGAAATGGGCGGGAAAGGTCCGCCGTACGGATAAGAATATTGGCGTGTCATGGTTCGAAATTCCGGTGCGGCTACGCCAAATGCTCGGCGACGTTCGCGCTCAGATTGAGCATCAAGCCTACTCGTCTGTAGAGATTGCCGCCCGCTACCATCATCGCCTCGTCGCCATTCATGTGTTCGCGAACGGCAACGGTCGACACGCCCGCCTTATGGCGGATTTGCTCCTCACTGAACTCGCAGGCCGGCGGTTCGAATGGGGCCGCGGCTCACTGGTCGCTGCAAACGAACTGCGCGCGCGCTACATCGCTGCACTCCAGGCGGCAGATGCTGGCGACTGTCAGCCCCTTCTTGTTTTTCTGGATAGCGCGTGACTTTCCTACGCAAACTCGTGTTCATCAGTCACGCGTGTCCGGAAGACGACGAATTAACTCGTCCCACAAGAGATCTTTCGACAAAAGGCACATGAAACAGTATCACCCAATCAATAATTTATTGACAAGCCAGGTGAATGCTCCGAGCGGCACCCTCAGCTCACACAGAAAGCCCCGGGTCGCCCTCGATGATCTCCTGGCTCAGCTCCGGTCGTTTCCCCGCCGTCCACCGTTGTGCCGTGTGACGCACCCGATAGCGAAGCGGCCCGCCATCGGGAGTCGCCGCGCGTGAGATCGGTCGAGGGATGCAGACAAACTCGGTTTGGATTGCGTCGGCGCCGGCGGTTACGAGGGCGTACCCGTGGCCACCCATATCGACAAACTTCAGATGCGGTGCGTTATCCGGATTGCTCACTCGATGAGCCGCCGCAATATCGCCGGTACGCTCATATTCGAGCGCACTCTTCACCCCATGCTTCAGGGTCAAGTTGATGGCCGACTCAAACTTGCCTGGATCGCGTTCGCTGACGAATAGTGGGCGCAGCGGATGGCCTTTCATTCCATGTTCAATCGCTTCAGCCATACCGATCGCTGAGATTGAGCCGCAAATAAAGGCAACGCCGACCGGATCGAATGGTTCAGGGGGCAAAGCCTTAGCTGCATACCCGGCCCAGAAGCTGTGCCGATCGCCCGACACGACCGCGAAGCCGCTGACACCCTGATCGCGGACAAAATCATACAGTTCAGCCCGTTCATTGAGCGCGCCACTGAAGTCTCCACCGCCAAAACAGGCGTAACCTGCGCCCGGCCATGCAGTCGTGAGTCCCGCCGGCAGATTCTGCGGATCGGCGCGCATGTCCAGAGTTCCGTTGGTGGCGCCCCACACCTTCCACGTGGCCTTCGACGCTGCCAAGGTACGTTTGAGCCAGGCTTTCTGCTCTCGTCCGAGCACCGTCACCGGCGGATCGTTGCGAGCAAAGTTCGGTATGACTTTCTCGCCGAGCTGGATGCTTTGCGGTGGGTTGCCGCCTGCGTAGGTTCGTCCAGCGTCGAGGATTTGCATTGCCTCTAGCGGGAAGAGTTCGGGAAACTCCTTAAGGTTGAATGCGTCGGCATCATTTCGGGAAGTCGGATCCTCCATCGCATAGCTGTGAAAATCTGTCAGTATCAGCTCGACGTGACGACCGAAGCGCATCGCGCGGTAACCGGTCATACTCGCGATTGCGGTGTTATTATTGGGTTCGTCACCGAGGCCGTCCGCGTCCAAACGCGTTATCCGCGCATTTTTGACGTACGGGCCATCAAATCTATCCAGTCCAGGTCCTGAAGATTTGCGCACCCGCGATGGAATATATTCCCACCACGCTTGATTGGCGGCTACGCGCAGCGCTTGGGCCGGCTCCGACATGCCGTCATACTTGATGGTGCTCTGCCAACCTTGCCACGAGAACTCGTGGTTGTCGCCAATGCAGACGAAGGGGAAATAGGCGCGAGCATCCTGGACGTCGGGATCTTGGATGGTTGAGCGATATACCATGCGATAGCCATCGACGGTCGTCGGCACATGGAAGTTGTCGACTTTGCGAGCGTCGGGGATACGACCGATGTCGAACACGGTGCGATCGTGGCGATGCGGTACCTCATCCGGGTACTCAACGACCTCATAGATGAAATCCCCGAGATGCAAGACGAACGCCAGGCGATTCTCGGGCGCGGCGCGCTGATCTTCCCAAATCATGCGTCGGTAGGCATTCTGCGCGCCCTCATTCACGCTCTGGCACGAGACGAAAGCAAAGCGCACCGCGCTTGCATCGTCGATCTCGGGCGCCGTGATTGTACGGCCGATACGGCTGCCATTGCCTTCCGTATCGATGAAGCGATACCAGTAAACGGCGTGGGGCTTTAGACCTCCCACCAGGACACGGCTGGTCCAGTCCGATGCAGAGAATATCGTCGAGCGCGCGTGCGCGACAACGCGATTGAAGTCTTCATCTTCTGCCACTTGCACGTTAAGGACAGATTTGGTTCGTCCGTCACAATACGCGCGACGCGTCCACAGAATGACGCTCGAGGAGTCCGGATCGCCGGAGGCCACACCATCAGTAAAAAGATCCCGCCGTTCCTTCCAAGCTTGGGGCGATACGATGGCAACCGCGCGCGCCCAGACGGCGGTAGCACCGAGTGCAGTCGCAGACAGAATGAAAGCACGGCGATTGAATGTAGGCATAAGCAATCATAACCCCTGCACCTTCGCCGAGCCTAGGCGGTGGCGTCATGACATTCATGGTCCACTTCGCAAAGTCAACTTATTCTTTTTCCCGACGAACTGGATCATTCGATTCAATCCCCGATTTCCGCATCCTGAAGAATGCTGGCGTTGCCGAACTGCAATTTCACATCGCTGGGCTGAATCTCCAAATGTCAGCCTTTCCAATCGGCGAATGCCAGCAGCGCAGCATCGGGCAGTTCGCCGGCGTACAACCTTTTAGC